>Ga0153922_1000139_pt1 | contig 28955 bp, 27 predicted proteins | sample TSNJ006MetaG_FD_104723 | JGI IMG/M metagenome (GOLD analysis project Ga0153922, IMG submission 104723) | Attine ant fungus gardens microbial communities from New Jersey, USA - TSNJ006 MetaG | ecosystem: Host-associated > Fungi > Mycelium > Unclassified | place: USA: New Jersey, Brendon T. Byrne... | reverse complement strand
GCCCTGTTTGTCGACAATATACAAAACTGCTATTTTTCTAACCAATCGCTAAAGATGAGTAATTTGCTCGATTTGTAATACTGAATTAAATAATATCAACGATTTAATTGACTACCACCATACAAATATAATATGAATAATGGCAAATAATCCTAAGGAAAATCTGCCATTTAAAATAATCTGTGTTAAAATATTTTTACTCGAACTCGGCCTGTCCATCCGTGTTATTAAACACATTTGTTTAGTTTTATTGCATTTTTAGGCCGTTTTTTACTTCTATTACATATATTATTTTGACTTACTGATTTTTTGTTGCCAAAATGTTGCCATATGCTAAGACAATTATTTTTTAATCAACGTCTCTATATCATTAATAAAAAAAGATAACATATCGCCCTTCTTCAACCTTTTACCTAATCCCACATCCCTACGTATTTCATAAATAATATCCTCCAATAATAATAGCGTGTCTGTACTACTATTTTGTAATGAGTTTTTCCTGTATTTCAACCACTTTTTTACGACTCTATTTGATCCCCATAATGTCAATCCCTTTGAAAATTCAGAAATCATTTTTACCATTTCTTCTTGCGTCATTTTCTGATTTTCTGATTTTTTTGTATCTGCCATAATAGTATAAACCATATTGATAAATTGTTCATATGGCTGCTCTCTTTTATCATACTAAATACTTTTTCACATTATATCTATAATCTACCACTCTGGCTATCATAGAACTAAAAATAACACCAACTATTGAGACAGAACCCGTAATCATTGCTACAACAATAACTTTATCTGTATTATTCACAAACTTCTTTAAAAATAAGGTTGCAGAATTAATTCCGTCCCCGATAAATGAAAATATAAATTTAATTACCCATAATACTATTACGGCAAGCAAAACTATGAATATTAGCCCTAATAAAAAGTTTAACCTCGGATGCTTTTCTGCAAAAGTCACTTTGCCTTCTTCCCCCATTGTATACCTCTCTTCCAAATTCCATTTCTTCTATCATTGATTGAATAATATATTGGAGCTTTAACTTTATAGCAAGTTTTTAAAAAATTTCACTTTTTCATTGATACAATCCATCATTAATCTCATATTACATATTAAACAAATCAGAATAAATCCCTGTATCAACCAAAGTCAATGTCAGAATCTCATCCTCCACAAAAAATATTAGAAGCCAGCCCAGCTAGATATGACACTCCCTAAAACCTATGTATCTTCCTTTTATGTTAAGTGTATTCTCAATTATTTCAAATTCTCCATTGTCTATGTTAGTACAATTTTTAATTCTTAATTTCATCTTACTGTATATATCATCTATCATGTTTTTCCTTTGTTACCATCATATTATAAACATTCTCACCATAAAAATCAACTATATTCCATGCACCTACACCTGTTTAGGTAGTCAATGAATGGGTTGTATTTTCCTGCGAAAAATCGAATCCTTGACTATCTATATTTTTGCTGTACTATTCAGCCATCAAAAACGGAGAACAGGATAAAATCCTGCCCCCATTCTCACTTGCGTCATTTTTACGACAAAATCAGTATGATTATTTCACCTTAGTTTTACCTAAGAACTGTATGGCAAGTGCTACACCACACTGTATCCCTATTTCCATATAGACCTCCTCAATTGTGGTCGCATAGCCATAAACTTCACTCACTATAGCTTCACATTCCTCTATATCTGGTAATCCAACTTCTATTCGCTTAATAGCTTTATCATGTGATGCTGCAATTCTCTCTTCATAAGATTTATCACTGATGTCAAGACATTCCGCACCATGTAGCAAAAATTCTCTAATATGTTGAAGATTTACCCGATTAAAGATTTCAGAAGTATAATTCATGCCAGCACCCCCAAAATCTTTAACAGCCAAACACAATCTTGTAAACCTTTACGGTACACATAGTGCTCCTCTTGACTATCTACATGCAAAATAAGTTCAAAACATTCTGTAGCAAACTCTTTCTCATTTTTTGCAAACATTGTTTCACAATCACGATCCATTATTTCCAGTTTTTCTTTAAGCAGACTATACTGCTCTGTTGATTTAAACTCTTCAACTGCCCGGCTCAACAATTCATCAACAAAAAAGTCAAATTCTTTATTTACGCTCATAATCACATCTTCCTTTCAAAAAATTGTATAACTCTTGAAAGTTTCATGCAACGCATGTTATAATATTTACGCTGCATTTGCTTTCGGGCATATGTTGGCGGGGAAGTGGTGTAGTAAGTTTGCCAACAAGCGCACCGCTTCCCATTATTTGTTATTGAGGACTTTAATACCGTCACGTAACCCTTGTGGACGAGATACACCTTTTTTATTACAATACTTGTCCAACATCTGTAGTTCTTCTTCTGTAAGTCGAACATCAACACGAACACTTTTCGGTTTCTCGGTTACTGGACGCCCCCTTTTCTTATCGGGCATGCTCACCCCCTCTCTTTGCCAACATCTAAATTATAATTTATTACCGCCAATAAATCAAGCATTTATTTACCGCCATTAATTATTCATCGGCTTAATCCTCGTGACCTGTTAGAACGCTTATTTGCCTTTTCTAGCTGTTCTACATCCTTGACTTGACAGATAATCGTCTGAACCTTTTCTCTTCCCATATAGCGCTCAATCCGCTCTAAATCAACACCTTTTTCCTGCAATTTATTAATAGTATCTTTCTGCATCATAACTCTATCCGTCAGTCGATTAATCTGCGTTTCCTGCTGCATTGCTCTATCAGTTAACCGATTCATTTCCTGCATGAGATTGACGCACTTTATTATCAGATTCTTAATCACCTGTTTCAGCTTCTGCACAAGCGGCAATGCCTTTTTCTCTCGATAACTATTCGCATTCATAAAAATTCCCGGCTCTGGTAACTGCCATTTATCATCTTCATCATAAGCATGGATATTCTGCTCTATGACAGCCTTAGAATCAACCATCTTTTCGATTTCCCGTTGCAACTTATCTTGCTGCCGTTTTAATTCCTGATTATCAGACAGCAGCTTATCTTTATCATCTGACAGCATTTCAGTCTCTTCTTTCAGTAAATCACTTGTAAGTGCCAGTTCTGCAACTTCTTTACACCGCTCCTGCTTCTCAAAGTCCAGAACCGACAAGTGCTTATTATACGTACCTAACTGCTTCCACTTCACGCCATACCGTTCCATAGCCTTTGATAATGCCTGCTTCTCTGACTCTATCCATTGATTCCATTCGGTTGTCCCTCTTGTGCCGCCTTTAAATCCCTGCTCTGCCAGTGCCCCTTTGAGCGAAACTCTAGTATCAAGCCCGCGTTTGCTATTCTGGGTAAAAGGGACAAAATCAATATGAAGATGGGGTGTTTCTTCATCCATATGCAAATGAGCCGAAAATACATGCAGATTAGGATTTCTATCTTGAAATGTTCGCATAAATTCAGACAATATTTCCTTTGCCACCTCTCCCTCGGCACTTCTTGCATTCATATCGTCTTTATTACCAATCTGGAAGATTACTTCATGAAACAGCTTCTCCTGTTTCCCTCGGCGTATCTTCTCATAGTAGTTATCAATTTTTCTATCATTCCGTTTCTGCTTTGCATTATAACGTTCTAACGCTTCATCAAAAATTTGATGATACACTGTTTTTATATTTGCATGACAATATTGTACGTTATCCTTACTTCGTTCTTCATCCACATTTTTTGCAGTAAAGGTTCGGGTATTATGATTAATAGACCCCTTCCCCATCATTCCGCTAATTGTTCTCTCCAGTCAATATCCCTCCTAATCTCTTATGCACCGGTCACGGTGCGTGTTTTGTTACTTTTTCCAAAAGTAACGCAAAAGCACTTTTGACACTACGTATCAAAAGCGCCCTTGCGCCCTGCCGGGGGCTATAGCTGTGACATCACTTTACCGCTATATTGACACCACTTACATCCTGCCGGAGCTATCGCTATGACATCACTTTCCGGTTAAATTGGCATCACTTTTTTGATAGCCGAAACTACGTTCTTCACGGTACTTTCTTCCCATCCTGCCAACCACACCAATGTCTGCATTTCAGCCCGGCTCAATTCCACATCTCCGAAAATCTCATTGAGCATTTCTATCTTCCGGGCTTCACTTTCGTAAAAATATTCATTCACATTCCGGGTTCCCCATTCTGGTTGTATAATCATCAAATTTCTCCATTCTTCCTTGTATGATATTTACAGGAGCGTGTCACGCTCCTGTTTATTGCCGTCAACGAGAATCATTCCATCGGAAGCTGTTTGGTACACCTCTCCTATCCAGATATTCTTTCCGGGCAGTTTCCTGTTCTTCTGCGGTCGGTGCGGTTTTGTATTTTGTATAAAGTTCATGACGCACCATTGAATCTAACTTCTGCTCTAGCCCTTTACAGATTTCCTCTGCATAGTCATCATCTGACATCAGGTGATACCGTAAAAGTGATACAAACAGTTCATAGGGTACTTGTACATTCTTCATTCAATCTATCCTTTCCGTGACGGTTGTGTCGATAGTGACGATATTTTTACTATCGGGACTATACCCGAAAATACCGTCACAACCGTCACATATCGTCACGCTTATTTGTCTATTCGTTCCAGAATCACCAATCGTCCGCTATGGGTGCGTTTACTTTCATAACGGATATTGTAATCGTTATAAAGCTGTTCTACACTGACATTCAGCCGCCTTGTCAATGTATTCGCCGGCATATCCAGTTGCGGAAGTTTTTCAAGCAATTCAGAGGGGCTTCCGCTCCACTTTGGTGTATCTGCCGTAAGCAGTGCCGCTACTGCTTCTAACAGTGGGTCAGGTAGCACTTTCCAGAGTTCTGTTTCTGCCTTTGTCAACTTCCAGACACATCGCTCCTGGTCAAAATCAACCGTCAACTCCTGATCCTGTTGATCACGTCCTACAATGTCCATAATCGCTGTATTGGCAGTACGCTTTTTCTTCTGCATAATAAATGCACCATCAGCCGCACCCAGCAGACCATTCGTGCCGGAAATCATATCAAAGCTGTCCTCAGATTCCAATTTACGGGTATGATGAACCACTAACAGACAAATGCCATACTTATCACTAAATGCTTTCAGCTTTGTTACAATTTCATAGTCATTAGAGTAACTGAATCTGTCTCCACCTGCTGCCCGTATCTTTTGGAGTGTATCGATAATAATCAATCTTACGTCTGGGTGCGCTTGTATAAACCCCTCTAACTGATGTACTAACCCCTCATTCAGTGTCCCTGCCTGTGTTGCAAAATGCAGCTTATCGCTGCCCTCCACGCCGAACATCCGGGAAAGTCGTTTCTGAAGCCTTTCCTTAGTATCTTCCAACGCCAGATAAAGCGCTGTACTCTGGTGAACCGGGTAATCCCATAATGGCAGTCCCAGTGCCACATGGTAGGCGAGTTGTGCCATAAAGAACGACTTTCCCACCTTTGGCGCACCGACAAAGAGGTAAGTGCCGCCATACAAAAATCCATCGACAATAGGTGTCCTCGGTGGATAAACCGTATCATATAGTTCTATCATAGATATGGTATCAAGCCTACTCTGCCCGGATTTCTCCGGGCTTTTTGTGGCTTGTACATTGATTTGTGTCTGCGAATTTGTTATAATCTCATTAGTATTTTTATTATTCGGCTGTTCCCCATCTGCGCCAACAGATGATACCGGAACAGTCGTTTTTTTATTCGCCATCATTCATCTCCTTTCAGTCCATCTAAAGTGATTGCAATAACCTGCAAGGTATAGAGCAATTCGTCATTATCGCCACTGCATACTTCCAATCTTTTCAATTCCTCATAGATATCTGTCATCTGATTTTTCAAAGCCTTATACACTCTGGGATTTCCCTGTACGACCACATCCCGGCATAACAGCCGCCTGATAATATAGTCCTGCTTTGTCAAGCCTGACAGCGCCACCAAGTCATTCAGCAGCTTTGCTTCCTCGTCAGATGCCCGAAATGCTACTGCATGATTTCGCCATCTTCCTTTATAATCAAGTACTTTTTCCATCTGAATCCTCCTTTGTCATTCGTTCCATTTCCAATTTTTCAGCCATTTCTGCTTGCACCGTAGGAAACAGGTGAGCATAACGATAAGTGATTTTCTCTGCTTCATGTCCGACCCGGCTGCCTATCGCCAACACCGAAAAGCCCATGTTAATCAATAGCGATACATGACTATGCCGGATATCGTGCACCCTTATCCGCTTTACCCCTGCCTGTTTTGTCCCTCTATCCATCTCGTGGATAAGATAAGACTTTGTGACCGTAAACAATCGCTCCGTTGGCTTGATGTTGTAAAGCAAATGAATATATTCCTGTATTTCCTCACATAGAAATGGTGGCATCTTGACGATTCGGTTGCTCTTTGCCGTTTTAGGACTTGTAATGATGTCCCTGCCTTTAGAACGATGAAACGTCTTGCTAATTGTCACCGTCTGCTTCTCAAAGTCGAAATCTGCAGGGGTAAGGGCTAATAGTTCACCAGAGCGAATCCCACACCAGTAAAGCATTTCAAAAGCATAATAGGAACGTGGCTTATCCATCATGGCTTCGGCAAACTTCAAATACTCGTCTTTCGTCCAGAAATCCATTTCCTTTGGGATTTCCGTTCCTATCGTTCCGGCTCGCCGTGCCGGATTGTAAGGTAGATTATAAAAGTTCACGGCATGATTGAAAATTGCCGTAAGCTGTGCATGAATCGTTTTCAGATAATCAGATGAATACGGATTCCCCTTTTTATCTCGGTACGCCATCAATTCGTTCTGCCAAGCAATCACATCCTTTGCTTCTATTTCCGTTATCTTCCGGCTTCCGAAATACGGCAAAATCTTTGTCCGTACTACGTGACTTTTAGATTCCCAAGTACTTTCTTTCACCCGCTGCTTCTTATCGGCTTCATAAACCTCAAAGAAACTGTCAAATGTCATATCCAACTTTGCGCCCTGCTTGAGCATTGCTTCATGTTCCCACGCCTGGGCTTCTCGTTTTGTAGCAAACCCTCGTTTCTGTGTCTGTTTTCGCTCCCCTTTCCAATTGGTAAAGCGATATAATACCCGCCATGTTCCCGTAGCATTATCTTTGTAAACTGCCATATTCTTCTGTCCTCCTTCCTATTCGCTGAAACGCACTTTCTTGTGAAAGAACGTTGTATTCACACGTCCCATCACCGTTAAATAGCCTTTTTTCTGTAATTCTACATTTAATTCCCGTACAATCTGATAGGCTTTGGACTTTGATACTCGTAATTCCGCAGCTACCTCATCTACCATCATAAATGATTTTTCTGTCATATAGGCATCTTCTCCTTTCCCAATCTTTCCTTGCCGCTCTCCCCTCAACAGTTCCGGCAGGCAACCTTTCGTGGCGCTGTGCCGTATTCCCTTTCTTGACAGGCTCACTCATAGAGGTCATAGCCTGTTTCCCCAAAATCGTAGCTGATTAGACGGTCATTCACTTTAACTTAACTCTTTTTATTTAAGTCTACATGTATAATACTAAATAAATTCCGTTAAGTCAAGTGGTTTGCAAAAAAATATTAACTTTTTTTATTTAAGTTATTCTTGCTATTTCTATTTCCTCATGCTATACTAAGTTCAACAAATTTGTTTAACTGTTTAGTCATGCGCAGATGATAAAAAACTGGACATGGGTGTTTGCACACAATGGACAGATTTTTATTAGCTGCATACGGCGTTCAGCCGTAGTGAGATGAAGCGTAGCGGAATCGAACTGGCATGACGGACTAAATCAACATAATTAACGGAGGTTTTATTATGGCAATTGGCAAACGTATCAAGTTCTTTCGCAACAGAAAAGGATTAAAACAAAAGCAACTGGGTGAAATGCTCGGCTTTCTCGGAAAGACCTCTGATGTTCGTATGGCGCAGTATGAAGCGGAAGCCAGAGTACCGAAAAGCGACCTTGTAAAAGAAATGGCACATATATTTGATGTCAGCCCTCATGCGCTCACTGTGCCGGATATTGATACTTATATCGGTCTTATGCACACCCTTTTTACATTGGAAGATATGTACGGTCTGAAAATCGGCGAGGTTGACGGGGAAATCTGCCTACGGCTGGACAAGTCCACCGGAACAACTTACACTTCCATGTTCGATATGTTCTACGCATGGCAACAGCAAGCTGCCAAACTGGAAAGCGGCGAAATTACCAAAGAGGATTACGACCAATGGCGGTATAATTACCCTCAATTAGAAACCTCAAAGCGCTGGGCAAAAGTACCTTCACAGGAACTCTCTGACTATCTGGTTCAGGCACTTAATAACAAGCCTGATAAGAAAAAATAGGCACAAAAAAACCTTACCGAATTTTCATTTCTGAAAATCAGTAAGGTTTTACTATGCTTTCAAAGTATTTTATCTAGTGAGTGATACCCGAAATGTTGCCAAATCGTTGCCAACGCTTAAACAAATTTGCTTGAAACCCGCATGAACACTGGCTTCTCCAACTCCATTTCATCATTCGAACTCAATCGTAGCCGGCGGTTTCGACGTTATATCATAAACAACCCGATTCACATGTTTAACCTCATTAACAATCCTTACCGATATCTTATCCAACACATCATAAGGTATTTTCGCCCAATCACTAGTCATCCCGTCAATCGAAGTAACTGCTCTTACAGCCACTGTATAATCATAAGACCTTTGGTCACCCATAACACCCACAGATCTCATATTCGGGAGGCAAGTGAAATACTGCCAAATCTCCCTTTCTAATCCTGCCTTTGCAATTTCCTCTCTTAAAATAAGATCAGAATCCCTGACAATCTCTAACTTTTCTTCCGTTATCTCCCCTAGAACACGAATGCCCAGTCCCGGACCGGGAAACGGTTGTCTCCATACCATAGCATCCGGTAGTCCCAACTCAGTTCCAACCTGACGCACCTCATCCTTAAATAAAGTATTCAAAGGCTCAATCAGGCTGAAACTCATATCCTCAGGCAAACCACCGACATTATGATGAGATTTAATCGTCTGAGCGGTCTGTGTTCCGCTTTCTATCACATCCGTATATAAAGTCCCCTGTGCCAGCCACTTGACATCCTTTCCCGCCAATTTGGAACTTTCCTCATCAAATGTATACACAAACTCATTGCCAATAATCTTCCGCTTCTTCTCCGGATCACTCACACCCTGAAGCTTAGTCATAAATCTATCCTTGGCATCAATTTTGATTACATAAATATCCATCTCTTTGCTAAAGGTCTGCATGACACTTTCAGCTTCGCCTTTTCTTAAAAGTCCATGATCAATAAACATACAAATCAGTTGATCACCAATGGCCTTATGGAGTAATGCTGCCACAACGCTGGAATCGACACCGCCGCTTAAACCAAGCAGCACCTTATCGGAACCCACCTGCTTTTGTATCTTCTCAATCTGCATATCTATAAAATTATGCATCGACCAGTTACAGGACGCTTTGCATATCTTGACGACAAAATTCTTGAGAATATCATTGCCATAGTCCGAGTGCCTTACTTCCGGATGAAACTGTACCGTATAAATAGCCTTTTCTACATTCATTGTTGCTGCATAAAAACATGTGTCGCTTTTTGCCACAGGCATAAATCCGGGTGCAAGGGAAGAGACCTGGTCGCCATGGCTCATCCAAACGATTTGTTTTTCCGGCAGGCCATCAAATAACAGGTTTTCTTCAATTATCTCAATTTCAGCGCGTCCGTATTCCTTGCGATCGCAGGCAGCCACAGCTCCGCCATTCATATAGTGGATCATCTGCATACCATAGCAAATTCCTAAAATAGGAACCCCTATATTGAAAATCTCCGGATCACATTTAAAAGCCTGATCACCGTAAACACTGTTAGGTCCGCCGCTGAATACAATCCCTTTAACATCGCCAAGTGCCTTTATTTGCTCCGCAGTTAATGTATGGGGGTGCAGCTCGCTGTAAACACCGATTTCACGAATACGTCTGGCGATTAATTGATTATACTGACTGCCAAAATCTAAAACAACAATAATCTCGTTTTTCACTAAAATTTCCTCCAATAATGTGGTTTTATTAAATCATTCTACAACACTTTTCCCGAAAATACTATTGCTTCTCTAAATATTTCTTAATATATGCACCTGTAAATGACTCCGGTACCTTAGCCACGGTCTCCGGTGTACCTGTCGCCACGATTGTCCCGCCTCTCTCACCGCCGTTAGGCCCGATGTCAATAATATAATCTGCCGTTTTAATGACATCCAGATTATGTTCAATGACAACGACCGTGTTCCCACCTTCGGTCAGACGGCTTAAAATTTCTATTAACTTATGCACATCGGCAAAATGCAGCCCTGTAGTCGGCTCGTCTAATATATAAATGGTTTTCCCGGTGCTCCTGCGGCTCAACTCCGTAGCCAGCTTCACTCTCTGGGCTTCACCTCCCGACAATGTCGTAGAAGGCTGACCCAATTTGATATATGACAAACCAACATCATTTAATGTTTCCATTTTACGGCGAATTGAAGGGATATTTTCAAAAAATACCAACGCTTCTTCAACAGTCATATCCAATGCATCAAAAATGCTCTTCCCTTTATACTTTACTTCTAATGTTTCTCTGTTATATCTTTTGCCGCGGCAAACTTCACATGGTACATAAATATCAGACAAAAAGTGCATTTCAATCTTTATAATCCCATCACCGGAGCAGGCTTCACATCGGCCGCCTTTTACATTAAAGCTAAAACGACCCTTTTTATAACCTCTGGCTTTGGCATCTGCAGTGGAGGCAAATAAATCTCGAATCATATCAAATACACCCGTATAAGTTGCGGGATTCGACCTCGGTGTGCGCCCGATAGGTGATTGGTCTATATTGATAACTTTATCCAACTGATTTAAACCAATAATCTCTTTATGTTTGCCGGGGCGTGATGTCTTTGCACGATTTAAGTCCCTGGCTAATCGCTTATATAAAATCTCATTAACTAAAGAACTCTTCCCGGAGCCGGAAACACCGGTTACACAGGTGAATACGCCCAAAGGTATATCCACGTTAATATTCTTCAAATTATTCTCTGCCGCACCTTTAATCTTTAAAACGCCTGCAGACTTCCGTCTCCCTGTGGGTACGGGAATCTTGATTCTGCCGCTTAAATAGGCTCCCGTTATGGAGTTTTCATTGTCCATAATCTCCTGAGCCGTTCCCTCAGCCACTACATAACCGCCGTGCTCTCCCGCTCCCGGTCCGATGTCTACAATATGGTCAGCTTCAATCATCGTATCCTCATCATGCTCAACGACAATGAGTGTGTTCCCTAAATCCCGCAGATTCTTCAATGTCTTAAGAAGCTTGCTGTTGTCCTTCTGATGTAAGCCAATACTGGGCTCGTCTAAAATATAAGCTACACCCACAAGTCCTGAGCCAATCTGTGTTGCCAGACGAATTCTTTGGGCTTCACCACCTGATAAAGTAGCCGTTCCCCGGGACAGCATCAAATAGTCTAATCCCACATCTATTAAAAAGCTGATTCTGGCTTTTATCTCCTTAATAATCTGATCGCCAATAAGCCAGTGCTGCTCTGACAGCTGCATACTTTCCATGAATTGATGCAGCTTCACGATGGACATCTCCGTTAATTCTGCTATGTTTTTTCCTGAGATAGTCACTGCAAGTGCTTCCTTTTTCAGACGTTTGCCACCGCACTCACTACATGGGGTAATTGACATGCAGTTCTCATACTCCTGCTTCGTCAGTTCTGAGCTAGTCTCCCTGTATCTGCGCTCTACGTTCTTAATCAGCCCTTCAAATGCCACATCATAAACGCCTTCTCCGCGCATACCTCTATAATGAACCTTGACTTCCCTTCCGTTGGTTCCATAAATGATAATATTTTGTATCTCTTCAGGATAATCCTGAAATGGCGTATCCAAATCAAAGTGATAGGCCTTGGCTAAAGCATCCAGAACAGCATAAGTGTAGCTTGATGGGTCGTGAGCCGACTGCCAGCCCATAATAACAATAGCACCCTGAGCAATACTTAAAGATTTATCAGGTATCATTAAATCTACGGAAAACTCCATCTTATACCCCAGACCATGACATACCGGGCAGGCGCCAAAGGGATTGTTGAAGGAAAAAATTCTAGGTTCAATTTCATCCAGACTGATGCCGCAGTCCGGACAGGAAAAGCTTTGACTGAAATTCATCGGCTGCCCATCAATCACATCCACAAGTATCAGACCCTCAGCAAGCTTTAAAGCGGTTTCTAGGGAATCTGTAAGACGCTGTTCTATACCCTCACGAATAGAGAGGCGATCTACCACAACTTCAATATTGTGCTTTTTATTCTTATCCAGTTTAATTTCTTCAGATAGTTCATAGAGATTACCATCAACCATGACACGGACATAGCCGCTCCGTTTAGCCTGCTCGAAAAGTTTCTCGTGTCGTCCCTTACGGCCCCTGACTACCGGTGCCAGCAACTGGATTCTTGTCCGCTCCGGCAAAGCCATGACAATATCCACCATCTGGTCTACCGTCTGCTTTTTAATCTCCTTGCCGCATTTGGGGCAATGGGGGATACCTATACGGGCATAGAGCAATCGCATATAATCGTAAATCTCTGTAACAGTGCCGACAGTAGACCTTGGATTCCTGTTGGTTGACTTCTGGTCAATGGATATAGCCGGTGACAGACCACTGATATTCTCCACATTGGGTTTCTCCATCTGACCTAAAAATTGACGTGCATAAGAGGATAGAGATTCCATATAACGTCTCTGTCCTTCTGCATAAATAGTATCAAATGCCAGTGATGATTTACCTGATCCGCTTAGACCTGTCAATACGACAAATTCATTCCGGGGAATTTTCAAATCGATGCCCTTTAGATTGTGCTCTCTGGCTCCTTGGATAGTAATGTATTCTTTATTATTATCTTTATTCGACATAGTTTCTTCCTTTGATTTATGTATTTATTTTGTAGTATTATCAATTATACCATCTCTTATACAAAAAATCAAACGTTTGTTCTTATTTTTGTAAAATTTATTGCAAGAAAAAATCAGACTCATGTTCAACAGTTAACTGATTAAAACATAAGTCTGACCACTCTTGTTCCTTGGCAAATTAATTGATTTCTTTAAATAAAGCTTTAACCGATGGATAGATTTTGATAAATTTCCTATACTTTTGTTCATATTTCCCGGCAATTTCTGGTGTGGGTTCCACTGTGTCAACAACCTTTACCAGCTTCTTTGCTGCATCCTCAACAGAATCAAATTCTCCACAGGCTACCGCCGCCAGCATAGCCGCACCAAGCGCCGGCCCTTCTTCTGATTCTATCACATCCACCTTAATATTCAGCACATTGGCAATTATCTTTTTCCAAAGGGGACTCTTTGCACCGCCACCGCATATTTTCGTCCGTTCAATCTTGATTCCCAATGATTTAGCGACTTCAAATGAATCACGTATGGCAAATGCAACACCTTCTAATACAGCTTGTGTCATATCTGCCCGCCTGGTGTCCATAGTCATACCAATAAAAGTTCCTCTGGCATCCGGATCATTATGAGGGGAGCGCTCTCCCATCAGATAGGGGAGGAAGTATGCATGATTCTCCCCAAGTTTAGTAATCTTTGATTGCTCCTTCGAATAATCCGTTGTCTCTATAATATCATCCAGCCACCATTTATTGCATGAGGCCGCACTAAGCATACACCCCATTAAATGGTAATGACCATCCGCATGGGCAAAAGCGTGGAGGGCATTATTTTTATCTACGCCAAATGTTTTACTGGATATAAATATCGTTCCTGATGTACCAAGAGATATATTGCACATACCTTCGCCGACAGTGCCGGTACCTACTGCCGCTGCCGCATTGTCACCGGCTCCTGCCACGATTTTTACGGTATCAGGCATTTGAAGCACTTTAGCAATCTCTGGCTTTAAACATCCCACGACATCATAGCTTTCATAGACAGTTGCCAGCTGTTCTTCTTTAATACTGCATATTTCCATCATTTCTTGGGACCAACACTTGTTTTTGACATCAAACAACAGCATCCCTGAGGCATCGGATACATCTGTACAATGATTGCCTGACAATTTATAAGCAATGTAATCTTTCGGAAGCATTATCCTTTTGATTCTTTTAAAATTCTCCGGCTCCTTATTTTTAATCCATAAAATCTTGGATGCCGTAAAGCCTGTAAAAGATATGTTAGCGGTATATTCAGATAATTTTTCTTTGCCTATAACATTATTCAAATAATCATTTTCTTCATAGGTCCGTCCATCATTCCACAAAATAGCCGGTCGAATAACCTGGTCATCTTCATCTAAAATAACCAAGCCGTGCATCTGCCCGCCAAAACTGATTCCGCCAATTTTCGTTCGATCGCAATCCGCTGTCAGCTCTTTAAGCCCTTCCATCGTCTGTGCGAACCAATCCTCCGGCCGCTGTTGGGACCAGCCTGGCTTTGGAAACTCGATAGGATATTCTCTGGAAACGATTTTCTTTATGGCACCGGTCGCATCCATCAGCAATAGTTTAACAGCACTGGTTCCTAAATCAATACCAATGTATAACATAAAAGCTCCTCTCTATCTGCTCTTATCAACGAGTTTCCATGATGTATTGATTTAAAATACTTTCAAGCATTTCCTGACGCCCGGAAGTGTTAGCCGACACACCATTTTTTAATGCATAGACTTCCAATTCTTTAAAATCAACTTTTCCATCGACAATATCTTTACCGATGCCTTCGTTATAACTTGCATAACGTTTGGTGATAAAATCTGTAAACACGCCATCTTCAATAAGTCTGGCCGCTACCTTTAGTCCTCTTGCAAAGGTATCCATTCCGGCAATATATGAATAAAATAAATCAGATGCTTCAAAAGAAGCACGTCGTATTTTTGAATCAAAGTTTAATCCACCTTTTGTAAATCCGCCGGACAAAAGGATTTCGTACATGGCCATGGTCGCATCGTAGATATTTGTCGGAAACTGATCCGTATCCCAACCCAGAAGCATATCACCCTGATTAGCATCAACACTTCCTAATACACCGTTAATTCTGGCCTGATTTAATTCATGCTGGAATGTATGCTGTGCCAATGTGGCATGGTTCGCTTCAATATTCATTTTAAAATATTCAAGCAAATCATATTTTCTTAAAAATGCCAGAACCGTGGCCGTATCAAAATCATATTGATGTTTTGTCGGTTCCTTTGGCTTAGGTTCGATGAGAAACTGACCGGTAAATCCGATTTCTTTGGCATAGTCGACAGCCATCTGTAATAAGCGGGCAAGATTATCTAATTCTAAACCGGTATCGGTATTAAGCAATGTCTCATAACCTTCGCGGCCACCCCAAAACACATAATTAACACCACCTAATTCTTTGGTAATTTCCATCGCTTTTTTAATCTGCGCCGCAGTGTAGGCAAATACAGTTGCATTACAGGAGGTCCCTGCACCATGGACAAATTTATCATCACCAAAAGCATTGGTCGTTCCCCATAAACATTTTATACCTGTCCTTGCCATTTCTTCTTTAATGACGCCGACGATAACATCTAGTCTTTCATTGGTTTCCGCTAAAGTTTTGCCTCTGGGAGCAATATCCGCATCGTGGAAGCAAAAATAAGGAATCTGCATTTTCTCCATAAATTCAAAGGCAGCATGAACTCTCTCTATGGCTTTATCCATAACATCTTCCGTGTTATCCCATGGACGAAACATCGTTGGTCCGCCAAATGGATCATTTCCCATGAACGTAAATGTATGCCAATAAGACATAGCAAAACGAAGCTGTTCCTTCATTGGCTTTCCCATGACAACTTCATCCGGATTATAATATTTAAATGCCAGTGGTTTTTTACTTTCCGGACCTTCATAATTAATTTTCTCAATACCTTTAAAATACACCATCACATATTCCTCCTTTAAAAATCAATCATTTCCCCATGTAAAATAGTTTCATTTCATAATTAGTTTAATGATTAAACTAATATTCTATAATATAGAATTTACACCATCTTCCCTTCTTTGTCAAGAATAAGATTGTCATTTTTGGCGATTTTATGATAGAATAGAAAAAGTATAAACAATATTAGGGAGAAATGGAATGTCATTTTTAGGAAGTCAGGAACTCATTCGCGATATTAATAGTCATTTAGTCCTTCAAACAATTATCAATGAGGGACCGCTATCCCGTGCTGACCTTTCAAAGAATCTGGGTCTGACAAAAGCGACCATCTCCTCAATTGTCCAGAATTTGATGAATAATTCTCTGGTGGTGGAAATTGGAAGTTTAAATACGGATAAAGGCAGAAAACCCATTTTACTTGACTTTAATAATCAATGTGGTTTTATTCTTTCCATAGATTTAAGTGTTGATACGATGACCGCCCTGCTTACTGATTTAAGAGGGACTAATCGCGCATTGAAGCAATATGCTTATCCTTCAGACAGCGGCTCAGAGATTGTTCCAAATCTAATTAAAATCATTAAAGGTAGTATCGACTCCCTGCCCCTATCTGTTTATGGTGTCGTAGGAATTTGCATTGGGGTTCATGGGGTTGTTCATGATAATAAAGCTATTTTTACGCCTTATTATCAGCTTGCAAATTTGAATCTTGCCGATGAACTAGAACAATTTTTTAATATTCCCGTGTATCTAGAAAACGAAGCCAATTTATCGGCTCTGGGTGAAAAGAATTTCTATTATGATTCTTCTAACCTGATTAACATAAGCGTCCATTCAGGCGTAGGTCTGGGCATTATCATGGATAATCATTTATATACCGGCCAACATGGATATGCCGGCGAATTCGGGCATACAATTATAGTACCTGACGGAAAGCCCTGTCCCTGCGGAAATCACGGGTGCATCGAACAATATGCTTCGCAGCGAGCCATCGTTCATCTTTACCGGTATATTTCCGGGAATCACGGAGCCGCAGCCGATGATTTGATGAAAGCATATTCAGCCGATGATATCTATGCCAGGCAATCCATAGAAGCGTTTATAAAATACATGTCTATAGGTATTAATAATATTTTGACCACATTTAATCCCGATATCATCGTCATTAACAGCTTGTTCACAATGAATATTCCGGATATTATACCAAGACTTGAACATAATATTCATAACTATATGAATAAATACTGCACCATCGTACCGTCTATACTGCAGGATATGGCGATTTTATTAGGCGGCGTATATATTTGCTGTAAAAATTTTTTAAAGATAGATTATTTACAATTAAAGCGGGAGGTACTGAATATTTAAAGACATCTTAATTAAACTTCACTTAATCTTTAATTTTTTTTAAATCTAATTTAAATAGAAGATGGTATAATTTCGTTACATAAAGCAACTGAATGTGGTGGAAACTATGACTATATTAGGATATAGTCTTGGCTTGACAACAATATTGACTTATATTACAAACTTCAATTGATATGAATACTGATGTTAGAGGGAAACATCTTTATCAATAGGGGTATTTATAGCAAATAGAGGAGAGATGTTATGAAAATTTTAATCACAACCGATGTTTATGATTCAATCATCAACGGCGTAGCGGTATCAATATCTAATTTAATCACTGGCTTAACTGCTCAGGGTCATGAGGTCAAAGTTCTGACGCTTTCAAAAGATATCAAGTCTCATAAGCAGGATAACATATATTACGTCAGCTCATTCCCCCTTAAAATTTATCCTGATGCACGTGCCACTTTTTCTTTTAATCACGAATTTATTAAGGAACTGGAAGCCTGGAAACCAGACATTATCCATTCACAATGTGAATTTTTCAGTTTCATGTTTGCCAAAAAGTTAGCTGTACATTTAAATATTCCTATTGCGCATACTTATCATACCCTTTATGAGTATTATACCCACTATTTCATTCCCAGTAAAAAGCTGGGGAAAAAGGTGGTATCCAAAGGAACAAGGCTTATTTGCAATCACGTGGACAGCGTCATCGCGCCAACTGAGAAAACGGCTTCCATATTAAGGTCTTATGATATTAATGTTCCTATCAGCACGATACCTACGGGAATATCATTAAAGCATTTGCAAAAGGAAGTTACTGCTTCAGAAATCCAAATTTTAAAATCCAGGTATAATATACCTGCCGATTCAACGGTATTGCTGACTATTGGACGTGTTGCAAAAGAGAAAAATATCGAAGAACTAATCGATTACATGACAAGACCCGAAATACAGCAAATGCCCTTTACTTTCGTCATTGTCGGCGACGGACCTAACAGAACAGCTCTGGAAAACAAGGTCAGTCAGCTTAATCTGGAATCATGTGTTAAGTTTACCGGGAAAATCCCACCAGAAGATATATATCGCTATTATCGAATAGGAGATATATTTATATCCGCTTCATCAAGTGAGACTCAAGGATTAACTTATATTGAAGCATTAGCTTGCGGGCTTCCGCTTGTATGTAAAAAAGATTCTTGTCTGGACGAAGTGTTATTTAATAATTATAATGGAATCCAATATGACACTCCTGATTCTTTTATCGAGGCAATCCTTAATATTCAGGCCAATGAGGTTTTGCGAAAAGCAATGTCAAATGCCTCTAAAATAATTGCCGAAGAATATTCTAACGAAGTTTTTGGTGAAAAAATCGCCAAATTATATCAAGAGACACTAGAAAAATATCATTCATCTCATTTTACAAAACAGACATCAAGCGATATTGCTTTGTAATCAACCGGAGGTTCGGATAAATGTATACAATTAATATGCTTTCAAAAGCAGATATGACAGAGGGTCACGGTGTTTTAAGCGCCTATAATGAACAGGTTGATTTAATAAACTCTTCTCTTTCAAAAGAGTTCACCGTGTATATAAACTCCCGGAAGCATTGCCATATTAATCATTATCACACAATCAATCCGGAATTTTTATTAAAACTACCTTTTGCAAAATTAAAAAAAACAAAGACCGTTGGTTATGTCCACTTTCTTCCTGAAACTTTAGAAAAAAGCATCCGTTTACCAAAGCCTATCAAGCTGATATTTTATCAATATGTCCTGTTTTTTTATCGTTCTATGAATCGACTTGTAACCGTTAACCCCTATTTTATTGATTTGCTCGTCAATAAATATAAGATACCACGTCATAAAATATCTTATATTCCCAATGTTGTATCAAAGAAGCGTTTTCACAGCATTTCTTCTGAAGAGAAGAAAACAGCCCAAAAATACTTTCATATACACAATGACAGATTCACCGTGTTATGTGTCGGACAGCTTCAGCACCGCAAAGGTGTCCTTGACTTCATAGAAACAGCCAAAAACATGCCGGAAATAGATTTTCTATGGGCAGGCGATTTTTCTTTCGGAAAAATTTCTGATGGATATGAACAAATCAAAAAGGCGGTAAAGACACACCCGAAAAATGTACGTTTCCTTGGACTTATAGACCATGAAGATATGAATCAACTATATAATAGTGTTCACATGATGTTTCTGCCTTCCTACGAAGAGCTTTTTCCCATGACTATCTTAGAATCAATGAAATGCGGTATGCCTATATTAGTCCGTGATTTACCCATTTATGATAACATATTATATCATTACCCACTACGTGGTAAAAGCAATCAAGAATTTATGCAGATAATCAGCCAGCTTAGTACAGATATCGGCTTTTATAATGAAGCCGCCTGGCGATCCTGCACATGCAGTGACTTATATAGTGAAGAAAAGATAGCGAATTACTGGAAACATTATTATAATGCCGTTTTAGAAGATTCACCCTGGTCATTGACTTAATAGAGAATATGGGAATTGACATCTGCCAACTCCCATACCTATTATATTTCATTCAATTGTTGCTTTAACTTAACAAGTTCATCTCTTAATTTAGCCGCTAATTCAAAATTAAGTTCTGCTGCCGCCGAATGCATATTCTTAGTCATCTTATTGATAAGCGCGGTTAGTTCCTTTTTGCTCATAGATTCAGGATCTTTCTCCCATTCCTTATCGTCTCTCTCGGCTGCTTTTGATATGGCTATCAGATCTCTGACGGCCTTTTTAATCGTTTGCGGTGTGATTCCATGCTCTTCATTATAACGTTGCTGTATGGCACGCCTGCGGTTTGTCTCGCTAATGGCAACGTCCATTGAATCTGTTATCCTATCGGCATACATCAAAACATGTCCGCCTGTATTTCTCGCAGCACGGCCGGTTGTCTGAATTAAGGATGTCTGCGACCTTAAAAAACCTTCCTTATCAGCGTCTAAGATGGCAACCAGTGTTATCTCCGGAATGTCCAGGCCTTCCCTAAGCAGGTTAATCCCTACCAAAACGTCAAATACATCCATTCGCAAATCCCGAACGATTTCCAAACGCTCCAATGTATCAATATCCGAATGCAGATACTTAATCCTTATTCCAAGCTCTCTCATATAATCGGTCAAATCCTCGGCCATCCGTTTTGTAAGTGTCGTTATGAGAATCTTATTGCCCATTGCCACTTCTTTGTTAACCTCTCCTACCAGATCATCAATCTGACCTTTGACAGGACGCACTTCCACTTTAGGATCTAATAAGCCTGTCGGGCGGATAATCTGCTCTGCCCGGAGCATCTCATGCTCTTTTTCATAAACATTAGGCGTTGCCGAAACAAATAGTACCTGGTCAATCTTACTTTCAAACTCCTGAAAGTTAAGGGGACGGTTATCCTTAGCAGATGGCAGACGGAACCCATATTCCACCAAGGTTGTTTTTCTTGACTGGTCACCGGCATACATACCCCTGACCTGAGGAATGGTTATATGGGATTCATCTACGATAAGCAGAAATTCATCGGGGAAATAATCCAACAATGTATGGGGAGTTGCACCTGTCGGCAAGCCCGCCAGATGCCTTGAATAGTTTTCAATACCCGAACAAAATCCTGTTTCCCGCATCATTTCAATATCAAAATTCGTTCTTTCGGATATCCTCTGTGCTTCAAGCAGTTTTTCTTCACTCTTAAAGTAGTTTACCCTGTCCTCTAATTCAGCTTCAATAGTATAGATGGCCTCTTCCAGTTTCTCCGGTGCCACAACATAGTGGGAAGCGGGGAAGATTGCCATATGTTCCAAATAAGTTTTTATTTCACCTGTCAGAGGATCAAACTCTGAAATGCGTTCAATTTCATCACCAAAGAATTCGACCCTGACTGCCGTATCATCATAAACTGCCGGGAATATCTCTACTACGTCCCCGCGTACCCTGAATGTACCACGCTTAAAATCCATATCATTGCGGGTATATTGTATGTCCACAAGTTTTCTAAGAACTGCGTCACGATCTTTTTGCATACCCGGTCTAAGGGAAATAACCATCTCCTTATAATCAACAGGACTTCCCAGTCCATATATACAGGATACGGAAGCTATAATAATGACATCACTGCTTTCTGCCAATGCTGCTGTTGCCGAATGCCTTAACTTATCAATCTCTTCATTCACCGAAGAATCCTTTTCGATATAAGTATCTGATGAGGGCACATAAGCTTCCGGCTGGTAATAATCATAGTAGGAGACAAAGTATTCCACCCGATTATTAGGGAAAAATTCTTTGAACTCTCCATACAACTGCGCCGCAAGGGTCTTATTATGAGCCAGGACCAGTGTGGGCTTCTGCAGCTTTTGTATGATATTAGCCATTGTAAAGGTCTTGCCGGATCCGGTAACACCCAGTAACGTCTGAAATTGATTGCCTTCCTTAAATCCACCGACAAGTCGTTCTATTGCTTCTGGCTGGTCACCAGTTGGTTGATATGGTGATACTAAGTTAAATTCATTCATGGTAAAATCACCTCCGTTTATAGCCTTTGAAGTGATTATACCAAAAAATATATAAAAAGTACAGAACAAATATTCGATTTTCTATCTCATCTGTTTTTTATTTTACTCCTGTAACATCCCATTCATTTCTTCAATAGCCGCCTTAATTTGATTGTCTTCGTCGGCTTCGCTATCAAATTCAACTTCTATATTAGGCGTCACACCAAGTTCATGAATACTATTCCCATTTGGTGAGAAGTACTCAGAAGTTGTCACTTTAACTGCCGAACCATCTTGCAGCGGAATAATAACCTGAACGATGCCTTTGCCAAATGTGGTTGTTCCCATAATTGTCGCCCATTCATAATCTTGCAGGGCTGCAGCAAAAATCTCTGAAGCGCTTGCACTGTTTTCATTGACTAAGACAACCATGGGAATATCCAATACTTCTTCGTTGTCGGCAAACTTCTCATCTTTATTGCCATCTCTATCCAGAGTATATACCAGTAAACCTTCCGGAAGCAACCTATCCAACATATCACATACCGTTGTCAATAATCCGCCTGGATTGTCTCTGACATCAACAATGAGGCCCTGCATTCCCTGAGACTGCAAATCTTCAATGGCAAGATTAAACTGTTCTAAAGTTACTTCTTCAAATTGAACAACTTGAATATAACCTATGTTATTTTCTTTCATTTCATATTCGACTGTCGGTGTCTCCACAATTCTTCTCTCCACAGTCATATCAATATATTTATTTTCAGACTGGCGGTATATCGTCAGTTCAACTGTCGTTCCTTCCTCTCCCTTGATTTTAGCAACAACTTCTGAAATATCCACACCGGTTACTTCTTCTCCCCCAACTTTATATAAAATATCATCTTTCCTTATACCGGCTTCATAACCCGGTCCATTCTCAAATGCCTTGACAACAGTAATAACACCGGTATTGACATTCTGGGAAACCATGACACCAATACCACTATAAGTACCCTGAGTCGATTCTAATACCGACTTATATTCTTCTGCCGTAAAATAAGTCGTATAAGGTTCATCCAAGCCGTTAATGTATCCGGCATAAATCCCTTCTATCTGTGCATCAATATCAACATCGTCTTGAAATAAATAGTATTCATCTATGATTTGCTCCAATGCCTTTAACTTTTTCAGCACTTCATCATATCGATCTTCCAGTTCTTCAACTGACGACTCACTGACTAATGTTTCCTCTTCGTTCGCTGCCCTACCATTTTCATTCGCAGAATTACATCCGGACATTAAAATACCCGTGATGATAAGTATGCATATAAGTATCACCTTTAAGCCACTTTTTTTCATTTTCTAAGCCTCTACTTTCTTTTACCCAATTAGTATATGTCATGTTTTTTATCTATTATACATTTACTCTATAAATAGTTCAAGTGTGAAAACAAAATCGTTTTCACACTTGATTATATCATTCATTATCATTTTAATCCTGAATTGACGGCTCTGTTGGCATTCAATCCAAGGGGGAAAAGTATTTTTCACATTATGGACTCACATAATTTAATGGGCTCACATAGGAACCATTAACTTTTACAGAAAAATGTAAGTGATTGCCCGTAGATGATCCGGTGGTACCTACACCAGAAATTGTTTGTCCCTGTGACACAGTTTGTCCTGCTGAAACATATACTGCTGAATTATGCATATAAACCGTGCTAATCCCATTACCATGGCTTATGATTACATAGTTACCCATACTGGAATCATATGATGTAGCAATAACGGTACCGCTTGCCGCTGCCATAACCGGTGTCCCTGCCGGTGCCGGAATATCAATCCCTGAATGGAAATTCTGGGCTCCGGTTATTGGATGAACCCTGTACCCGAATGACGAGCTGATACTTGAATAACCTGACAATGGCCAAATCATCCCGGCGGATGATACTGTACCGCTAGAAGCTGCTGAGCTGGCAACAGTGCTCACTGAGCTGCTCGAACTGGTGCTTGCTGTACTCGTTGAGTTGCTAGAATTATCAGTACTTCCTGTACTCGCTGCCGCTGCATTTTGTGCCGCTTCTGCTTCTGAAGCTGCCTTCGCTGCTGCTTCTGCTTCTGCCGCTGCCTTTGCTGCCGCTGCTGCTTCTGCCGCTGCAATTGCTGCATCAATCTCGGCTATTGCTGCTGACTCCGCTTCTATTGATGCTATCTTCGCCTCTAAGTCCTCTTCTGATGAATCAATCGAAGAGTTCACGGCTAACAGTTCTTCTTCTTTTGCATCCAAAACAACTTCTAATTCGGACTGTTTTGCTTCCAATTCAACCTTTAGCGATTCAAGTTCTGCCAACTGTACTTCCAACTCAGCCTCATAATCAGCAATCAACTGTCTTGTTTCCTGAAGGCTTTGAAGTAGATTACTATCATAATCAGATATTTTTGAAATATACTCTGTACTATTTAGTAAATCAGAAATATCTTCAGCATTGAGAAGAATATCGAGATAACCCGTCTCACCGTTTTCATACATGACTTTGATACGCTTTTTTAAAGTTTCATACTGATGCTCTTCTTTTTCCTGGGCAGCAGCCAACTCTTCCCTTGTCGTTTCAAGGTCAGCTTCTGTTGCTGCTATTTCTTCATTTTTAGTATTTATTTGTGTTTGGATATCATTCAACTTGACATCTAAGTCAGCTATGTAGCTTTCAGTATCTGACTTGTTGGCTTTCAGTTCATTGATTTTAGCCTGCAGTGCCTCTTTCTCTGATTCCAGATTCTTGACATTTTCTTCTCTTTCCTGCTTTTCCTGCTTATCTGCTGTCGTGGCATAAACCGGAAGTGTCATACTGAAAATAAGGACTAAGACAATAAATACTCGGCTGTTTCTTAATAATTTCTTTAGCATAATATCTCCTTCTTTTTGTTTTGGTCTCATATTGACCAACATTATACTCTCACATGTTTACGCAACGTCCCATAACTACCAATGAAACCAATACCCAATCCTATCCCTAGCGAGACAGGTATTAATATTCTAAATATAACATTGACATCAGTAAATGTAAGCAGGTTATTTAAAATAGAAAACTCGGTTAAAACAAATTCGACAACTCTGTTATATAAAAATCTAAGAATAAGTACCGGTATTGCAGAACCCACAAGACCTATAATAATGCCTTCCACTAAAAACGGACCCCTTACAAAAATATCTGTTGCTCCAATATACTTCATGATTGCTATTTCTTCCTTTCTAACAGTAATACCAATCATTACGGTATTACTAATCAAGAAAATAGCAACTGCTACCAGTATAATAATAATTCCCAATGAAATGTAGCTCAGTAGTCGGCTGAAGTTGGTAAAACTATCAGCTATTGCATCTGAAGCATTCACCTCTCTGACTTCTTCTAGGCTATTAAGATACTCAACCAACTCCGATTGTTTCGAAGAATCATTCAGCTTAATGGAAAGGTTCTCTGCACCTTCCAACGGATTATCTTCATCTAAACCTGATAAAATCCCTTCATCACCATCTTTAAAATAGCCCTCTTTAAATTCTTGCCATGCCTCTTCCGCCGATATGTATGTAACACTTTCAACTTCTTCACGAAGTGCAATCACCTCTTTCAATTCCAATATCTCTTCTTCTGTGACTTCCTCCTGAAAGAATGCTGTGACCCCTATATTCGTTTCTATTGATTTAACTATATCCTGAAAATTGATTGCAATACAGTAGAAAACACCAAATAGAAACAAGCATGCGGTAATGGTTCCTATTGATGCCAATGAAAATGTCCGGTTGCGGTAAATATTTTTCAAGCCCTGCTTTAAGCAATAAAAAAATGTACTAATTCTCATAGGTATATCCACCTTTTGACTCATCGCTGACAATAACACCATTACTCATTGATACAACTCTTTTTTGCATCTTCTCAACGATCTCTTTATTATGCGTAACAACAACAACTGTTGTTCCTCTTAAATTGATTTCCTCTAAAAGCTTCATTAGTTCCCATGCATTCTTCGGATCAAGATTACCTGTGGGTTCATCTGCCAGTAAAACAGGCGGGTTATTGGCCAACGCTCTGGCAAGAGCTACTCTCTGCTGTTCTCCTCCTGAGAGTTCTTTAGGATAAGAGGAAGCTTTATCAGCAAGTCCCACTAATGCGAGCAGCTGGGGAACCGTCTCTTTAATTGTTTTTGAGGACTTCCCGACGACTCGTTGGGCAAAGGCTATATTCTCATATACCGTCCGGTCTTTGAGTAACCTGAAATCCTGAAAAACAACACCAATTCCTCTTCTCATTCTAGGAATCTTACGCCTTCTTAAACGGCTCAGATTCTTATTATTCATATAAATCGCACCCGATGTAGGTTCTAGTTCCTTTAGTAACAGCTTAAATAACGTTGTCTTGCCTGAACCACTGCTGCCCACGACAAATACAAATTCTCCCTTTACTATTTTCAAACTGATTCCATTTAATGCAGATACACCAGTAGAATATGTTTTATAAACATTATCTAAAGCTATCATGCTGCACCTCCTTTAGTATTCAAACGTCTCCATATACTTCATATATTTAACAACCATAAGTGCTATTTTAAATGTAATCGCATCTTCAAAAACTCTTAAGTCCAAACCGGTACCTTTCTGTAGCTTATCTAACCTGTAGACCAAAGTGTTTCTGTGAATATACAATTGCCTTGAAGTCTCAGAAACATTCAAACTGTTTTCAAAAAATTTATTAATCGTCGCAAGCGTTTCTTCATCAAAATCATCCGGCGACTTGCCTTCGAAAATTTCTTTAATAAACATCTTGCACAAAGGTATCGGAAGCTGATAAATCAAACGGCCAATGCCTAAATTACTATATGCAACAACACTTCTTTCACTATAAAATATCTTTCCTACATCTAAAGCCATCTTTGCTTCTTTATAAGAGCGTGATACATCTTTAATCTCATCTACAATAGTTCCCAGAGCAATCTTAACTTCCGGCATACCTTCGCCGGTCAGCATGTCTTTGATGGCACTTGCCGACTTACATAACACTTCATAAGTCTCATTCTCTAAAATTTCTTTGACAATAATAATACTCTTCTCATCGACTGCAGTAATAAAATCTTTTGATCTTCCCGCATATAATGATCTTACTATTTCTAAGGTGTTTGTATCTTTGTCACTATTTGTTTCAATGATAAATACTATCCTGCGGACATCTGTTTCTATATGTAATTTTTTAGAGCGATTATATATATCAACTAGCAACAAATTATCCAATAGCAAGTTTTTTATAAAATTGTCTTTATCAAATCTCTCTTTGTAAGCCACAAGAAGGTTCTGTGTTTGAAATGAGGCAATCTTTCCTACCATGTATACATCATCACTGTCGCCCCTGGCAAGGATGATAAACTCCAATTGATGTTCATCGAATACTTTAAAAAATTGATACCCTTGCAGCACTTGACTGTCTGCAGGTGAATTCACAAAATCTAAAACGGCTCCGCCATATTCCTCGGCTCCATTAAATGTTGAAACCAACGTTTTCCCATCTGTGTCCATCACGCATAAATCTACTCTTGTGATTGCTTTTAAACCTTCCATTGTATTTTGAAGAATCTGATTTGATATCATTAAGCGCACTCCCCTATCATTATATTTTGCATAGTATTCAGCCTGTTCTTATTTTAATGCAAAAATGACAAAAAGGGAAGAGGAAAATATAGCTTTTTTAATAATTCCCGATTAATTTATTACATTTCCATTACATTATGATTGCGTTTCTGTGATTTGTCAAGACCTTATGAGATATTTCTTGAGTTTTTTCTAAAAGATTTTATAGAATCTAAATATTTCAGGAAATAATTGATAGAAATGGATGAAGCGTATAGGATTTTCTGACCAGTTATGTTATAATCACCATTATTATATCACAAATCAATAGCTTCGTAAAGCTAGAAAAGATTATTTGTCAGAAGGGATTATATGAAAAAAACAGTATTTATTACCGGTGCTTCTAGAGGAATTGGAAGGGCCACTGCCTTAAAATTTGCAAAAGGGAATTATAATGTCGTGATTAATTGTCTCAAGAATAGAAAAATGCTTGATGAAGTCAGAAGAGAAATTGAATCATATGGCACTTCTTGTCTGGCTTTACCCGGAAATGTTGGGGATTATAAGCAGGCAGAAGAAATCTTTAGAGAAATCAAAAGAAGTTTCACCGGTATTGATCTTCTTATTAATAATGCAGGCATATCGCATATCGGACTGCTTGGCGACATGGATATCATTAGGTGGAATGAAGTTATAGAAGCGAATCTCACTTCGGTTTTTAACTGCAGCAAGCTGGCTATTCCATATATGATTCAGCAAGGAGAAGGGAAAATCATTAATATTTCTTCAGTCTGGGGAATAGTTGGTGCATCTTGCGAAGTTGCCTATTCTGCTTCTAAAGGTGGAATGAATGCATTTACAAAAGCGCTGGCAAAAGAACTGGCTCCCAGTAATATTCAGGTTAATGCTGTGGCCTGCGGCATTGTGGATACGGATATGAATCAACAGCTAACCACCGAAGAACGAATAGAATTGATGAATAAAATTCCCGCAGGGCATTTTGCCTCTGTCCAAGAATCGGCTGATTTTATTTATATGCTGACAGCAAATAACCACTATTTGACAGGGCAGGTTATTCAATTTGATGGGGGTTGGATATGAAACCGAAGGATACCAACTTTTAGATATCCTTCTTAAATGATTTTGCTGTTTTTATAGTCACCGGTTAATCTAATAGTATTTCGCTTCCACCATATGTGATACTCTTCACATCTTCTATATTGAGTATTTTAGCGACATGCATCCATGAATCATAGTATAGCAAAACCCTTCCGGAGACACCGTATATTTCTGTATTGACCGGTATGCAGTAAATATGATGACGAATCAATTCGTTTTCGTATTTCTCAATACTTCTTCCGTATGTATTCAGTATTTTTTCAGAGATTTTCAGATGGATTGGCATTCCTACTGTAAATGCCTCACAAATGCTGTGAAGACTTAACAGACATTCCTCACTCCAGAAACCACCGTCAAGAATCATCTTCACGCGTGTAATCCCCACTTCCTTT
>Ga0153922_1000136_pt1 | contig 29173 bp, 27 predicted proteins | sample TSNJ006MetaG_FD_104723 | JGI IMG/M metagenome (GOLD analysis project Ga0153922, IMG submission 104723) | Attine ant fungus gardens microbial communities from New Jersey, USA - TSNJ006 MetaG | ecosystem: Host-associated > Fungi > Mycelium > Unclassified | place: USA: New Jersey, Brendon T. Byrne... | reverse complement strand
TTTGTGTGGAAACTTAACAATACAACATAAAATGAAATCTGGCTACTATTTTTTTAAAAAGAGAAAGACGAGTGGCTGAAACACCATTGGACAGCTATCGCGCTAGCGATTTTGTTCAATAAAGAAAAATCCTTTTTATCTTGAAAATGGAATATAGAAACTTATTAAGATGTCGCGGCTGACGCTGTGGCATCTTTTCTTATGGGTGTAGAAGAGAGAATGAAGTTGGAATGTATTTCGTCCCTCTTGAAAAAGCATATAAAATATGCCAATATAAAATTAGAATTTGGATTTGCATAATATTTTTTATAAAAGCATAAAATATTGTTAGGAGGGACTGCTATGTATTATGAAAGAACAATAGAAAAAACACTGCAGAGCATCAACGAAACCTTTCCGGTGCTTTTGCTGACAGGTCCACGACAGATTGGTAAGACCACATTATTGACTAAGATGGCTGACGAAAACCGTAAGATTGTGTCCTTGGATAATCCGACTATCAGAGCAATGGCAAAGAAAGAACCGGAAATGTTTTTACAGCGTTATGCTCCGCCTGTTTTAATTGATGAAGTGCAATATGCTCCCGAACTGTTTGATTATATTAAAGTCTATGTAGACGAATATAAGACAAACGGAGATTTTTGGCTGACAGGCTCTCAGACCGTTCATGTTATGAAAAGTGTTACTGAGTCACTTGCAGGCAGAGCCGGAGTTGTTAGAATGTTGGGGCTGTCCAACAGCGAGATAGGCGGCAATCATTTCCCGCCATTCGCAGTTGAGCCAGACATTCTTATAAAAAGAATGGGTGAAGTTCCTAAAATGAATATCATGCAAGTGTTTGAGCGTATTTTCAAAGGTTCCATGCCAAGGCTTTATGAGATAGAAACTGTTAATCGTGAAGAATACTATGAGTCTTATCTTGAAACCTATTTAAGCCGTGACATCAAGGATTTATCTCAAGTAGCTGATAAATTAACTTTTTTGAATTTTATCAACATTGTTGCCGCAAGAACGGCAACGAATGTCAACTATGAGACACTTGCAAATGAAGCGGGCATTTCTGCACCTACTGCAAAGCAGTGGCTGTCAATTCTAGTTTCGTCCGGACTGGTTGCACTTATTCCTCCATTCTCAAATAATGCTTTGAAACGAGTGATAAAAGCACCGAGAATGTATTTCCTTGATGCGGGGCTTTGCTCCTATATTACCCGTTGGAGCAGCCCGGAGGTATTGGAACGAGGGGCTATGGACGGTCAGCTTTTTGAAACCTGGGTAGTTTCTGAAATCTACAAGAGTTTTATTAATAATGGTAAAAGATCGCCGCTTTACTTCTATCGTGACAGCAATAAAAAGGAGATTGATATCATCATCTATCAAAATGGTGTTGTAAATCCAATTGAAATCAAAAAGGGTGCTGCACCAAAAGATGCAGTCAAAAACTTTTCCGTGTTGAAGCCAATAGAAAAAGAGCCAAGTGAAGAAGATGTCTTTTCCGGTGCGGCACATCTAAAGACAGCAATCGGAACCGGAGCGGTGATATGCATGCCAACCGATATTATTCCGGTAGACAAGAGAAATTGGTATGTTCCTGCTTGGCTTATTTGACTTTTTATATATATAACATGATATGGCTTACCGTCGTTTTCATTTCCGGCAGCAATGAAGCAAATTCAGCACTGATTCGGGCTGCACCTGTATTTGAAATCGATAAGAAATGCCATAGATAACGGTGATATAATCCCAAGGAGTTTACCTTATAGTCAGCTTTCATCTCCAAAGTCGGTTGAAAAAATATTTTTGAAAAAGCACTTGACTCTCCGGCTGCCGGAGGATGTAGAATAAAATTACGGAAGAAAGGACGGTGATTTTATGTATCGTATCGGCATGTTTTCAAAACTTGGCAGGGTTACTATCAAAACACTGCATCATTATGATGAAGTAGGGCTATTGACGCCATCCTATGTTGATGAGGAAAACGGCTACCGCTATTACACGACAAGCCAGCTTTTTCGGCTCAATGAAATCGTTGCGCTCAGGCAGATGGGGTTTTCTATCCCCGAAATTTCTGCAATCGTTGATGGCCACAACATAGCGGGGATACTCACGCAGCGCAAAGCCGAGCTTGAAAGCGACGCGCGAAATATCACTGACCAACTCTTTCGATTAAATCACTACATCAAAGAACGGAGAGAGGGTCAAAAAATGAATTATCAAGCAGTTATCAAGGAAATCCCATCCTACACGGTGTATTCAGCAAAATACACCATACCCAACTACGCCGCATTGAACGAAATCATGCCCGCGCTTGGCGAAAAGGTGGGCAAGGCAAATCCGGGTATTAAGTGCGTAGAACCGGGTTATTGCTTCAATGTGTATCTCGACAGCGAATATCGGCAGACCGACATCAATGTGGAAATTTGTGAGGCTGTAACGAGCCGTGGAAACGATGGCGACGGTATTGTTTTTAAAGACATTCCCGCAATCACCGCTGTGTCAGTTTTACATCGCGGCGCATATGAAAAGTTAGGCGACGCCTATGCCTACGCGATGCAGTGGGTGGAACAAAACGGCTACCGGATTATCAACAATGTACGGGAAAGTTATATTGACGGAATCTGGAACAAAGACAATGCGGATGATTGGCTAACCGAAATACAGGTTCCGGTAGAAAAGAAATAGCAGACTACACATACAACGCGGCAGGGATAGAATCTTTCCATGCCGCGTTGTTCGTTTATGGGCGATAAGGCGCAGAAACGGTATTTATATTTTGAGTAGGAGTATAATTCATAGTATTTTTAAGACCTCCTTTGAATATAGATATTAAAAAAGATGGTGTACAGCTATGCTAAACTATATGTGGGGCATTATGATTATTATAGGTATTGTGGTCGGTGCCCTGACCGGTAATATGGAAGCAGTATCGGCAGCAATTATTGATTCATCTAAGGAAGCTATTGCTTTATGCATTACGATGCTTGGAATTGTAGCGATGTGGACAGGAGTCCTTAAAATTGCCGAAGTCGGAGGCCTGATGGCGGCGATGTCCAGAGTTTTAACTCCTGTCATTGATTTTTTATTTCCTCGTGTACCCAAAGACCATCCTGCCAGAGAATACATATCGACTAACTTTGTGGCGAATATGTTAGGTCTCGGCTGGGCGGCGACGCCCGCCGGGTTAAAGGCGATGGAAGAATTGCAGAAACTGAATAAGGATAAGTCTGTAGCGACTACGGATATGTGTACATTTTTGATTATTAATATATCATCGCTGCAGCTCGTTCCCATGAATATCATAGCTTACCGCAGTGAATATGGTTCGGTGGCGCCGACGGCTATTATTGTACCTGCGATACTGGCGACGCTGGTATCAACGTTGGCAGGGGTTATTTATGCAAAAATAATGGGAAGGAGATATCATGAGTAATATATTGACCTTTGCATCTGCATTCATACTGCCGTGTGTTATATTATACATCGTTGGTTATGGATTACTATCTAAATTGAATATATATGATATTTTTATTGATGGGGCAAAAGATGGGATCAAAATTGTGTTTAATATCATGCCGACATTAGTGGGTCTGTTGTTTGCCGTTGGTATCCTGCGGGCATCATCGGCCTTTGATTTATTAGGGCGACTTTTAGAGCCGATACTTGACCGTTTGGGCATGATCGTAGAAGTGTTTACCTTGGCAATCATTAAAATGTTTTCTTCGTCTGCATCTACGGGAATTCTTACGGATATCTATAAGAATTATGGCACGGATTCCGCCGCCGGACTAATGGCATCTATCATCCTAAGCAGTACAGAAACTGTGTTTTATACGATTTCGGTTTACTTTTTATCTGTGAAAATTACGAAAACAAGGTATACGGTGTGGGGCGCTTTGGTGGCGACGATTGCCGGAGTGGTGGCTTCGGTTGTGATAACGAATTTTTTTCTTATGTGAGGCCTTTAAATGACGGTTAGATGCAGGATTGTTCTATATTTGAAATTTGATAATTTACCTATAACGGCACTATGGATGAAATGATTGAAAGCCCTTTTTAATTAATCATAAATTCTATCCGAATAAAGCCACAAGAAATAATATGGCAGATATTATAAAAGCTCCGAATGTTCTCCAAAATCTATAATATACAGCTTCAATTAAAGCATATAGCGTATAAGCACCCAAAACGATGTTAAAGCTTAATTCATAATAAGAGCGTGTTAAGTACGAAAATAAACCTGTTGCAAAAAAAAGAATGCCGAACGAAAACATACATATTGTTTTTACTTTTATTTGTGTATTCGTAGTATTATCAGGCAATTCTCTATGTTGCTTTTTTGCTAATTCAAGACCTTGTTTCGTCAACAAATATGTGAAGTTTGATATTGTCTGGATGGCTCCGAAAGCAACAAAAATGCTCGAATGATTTCACATGCCCATGACATCCTTATTCGCCTCCCAAATTCGATATAAGTGTATTTAGGCATTGAGTAAATGTACTAATTTCTGTATCGGATAGTCCTTTAACCGCTAAATTATTTACACTTTCAGCTAATAAAGTAACTTCATCCACAATTACGAGTGCCGCAGATAAAATTCTTACTTGATAGCTCCTACGGTCATTTTCAAATAATTCCTTCTGTAATAGTCCTTTTGATATGAGCTTATCAATGACAGCCCCACACGTGGCTCTATCAGAGTGTGTTTTGTCAGCAATTTCAGCTTGTGACAAATTATCTTCCACTGATAATAGCTTTAAGACGGCCCATTGTGCAGTTGTAATGCCATAGCTTTTAATATTCATATCAAGATTTCTTTTCACTAACCTTGCGCTTGTATTTATAAGATAGCCCAAAGATTGTTGTATCTCCAATATAATATAGCCTCCAATCTAGCAAATGATATGCTTGCATATAGTATGTATACATATTATATGCCAATCCAAAAGGTTTGTCAAGATAGACTCTCTTGCCAAAAGATATGACGTAATAAATTGCTCTTGTAATGTGTGAATTCATAGAATATACTATAAATAAAGGCAGTTCAAGATATAAAAAATGATAATTTTATTCAGAATTGTGGAGGGGACGACATGGGTATAGAAGAATTGCTCGGAGAAGCAACAGAGTATGATAAGAAAATATCCTTGGAAGTAAAAAGACCGAAAAGTTGGTTGAAAAGTGTTAGTGCATTCGCAAACGGCATTGGCGGAATATTATTTTTTGGGATTGCAGATGATGATAATATAGTTGGGCTAAGTGACATACAAAAAGCATCAGAAGTAATCAGTGAGCAGGTAAAAGCGAGAATGGATCCCATACCTGATGTCATTATGAAAATTCACAAAATAGAAGGAAAGAATATTCTAAGCCTTCAAGTACCTGCCGGTGATGAAACACCATACTATTATGTCGGAGATGGTAATCATACTGCTTTTGTCCGCATTGGAAATGAAAGCGTTACTGCCAATGCAGTGGATTTAAAACGTTTAGTTTTAAGAGGAAAAAATAAAAGTTTTGATAGTCTAGCAACCGAATATAGATTTAGAGACTATTCTTTTTCAAAGCTCCGCGCTGCCTATCATCAAAAAACAAATAGAAGTATGGAAGAAAATGATTTTGAATCTTTTGGTATTGCTGATAAAAATGGGTATTTAACAAATGCAGGTGCGTTATTGGCAGATGAAAGCCCCATTCGTTATTCCAGAGTATTTTGCACTAGGTGGAATGGACTTGATAAAGCATCTGGAATGATGGAGGCTCTGGATGATAGTGAATACTCAGGAAGTCTTATTATCCTTTTAGAAGAAGGGGTAAATTTTGTAAAACGCAATTCAAAGAAAATGTGGAAGAAAGATAAAAATGCCAGAATTGAATTTCCCGACTATGCCGAACGAAGTGTTTTTGAAGGACTTGTAAATTCTTTAGTTCATCGTGACTATCTGAATTATGGAAGTGAAGTGCATATAGACATATTTGATGATAGACTTGAGATTTACTCGCCTGGGGGGATGTTTGACGGATCTTTTATTCAAGAGCGGGATATTGAACAAGTGCCATCGGTTAGGCGGAATCCGGTCATAGCAGACATTTTTAGTCGTCTTAATTATATGGAAAGGCGTGGAAGCGGATTTAAAAAAATCAGACAGGCCTATGCGACCGAAGCCAATTATAGCAAAGAGAAAGCACCAAAGTTTTTCTCTAACAGAACAGAATTTATCCTTACTTTACTGAACTTAAATTATAAAATGGCAAATGGTGAGGCTTTAAATGAGGCTTTAAATGAGGCTTTAAATGAAGCTTTAAATGAGAGCGAAAAAATGATTCTGAATTTGCTTATAGAAAATCCTAAAATAACGCAGAGCGAGATTATAAGTAGATTAAATATGCCAAGAAGTAAAGTGCAGAGGTCTATGAAATCTTTAGTAGAAAAAGACCGTATTCAAAGATACGGGAGTAAGAAAAGCGGATATTGGAAAATATTACAAGACAATAATTGAAAATGAAAGGACGAAGAACAGAATGGAGAAAATAATTACTGCCAAAATCAGGAATGAAGCTCCGTTGGCAGAAATAGAGCAAATTGCTTCCAAATTTTCGCCAACGCTGCGTTTGGAGGTAAGAGAGGCATTTCTGGCAGAGGATGAGGGAGATTACGAGAAAGCAGAAGGTCTGTGTTGCCGGATTCTTGATGAAGACAACAGCAATCCGGAGGTAAGGATGCTTTTGGGTAGATGCTATTTTTCGCAGGGGAAAATGGATGTAGCTGGGCAAGTGTTTTTCGATTTGGTGCAGGATTATCCCAAAGAAGAACTGCCACACCTCTTCCTGGGAATGGTACATCACGCAACAGGAAATTTTCATGATGCGGTGAAAGAGTTTGAACTGGTTTATCCGTTGCAGACATATCATCCTTTTTACTTTACGAGCTATGGAGATGCTTTGCAACAGATAGGAAAGAAAAAGCAAAGCCGGGAAATTTTTTATGAAGAAGTTGCTGCATATGAAGCCACAGGATTTATCCCATCTCCGCAAATGTTGGATGGAGCCTACCAGAATCTGCTTTATCTGGATATTGCGTTGGGAAATCAACAGTATTCCGAAGATTTGGAATCTTATTATCATTTTCTGGATTTGGTGGAGATGACAGAAGAGATGCAGGATTATTTGGCGGGAAATATTGTGTATTTCCGTAGCCTAATGAGGAATAAAGGGTATCGTCCGCTGTTTCTGGAATTTATCAAACATATAAAAGAGAAGAACTATCTGACGGAAGAAAATTGCGTTGAAATTCTGGAGGCTGCATTTATTTCCTGGGAACTCTATGGTTGTCATGAGGATTCCCGTGTAGATGCGATAGTAGAGACCTATCTGTATACCAGTTATGAGAGAAGGTATACGAAAAAGGACTTGGTTACACCGGAAGAATGTGACCGTATCATGGTGCTTGCTTATACGTATGAATGGTATATCTGCCAATACTATTCGAAACATCAGAAGGAAATGAATTATATCAAGAATACATATCCATATAGTTACAAGAATTGCCGGAGTTTTCTGGAGAAGGTTCAAAATGATGCTGAAAAAACAGCCGGGGAAATATTAGAACAGTTACATTATTATGTAAAAAACACAGAAAAAGCAGAATTTGAGCGTTCTATGTATTCCGCTTACGAAAAAGCCTCCAAGGACAAAAAAGAACCGGCATATATTTATGACGGGGTGGAAACCTACAAAAGAATACAACCGAAAGTAGGGCGCAATGATCCGTGCCCGTGTGGAAGTGGTAAGAAGTATAAAAAGTGCTGCGGCAAATAGTTGACTAATTTCCTATCATAAAATTATAAATTCTATTAACTTTTTTGCATAATTTAACATATGATATACTATGCCGACTAACTACATGACATCAATCAAAATTCCTTCTAAAACAGACATTTACAAAAGACTCGGTAAACTTATCTTCTATAGGGGGATTAACCTATGAAAGCCGTCGGCAGCCTTTTACAAGCGGCTGCCGGCATTGCTGTTACATTTCCTTAAGAATCTCCTGAATAAGCTCACGTTCATCCATGTGGTACTTTGTTCCTTTGATTTCCTGATAATCTTCGTGGCCTTTCCCGGCTAATATGATAACATCCCCTTCTTTAGCATGTTGAATACAATATTTGATAGCCTCTTTGCGGTCAGGGATAGTGATTACTTCACCGCAACCTCTGGCCGTTCCCTGCAAAATATCCTCGATGATAGCCATGGGCTCCTCATTTCGCGGGTTATCCGATGTGACAACGGTTAAATCAGATAGTTTTGAAGAAATTTCTCCCATATCAAACCGCCGGTTCCGATCACGGTTACCTCCGCAGCCAAACAATGTGACGATACGCTTAGGTTTATATTCCTTTAATGTTGTCAGTAAACTTTTCAGAGCCATTGCATTATGGGCATAATCAATCATCAGAGAGAATTGATTAGAAACCGGAACAAGCTCTAATCTGCCTTTGACGGTGACTTTGCTTAAAGAATCCTTCATTGCTGTTGTATCAATATCAAAATGCCGGCAAAGGGCGATGGCCGCCAATGAATTATAGACATTGAACTTTCCCGGAATATTGACATCTACATCAAAATTGATGAGCCCGCTGACATGATAGGCAATGCCTATTTTACCGTCATAGTTGGTTAAATGAATGTTTTCTCCACGGATATCGGCATTACTATGTAAACCGAAGGATTCTATTTCACAAGTGTGCTTTTCCATAATATCGGCAAAATGCAGGTCATCTATATTTGCAATACCCAGCTTGCTTTGTCTAAAAAGCATTGATTTACAGTGGATATAATCGGCAAAATCCTTATGCTCATTGGGACCAATATGATCCTTCTCAAGATTGGTAAAGATACTGTAATCAAAAGAAAAACCGCTGACCCGGTGGAGCATTAATCCCTGAGAGGAAACCTCCATGACGACACATTGACAGCCGGCCGCGACCATTTCACGAAAATATTTCTGGACAATATAGGATTCGGGTGTTGTGTTATATGCCGGAATGTGTTTGTTGTCAATAATGGTTTCAATGGTCCCAATTAATCCGGTTTTAATGCCTGAATGGTCAAGAATGGACTTTATCATATAGGTTGTTGTCGTTTTGCCTTTCGTGCCGGTGATTCCCACAGTTGTTAATTCCCTGGCCGGATGACCAAAATATGCGGCAGACATACAGGCCAAGGCATAACGGGTATCTTCAACCCGGATAATGGTGATATTTTCAATCGGGGTTACATCTTTTTCCGTAATGACAGCCGTGACACCACATGCGGCAACCTCCGGGATATAATCGTGCCCATCAAAGTTTGCTCCGGATAGACAGACAAAAACGCCGTCTTTGCAGGCGTTTTTGGAATTATAAATGAGCTGGGAAATGGGAATATCAATATTGCCTTGTATCGACGTAAATTCTAATTCTTCAAGTAATTGACGTAATAACATTTTACTTATCCTTTCTAAATCCACTGTTTAATATCGATCTCACCATCAAAAACGGTAGTTGCCGGTCCGCTCATAAAGATATGGTTGCTGGCCTCGTCATAGCTTATGTCCAAGTCTCCGCCGAGAAGCTTGACCTGTACCTGAGTACCGGTTTTGCCGTTAAGGATACATGCCATCGCACTGGCACAAGCACCTGTTCCGCAGGCAAGCGTTTCTCCGGAGCCTCTTTCCCATACCCGCATACGGACAGTATGCTCATCAATTAACTCGACAAATTCAGTATTAATTCTATCCGGAAACAGGGGGTGATTTTCAAAAAGTGGTCCAAGCCGTTCTAAATCAAAGGCTGCAGTGTCCGGCACAAATACGATGGCATGGGGATTTCCCATGGAGATGCAGGTGATTTGGTATTCTGTACCATTTATCATGATGGGAGCATCGATGACATGGTTATGATTATATTCAACCGGAATTAAGCTGGCTTCTAAGATGGGTTCCCCCATATCGACTTTAACAGAGTCCACCTGCCCATCGACGATCTTCAGATCCAGATACTTGATACCGCCTTCAGTTTCTAATGAAATTCTGGTTTTATTTGTAAGACCGTAATCGTAAACATACTTTGCTATGCAGCGGACACCATTGCCGCACATCTTCCCCTCAGAGCCGTCGTTGTTATACATTCGCATCCGGAAATCGGCAATATCTGAAGGACAGATGAGAATCATTCCATCAGAACCAATGCCAAAATGCCGGTCGCTTAAAGCTTTGGATAATACTTCTGGTTTATCTATTATTTCATTAAAGCAATTGACATAAATATAATCATTGCCGCATCCATGCATTTTAGTAAACTTCATGCGATCTCTCCTTTAAATAATTAAATTAAGACGAAATATATTATAGCATAAATATATTGTGATATGAAGCGTTTTCTTGATATAACTTTGGAAATAGGATATAATAAAGACATTCTAAAAGCTTTAGGAGGAGATATTCTATGGATTCATATCTTCAGTTAAATACACTGTTGGTATATTTATTCAATAATGCATTAGATTTTGAACGTCGTTATGTAAACAATAGCGAATTTAAGGATATCTCTGTGAATGACATGCATATTTTAGATGCAATTGGGATGAATGCTTCTAACAATATGTCGACCGTGGCAAAAAAAGTAGGGGTCACGGTAGGTACGCTGACGATAGCTGTCAATAACCTTGTTAAAAAGGGTTATGTCATTCGAACAAGAAGTGCCGTAGATAAACGGGTCGTATTAATTTCATTATCGCCAAAGGGAGTCAGGGCATACCGACATCATGAAAAGTTCCATCAGATCATGATTGAGGCGATGAGAGAAGGTTTAAATAACGAGGAATGTGAGACTTTAATCAAGGCGCTGAAACGCTTAGATGAGCATTTTGCAGGGCTTTAAGGGGCGATTACTTTGAAGAAGGAAGAATATCTAAAGGAAATTTATATACTTGAAAGTGTGCGGGGAGATGTAAGGGTTACAGATGTGGCGATGATTCTGGGGATATCTAAGGCAAGCGTTAACAAAGCGATTCACGTACTGAAAGAACAGGGGTATGTTAACCATAAGCATTACGGCACGATTAAACTGACGCCGGCCGGCAAAGATATAGCAAAGGGATTGTTGGATACTTATAATATCGCATTTAGGTTTCTTACTGATATATTAAATATCGAGGCGGAGATTGCTGAATGTGAGGCGCATCAGATAGAATATATCCTCAGCAGCGATACCTCTAAAAAACTAGAGAAATTCATTGAAACATATTCAGAAAGAAACAACATTTAACTGCTGTTTCTTTCTGCTTTTTTAAAGATTAAATAGTGTCAGCCATTTTTGTGCCATTTTCTCCACAGTTGTGATAAACTCTCCGGCATCAATACCGCTCTCGGGATACGAAGACACCATGAGATTTAAAGAATCTGCTTTCAATCCGTAGCCTATTCCCAGGCCGTCGGATACAACCGGTCCAAATCCAAAGTAGGTGATACTGGGAGCAGTTATACCGCTGGTGGAAAGTGTGCTATGGCCCAGTATTTGGTAACCCTTAAGATCAAGCGTTACCGGTTTTACCAGATTGGCGCCTTCTTTAGTGCCACTGTACATTTCATAGATAGCCTCCAGACCCCGTACGTGTCTTTCGGGTCCCAGACCTTTTTGCCGGCATTTTATCCCTTCGCCATGAACCTGTTCGGCAGTGCGGTACAGCTCTTTAAGTTTATCAGGAACTTCTGTATGATCGACAAAGGCCTTGACAAAAGCAACCGATTCCTCAGTTAGAGGCCTTGCACATTCGGTTCTGCCCTCGTAAAAATTCCTGGTTGAGACCGATTCATAGACCGAGCGAAAATTACCTGTAAGGCTGTAATAAGCAGCTTGGAACATCATCTGAACAACAGCATCCGGGCGGCATTTTTTGGATTTAATGGTGTCCTTCGAGAGACAGGTAAGTTCCTTTTGAGCCATAGCGACGTTTTCTGCCATGTCTTTGAAAGACGAACGTGCCGCCTGTAAATCTTTTGCGAGGTCATCTTCAAGATTCCATTCAAGCGGGCGGACATGAGCCGCCGGCACCTGCTCGTCTAAGGGGATCGGTTGGGCTAATAAGGATTGATCCATCTGATTTAGCAAGTGAACCCAATTTCCGGCATCACACCCGGCGTGTTCCATATTCATAGCGATGTGCCCGTTGTCGGTGCAGATAATCTGCAGGGACTTGTCAAACCAACGATTTGCCGCATCGCCGGTCAGCGCTCTGTGACCGAAGCTTTCATCTTCGGCCAGAGGCTCATCCAGACAAACGACAAATAAGGCTTTTTCGATACTTTCCATGTTTGTCCGGTTCAATAGATTGTGAAGCAGCCGCTCCCGCAAACAAAAGGCATCATTGCGCGGCACGCAAGTCATCGCGCCAATAGCCTCGGCCTGATTCATTTTGGCAGCATCTGTTTTGATTTGATTAAGTGCTTTACTTACTGCAAAAGGTGAAATCAAATCACAGTTCTCGTCCTCTAATGTCAGGATAAACCAGTGACCCCGGCAAACTACGGCAGCGGTTTTGGATTCGCCCATTGGGAGATGTGTCCATATATCGCGTACCGGGGCGGGTATCCGGGTATACATGATGTGGCGCATCATATCCATACTTAAATAATTATTTCCGGATTGTTCAGCGGGCATCTGCTTTCTCCTGAGACGGTTAAGCTGTTCACAGAGCCCGATAATCATCCGGGCGAGACCGACCTCACCCCAGCGATTTGCTGTCATCTGGAAACAGTAATTCATATTGATTGGAAGCATCTCCCGAAAAGATAAATATTGGTCGTCCCAGATGGAACGCAGCCAGCTTCCATTTTTGCTTTGCCTTGCTTTCCACGCCAGCAATAACTGCTGCAGACGGGTGCCATCCCCGTCTTCCTCAATAAAATGTGTAATAAAACGGCATTCTTCTTGCCATGTCGCCTCATCTACCAGGGGCTTTAGCAGGTTTTGTATATTCTGACCTGTTTCCGGCAGTTCTGGTATCGGCAGGGATGGCAAAGTAATGTCATAGTCAAAAATCCCCATTGGCTCACTCCTTAATTAATACATTGAAAGGTTCATTATACCATGGTCAACTAGAATATGGAAGTGGCAAAGAAAAAACAATACAAAAAAAATAGGAAAATATATTTATCATTTAGTAAATTTGACATATTATATTTAATTGTATATACTATACTAAGTACCCTCAGTTGACAAAGTAACATACGCCTCAATCGTGTGTTACTTTGTCAACTGAGGGTAGTAAAAGAGATTAATGATATTTTAAGTAATCAGGAAAGAGAGGGAGATATGGAAGGAGATTCCATGATCAGGTTTGAACATGTAAACAAGCGATACGGTGATTCACTGATACTCAATGATTTAAGCTTCGAAATAAAAACAGGCGAATTGACGGTTCTGATTGGTCCCAGTGGCTGTGGAAAGACAACAACCCTGAAAACTATCAATCGTCTGATAGAACCGGATGAGGGCAGGGTATTTATTAATGGTGAAGATACTTCAAAAACGGATAAGGTGACACTGCGGCGCTCGATTGGATACGTCATTCAGCAGATTGGTCTTTTCCCCAATATGACTGTCGAGCAGAATATCTGTGTGGTACCTAAGCTGCTCAAGTATGACAAGGACAAATGTAACAAGATTGTCCATGATATGCTTGAGCTTGTCAATATGCCATATGATGAATATGCTCACAAATATCCCGTCGAGCTATCCGGAGGACAACAGCAGAGGATTGGGGTTTTGCGTGCCCTTGCCGCCTCACCGCCGATTGTGCTGATGGATGAGCCGTTTGGGGCACTTGACCCGATGACGCGGACAGTGCTTCAGGAGGAGGTAACCCGAATCCAGCGTAAATTTAAAAAGACCATTGTCTTCGTTACCCATGACATGGATGAAGCACTCAACATGGCTGATAAGATAATTTTTATGGATAAGGGAGATATCCTGCAAATGGCGACACCGGAAGAGATGTTGTCTAACCCGGCCGATGATTTAATCAGGAGCTTTATGGGCAAGCGAAGCACAGATATGGAGGCGGTTCCCCAGACAGCCGCCGATTTTATGTATACAAAGGTATATACTTCTTCAAAGAACCGCGGTGTCCGGGAAGCAGTTGATTTGATGGCACGCAGGAATATTGATACGCTGTTAGTGAAAAATGATGATGACACATATGCCGGCACCGTCAGCATAAAGACGATTCGGAATCAGGGAAAGGCCGGGACCACGATAGAAGCGCTGATATCCAGGAGTTATGAGGTCTCTTATGTGGACGAAGATGCTCAGGAGTGTTTTGAAAAACTGCTGAATAGCGATGGAAGCTATGTGGTGGTTCTAAATCATGACGACACAGTGGCGGGAATTGTCACTAAGACCAGTATTGCCAAAGCGTTGGCCGATGCAGTCTGGGGGGAAAACAATGGGTAATTTCTTTTCGCTCTATGGAGACCGGCTGGTAACAGCCATATGGACACACTTTCTATATGTTATTGTGTCCGTCGCCATTGCTTTGGTCGTTGCCTTGATATTCGGTGCGCTTCTCTCCAGGCGGCCAGGCTGGGCAACAGTGATACTTCCGTTTATTTCCGTTTTTCAGACCATTCCCGGGATTGTATTCATTGGGGTACTATTTTTAATTTTAGGGATAAAACCGGTGACGGTCATTATCGCTTTGTCTATTTATGCTATATTTCCGATATTGAAAAACACCTACGTGGGACTGGTAGAAGTACAGGAACAATATAAAGAGGCCGCCAGGGGCTGCGGTATGTCATCGATACAGATTCTTTTTAGAGTGGAATTCCCACTGGCACTGCCGTCAATCATGTCGGGATTAAGGATGTCCACCGTCTACACGGTGAGTTGGGCTGTGTTGGCGGCGATGATTGGTCTTGGGGGTCTTGGCGATTTTATTTATTCAGGTGTCAGCAGCAATAACAACACCCTGATTATTGCCGGTGCCATACCGGCAGCAATTATGGCAGTGGGATTTAGCTGGCTTATAGATGGAGTGCGAAAGCTGCTCATTCCCAAGCAGATAAGGAGGGATGTAAAATGACTGTTGACATGGTAACACAACATCTTTTTATGGTGTTTGTATCGGTGCTATTTACGATTGCCGTTGGTGTTCCCCTGGGTATTGGTGCATATTTTTATCCCAAGGCCAGAAGAATTATCCTGCTCGTGGTGGAGGTACTGCAAACAGTACCGGCACTGGCATTGCTGGGGATAATCATGATTATCTTTGGAGCGGGAAAAGTAACTGTCATCACCGGTCTTTTGCTTTATTCCCTATTGCCTGTGGTTCAAAACACATATGTCGGACTCAGTGAAGTGGATCCTGCGATTAAAGAGGTTTCCCGGGGAATGGGAATGACCCGCATCTACAGCCTGATTCATGTTGAACTGCCCATTGCGGTACCCTTGATTTTTACGGGAATCAGAATTGCCACTGTGACAGCAGTGGGTATTGCCGTGTTTGGTGCGTTTGTGGGTGGCGGCGGACTCGGCAGTATTATATATAAGGGCATCCATGTCCAGAACATGTCGCTCATCTTATCCGGCACAATGACACTGATGGCGATGGCGATTATATTTGATGTCGTTATGACCCTGATTGAGAGATATTTGAAAAGGCGGTTTTCACCGCAATAAAACAAAATTAGATAAGGATGGTATTATTCAATGAAAAAAATTATTTCACTATTACTTATAGGCTTGTTAGTCATATCAATGACGGCATGTGGAGGGAAAGAAGAGAACAACACAATTATTGTTTATGACGGGCAATTTTCCGAGATGCAAATTATTCATTATATGGTAAAATTACTTGTAGAAGAGAAAACAGACTTGACTGTGGAGATAAAAGACGAGATGGCGCCGGTCAATCTGTTCAGTGAACTTACAGGCGGTACCAGCGATTTGATGAACAGCTATGACGGCACCCTGCTTACGACATATCTCCACTTAGATCCTTCGGAGGTGCCGGAGGATACGACACTCTATGACTTTGTGAATGAAAAGGGCCGTGAGATGGAGGGCGTAATGCTTCTGGATAAGCTGGGGATTAATAACACCTATGCCATAGCAGTTCCCCAAGATATTGCTGATGAGTACAGCTTAAATACAATCAGTGATTTGGCCGCCGTAGCTGACCAGCTTGTGTTTGGCGCAGAGCACGACTTCTTTACTGAGGAGGGCAGTGCAAAATATAATCCCTTTGTGGAATTTTACGGACTGGAATTCAAAGAGGGCAAGCAAATTGATATTAACCTTAAATATTCGGCAGTGGAAAGCGGTAATATTGATGTAACGGTTGTTTATGCGACAGATGGGCTGAATAGGCAGGCAGGGCTTAAGATTTTGGAAGATGACCGGCAGTTTTTCCCGGAGTATAACGGGGCATTGCTTGTAAAAGAGGATTTCTTTGAGAAATATAAGGATTCGGCACCAAATCTGGAAGAAGTATTAGCCATGATGGCAAATATCTTTACCGACGAGGATATGGTTAACCTGACATATCAGGTAGATGTTGAAGGTAGTTCGGTGGCTGATGTGTCTAAAGAATACTTGCAGGAAAAGGGACTCATAGACTAACATTTTATCAGCGAATTACGGTATTCGGGTGAGATCTTTCTTGAATCCATTTTTAGAAACTTTGTATAACGAAGCATAATTGATGGAATTCAGCACTTGGTAGATAGAAGGGAAAAAGTTTTCATCAAAACGGATGGCAAGACCGCAATTGGCGGTAAGCTCGGTGGGAACAGGAATAATCCGAACCGGGAAGCCGCAGTTTTGCAGAGCCTGTTCACTGGAAATTGCCTGATGGGTATTTTCAAAGGTGATAAGATAATATATTTCAATCATTAAGATGTCTCCAATCAGGATGTTTTTAGAAATAAACGAGGGTGTTCCCAAGTAAACCGGAACACCCTCGTTTATGTTAACCTAATTGCCGGACAACTTTTTTGATTGCATCTAAAGCGTCATCAGGCAGCTTGTCATAGCCGTCTTTAAAGGCTTTTCTTGATTCTACAAACTCAACCCGGTCATTCATGCGAGCCTTTAATTGGGTCTTGTATTCTGAGTCCGCAAGATTAGGAACAAAGCCCGCCCATTCGAAGATTTCGATATCTTCCATCGGACCCCATTGCTTGAATTCTGCCCTGCCTTCGACAATGGCTTCAATGATGCCCAAAGTGTCTTTTGGCTGAACCTTTTTACCCATGAAGTCTCCGGTATTGATAATGTAACAATCGACATTTTTTTCAGCGACTAATTTCTTAAATTTATCATAATCGTTTGAAAGCGGATAGGTTCTGAATGGATTAGCATATGGGACAACAACTAATGCGTTGGGATCCACACCTTCAGCAAGCCGCTCTGCAGTTGAACGTTTAGTGGCAAGGGTTGCTCCCATAACAGATGCTAATGAAGCGCCTTTTAATTTAACAACCGGCGGAATGGTAGGATCCTTCATAATCCAGAAAATGGAATTAACCGGAGAATTCACCTTGTCTACGCGGTTTGGTGACCAAAGCTTAGACTTAATTGCCCGACCGTTACCATTGCGGATATCCTCTGTTACCAGAACGATTTTGCCGTCCTCATCATAAGTCGCGGCACAGTTCTGGGCAGTCAGTAAGTATTTATTATCTTCACAGTCAAGAGGATAATCCTGTGTTTTATCAAAGTACGTGGGCTCCAGGGCAATAGATGCACATGTATCGGAATTGATGATGAATGCATCGTCATGAAGAACAGTAACATCATATTTATTATCATGTTTGGCATGAGTTATGGTAGATTTACCGGATCCTGATAAACCGAAAACAGATGCCACATATTTAGAACCATCTTTTAAAGTATACTCTTTCTGACCGCCGTGGCATGAAGCATAACCATTACGGTTGGCAATGGCCCATGCCATTGTAAGCGTTCCTTTTTTATGTTCTCCGAAATATCTCATACCTAAAATGGCGGCACAGTTTTGGTCTGTGTTAAAATAGCACAGACATTTGGGATCGTATCCCGGTTTGTCTGTTCCCGGCCACTGGGGATTAGAGAAAATATAAATATCAGCTTCATTCCCATCGCCGACCGGTTTGGAGCTTTTATACATCCTGACATACTCATCGGACATATATTGGAAGTTCAGCATCCAGGAGTACATAATGTTTTCTTCACCCTCGGGAATAAGAAGATGTGCCTTGACCATGAATTCAGGGTCCAGACCAACATACACTTCTGCATGGTACATCATTTTCCATCTTGTATCGTAAACGGCATCCATAATCATCTTATCTAATTCGTCGCAATTCACATTAGGTTCACCGGCAATTCTTCTGGCAGCGGCATAACGTCCGGTAATAGAACCGTCATTGAATAACAATACCTTTGCATCTTTCTCAAGACCAAATTCCTCACCTCTGTAAACAGGCATATCTGTCACAACAGTACCAGGTGAATTCTTAGCTAATTCATAAGCCTCTTTTAACGTATTAATCTTAATGACGTTGTTACCATAAAAAGCTGTTTCAATAATAGAACGGGTTTTTGTAAAACCTGTTTTTCCAGCACCGATTTCAGTTCTGGGATAGTATGCTTTCGTTGACATTGATTACTCCTCCTATTTGGTATAATATCAAAAATTCTCCGCTATTTTATAGTAATATTTCTCAAGATAAAAGTCAAGAATTTAACAAAAATTTAACACTAAATTTGAGGAATATCACGATTCCCCGGGAAGCTGTTTGGCAATCCATTGATCCATATACTTCTCAATGATATCAAACTGGCCGGGTCCGATGTCTAATAAAAACTGGTGAAAATCTTTTTCATTAAATAAGTCATCTAGCATATCTTCAGCTTTGGTACGGAGTTCCTCAAATTCCAGACTGCCGATGCAATAAGAAAGATAATTTCCGGGAGCAGAAATGAGAGCCTTGTAAATCTCATTAGCGGTCTCGGTATCTGTGATACCCAGTCCGGATAAATAATCCTCCACATCACTAAGCAGCCAGCCCTCATGATGGATACCTAAATCAATCCGTGCATAAATGCAAAGCGAGTACGCTAAATCTGCCTGCATAACATCGGCAATTGTTTCATCAAGTCCGGACCATTGATAGGAGAGACCCTCAACATAAGTTGCCCAACCTTCGGCGTATCCGCTGAAATTTAAAATGGTACGTATTTCAGCAGGATCCGTATTATAAAAATAAGATATCTGGTATAAATGACCGGGATAGCCCTCATGGGCCAACGTCGGGAATAATTCATCAGAATTATATTTATCGCTGCCGTTAATATAAATAACATTGCTTGTTATATTATCTATCTGTGGTGTCAAATAGAAAGCCGGGCTGATGTTTTCTTGTAAAGATTCATGAACATATTTAATGGTGTAATCGACATCGGCTGGTTCAGGAAAGCTCTCTGGCATGGAGCTCTTTAAATGCTCAAGGACTTCCGAAGGGTCGGTGTAGGCATATTCAATGTCGGATAGTTTAGAAAAGATGTCCGGATCTTTCATATATATAAGACTCATGTTTGTAATGCAGTCCTGCATTGACTCTTCAACCAGACTAATGAGCTCCTCCGGTGTTTTATCTGAACCGGTTTTGCTTCTGACAAGTAAAGGATAATAATCAGAACCTTTTTCGAAATAATAAAGTCCGCCCTCATTTGTTCCGGTCCCTTTTAATTCAGTCAGACCATCGATTAATAGCTGATATGCAGGGATAATAGAGTTCGTAACGGCCTCTTTATTTTGCTGGATGTAGCCTTGCTTTTCTTCGTCTGTCAGAGAAGGGAGTTCACTGTCTAATTTTTCTTCAAAAATTTCAAGAAGAAGATTAGATTCCGGGTCGGCAATAAATGATTGACATTGAAGAATGATGTCGTCGGCGGTGAAGTCAGCCATAAACAGACCCTGTGCCGACTTTTCTTTCTGAAAATCGATAATACTTTGATAATACTCATCAACACTGTTTAGCAATAGGATATAATTTTCTAAATCTTCCGTATCATAGAAAGTATATTCGGCGAGAAGCACAGGCAGCTGGGTCTGGATGCCTGTCGTCGGATCAAGAACTTCCTGATAAAAAAACAAATCATAAAGAGCGGAATCATTTTCGATATAACTTAATACAATGTCATATGTCAATTGTTGATCTGCAGACAACTTGTCGTAATCAAAGCTTTTTAAATGCGCCACTAAGACTTCGTGGTCTTGCTTCATCCCATCCAAATCTGAAAAATCAATTTCACCCAGATTTACTTCATCTAATGTAATATCATAGTTCTCAGGATTTTTTAATGTATAGTGGAGGGTCAGTGCATCTGAAGTTGCATAATCTTTAAAGACTTCTAACATAAACGTATCGAAATCGTCAGAATATGTGAGTTCATCAGTGGTTTCCTTTGAAGAAAGTTGGCTGCACCCTAATAAAAACAGTAGAAATGCAAATACTGGTATAAAGAGTAATCTTTTAGCTCGGCTCATCATAGAGGCTCCTTCCGGGTTGGATATGATTAATGATTAGTTACCGTTACATGGCTTAATTGTAACTAATATTATAGTATATCTTCATCCATTGGTAAATATGTTTTATGATATCTTATTTTGCGTTTTTTAATTTTTATAAATTTGTAAGAAAAAGTTAGGAAGTATTAGTTGTATACCCTAACCTGGTATGTTACAATACTCAACAGGCGGACTTGCTTTGTCAACCGAAGGCAAAGTTTGCTGATAAAATATAAAATATGAGGAGATTAATATGAAAAGAATAGGCACTTTATTTATTGCACTTATGATGATTTTTTCATTAGCCGGCTGTGGTTCTAACGAGAAATTGTCAGATATGGCAGCGGAAGAAATCATGACGAAAGTCCAGGAGACAATGACTGGGCTTGAGAGCTACACAGGAACGACAACAACTAATATGAATATGTCAATGATGGGATCTGAGATGAAGGTTGTTTCAACATCAGAGATGACGGTATTTAATAATCCCTTAAAGATGCGGGTAGCAACGACGGCAGAAACAACCTATGACGGGACAGAAACAACAGAGACTACGGTGTACGCCGAAAACAGAGATGGTTCTTATTTCATATATACATCTAACGAAGCAGGTGAATACACCGTCGAGGAAAAGACAGAAGATGAATTTAATGAGATGATGCAATCATTAATGGGAATGGGTTCGGGCGATCAGTACCTGGGAATGCTTTCATCAGTTGAAAAGGTTGAAGAGTTGGAAACGATTGATGATGTTGAATGTGTCAAGATTACGGCTCAGTTGACCGGTGAGGCTCTGGGCGATGTTATCACGGCAACCGGTTTAGAGGAGGTCTTTGCAGGAGTACTGACTACGGATATGTTTACCGGTTTGGCTGCGGCTGATGTGAGCTACTGGATTGATAATGAAAAGGGTTACATTGTTAAATGTGAAGTTGAAATGTCAGATATGATGTCCTCCCTAATTGATATTGTGTTCGCATCTATGGCAGAGCAATATGGTGACGAGATGGAGGGGATAGATTTATCTTCTTTAATATCTATTTCAGAGGCAAGCAGTGTAAGTACATTTGGTGATTTTAATGCGGCCAAGAAGTTTGATATGCCGGAGACAACGGAAGCTGACACAACGGCGGAAACCGATACAACAGATACAGCCGATACGCTAGATACGGCAGCGGATATCGCAGACGATACGCTAGATACAACCGAAACTGCCGATACAGCAGCAGAAGCGACAAGTGATACCGCCGAGACAGTAGAAACAACAGAGACTCAGGCTCAGTAAGGAATAGAAAATAAATTTTAAAACAAGGACTGATATAACCTGCGGGTATATCAGTCCTTTTGGATTCTGAATCAGGTTTATTTGTCTCTTGCCAACCAAGGGCAGATTATACTATAATAGAGAACAGACCTTTAGTTGACAAAGGTTCTATTAATTGTACAATTATTTTCCAGGAGGAATTAGAATATGACGAAGAAACCCTATTATATAACGACAGCCATCACTTATACATCAGGCAAACCTCATATCGGTAATACCTATGAAATTATTTTGGCAGACAGCATTGCCCGTTTTAAACGTAAACAGGGATATGACGTAAGGTTCCAGACAGGAACCGATGAGCATGGACAAAAAATTGAGATTAACGCAGATAAGGCTGGGATATCTCCACAGCTATTTGTGGATGATATTGCTGCTGAGATTAAGCGCATCTGGGATTTGATGAACACCTCCTATGATAAGTTTATCCGTACCACAGACTCAGATCATAAAGCCATGGTACAGAAGATATTCAGGAAGCTTTATGAGCAGGGAGATATTTATAAAGGTTATTATGAAGGCAAATATTGCACGCCATGTGAATCCTTTTTTACTGAGAGCCAGCTTGTCGATGGCAAATGTCCGGATTGCGGGCGTGAAGTCGTCCAGGCTCAGGAAGAAGCATACTTTTTCAAACTAAGCAAATATGCCGATCGCTTGATTGAATACATTGATATGCATCCGGAATTTATTCAGCCGGAATCGCGGAAGAATGAAATGATGAATAATTTCCTGCTGCCGGGATTACAGGATTTATGCGTTTCGCGGACAAGCTTTAAATGGGGAATCCCCGTTGACTTTGATACTGACCATGTCATTTATGTATGGATAGATGCTTTAAGTAACTATATTACCGGTTTAGGATATGATGTGGATGGCGACAGTGATGCTTTGTTTAAGACCTACTGGCCGGCAGATTTACATCTGATTGGTAAGGATATCATCCGTTTCCATACGATTTATTGGCCGATTATGCTGATGGCTCTTGACATACCGCTGCCAAAGCAGATTTTTGGTCATCCATGGCTGCTAGTCGGTGATGGTAAAATGAGTAAGTCAAAGGGAAATGTTATTTATCCCGATGATTTGGCCGACCTGTTTAGTGTAGATGCAGTCCGCTATTTTGTATTGCATGAGATGCCCTTTGATAATGATGGTTCCCTGACCTATGAATTGATGACAGAAAGAATCAATTCCGATTTGGCCAATATTTTAGGGAACCTGGTGAACCGTACGATTTCCATGAATAATAAGTATTTTGGAGGAACGGTGTCAAATCCCGGAGTTACCGAGCCTATTGACGAAGAGCTGACGCAGTTGGCGGAAGAAACCATCGCCAGAGTCACCGAGAAGATGGATAAACTGCGGATTGCAGATGCCATAAGTGAGATATTTACGCTGCTTAGACGTTGTAATAAATATATCGATGAAACCGAGCCGTGGCTTCTTGCCAAAGATGAAGCTAAGAAGGACAGGCTGGCAACGGTTTTGTATCATTTGATGGAAGGTATCCGCATCGCGGCTGTTTGCCTTGAAGCATTCCTGCCGGAAACTTCAGAAAAGATTCTAGATCAGTTGAATACACGGGTAAGAGATTTTGCATCACTGCGTAGATTTGGCGGTCTTGAAACCGGGATACAGGTCACATCAAAGCCGCAGATACTATTTGCCCGCTTAGATGTTAAAGAAGTGTTAAGCAAAGTGGAAGCCAAGAAACCTGTGGAAGCCGGGGAGGTTAAATCAGAGGAGGCGGTTATTGATATAGAAGCAAAGGAAGAAATCAGCTACGATGATTTTGCCAGGCTGCAGTTCCAGGTGGGAGAAATTATCGCTTGTGAAGCGGTTAAGAAGTCCAAGAAGCTATTGTGTTCCCAGGTTAAGATTGGTTCTCAGATAAAACAGATTGTATCCGGCATTAAAGCTTATTACAAGCCTGAAGAGATGGTTGGTAAAAAGGTGATGGTTGTTGTTAACTTAAAACCGGCTAAGCTTGCCGGGGTCATGTCTGAAGGGATGCTGCTCTGCGCCGAAGATGCCGAGGGCAAGATTTCTTTGATGGTTCCGGAAAAGGAGATGCCTTCCGGTGCGGAAATTTGCTGATAAGGAGTAATGATAAATGATTTTTGAATCACATGCTCATTATGATGACAAGCAGTTCGATTCAGACAGAGATACCCTTTTAAACAGCTTGCGGGAGAATGGCATAGAATACGTTGTCAACATCGGAGCCGATATCAGGACAACGAAAAATAGTATCGAGCTGGCAAAAAAGTATCCTTTTGTCTATGCGGCAGCAGGCATTCACCCTAGTGATGTTAAGTACTTTAATAAAAAGGATTTTCAGTGGCTGAAAGCTCAGACGGCCTATGAAAAGTGTGTAGCTATCGGTGAGATTGGTCTGGATTACTACTGGGATAAGGAAAAGGAAGTCAGAGATTTGCAAAAGTACTGGTTCGTCCGCCAGATGGACCTGGCCAGAGAAGTGGGCCTGCCTTTAGTCATCCATTCCCGAGATGCGGCCAAAGATACGTTGGATATAATGAGAGCAGAAAAGGCAGAAGAAATTGGCGGTGTCATCCATTGTTTTTCTTATTCCCCCGAAATTGCCAGGGAATATGTAAAAAAGGGATTTTATATAGGTATTGGTGGTGTTGTCACTTTTAACAATGCCAAGAATCTGAAGGAAGTTGCCAGAGAAACACCGCTTGAAAAGATTTTACTAGAGACGGACTGCCCATATCTTGCCCCTGTTCCCGTTAGGGGAAAACGTAACTCATCATTAAATCTGGTCTATGTTGCCAGAGAGATAGCCAGAATAAAGAATGTTGATTATCAGGAGGTAGTTGACGTAACGTGTAATAATGCGAAAGCAATGTATCGGATTTAAAGCTGGGAAGGGTGTCATCATGAAGAGAAAAATAACAATGGTAAGCTTTCTAATACTTATTTTACTAATTATTCCGGCATGTGCAAATAATGAGAAAGAAACCGAAGATGAAAATACTGTGGTGTTAGGGAAATACAAAGGCATAGAAGTCAGCGTGGCCGAACCGAAAACAATAACACAAGAGGAAGTAGAGGAAGAAATCCAGAGAATCCTTAATGACAGCCAAACCCTTGAAGGTATCACCGAAAAAGCTGTGGAAGAAGGTGATTTGGTTAATATTGATTATGAAGGATATCTAGAAGCGGAAGCTATCCCGGAGAGCAACATCACCGACTATAATGTATTGGTTGGCTCCGGCATTTTTTTCGATGGTGCAGAAGCTCAGTTAATTGGCGCCTTGCCCGGTGAGACGAAGGAGATTGAGGTGACATTTCCGGAGGAATATCCGGATTCTAACCTGGCCGGGAAGACGGCGGTTTATAAGGTTACAATCAATTCTATCCAGATAGATAAAGTTCCTGAGTTGACAGATGAGTTTGTTAAAGGTATTTCCGATTGTGAGACGGTGGCTGAGTTCAGGCAAGAGATTTTTAATATGCTTGAGGTGGCAGCAGAAAGTACGGTAGAAAATAATAAAGTGAGTGATATTTGGAACCAGGTCATGGAAAATGCCGAGATTACCAGCTATCCTGAAGACAGAATTGAAGAGGTAATCGCTGAATATAAAGCCTTTGATGAAGAAGCGGCAGCCGAAGCGTATGCCAAAGAGGTTGTTGGTCGTCAGATGGTAGTGGCGGCAATTGCCAAAGAGGAGGGACTTGACACAGAGCAGATAACCGATGAGGAGATCGAACGGTGTGCGGCGGATAATGGTTATGATTCGGTGGAAGCCTATCAAGAGGATTATACGGAGGACGAAATCAGGCAAGAGGTGCTTTATAATCGGGTGCTTGATTTTGTTGTTGCAGCGGCCAAGGTAGTGTGATAAATATTAGATGTACTCGTGTTACTGTTTTCGCCATTTTTTAAAAGGCAGGATATGTTATATTATTACCTATGAAGGAGAGTGAATATAATGAAATTTCAATTTGCACATAATAATTTTAATGTTGTAGACTTAAACAAGTCTCTAAAATTTTATAAAGAGGCTTTGGGATTAGAAGAAATCAGAAGAAAAGAAGCCGAAGATGGTAGTTTTATGCTTGTCTATTTAGGTGACGGCAAAACCGATTATTGTCTGGAGCTTACATGGCTTCGGGACTGGGGGAAAGATTCATATAATCTTGGTGACAATGAGTTTCACCTTGCATTTTATGTTGATAACTATGAGGCAGCGCTGCAAAAACATAAAGAGATGAATTGTGTCTGCTTTGAAAATAAGGAGATGGGTATTTATTTTATCGTTGATCCTGACGGCTATTGGCTGGAGATTATACCCGAAAAATAGCACACGCTGAACTTAAAGGAAAAGAGGTATTCCATGGAAAAGCTCTCGAGTCCGTCCAAGACAAAGGAGGTTATCAATAAATACGGTTTTCATTTTAGAAAGAAGTTTGGTCAAAACTTTCTGATAGATGCCGGGATTTTAAATAAAATCATCGAAGGTGCCATGGTGTCAAAACAGGACATGGTTTTAGAAATTGGTCCGGGAATAGGAACGATGACCCAGTATTTAGCTGAGGCGGCCAGAAAAGTCATTGCTGTTGAGATAGATGAACATCTGATTCCTATTTTGGCAGACACGTTACAAGGGTATGATAATGTCACCGTTGTTCATGCAGATATATTAAAGATGGATATTGTGAGGCTTGTTAATGAAGAAAATGAAGGGAAGCCAATTAAGGTTGTGGCTAACCTTCCTTATTATATAACAACACCGATTATTATGGGTTTGTTTGAAAACGGTGTGCCTGCGGATAATATAACGATTATGGTACAAAAAGAAGTGGCCGAGCGGATGAAGGCCGGGCCGGGGAAGAAAGATTATGGTGCTCTTTCTCTGGCGGTTCAATATTATGCCAAGCCGGAGATAGTGGCTCACGTTCCCAGCCAGTGCTTTATGCCCAGACCAAATGTAGATTCTATAGTGATACGATTGACAAAACACAAAACACCACCGGTAGAAGTTAAGGATGAAGCCTTGCTGTTTAAGGTAATAAGAGCCGCTTTTAATCAGCGGCGAAAGACCCTTGTTAATGCGTTAAGTAATTCAGGTGCGATTCATTGCAGCAAAGAGGACATGCTTAAGATCCTTGAAGTAATGGGGGTTTCTCCCACAATTCGGGGAGAAGCATTGACATTGGAGCAGTTTGCCAAATTGACAAATTTATTAGAAAAAGCGTAAAACCAAAGATTAGGAGGTTTTACGCTTTTTGATTATACTTCTAGCCTATCTGCAGTCTTTACGAAACCATCTAGGCGACGGCTCTTATAAAAATTGTTTTTCAACCTTGAAATAGTGTTAACCCTATGATACAATGGCATTAACAAACGAAGGGAGTACATTTATTTGGAAATAAATTACCCAATGCAGGAGACATAAAAAAGCTGCAAGACAGAAGTGGTTACAGATTAAGGGTGGGAACATATAGAATAATCTTTGATAATAATGGGGTAATAATTCATATAATAGATATAGGAAATAGAGGGCAGATTTATAGAGCGATCAGGAGGTAATACCATGACAGCAGTTAAAGAAAAATTAATAGGAGCTATCACAATAATGAGTGATGGGGAGGCCAAGGCCTTGTGGGAAATGATAAAGAAGAATTATATTATCAAAAAAAGAATTGAAGAAGTTCCACCTACCGAAGAAGAAATTAAGATTATGGATGCTTACGAGGGTGGCGATGAGAAATATCAGTCATATATGACTCATGATGAAGTGTTGAGAGAATTGGGATTAGAGGAAGAAAATGAAGACATCTAAAGAGTGGATGACGCCACAAGATAAATGGCAGGAGAGAGTAGGATATAAAGTGAAAGGATTTAAATTAAAAAAAGATTTAATTGTAGCATTTGAAGCTGCCTGCAAAAAGGCTGATGTAAGTCAAGCATCTCAGATATCAAAAATGATGCAAAACTTCATCGATAAAGAAAATAAATAATGTGGCAGTCATATTCTTAATCCTCTTAGCATATGATACTCTAAAGGAGGATTCATTATGGCTGATTATAACAGATTTGTATCCTACATATATTTATATGAAAATGGAGAGAAGACGCTGAATGCTGGATTCGCCAAAGTTGAAAGCCGGAATAACCAATGTAGAATAAATATTTCAATGAAAAATATGTATCATGATAATAGCGTTACATTTAAAGCATATATGTTTGTTCGAAAAAATTCCCGACTTTTAGGTATCTATATTGGTAATATCAATACGAATAACAGTAATGGAGAATTTGATGGCGAGACCAGTGTGACCAATATTGAAAATTCGGGATATAGCTTAGATGATATTTCGGGTCTTATTATCGTTGGCGGTAACCACAAAAGCTATGGAACAAGATGGGATGACGATGATTTAGTTATCAGTCAGTTTATTCCCTTGGAAGAGTATGATACATCAATGGAGGAGCCATTGCGGGCAGAGTCTTTTCAGGCAGAGCTTCTACCGGTGGAAGAGGTGATACCGGAGGAAACGATACCAGAGGAGACGATACAAGAAGAGAAACCGGAGGCAGCAAAAGAGGAAGGGGAAGAACTTTTACCGGTCAAAGAAGAACTATGTATGGAGATAGACGGAATGGCGGTCGAAGAGACTGAGCCTGAAAATAAGATTGAATCAGATGAGGCAGAGGAACAAGAATCGGAGCCGGTATTTGAATCGGAGCCTCAGCCGGTACCGGACTTTAAAATCTACAGGAGAAGCCGGAAAATGGAAAGAAGGACGGTGACAAGACCTGTAAGCTCATGGCAAAAGAGCCTGGAAAAAGTCATTGATAACGGGCTTCGAATGTATCCCTTTGAGGACAATGATGTCGAGGAATGTGTCCGCCTTGAGCCTCAGGATATTGGTATGCTGCCGATGCAATGCTGGATTTACGGGAATAATAGTTTTTTACTGCACGGTTATTATAGCTACAGACATTTAATTCTTGCCAAAATGCAAAATGGTGAATATATTCTGGGAGTTCCGGGTATTAACCACAACAGAGACAGCTTTATGGCCAACATGTTTGGGTTTCAGTCTTTTAAATCTGTCAGAGTCCATCCAAGTGATACTTGCGAGTTTGGTTATTGGTATGTTGTCTTGCGGCAGTAAGATATAAATCCTGTTAAAATAGATACTTATTCAGAGAGTATTTGTTTTGACAGGATTTATTTTATTGTACGGGATACGGGAAATTCTTAATCTTAATCGTA
>Ga0153922_1000135_pt1 | contig 29186 bp, 30 predicted proteins | sample TSNJ006MetaG_FD_104723 | JGI IMG/M metagenome (GOLD analysis project Ga0153922, IMG submission 104723) | Attine ant fungus gardens microbial communities from New Jersey, USA - TSNJ006 MetaG | ecosystem: Host-associated > Fungi > Mycelium > Unclassified | place: USA: New Jersey, Brendon T. Byrne... | reverse complement strand
TTGATTTTGTTGATTAAATCATCACGTAGTGTACTCATCACACCACCCCTCCTAAGTATATTTTACCATATAAGAGGAGCAATGTTAAGGTTATCAACGGTTTAACTGACTACCACCTAATTAATCAAATCTATAAAACCGTTTATATTGTAAAAATATATAAAAACGAAAAGGAGGCATTGCTTTATTTAGGCAAGATGAACGGTTTGCCAGACGGCGAGATATAATAATGAGTCATCGTTTAAAGAAAACAAAATTGGAGAAGGTGAAAGTATGAAAAGAGTAAGAAATTTTAAGGGGATTTCGGTATTGATGATATTGACACTGATCTTACTGATGATGCCTGGAAATGTAGCAGCGGAGGAAGCTTCGGAGACAGAAACAGTAACATTTGTACACACTAATGACGTTCATGGATTTATGGATGTAGAGCCATATGTTAAATCTGTGGCTGATTATTACAAGGAAGAAAATGGAGCGAATAACGTCATTACCGCTAGTGCCGGAGATGTATTTGGCGGTGGGCAAGCCATTGCTCATTTAACAGATGGTGAGGCTGTTCGTGATGTGATGAATGCCGTGGGATATGATGTCATGACAATCGGCAACAATGATGTTTTGGCTCAATGTGGACAGGTAATAAATTTTTATAATGGTTATCTCAATAATAGTGGAGGCACGAATTTTCCAATACTGGGTGATAACTTGCATATTGGCAGTACAGTCGACCTAACCATTGATACTTCTAGTAATTCATATGGGGAGGGTGATCAACCGCTTTCTTCTTATGAAATATTTACAACAGAAGGGGGAACGAGAATAGGTATTTTTGGTGTTGGTACTTATATGGCAGACCTTGAATATTATACTGTCGATGGAACAATTGAATCAGCCGGGAGATGTGTTGCTAAGCTTGAGGAAGAAGGCGTGGACATTATTGTCGGTTTGATACATACCGGCTGGGTAGACGATTTGGTATCTACCAGCAGTAATGATGTGAACAGTTATCAGGTGGCCATGGCAGTTGATGGAATTGATTTGATTATTGACGGACATTCTCATAGTATTATTAATAATGGTGCCGGATATGTTTGTGATAATAATGCTGGGACATTGATTGTCCAGGCAAGCGGCTATGGCGGCGGAATCGGTATTGTTAACCTTAAGTTGGATAGCGATGGAAATATTACTGAGAAATCAGCTTCACTGCTTTCAGAAGAAGAATATAAAGGTTATGGTGCAAATACAGAAGTCCTGAAGGTACTCAACGAATGGGTGGAAGAATTCGAAGGAGAGTATAAGACTACAATCGGTTATACGAAGTATTTCCTGAATGGAGAGAGAGCCAAGGATTCTGAAGACAAATTAGGAATTCGTTTGGCTGAACAAAATCTTGGCAACCTGGTAACGGATGCCTTCCGTTATGGAATTGCCCAAATGGATGATGTGGAAGATGTGGATGTCGTACTTTTTGAGGGAGGAAGGATTCGGGCTTCCATTGCTGCAGGCGATATTACCCGGTTAGATCTTATGAATGTATTTGCAAACGGCGGTACATTATGTATCCAGGAAATGACAGGAGCAGAGTTGCAGACCGTACTAAAAGAAAGTGTTAAATCCTCCAGTAAAGGTGTGGAAAGTGCCGATTATAAACAGGTGTCCGGTCTGTCGTTTACTTATGACACCGAGGGGAACATTGTATCGGTAACGATGGGCGATGGCAGTGCATTGGCTGAAGAATCAACATACCGGGTGGCATGGGCTCCACGACTGACTGGTGATGCGAAAGTTATTTATGACGGTTACTATGAATTGGCTGATGCGCTACAAGTATATCTTAACTCCGAAGTTTATGCCAATTCAGACTATTCCGGAACGGAAGGCAGAATTAACCTGATTAGTGCCGGTGGACAAGAAACAGATGATAGCGATGAACCAGATACAGACGATAGTAATGAAACAGACAGTACGACTACCGATACTACTGAAACAGACAGTACGACTACTGATACTACTGAAACAGACAGTACGGCCGCTGACACTACTGAAACAGACAGTACAGCCACCGCTGCTACTGAAACAGATGGTACGGCCGTCAATAATAATGGCAAGAGCGGTACAAGTTCTGGTAATGGAACTGCCCAGACTGACAAGCATAATACAACGACGAATAAGAGTGGTCAGAGTGCCAAGACCGGAGATAGTGCCCAGATGGGTATTTGGATCGTGCTTTTATTAAGTGGTCTGACCGGGGGGGCGGCAATCTTGATGCTTTATCGCCGCAGGCACAGCGGAAAGAACGAGTAGACTCAAATTAAATTACGTTCAAAGAAAGACCTTTTGTTTTCAACTGTTTTGAAGACGAAAGGTCTTTCTTTTTCATTATTTCATTCAATTATCGCGACTGTCATGACCGCTATCAGACGCATCGGTATTAACTACCCGTTGAACCTGTTAAGGACCAATTCGATACTGGGATTTACGTTAATATCTATATATACAATTGGTGAAAAATATAAATGATACATGTAAAGTAAAAAAATATCAAATATTATTAGTAAAAACTAATAAAGATATCATTATATAAAACATTATTTCATAACAATGCGAAAGTATTGAAATAATCATATCATATGATATGATTAAAACATAAGAGGTGATGAAATGAAAAGCGTTATCGTACGATTGCAGGAATATAATTCCCAAGCCAGTAATGCCGAAAGAGGCATTATTAAATACTTGCTTGAATATCCGGAAGAAGTAGCAGGTTTAAGTATTCATCAATTATCAAAAAAATCATTTTGTTCATCATCAACCATTATTAGACTTTGCCGAAAGACCGGTTTTGAAGGGTACAAAGAATTACAGAAATCGCTACTTTATGAGTTGGCAATCCGAAAGGAAAATAAGGATTGGCAAAAGCAAGAAATTGGGCAGCGCGATAGTCTGGAAGAGATTGTAAATAAAGTGATTTATAAAAACATAGCGTCTTTGGAAGACACCAGAAAACTTCTAGACTTGGAAAAGTTAGAACGGTGTGTAGATCTTTTGGATCAGGCACATACAGTATGCTTGTTTGGAATTGGGTCTTCTTTATTGGTGGCACGAGACATGTACCTGAAGTGCCTGCGAGTAAATAAAAGTTGTCTTCTTTGCGATGACTGGCATGCTCAGTTCCTTCAGGCAAAAAACATGACGGAAAAAGATCTGGCTTTGATTATCAGTTATTCAGGGATGACAGAGGAAATGATTACCTGTGCAAAAGAGGCAAAGCAACATGGAACGCCAATCGTGGTAATTAGCCGATTTGAGGAATCTCCGCTCGTAAAAATAGCTGATTATAACCTGACAGTAGCGGCAACAGAATTAGTCTTTCGAAGTGGAGCAATGTCCTCGAGAATCTCTCAGTTAGCAATTATAGACATTCTATATACAGCCTATATTCAAAGACATTATGATGAGTGTTTAAAACAATTTAAAAAGACACATATTTATAAACCAACAAATGAGAAATAAATAGAAACAGGAGGTATGATGTTAATGAAGATTCTTACGTATAATCAGCAATACGAAAGCCAGGTGGTGGAGCTTTGGAATCGGGAGCTGCTGATGGATCCGATTACTGTTCACAAATTCCGGCAGCAGGCACTGTTTGATGATAACTTTGATGTCGACCTATGTTATGTTGCCCTGAAAGAAGAAAAAGTAGTGGGATTTCTTTTGGCAACCAAAAGGAAATTTCCTTATCTGGAACGGGGAACAGAGCCGGAACGAGGATGGGTGAATGTGATGTTTGTTGATGCTGCTTGCCAGAGAAAAGGTATTGGAACACAGTTGCTTACGCGGGCAGAAGAAGATTTAAAGGTGCGGCGAGCTGAAAATATAACATTGGCAGCATACAGTCCAAGTTATTTTTTTCCTGGGATAGATGAGGGAAATTATGAATCCGGTGCAAAATTCTTTGAGAAGATGGGCTATCAGGCAGGAAAGATAAGTTATTCCATGTGCAAGAATCTGCATGGATATCATCTGTCAGCGAAAACGTTAGAAAAGCGAAAAAGGGCAAATGAGGCAGGCTTTAATTTTGAAATGTTTACGTACCAATATGCCGTTGACTTATTAAATTTTGCCAGAGATGAATTTGGCGGCGGCTGGAAAAGAAATTGTCTTTTAACCATGCAGCATGACAGAGCAGAAGATTGTATACTTCTTGTGTTAGATAAAGACAATCAAATTTGTGGCTTTTGTACAAGAATGATTGATGGAAATCCTATGCGTTTTGGTCCCATTGGAACGGCAGAAAGAGTAAGAAACCACGGTCTGGGAGGCATTTTGTTTGATCTGGCACAGCTAGAAATGGAAAAAAGGGGAATTCATCACCTGTATTTTGTTTCAACAGATGAACCGGGTCGGCGCTTTTATGAAAGACATGGCGTAAAAGTATTTCGAACATTTCAAGATTATAAAAAAGAGATTTAAGGGAGGTAATTATGGGAATTGCAAAAAGAGTTGTCAGCATTGGTGCACATTCACTGGATGCAGAACTTCTGGGAGGACCGCTAATTTTAAAATATGTCAAAGAAGGAAGTCACTGTACCTTGATTCATGTAACACAGGGAAGATTGGAAGACCCAGATGCCACAGAGAAAGAAAAGCAGGCATATTTGCAATCACTGTTATTGCAGAATCAAGAAGCGGCAACAACGCTGGGAGGAGATACTATGTGGCTGGGTTATGTATCCGGTAACATGCCTTCGCAGGATGAGTTTGCAAAACGGTTGGAAAGCTATTTTAAGGAAGAGCAAGTAGAACTGGTAATTACTCATTGGAGAGGATCCATGCATCCAAGGCATATCAATACCCATGATGCAGTGACTCAGGCAGTGGAGAGTTTGCGAAAGGAAGGAAATCCCATTAGATTAATCTATGGGGAAACCTTTGAAGATTTGCAGGGATTTGTTCCGCAGATATATTTCGGAATGACCGATGAGGAAGTCAGTCAGTGGTTTGACGCATTGAAAAAATATCAGGTATTTAATGGAGAGATAAATGATTTTCCATATATTTCTTACTATACGACAAACCTAAAGGTAAGAGAGATTGAATCGGGCAATTATTGTAAGACAGTAGGTTATATGTATGCTCCGCGGATTGAAGAAAGTTTGTGGTAATTAGAAATGAGGGAGGAAATGAAAATGGGTGAAATATATGTAAGAATTGACGATAGATTAATTCATGGGCAGACCATTGTGGCATGGTGCCCAACGCTTAACATTAAAGAAATCATTGCTGTAGATGATATAAGTGCCAAGAATCCTATGCTGAAAAATATTATGGCTATGAGTGTGCCCAGTATTTATAATACTCATATTGTAACTACTTCTGAAGCCAAGGAGCTGTTGTCAAAAGAATATTCCGGAAATCGCCTTCTGATTGTTAAAACGCCGAAAATACTACGTGAATTAAAAGAAGAAATAAAGGAGGCAAAAGCAATTATGCTGGGGAATCTGGCAAAACAAGCTGATTCTGTACACAAATTGGATGGGGCTACAGGGATTTTCTACCTAAGTGAGGAGGATGTGGAAATTTTAGAACAATTGGCACGAGAAGGCGCAGGTGTTTATTTCCATCAACTGCCTACTAGTGCGAAAATTACGTGGGAAACATTTAAAAAGAGCATTTAACGAAGGGAGACTGTAAGATGAGTGTGATACAGATTATTGCAATAGCATTTTTTATCTATTTGGGATCGATTGGATCAATTGTGGGAAATACCATTGGTTGGTATGCACTTGGCAGACCGTTGGTGGCCTCCTTTATTGTAGGACTAATTATGGGTGATGTGCAGACAGCTATGGTTATCGGAGTTCCGCTGCAGATTATGTATATGGGTAATGTCACACCTGGCGGTGCTGTAGCTTGGGATTTATCCTATGCAACTTATATTGGAACAGCAGGCGCGCTGGTATTTGGGAAAGGCATGGATATGACACAAATTATTGGTCTGGCAGTCGTATTTGCCGGAATTGGCGGACTGATTGGTCAGATTATGTGGAACGTCTCTTATGCGCTGAATCTTCCGTTAAACCGTATTGCAGATAAATATGCCAGACAGGGAGATACCAAAAAGATGTATATTCCAAACGTAGTATATGGTCAGCTGATTGGTTTTGTATGCCGTTTTATTCCGGCGGTTATTCTTCTTTCCTCTATGACAGCAGTCTCATCCCAAGGGGATTTCGCATCAGTGATTCCGGGGTGGGTTACCACGATGCTGAGTACATTTGGCGGTATGATGGCAGCACTTGGAATGGGAATCATTCTTTCATTCTTATTAAAAAAGAAATGGCAGATTTGTGTTTATCTGTTAGGATTTGTAATGGTTACATATCTTAACTTAAATACAATGGCAGTTGCAGTGATTGCAACGCTTCTGGCGGTTGTTTATTATGTATTTCAAATAGAGCAGAAGGAGGTACAGGCATGAGTAAAAAGTTAAGTAAAAAGGCATTAGACAAAGTCTTTTGGAATTGGTTTTTCTGGAATGGATGCTCACAGCAGGCAGAAAGCATGTTAGGAATGGCATTTGGCCAATCCATGGCGCCTGCCATTGAAGAACTTTATGATACGAAAGAAGAAAAAGCAGAAGCCATGCAGCGTCATATAACCCTGTTTAATACAGAGGCCCAGGTAGGATCTATCTGTAATGGGATTGTATGTGGTATGGAAGAAGCCAATGCCAATAATCAGTGTACACCAGAAGTGATTAGCAGTGTAAAGGTTGCTTTGATTGGGCCAACCTCTGCCATTGGTGATTCTCTTTGGGTGGCTACCATTATTCCGATTTTACTGACGATTTGTTTGTCTATTTCTCAGGGAGCAAGTACTTCTATGGCATGGATAGGTGCATTTTTGTATCTTTTAACTTATCCGGTTCTTACCTGTTTGTTATCAAGAAAATTATTTTACTTTGGATATAAATCAGGCTTGGAGGGAATGTCAAAATTCATGGCGACCGGAAAAATGGATATCCTGACAAATAGCATGAATTTTCTTGGGCTGCTTGTGGTAGGTGCTTTAACAGCAGCATTTGTTACCTGTTCCATTCCCTTTCAGATTGTAAAGGATGTGTTTGATGCAACAACCGGAGAAATCCTTACAGATCAGGTGATTTTTAATGCAGATACAATGCTTGACAGTATTTTTCCCAAATTGCTTCCATTGCTGCTTGTGCTTTGTGTATATTATCTTTATGCAAAAAAGAAATGGTCTCCAATGAAACTTATGGGAGTGATTTTGGTATTGGCGGCAGGTTTAACCGCAATTGGTTACTTGACTGGATTTTACGTGTAGCTTGGAGGGAGATTTATGACAGGGATTATTATCGCGGGACATGGACATTTTGCAAGTGGGATGGTCAGCGCCATTGAATTGATTGCAGGAGCTCCAGAACATTTAGTAAGTGTTGAATTTTGTAAAGGACAGGATGTTGGTGAATTGAAAAAAAATATGATTCAAGCAATCGAAATTCTGGCTACTGAAGATATATTGCTGATGGTAGATATACTGGGAGGCTCACCTTTTAATGTGGCAACACAGCTGTTGACAGAAAGAACAAACAAGAACCTGAAGGTAGTAGCAGGGGTGAATATGGCAGCTGTGATACATGCCATATTCGTGGGAGAAATCGTTCCTTTTGAGGAGCTTAGCAATCAAGTCCTTGAAGCAGGGAAAGAGGGACTGGTGGATATATCTGCATTGATGACGAAATGAATCAGTAATTATGACGGGAAGAATGAGGAGATATAGATGGTAGATTTATCAAAACTTACAACGGAAGGACGTAATCCGGCAACTATGAATCTGGATGAAATGACACCCCTTGAAATTGTTACGGCAATGAACAAGGAGGACTATCATGTGGTGACTGCGGTAGGAAAGGTGCTTCCGGAGGTGGCTCGGGCTATTACCTGGTGCACGGAAAGTCTGATGAATGGAGGAAGAATCATTTATATAGGGGCAGGAACCAGTGGCCGACTGGGATTACTAGATGCAGTGGAATGTCCGCCAACTTTTGGCGTGTCCCAGGAATTGGTGGTTGGTTTATTGGCAGGTGGGAACAAAGCATTTATTAAAGCCGTGGAAGGTGCTGAAGACAGTTGCTGCCTTGGAGAAGATGATTTAAAGGGAATTGGAACTAATTCAAAAGATACCGTGATTGGCCTGGCGGCCAGTGGCCGGACTCCTTATGTAATCCATGCATTGCGTTATGCAAGGCGAATTGGCTGTAAAACAGTTGCAGTTGCCTGCAATCAAGATTCTTTAATAGGGAAAGAGGCAGAATTGGCTATTGAGCCAACACCAGGGCCTGAAGTTTTAACCGGTTCAACCAGACTAAAATCTGGGACAGCACAGAAAATGATTTTAAACATGATTTCAACCGGAAGTATGGTAGGTATCGGAAAAGTATATCAGAATCTGATGATAGATGTGATGCAGACCAATGAGAAACTGGTAATACGTGCTGAGAATATTGTAATGACTGCTACGGAATGCAATAGAGAAGTGGCAAAAGATGCGTTGCAGGAAGCAAATGGCAGTGTAAAGGTGGCTGTTACTATGATTCTTCTAGGTTGTGAGGCTGAAAAAGCAAGAAAATGTCTGGAGGCAGCAGGTGGACATATCGGAGGCGCACTACAAAGGGAATAGGGAGAAAATTAAATAGTACCTCACTTTTGCTTGTAGCACACTGCCTATATTCCTCTTAATAACAGGCTTTCTTTAGTTAAGGAAGGTTGATGGATATTAAAGCAAGGTAGGAGTGCAAAAAAATTAAGCTTGACAAACTTGGAGTTACAAGTAATAATAGTTGTATTACAACATACAAGTAAAGAGGTAGTAAGGTGCAAAAAATGAGTATTAAGCCAATTAAAAAAGTTAATGTGGGAGAACAGGTATTCCAGCAACTAAAGGGATTGATAATAGAAAATGAGTGGATGCCAGGTGACAAAATCCCTTCAGAAAATGAACTGGCAGAAATGCTTAATGTAAGTCGCATTACTGTGCGTCAAGCATTGCAAAAGTTAAATACATTAGGACTTCTGGAAACACGTTTGGGAGAGGGCTCTTTTGTAAAAGTTCCTGATGTCGGTGAAAGTATGAATGCATTAATACCAACCATGTATCTAGGTAATAACGCAGACTTACAGGTATTTGAATTTCGTGAAATTATTGAAACTGAATGTGCCAGACTTGCGGCTGCACGTGCAGCCAAAGAAGACGTCATGGATTTGGAAACAATATTAGCGACTATGGTACGATGTAAGGAAAATTTGGATTTAAAAGGATTTGGAAGAGCTGATCTTGATTTTCATTTTAAGATTGCTCAAATCACAAAAAATGATTTAATCATCAAAACAAATAGTATTTTAAGAGATGTTTTAGAACATTCTATGGAGGAAGTTATCGACAAGATGGGGTGCGAGGATGGAATATTTTATCACGATCAAATATTAAAAGCTATAGACTCACATGATGAAGAAACAGCGATGAAGGTTATGAGGAAACATATTAGAAATAATGCTAGACATTTTAAAACTACATAGTTGAATTTTAAAAGAATCTTACGGTTATACTAACAAGATTCTTTTTTTTTTGCAAAAAGCATATAAAATGATAAATCATAACAATTATATTGACACATCAATGCGCTTATGTTATTATGTAGTCAGCAGTTGTAATACAGGTGACAGCATACCATTAATTGTAAAAGGAGGAAGAATATGAAATTGGTAAAAGTATTAAGTATGATTTTGGTGCTTACGATGTTAGTGGGTTCTTTAGGAGGGTGTTCATCAGGAGAGAAAAAGGAAAGTGAAAGTGCAAGTACGAACGAAAGTATAACTGTAAGCGAAAGCAGCAGCAATAATCCAGAAGAGATTAGTGCAGAGTTAACATTGTGGGATGCGTCCTGGAATGAAACAATAACTCCCGGTATTATTGAAAAATTTAATGAAAAATATCCCAATATTAAAGTGAACGTTGAGTTTTTTCCCAGCGATGGTATGTCGGACAAGTATTTGACTGCGTTAATGAGTGGAAGTGGACCAGATTTATTGAGTATTAATAATGAATGGGTGTCCACATTTGCAACGTCCAATGGTTTATTAAACTTAGATAAATATATAGAAGAAAATAATTATGATATGAGTGATTTTTATGGAGGAGCACAAAAAGGTGTAATGTTTAATGATTCTGTTTATGCACTGCCATATAGAGCAGAAACTCATGGTTTTTTCTATAATAAAGATCTTTTTGAACAAGTGGGATATAGTGAGATGCCTGGTACTTGGGAAGAATTTTTACCAATTGCTACTGCCATCAGCGAAAATAGCAATGGAGAAATAAGCGGTATTGCTATTCCCGGTGGCGAATGGGGAAATACATCATATCAATTGATTAATATGATTTTATGCGGAGGCGGAAGTATTCTAAATGAGGATAGTACTGAATCTACATTGGATTCGCCAGAGGTAATTAAAGTTGCAGAGTTCTTTGTGGCCTTGCATAGAGAATATGGTGTGGTGCCTAGTAGTATTTTGGAAAATGATAATGCTGCAGGACGTACATTATTTAGTGAAGAAAAAGTGGCTTCTTATATGTCAGGTGCATATGATATTTCTACTATTCAAGAAGCCAATGCAGATATAAATATGGCTACGTCTTTAGTACCGGTATTTGAAGGGAATGAACGAAAAACCATTTTTGCAGGGTGGAGTACTGCGATTTCTGCATATTCGAAGAATCCGGCTGCGGCCTGGTTATTAGCTGAATTCTTATCGTCACCAGAAATTTCAGTAGATTATTCTACAACATTTTCAGCAAGAAAGTCAATGCAAACACATGAAAAGTATGCAAATGATCCACTTTTAAAGAATTTGGCAGAAGCAATTCAATATGGAGAACCGTTACCTGTTATCCCACAATTAACGCAAATCAGACAGATTATGTATGAACAAATTCAATTAGCACTTTCTGGAGATATCACAGCGGAAGAAGCTATGAGGGAGGCAACAGCGCAAATTAATGATATATTATAAGTAGCAGTATATATAGTTCTGGTATTGTAAACAATTCAATTATACAATATCAGAACTATATAAAAGAAGGAAAAGAACTAAAGGTTGTAAGCGGAGAAGATAATATGAAAATAAAAGGAAAAAATGGTTATCATAAAGACAGCGGAGCATTATTTATTATGCCGGCACTTCTTATAGTTGCTTCAGTTATGCTGTTCCCACTGGTATACAATATTGCACTTAGTTTTTTTGAAAAATCAATTTATCAACAAGATTGGAACTTTGTGGGAATAGAACAGTATAAGGAGTTATTGACTAATAAAAGCTTTTTGAATGCACTGCAAAATACGGTTGTTTGGACCTTTTTTAGTGTTTTATTCCAATTTGTTATTGGTTTTATCTGTGCAATGGTATTAGCACAGGAGAGAGTTAGATTTAGGGGAGTGTTAAGATGTCTTATTATGCTTCCGTGGGTGTTGCCGGCGATTATCGGAAGTATGGTTTGGAAATGGATGTACCATTCGGATTTTGGTATTTTAAATACAGTGTTAATAAACATGGGAATAATCGATACTGCTTTACCATGGACAGGCAGTAAAGAGTTAGCATTAGTATCTGCAATCATCGTAAATACATGGAAGATGTTTCCTTTAGTGCTTTTATATATTGAAGCAGCCTTACAATCAGTGCCTAAAAGTTTACATGATGCAGCAGTCGTTGACGGAGCTAATTCGTGGAATTGTTTCAAGGTAGTCACATGGCCGAATATCTCGGCAACATGCAAAACAGTTGTACTTTTGCTGACTATATGGACATTGAATGCATTTACATTTATCTTTGTGCTGACAGGGGGTGGACCGGGTACCTCTTCGCAAGTGTTGTCTATGTATATTTATAAAGAAGCCTTCCAAAATTTTAATTTCGGAAAAGCAGCAACAGCTAGCAGTATATTGTTTGTTATTGTAGCAATTTTTAGTACCATTTATATAAAAACTTCTATGCGAGGTGATGATGAATGATAATAAATAAGAAAAAAGACAGAATAATCACGCTCCTATCCTATGCGTTTCTGGCAATAATTGTTATAATTGCGGTTTTTCCTATTTTGTGGATGTTTGATTCTTCATTGAAAGGTCAGTCGGAAATATATTCATCACCACCAACATTTTTTATTGAACATATTACTTTTGATAATTATTTTAGAGTTATATTTGAAAGCGGAATCCCCAGAGCATTTCTTAACAGTTTAATAGTTTCGTTTACGGCTACATCTATTACAGTAATTCTGGCTTGTTTGGCCGGATATGGGTTTTCCAGGTATAAATTCAAAGGTAAAAAATTATTATATGTCGGATTATTATATGGACAAATGATGCCTGCGGTGGTGTTAATTATTCCTATATATTTATTGTTTTCAAATATTAATTTGATTGACTCCTATTTTTCATTGATTTTACCGGATGTTGCAATAACGATTCCGTTAGCAACATTGATGTTAAGAGGGTTTTTTGATGGGGTATCGGTAGAACTTGAAGAAGCCGCTACGATAGATGGAGCGACAAGATTGGGTAGATTGTGCCGTATTGTCATACCAATTGCCAGACCAGGCTTGGTTTCTGTTGCAATCTATACATTTTTAGTAACGTGGGAAGAATTTATTTTTGCACTTAACTTAACTAATTCTGCAAGTATAAGAACGCTGCCGATTGCAATTAATATGTTTAAAGGAGAATTTGTGATTGATTGGGGTGCAATTATGGCATCAGGTGCAGTTATATCACTTCCGGTAATACTCTTATTTGTCTTATGTAATAAAGTATTTGTTAAGGGGATTGCTGAAGGCAGCGTCAAAGGATAAAATTAGAAGATTCTATGGAGGATAACACTATGATAGTAACAGGGTTGGCACATACAGCATTAAATGTTTTAAATATGGAGAAATCAATTGACTTTTATTGTAATGTTTTAGGATTTGAAAAAGCATTTGAAATGCCAGATCCAAATACAGGAAAACCGTGGATTGTGTATTTATATGCAGGAGGAACTCAATTTATTGAACTGTTTTATGGTGGTGTGAATTATACAGAATATACGAATGAAAATATTGGATTCTCCCATTTATGTTTTGAAGTATCGGATATTAACGCTATTGCCAATAAAATTGTAAATGCGGGATGTGATTTAGATCGACCGATTAAATTTGGTATTGATAATAATTGGCAATGTTGGGTAAGAGATCCGGATCGTAATCGAATTGAGTTAATGCAATTGGGGGAAGAATCACCGCAAATGAAATTTTTGAAAGAAAGAAGATAAGAGGTGTATTCTATTGAAAGGAAAATTAAATAGTCAACGTATCGTTAAAATCGGAGTAGTTGTGGATAAAATTGAGGAAGTTGCCAGACGTTATAATGAAATGTTTGAACTAACGGAAGAAGTAGTGGTTAGATATCCGGATTCTAATAAAGCATCGGTTGAAGGGACCTATAAGAACTTGAGGGGGGTGGAAGTACAGCCAAAACTAAAATCATGTATTGTAAACTTAGAACCTGTATATTTAGAAATAGTAGAGCCTTATGACAAAACTCCTAGTCCGTGGCTAGAGTATTTAGAAAAATATGGGTCCGGCGTATGTTTTATATCATTCTATATTGATGGGTTTAAGCAGCAAATAGATTTCATGGAGCAAGGTGGCTACCCAATGTATTTTATAGAGGAAAAACTGTTCGAACGTTACGCATATTTTGAAACACAGAATACACTAGGAGTGACATTGGAACTAAAGGAAAGACAGCCTCTTGAAAAGCAGGAGAATATTTAATGAGGATACTAATTACCGGTGCAGGCCAGGGGTTAGGATACTGGCTGACATTTGTGGCATTACAACGAAATCATGAAGTCTATGCGACCGTTCACAATTTACAGCATATTTCAAAAGAACTACAGGCATGCGCAGAAATTTTCAAAAACAAGATGCATGTTTTAGAAATGGATGTTACAGATGAAAAAAGTGTTAGTGAAGTGGTTCTATATTTGGAAGAGCAGGGTGCAGTTTTAGATGGCATTGTAAACAACGCCGGGATTATGATCGAAGATAAAAAAACGATTGAACAATTGGATTTATCTGCAATGTCCCGGTCTTTTGAGGTGAATACAATCGGGCCCATGCGAGTCATCCAAAGAATGCTTCCTTATCTATATAATGGTGATAGCCAAGTGATTATAAATGTATCTTCAGAGGCGGGAACTATTATTAATGCCTTTTCAACAAATTATCCATATAGTATGTCTAAAACGGCACTGAATATGTTTACAGAAAGATTACGGGAATATTTAAAGTCAAAAGATATTTTTGTATATGCGGTTCATCCAGGTTGGATGAGAACTAATATGGGTGGAGTGGATGCCCCGGCAAATCCTGAAGATATAGCAAAGGGAATCGTAGATATTCTGGAAAGGAAGAAACAAATATTTTCGAAAATTGCATTTATTGATTCCACAGGGAGACCAATGCCGCTATAGAATCAATAAGGAGGGAAAAGAATGGATATGAATATATGGAATCATAATAAAGCTGTACATATAGCCATAGTTGTAAATGATATAAATCAAGTACTTGATAATTATTGTAAGATATTTCAAATAGAAAAACCAATGATTAAAATGACAGGAGAACCAGATGTTGCAAAGGTCAAGTATCGGGGTCAATCAACTAAAGCTATGGCTAAGCAGGCGTTTTTACAATTTGGAATGCTTCGGATAGAATTTTTGGAACCAGATGAACACGAAAGTACATGGAGAGAATACTTAGAGAAGAATAGATCGGGAGTACACCATATAGCGTTTGAAATTATAAATATGGATGACGTCTTATTGCAATTGGAAAAAGAAAATATTTTATTAGTCCAGGAAGGTGAGTTTAATATGGGATGCTATGCCTATGTGGAAAGTGAAGAAAAACTGGACGTGATGATTGAATTATTGGAATATTATATCTAGCATATTATAACTGTAAAGAAAGGAAACGGGATGAAAAAAGTTAAAGTCGGGCTTGTTGGCTGTGGTGTTATTTCAAATACATATTTAACTAATATTAATAAGTTTTATCCCAAATTACAAGTAATTGCTTGTGCGGATATTTCTAAGGAAAAAGCGCAGCAAATCTCGGAGGATTATAAAATTGGCAAAGTATATACGGTAGATGAATTGTTGAATGATAGTAACATAGATATTATTCTCAATTTAACCGTACCACAAGTACATTATGAGATTAACAAAAAGGCTCTTTTGAAAGGAAAAAATGTATACTGTGAAAAACCTTTGGCATTAACTTTTTCTGAGGCACAGGAGTTGGTAGAGTTAGCAAATAACAAAGATGTCATGTTAGGATGTGCACCAGATAGTTTTCTGGGGTCGGCATTGCAGACATGTAGAAAATTGATTGATGATGGGTGGATTGGAAAACCTATCAGTGCCACGGCAAATATGGTAAATCATGGTATAGAAACATGGCATCCGAATCCGGATTTCTTTTATAAGAGCGGTGGCGGTCCTATGTTAGATATGGGTCCTTATTATATTACAGCGCTAGTATCGCTTTTAGGCCCCATTGCCAAAACCAGTTGCTTTATGACAAAAGGATTTGATTATAGAAAGATATATAGTCAACCCCGAAGAGGTGAAAGTATAGTCGCTGAAGTTCCTACGCATTATTCTGGGATTTTGAAATTCCAAAATAATGTGGTGGCAAATATTAATATGAGTTTTGACGTATGGCTATCAAATTTACCAAAGCTGGAGATATATGGAACAGAAGGAGTACTTCTTGTGCCAGACCCAAATCAGTTTAGCGGAAATATTAAATTGGTAAGAAGTGAAGATTTGATTGATGAAATTGATGGACTTGAAAATAGTCAGGCTATCGGAAAACTAAGTAAACCTGAAATGTGGAATAAGTTTAGAGATATTCCCCATCTATACAGACAGCCAGATAAAAATATGCGAGGAATCGGTTTGGTCGATATGGCATATGCGATTGAAAATGGAAGAGACAACCGAGCCAGTGCAAAACTTGCCTGTCATGTAACAGAAGTATTAGAATGTTTAAATACTGAAGATGAAAAGTGTGTTATAAAAACAATGTGTGAACGACCAAGACCTATACCAATCGGATTAGATGTGGGTCAAATGGATTAATAGGAGCGGGAAGTATGAATTATAGTAAAGAATTAATAGAAGAATTGCAAAAAAAGGCTCAACAATTAAGGCGAGATGTGATTATTAGTATAGGGGTTGGAGTTGCTGGTCATATTGGCGGATCTAATTCTTCAGCAGATATTGTATCTGCCCTGTACTTTTATAAGATGAAATATGATGCAAAAAATCCTAACATGGAAGATAGAGATCGATTTATATTAAGTAAAGGGCATGTTGCTATTTTACAATATGCCGCACTGGCAGAGGCGGGGTTCTTTCCGGTAGAGGATTTGAAAAAGACAAAGGAAATTGGATCCTATTTACAAGGGCATCCAGATGCACGAAAAACACCTGGAATTGAAGCAGGCACAGGTTCTCTAGGACAAGGGCTTTCCATTGGATTAGGAATGGCACTTGGAATGAAAGCAGATGGAATTAATCGTAATGTTTACGTTTTAATTGGTGATGGAGAAATGGCAGAAGGTCAGATTTGGGAAGCCGCTATAGCGGCCAATGCCTTTAAAGTAGATAATTTGGTTGCAATTGTAGATCGAAATACCTTACAGGCCAATGGATTTATTGTAGACCGTATGAATTCTAATCCAATCATCCCAAAATGGGAGAGTTTTGGTTGGAATGTTATCGAAATCGATGGGCATAATATGGAAGAAATCGTAGCGGCACTTGATAAAGCGGATACCATAAAAGAACAGCCGACTGTAATTATAGCAAACACAGTGAAAGGTAAGGGGGTTAGTTTTGCGGAAAATGTAGTAGGTTATCACAATACTATACTGACTGAGGAAGCATATAGCCAAGCACTAGCAGAATTAGCATAGGAGAGGAGTTAGAATATGAGTTATACAAATCAAAGAATTGCCTATGGGAATACGCTTGTTGAAATGGGAAGATACAATAAAAAAATAGTTGTACTGGATGCTGATTTAGGTGGTTCTACTATGGGAAAGTTATTTGAAAAGGAATATCCGAAAAGACATTTTGAAATGGGGATTGCTGAGGCGAATATGACATCTGTGGCTGCCGGACTAGCACAAACAGGGAGGATACCAGTTACAAATTCTTTCGCAGTTTTTGCTGGGGGAAGAGCATATGACCAGATTAGGCAAACAATAGCAATAGGTAGATTAAACGTGAAAATATGTGGATCTTCTTCTGGGTTATCAGATTACGGAGATGGTTCTACGCATCAGGCAGTAGAGGATATGGCAATTATGAGAGCGATTCCGAACATGACAGTACTTTGCCCGGCAGATGCCAATGAAACAGTGGAAGCGGTCAAAGCAATGATTGAAATGGAAGGACCTTGTTATATTCGCTTGAACCGGAACGATTATGAAAATGTAACAGAAGAAGGAAAAAAATTTACGATGGGAATGCCGACTGTTTTAAAAGAAGGAACAGATGTGGCGGTATTTGCAACTGGATATATGGTGGGGGTAGCTTTAAAAGCGGCCGGAGAAGTAGCAGATGCTATTTCCGTTAAAGTAATCAATGTAAGTACAATTAAACCAATGAATGTACAGGGAATTATTAATGTGGCAAAGAGTTGCAAAGCAATAGTAACTGTAGAAGAACATAGTATAGTTGGTGGTCTGGGAAGTGCGATTGCAGAAGTAATGAAACAGGAATGCAAACCAATTGAATTTGTAGGAGTAAATGATATGTTTGGATGCAGTGCACATAATTATGAAGATATTTTAGAATATCACGGATTGACAAAAGAGCATGTGAAAGAAGCGATAATAAAAATGAATCAAATATAAAAATATTAGTGGAAAAGGAGGTTATAACAAATGAAAATAGGGTTTATAGGACTTGGAATCATGGGAAAACCTATGGTGGCAAATTTATTAAAAGCAGGACATAAAGTGCTCGTGTTTGACGTAATACAAGAAAGTATAGACCAGATAACAGCAGCAGGAGCCAGTGCTGGAACATCTTGTAAAGAGGTGGCGAAAGAATGTGATTTAATAATAACCATGCTTCCCGACTCTCCACATGTTAAAGATGCTGTATTGGGGGATAATGGTGTATTAGAAGGTGCTAAAGAAGGCAGTATTCTTTTGGATATGAGTTCTATTGCTCCCTTAGCATCGAAGGAAATACAAAAAGAATGCACTAAAAAGGGGGTGAAGATGCTTGATGCACCTGTATCAGGAGGAGAGCCAAAAGCAATTGATGGGAGTCTCTCCATTATGGTTGGCGGGGAAAAAGAAGTGTTTAATATTGTATATGATATACTGATGATTCTAGGTAACAGTGCGGTCTATTGTGGAGAAATCGGAGCTGGAAACACAACAAAACTAGCAAATCAAGTAATTGTGGCTCTTAACATTGCAGCTGTTTCAGAAGCATTTATGCTTAGCACGAAAGCGGGTGTTGATCCAGTCAAAGTATTTGATGCAATTAAAGGAGGTCTTGCAGGATCTACAGTTATGAATGCAAAAGTACCTATGATTATAGAAAGAAATTTTAATCCGGGATTCAAAATAGATTTACATATAAAAGATTTAAAGAATGCTTTGGAAACAGGACATGAAGTCGGTTCGCCACTACTACTAACGGCAAACGTTATGGAAATTTTGCAAACACTACGGGCAGATGGCTATGGTCAAAATGATCATAGTGCAATTGCAAAATATTATGAAAAAATTGCAAAGGATCACATAAGCAGTGCGAAAGGAGGAAAATAATGTCAGTTGCATTAAATTTAGAAAAATTATTTTCTTTGGAGGGTAAAGTAGTGGTGCTTGCTGGCGCAGCAGGCGGTATTGGAAGTGTGATTGCAAGTGGATTGGCAATGGCCGGAGGAACAATAGCACTCTGTGATATTAATCAGGAACGATTGGAAGCAGTGAAATCTAGGATTGAGCAAGAGGGTGGAAAAGCCTCGGTTCATTTAATAAATGTGACAGATGGTGAAAGCATTACTTCTTGTATTCGAGATATTGGAATTAAATATGGGCATATTGACATACTGGTAAATTGCGCTGGAATTAATAAGCGTGAAGGATTTATGGATGCTTTAGAAGAAACATATGACAGTATCATGAACATTAATTTAAAGGGCGTATTCTTTGTGACACAGGCAGTAGCACCTTATATGAAAGAACAAAATAAAGGAAGTATCATCAATATAGGTTCTCACAATACGGGAAGTATTCTTGGAGGGTGTGCCGTATATGGAGCTACAAAATGCGGAGTACTATCTCTAACAAGATCTATGGCAGTAGAATGGGCAAAATATAATATTCGTGCTAATTGTGTGAGTCCTGGGCATATTAAGACATCTCTGACAACTGTAACTTGGGAACACCCTGTCCGCTCAAAATATCTTTTAGATAGGATAGCATTAAATCGTCCGGGGTATCCGCAGGATATCGTGGGGATTTGTATATTGTTGGCTTCTGAAGCTTCGTCATATATCACAGGTGCAGAGTTTAGAGTTGATGGAGGCTGTATGGCAGGCGGACAGCCATGGCCTTATGATACAGCCTTTTAAAAAATAATGGAAGGAAGGCGGCTGAGGGAGTAGGATGCGTTTAGGAGTTTATACGAATTTAGGTTATAATGATCCAATAGAATGGGCCAGGCAGATGAAAAAAATCGGTTGCGGAAGTGTTATTTTCCCCGTTGATTATACGCATGATGAAAAGATAATTAAAGCATATGTAAGAGCAGCTAAAGAATATGATTTGGTCATTGCTGAAGTGGGTGTATGGTGTAATCCCATTTCGTTAAATGATGGTGAGAGAATCAGCTCAATAAAACGGTGTAAAGAACAGTTAAGATTAGCAGATTATGTTGATGCAAACTGCTGTGTAAATGTTGCAGGATCTACAGGAGAACGGTGGGATGGCGCTTATAAGGATAATTTTTCAGAAGAAACGTGGTATAAAACGGTTAAGGTAATTCAAGAGATTATTGATGATGTACAACCCAAACATACCTATTATGCGATTGAACCCATGCCATGTATGTATCCTATGAATCCGGATCAATATCTGGATTTGATAAAATGCGTAGATAGAGAAAGGTTTGCAGTACATATGGATATATTCAATTGGATTACAGATCCAAATAAATATTTCTTTCATGAAGAATTTATGGAGGAATGCTTTGAGAAATTAGGTCCCTATATTAAAAGCTGCCATATTAAAGATATTGCACTATTAAAAGAGGCGACTTTTCAATTGAAAGAAATAACTTGTGGAGAGGGACAAATATGTTTGGAAAAATATGCTCTTTTAGCAGAAGCATATAGTTCCGATATGCCTATGATTATCGAACATTTGAGTTCAAAAGAAGAGTACATAGAAAGTATGGCATATGTGAGGCACAGATTAGAAACATCAGGAGTTAGTCTTATATAAAATAGGGAGGAAGTTATGGATTTTAGAAAGCAGGCAGTTGAACTGGTGAATCAAATGACTTTAGAGGAGAAGGCATCACAGCTTCGATTTGACTCGCCTCCAATTAAGAGATTGGGAATCCCCAAATATCATTGGTGGAGCGAAGCACTTCATGGAGTAGCCAGAGCTGGAACGGCAACTATGTTTCCACAGGCGATTGGTTTGGCGGCTATGTTTGATAAAGAGGAAATGCGTGAAATTGGCGATATTATCTCTACTGAAGCCAGAGCAAAGTATAATGCATTTAGCAGTGAGGATGACAGGGATATCTATAAAGGATTAACGCTTTGGTCACCTAATATTAATATCTTTCGAGATCCCCGTTGGGGAAGAGGGCATGAGACATATGGTGAAGACCCATATCTTACAGGGCAGCTTGGAGAGAACTTTATTAGAGGAATACAAGGAGAGGGAAAATACTTGAAAGCAGCAGCATGTGCAAAACATTATGCAGCGTATAGCGGACCTGAGGAATTACGTCATGAATTTAATGCGATTGTTTCCGACAAAGACTTGTGGGAAACATATCTGCCGGCATTTGAAGAATGTGTGACAGAAGCCAAGGTGGAAGGCATTATGGGGGCATATAACAGAGTAAACGGCGAGCCTTGCTGCGGCAGTCAATTTTTAATGCAAGATATACTAAATACTCAATGGAAATTTGATGGTTATTTTACTTCGGATTGTTGGGCGATTAAGGACTTCCATATGCATCATGGTATTACTAATACAGCGACTGAGTCAGCAGCATTGGCTCTTAAAATGGGTTGTGATATTAATTGCGGCAATATGTATCTGAAGATATTACAAGCGTATAATGAGGGAATTGTCACAGAAGAGGATATTACAACGGCTACTGTGAAGGTGATACGTACTAGATTACGATTGGGAATGTTAGCACCGGATTGTGAGTATGACAGCATATCATATGAAGTGGTTGCATGCAGGGAACATCGAGAGGAAGCCATCAAAGCAGCAGAAAAATCAGTGGTATTGTTAAAAAATGCAGCGATACTTCCATTGAAGATGACTATGGGATCACTGGCCGTCATTGGTCCTAATGCAGATAGCAGATGGCCGCTTATTGCTAACTACCATGGTACTGCTCCGAGGTATATCACGGTGCTTGAAGGAATTGAGCAGGTAACCAGAGGAAATATTCGTATTTATTATTCGGAAGGTTGTCATACAATGAAAGACCGTGTAGAAAAATTAGCACTTCCAAATGACAGAACATCAGAAGCAGTTATTGCAGCAAAAATAGCTGGAGTAGCAGTTGTTTGTGTGGGGCTTGATGAGCGGTATGAAGGAGAACAGCAAGATACGGGTAACCGCTTTGATGAGCAGGGAAGTCTGGCTGATAAAGAAACGATGAAGCTGCCGGATAGCCAAATTCATATGTTGAAGGCGGTTATTGAGACTGGATCTGATATTATTGTAGTAAATATGACAGGGAGTGCGGTTGAACTTAAATGGCTTGATGAAACACCGAACGTAAAGGCGATTATTCAAGGGTGGTATCCGGGAGCTGAAGGGGGATTAGCGATAGCAAGAATTTTATTTGGTCAGGTAAATCCATCTGGGAAATTACCGGTTACGTTTTATAAAGATACAGAAAATATGCCATACTTTACAGATTATTCTATGAAAAACCGAACTTATCGTTATATGGAATACGAAGCATTGTATCCTTTTGGATTTGGACTGAGTTATACAATATATGAATATGGTGATGTAGAAATAAAGCCATATGGGGAGGACTGTATAGTAAGGGTGGAGGTTACAAATAAGGGAGATTTCTCAGGAACAGAAGTTGTGGAAGTATATATAAAAGACTTAGAATCACAATATGCCGTTTTGAATTATAGGCTTTGCGCATTTGAAAGGGTTACTCTTGAAAAGAATGAAACAAAGCGGGTACAATTAATCGTTAAGAAAAAATCTTTTGATATTGTTGATGAGGCCGGAAAAAGATATAAAGATAGTACTAAATTCCGCCTTTATATAGGCGGAAGCCAACCGGATAGCAGGAGCAAAGAGTTATTGGGGAAAGGTTCGGTAGTAGTAGATATAAGAAGAGATTAATAATCAGGTGATTGCCAGGATTAATCTAAAAACCTGCTCGGCAGTGTCCGAAAGATTTGTTTTTGCATTTTCCGAATTCATTGCATCATCTTGTGTCACAACAGATCGAAGAATAGGGAAAAAGGCATCTATACCATGTGCATTGCATTCAACAGCATTTTTTGTGACACAGCCGGCAAAGGCCAGTACAATTTTCTTATGCTTTTTTGCCAACTTGGCAACACCAATGGGAGCTTTCCCCATTGCAGTTTGTCCATCCAGACATCCCTCGCCGGTGATGACGATATCTGCATTCTTAATATATTCTTCCAATCTGGTTTCTTTTAAAATAATCTCTACACCCGATTTTAATATGGCATTGGTGAATGTAAGGAAAGCAAATCCCAAACCTCCCGCAGCACCGGTGCCTGCCTGATTAGGATTGGCTTTGGGATATTTCTTCTTGGCAAGTGCGGCATAACCAGATAGCCATTTGTCCATCTCCTTAATCATAGAAGGAGTAGCACCCTTTTGCGGGCCAAATATAGCACTGCATCCGTTTTCTCCGCATAAAGGATTGTTAACATCACATGCAATATTAAAGAAACATTCTTTTAATTCAGGAAGTACTTTCTTATCTGATATGAAGACTATTTTGGCAAGACCTTTGGCACCAAATGGTACTTGCTTACCTGACGAATCTAAAAATTCATATCCTAAAGCCTGTAACATCCCGATGCCTCCATCATTGGTGGCACTTCCGCCAATACCAATAATAAATCTTCGGCACCCTTTGGAAATGGCATCTTTAATGACCTCGCCCACTCCATAGGTGGTTGTATGTAAAGGATTTCTCTTTGATTCAGGAACCAAAGTGATACCTGCGGCTCCTGACATTTCAATAATGGCGATGCTTAATTTCTTTATAATCCCGTAATGGCAGCTTACAGGTTCCCCTAAAGGACCTGTTACTACGGATGTTTCCAAGGTTCCGCCGATACCCTGGGTCAATGCACAAACAGTACCTTCGCCGCCATCGGCAAGGGGATAGATGTTTACGTTAATAGTAGTGTCGATTCTTTTTATACCTTCAGCAATGGCTTGACCGGCTTCTAATGACGATAGACTTCCTTTAAATGAATCAACCGCAATGACAACATTCACTTTCAATACCTCCACAATTTTATATAATCATTATAGGATAAAAAAGAGAGATTAAATATGTTATAATGAACATAATTACAAAATTAATTTAAAATAAATTCGTTATGCAGAACAAAAATTGAGTGATAGAAAGGGTATAAAATGATAACTAAGATAAATAAAAAGCTTGCGCAACAAATTGTAAATACAGTGAAGGATGTATGTGGCTACGATATTAATTTTATTGACAACAAAGGAACTATTTTTGCAAGTACCAATTCAGATAGAATAGGAAGCTACCATGAAATAGGCTTACAGGCTGCAAAAACAGGGGAGACAATAGAAGTCACCGGTAATGATAACTATAAGGGAACGCAAAAGGGTGTAAATATTCCTATCTTTCATAACGAAAAACTAGTTTTTGTTATTGGCATCAGCGGGGAGCCACAGGAAGTACGTCAATATGCTTACTTGGCAATACGTATTACGAAACTATTAATTCGGGAACAGGAGATGGAAATATTCAATCGTTCGCAGAAAGAAAAAATGAATTATATTGTCAGATCCCTTGTGAAAGGTGAAGTTATAAATAGGGAATATTTGTCTGAATGTCTGAAAGATATCCAGATTGATGAAGAAAAGGAAATGAGGGTAATTCTGATTCAATTCCATTCCCATTATAATACAATGAATGTTTCTTTAATTGAACAAAAAGTAACTCAATTATTTACCTTGATCAATGCAGTGCTGTATACTTATGATTATCCTAATGAGTATATTGCTATATTAAATAATGAAGAGGTAAGGGCAGCTATCAGGAAGCTTGAGAAATTTGCCGGACAGCATAAAGATATGTTAAATATGAGTATCGGCAGCAGTCAAAAATTATTTTTCTTAGAGCAGTCTTATGAAGCTTGCCAAATAGCATTAAAAAGCTTAGAAGGAAAGGCAGAAAACTTTTTAGAGTTTGAACAGATGGATATTGAAATCATACTTGGAAGTCTGAGTCCTGCCATATGTGAGAAATACCTTAAAAAGACAGTAGGGAGATTGGATAAGAAAGATAAAGAATTACTCGAAGTTTATTTTGAGAAAAACAGGTCACTTAAAAATACATGTGATAAATTATTTATGCACAAGAATACCTTGCAGTACAGACTTGATCGGATTGGAAGAATCACAGGATATAATCCGAGAAAGTTTGAGGATGCGGTTGTTTTGTATATTGGAATTAAATTATGATAAGAAATATATACTTTTAATGCTTTATCTGTTATATAATTTAATTGCATGTTATAATATAATTAAGTGAAAATGAATTATTTCAATATTGAGACTATAATAAATAGATTTGAAGGAAGGGAGTGCTGTTTATGAATCAAGAAATGATAAAGGAAGTGGTAGGCTATCTGACATTAATATATGGTGAATATTTAAAAGGAATAATTTTATATGTTGTTATGAGTAAATAGTGATTGCCATATTAAATAAATTGTTGTAATATAAAATCATATATAAATTGGGAGGGCTTTCATATGGCATTGACAAATGAAGACTTGTTGGCAATTTCTAATATTATTGCAAGGCAAATTGAACCGTTAAAAAAAGAAGTTAAGATGATAAGAGTAGATTTGTTAGAAAACAATGTGATTCCGAGACTTAATACTATCGAAGAGTGTTACTTGAGTACATACAATCGTTATTCGGTTGGAGCCGATCAATTTGAATCTGTGCAAAAGGAGCTAGAAATTATCAAGGAAGTTCTAAGAGAACATAGCGAAAAATTACAAAAGATTTCGTGATTTATGAAAGGTAGAAATTGCGAAACAACAAAAAATAGATTGTGATAAAGAATTTTAGAGTCGTTCATTGTTAAAAATGGGCGACTTTTTCGATAGACTGGAATTGGAGCTGTATACCTACTGATTTTGGTTAAATATATGTGAGAAAGCTTGGTTAGGTAGATGTTTAATAGTGAAATTTACCTTTTATCAGGCTTTTTCTATCATTAATACCAAGAATTTATACAAAAAAGAAATGATTGAGGATTTTTTTGAAATGGAAACTTTGAGCAATTTATATTAAAATAAAAGACATAAAGTAACCATATGAACAGAGGAGAGGTAGAGACAAGATACAACAATCTGGAAGGAGTGCAAAAAATGAATTGTTCAATAAAGCCTGGTCAAGTATGGTTGGATGATGATGGGAAAAGGATTCATGCACATGGTGGAAAGGTATTTTATGAAAATGGGATATTCTACTGGTATGGAGAGAACAAAGAAAAGACAGATGGGGAAAACGGTATATGGACCTATGGGATTCGCTGTTATTCATCAAGAGATCTATATAACTGGAAAGATGAAGGATTGATTATTCCACCCAATTTAGAGGATATGAATTCCCCGCTTCATCCTAATAAACATATTGACAGACCTCATATTATCTACAATGAAAAGACTAAGAAATATGTATGTTGGATTAAAATCAATGGAGAGAGTTCATTTTTCATTCTTACAGCAGATCAACTCCTTGGTCCATATACGCTTGTCAGAGAGAATGTCAGACCGTTGGGTGGAAAGGTTGGTGATTTTGAATTAGTAAAAGATGAGAAAACAAGAAAGGCATACTTATATTTTGATCATAATAGGAAGGAGATTGTGGCCGTTGAATCAAGTGAGGATTTTCTTGATGTTACAGATTGCTATACAATCAATTATGAGGGCCTGACGCCACCGTTTACAAGAGAAGGGGTTGCACATATACAGCATGAGGGAGTACATTATCTGATTACCAGCTGCAGGACAGGATATGCACCGAATCCATCTGAGTATGCAGTTGCGGATGATTGGTTGGGACCGTTTATACCAAAGGGAAATCCACATGAAAATGATGAAAGTTCCGCATCGTTTAACAGTCAGATATCTGGTGTGTTCAAACACCCTAAAAAGAGAAATCTTTATATTGTAACAGCAGACAGGTGGCTTCCGAAATACGAGGTCACAAAAGAGAAATTTGATATTATTTCGCGAGCTGTAGCTTCAAGATATGATAGCAGGTATAGTGTGACAGAAGAAGAGGAAGCTATATTCAAGCAGTCACCGTGTGGGAAAGACAATGAAGCGAATACATCAATTTCCGATTATGTATGGCTGCCTGCTTTTTGGGAGGACGAAAAACTGGTTATCAGATGGTATAATGAGTGGAAAATAGAAGACTTTGACTAAAAAAGAGAGTAGGGGTGTTAAATGATGAGTATCAGAAATACAATAGACGAAAAGATCATGCCTGTCATAGACAAGTTCACAAATTGGAGATATATGAAGATATTGATGAATTCTTTTATGGGTGTTAGTGCACTATCGATTGGGGCATCAATATTCACATTGATTCGCTCGTTACCGTTCGGAGATGGATATACAGAGTTTCTAAAGAATACAGGGCTGTATGACATTCTGAGTATTCCGGTATTGATAACTTCAGAATTGATTGCATTGTATCTGGTTATTGCTTTGGGATATTTTATGGCGAAGTCTTTTAATAAAAATCCGTTGAGTGGTGCGATGATTAGCCTGGGAGCAATGCTGGTGTTAACTCCGTTTGAGACGATGTTTACATTTACAGATGAAGTCGGGGAGGAAATAAGCACACTGGTGACAAACGTGATTCCGAAAGGTGCTTTTGGAGCCACCGGGATGTTTTTGGCCATGATTGTTGGAATACTTGCCTGCCGCCTTTATATCTGGTGTTTGGATAAGAATATAAAGATCAAGATGCCTGCTTCCGTGCCTGAAAATGTAGCAAATATGTTTGAGACGATGATTCCTGCGGGTCTGGTATTCTTAGTGTTTACAGTACTTCGGGTCGCTCTTAGCCACACGGATTTTAGCACAGCACAGAAATTGATTTATTCGATTCTCCAGGAACCATTAACACATGTTGGCGGAGGACTTGGCGGTGCTTTTATCTATGCAGTGCTTCCGTGTATTTTATGGGGACTTGGAATACATGGAGCCATGGTTGTATATGTTGCGATGTCACCAATCGTAAAACCTATCTGGGCAGAGAACATGATGGCATTTGCGAATGGAGAAGCGGCACCGTATCCGGCATGGAATTATATGCCATATACGCAAATAGTAATGATTGCGTTAGTGCTTCTTATGATTTTTGCTGCAAAGAGCAAACATTTTAAAGTATTAGGAAAGTTATCGCTTGGACCGATATTGTTCAATATATCAGAACCGATTGTATACGGAACGCCTATGGTTATGAATGTCGTATTAATTATTCCGTATATTTTGACAACAGCGGTGAATTTCCTGTTGGCTCATCTGCTTACCATGATTGGACTGGTAGCACCGCCGACCGGAGCAACAATGAATACAATGTATCCCTTGGGAATGTATGGCGCACTAAACAATGCGTCATGGACGGGGGCGGCGCTGCAGATTGCATTAGTTGCCCTGAACCTTGTAATCTGGTATCCGTTCTTTAAACGTGCAGATACAATGAATGTTAAAGCCGAAGTGGAAGCTAGTGATGCCCATACAGCATAACAATTAATAGTTCTGTAGGATGGTGTGAAAGATATGTCAAAAAAACGTGTCATTAAAATTGTGGAATATTTATCCGGGGAGCAGCGTTTGGTAAGCGGAAAAGAATTAAGTGCACAACTTGGAGTAAACGACCGGACAATTAGGCAGGATATAAGCCAATACAGGGGCTGGCTGAATTCATTCGGCATATCCGTTATTTCTGATGGGAGAAACGGATACAGGATACAGGCAAAAAATGAGGATATCAAGAATCTGAATCTGTCTTATCAGCTTGAGACATCCCTGGATGATATGGAAACCAGAGTCAGATACATTTTAGATATTTTGCTGAACACTAAGGATTGGCTGACAATAGACGAGTTGAGTGAACAAATCTGGGTGTCACGCTCTACTATGAATCGGATCATTAAAAAAATCCGGGATATTTTTAAGACCTATAACATTGAATTTGTTTCAAGACCAAGATATGGTATCCGTCTGGAAGGACGAGAAATAGACAAAAGGGTTTGCTATGTACAGTGGTGTATGGATTCAGAGAACATCAATGATATCATAAGCCTATGTGGGATTACGGTCGAGGATTATTATCAAATCGAGGAGATTATTTTTCAGGTGCTTAATAAGAATGCCGTGATATTACAGGATAGTTCCTATAGAAATCTTGTACTACATATCATAGTGTCGATGAAACGCATAGAGAACGGCAATATAAT
>Ga0153922_1000134_pt1 | contig 29314 bp, 23 predicted proteins | sample TSNJ006MetaG_FD_104723 | JGI IMG/M metagenome (GOLD analysis project Ga0153922, IMG submission 104723) | Attine ant fungus gardens microbial communities from New Jersey, USA - TSNJ006 MetaG | ecosystem: Host-associated > Fungi > Mycelium > Unclassified | place: USA: New Jersey, Brendon T. Byrne... | reverse complement strand
TTCTAATAACATGCTTCTCTTATGCAAATGCTGCATTTTCTATCTGAAACTGATATTCACCATTTTCTTTTACGCCATAAAAATCTTTGAATGACAAATTAAAGATACCTTCCTGTTTCCCCTCCAAATCGATTTCATTCTTGATCAAGTATTGATAAATCCCAGAATAATCAATGGTACCCTGCAACAGAATGCTATCCAGCTTACCATTTCGCAAGATTGCCCGGCGGTAATTTTTGCTGTCTTCACTGATCAGTACTTTATCGTTCTCTTCAATTACGCCTCTGCCCAGCGATAGCGTCAGCAATCCGTAGAAATTCATCGTATTCTTCATGGCATAACGGTCATCATATACAGTTGGAATATCGCACATATTCTGTGCTGCTACCTGCCCCTGTTTCATTGCATTTGGCCAGATTCCCGATATTCCTGTCACATCACCGGCTGCATATACATACGGATAATTAGTCTGCATAGTCTCATCCACTTCAATAAACCGGTCTGCTTTGATACCGCTTCCTTCTGTACAGCTAACCTCTGGCCGTACACCGGCTGCCACGATTACAAGATCACACTCTATCTCAGTATTGTCATCCAATATCACTTTACTGATATTGCCGGAAGCATCCGATACTGTCCCCGTCGCCTTTTTCCCCAGCATGAACCGACAACCTGCCTGCTCAAAAAGCCGTTGATATGCCTTACCGGCTTTCTCGTCCAACTGCAGCGGAAGAATCCGATCTGCCATCTCTGCCACGGTCACTTCTTTTCCATTTTCTAAAAAGGCATAAGCAGCATCCATCCCAACCAAACCGGAACCTACGATTAAGATCCGCTGTGCTTTCTCTGCCATACTGCGAATTTGCTGAGCATCACTCAAATTCCGCAATCCAAATACGTTCCCGGCTGTACGGAATTCACCCACCGGCGGAATGACACTTGCTGCCCCGGTAGCAATCAGTAAGCGGTCATAAGCGACGTTACTTTCATCCCCCAGCTCTACCTTCTGGCCCACGGCATCAATACGAGTTACCTTTGTTTCCTTTTTCCACTGTATATTATATTGATCAAAAAAATCTTCTGATATAAAGCTAAGCCCCATCTCATCTCTTTCATAACTCAAGTACTTATGCAGCATACAACGGGAATGCACCCATGCATCGGTAGAAATCATCACTATTTCTGCCTTTGCATCTATTTCTCTTATCGTTTTCGCGGCCGTTATACCAGCTGCGGACGCGCCAATAATGACATGTTTCATCCTAACCCCTCCTCTACATAGATAGCTTCCCTGGGACAGGCTTTCACACAACTTGGTTCTCCGCCTGCATCCTGGCAAAAGTCACACTTAATGACTTTAGACCTGGTCTTTGTATCCGGTTTCAGGACTCCGTAAGGACAGTTCATTACGCACATAAAACAGGAACCACACTTTTCCTCTTGGTATAACACCAGACCACTTAACGGATCCTTTTGCAATGCCCCGCTCATACAGGACATTGCACATTCGGGCTGTTCACAGTGCCGGCAAAATATTGGTTTATATGTACCATCGCTATCCACCAGAATCCGATTACGGGATTCATTGGCCACATCCGTTAAGTCCAAATCATATACAGTACCTTCATCAGCTCTGTGGGCCTGCATACATGCTACTGTACAGTTTTTGCAGCCGTCACATTTCTTAGCATCGATGACAATTCTCTTCATTGCAGCCCCTCCTATATCTGTAAAGCAAAACGTTTTTCCATGATGATTTTCTCTAAAATATCTGCACTTTCCTTTCCATTGGCATTGATAATCACATGACCTCCTGTCAACTGCTTCATGTCTTCGGTTAGTATCTTCACTGCAGTCTTACTACCGGTCACAAATGGCGGCAGCCCCAAATGCAGCGGCAATCCCAGAGCCAATCCAAAACATCCATCTGCTAATGCCTGCTCTTCCAACCATTGTGCTGCGGAAAGAACCAGCGGCAGCTGAGGAAGATCAACACCCAATTCTGCAGCAATTTCCGTTGCAACGATTTCCAGACGTCCAATTGCAAGGCAGGGACCAAAGTTTAATACTGGCGGAATACCCAACTTTTCACAAACAGCCCGCAGCTTTGGACCTGCGAATTTAGCGGCTTCCGGAGTCATTAATCCACAGTTTTCAATTCCACCGGAAGAACACCCGGCAGTCAAAACAATAATATCTTTGGCAATTAATTCTTTAGTCAACTCTACGGTCAGGACATCATGACCTCCCGCAGTCAGGCTTGAACATCCAACTACGCCTGCAATTCCTTTGATTTCTCCTGCGACAATCAGGTCAATCAATGGTTTCCAGCTTCCGCCCAGGAATTCTTTCAAAGAACCTTCGCTAACGCCTGTCAAAGTATTGTTATTACCATGCTCCGGAAACAGATTTAAAGGTACCTGTCCGCGCCGCTCCTGATAAGCTGCAATAATCTTTTCGATAATCTCTTCACTTTGTTCTTCCCTCTTGTTGAATTCAAACTGCATTAATTCTGCGTTGGCTTTCTTTGCCACATCGTCGAGGCAGATTTGTTTGATTCTCAATTCATCACAGATAGGCTCAATACCAGGCAATGTACAGTTAAATTCGGAAAGTACTGCATCAATCGCTCCGGTTGCCAGGATTGCTTCACTGGTATAGTTATTTCCCGCATGGCCATCGAATACCTCGGTATAGTGACTGCCCCGCAGCTGAAGATCCTGGCCAACACAAGTACAGCCTACCAGGCGGAATCCTTTCGCTCCTACTGCCTTTGCCTTTTCAATGACTTCCGGTTTTATCAGTCTTTCCTGTAAATCCACAAAAATCGTATGCTGATGTCCGGTAATCATGATATTAATATAATCCGGATCGATCACTCGCAAGCCTACCGGTGCCGTCCGCAGCTGAGGCTCTCCCAGCAGAACATCGTTCAGGAGGTTGGTCAGAGTCAAGCCATAGATTCCTGTAGAAATACCCAGTCTCAAACAATCCACCAGCATATCTGCCGGATCGGAGTTCAGATTAGTAGAACATTTCACAACTCCCTTAAATACTTCTGACTTAGCTCCCCCCGGCATAACACCCAGTTCTTTCCAGCGTTTTACCCGCGGAGCGTAAGCTACTTTTTCTACCAGCTCCATCTTCTCATACTCTGGTTTATACAGATCAGCCAGAACAGCGTCTGCTACCTTTTCAGCCTTACAGTATACATCCATTTCCTCAATCCCAAACATCTGAGCCAGGTTTTCCAGAGCCTTCAGCCCTTTTAATTCGCCCTTAATCTTAGCTGTATTCTTAAGATTTAATGCCGTATTCTCCACTACATGGATATAGCATCCACTACCGGAAGATACTGCCCGCAGAAAGTTCCTGGTGACAATGGTATCTGCACTGGCACCGCAGATTCCTCTTGGTGCCGACGGTGTAATCCGGCACGGACCATTGGAACACAGTCGGCAACAGACGCCTTGCAGTCCAAAATTACATTTTGTACTCTGTCCTTCTACTCGATGATGAGAAGTCTCCATGGGTAATTCCCGGATAAATCCTTCCAGCGGCTTATCCGCACTTTTACATGTGTTGCATCCATAACATTGATTCATACTTTACCTCCTGGTTAATTCTTTACTTTTTTGGTATAGTTTTGGTGCTAAAAAGAGAATGACTGAAAACAGAGCGTTAAAACGGATATTCGCATTTCCTATTTCTTGCCGAATGACATATAGGTATCCCCGAAGGGGCTCTGTTTTCGCTACATGCTCTTAGCCTTATTGCCACTTAAAACAATTCCGTCAGTCTCTTTGCCTTTAATTCCTTAGTAACAATCTGCTGTATCCGGCAGAATTCCTGATGCACCCCACAGGGTTTTGTATCAGTATTTAAAGGGCAGTTATATCCATGTTCCAAGCACTCTGTAATCAAAAGATTAGCATCTACCTTTTTAAACACATCATATAATGTAAGTTCTTCCGGCGGCTTCGCAAGTGCATATCCCCCATTCACTCCCCGATAACTTTTCAGCAGACCACTCTTTTCTAATTTTCGAGCCAACTTATATGTAATCGAAACTGTCAGTTCTTCTTTCTCTGCAATCGTCTGCACATTCGCAATTTCTCCGTTTGCCAAGGCTCTCAAAATCCGCACCGTATAGTCATTCTCTCGTGTAAACAGCATGGTATCACTCCTTATATTATGAATATAATATCACTTCCCGACCATTTTAGTCAAGTATTAACAATCATTTATTTCAAATTTTCCCTGCTGCAAGCTTTGATTCCTTTTCCTTCGTGGCTGCGCAGCCGCAGCCTTTATCGCTGGAAAGTTGTCCATCAGTGGATAAGGATGGTCTTTTACTTCTATTAGTTTTTTCCCAATCAAATGCTCTATACTGGCGAGTTGTCCTTTTTCATCAAAATTGCAGAAAGAAATTGCTATGCCGCCATGTCCTGCCCTGCCTGTTCGTCCAATGCGATGTACATATGTCTCTGGCATATCTGGCAAGTCAAAATTAATAACATGAGACAGTTCATCTATATCTATCCCTCTTGCTGCGATATCTGTCGCAATCAATATGCGAAGTGTCTTGTCTTTAAATTTCTTTAGCGCATTCTGGCGTGCTCCCTGTTTTTTATCGCCATGGATTGCCTGTGCGATCACGTTGTGCTTTGATAATTGCTTGGTAATGCGATCTGCTCCGTGCTTGGTACGTGTAAATACCAGTACTGAAGTTAAGCTTTTATCTTTTAAAATGTGCAGCAGCAAATCCCGCTTGTTCCTTTTATCCACATAATACAGGTACTGCTCAATGGTATCCACCGTTGAAGATACCACAGCTGTTTCTATTTTTACAGGCTTATCCAGAATCGTACGCGCCAGCTTGGCAATGTCCGGCGGCATCGTGGCCGAGAAAAGTAATGTTTGCTTTTTTAATGGTGCTTTGGCAATAATTTTTTTAACATCATTAAAAAATCCCATATCAAGCATACGGTCTGCTTCGTCCAGAACAAATATTTTAATATGCCCTATATTTACAATACCTTGATTGATTAAATCCAGCAGCCTTCCTGGGGTTGCCACCAGAATATCTACCCTTTGTTTTAAATTTTCTTCCTGCTGTTTTTGAGATACACCCCCAAAGACCACACAACATTTTAAATTAGTGAATTTACCATAAACATTAAAACTTTCATAAATTTGCAGTGCAAGCTCTCTGGTCGGTGTTACGATTAGCGCCCTTATATTTCTTTTTGCCTGATGGGATATTTTTTCTTGGCTGAGCAGTTGAAGCGTGGGTATGGCAAATGCAGCTGTTTTTCCGGTCCCAGTCTGGGCACAGCCAAGCAAATCCCTGCCATTTAGTATAACCGGTATCGCCTTTTCCTGTATCGGTGTAGGAATTTTGTAATTTTCCTTTTTCAAAGCCTTTATGATATCAGGTATGATATTCAAATCTTTAAATTGCATAGATGCTCCTTTTATTCTATATTGTTAATTTCATCGTCAAAAAAGTCGCAGATAATAAGGCTCTGATTTTGAAATTAACTCCAAGCTATATCCTCACAAATTCTGACGCAACTAATTTATTATATCATACAGTTGCAACCCCTGTATATAAAGTCGATTCAGACAATTCCGAATCGAACTTCCGTTCAGCCATGTGAATTTTAAAAGTTTGGCTATTGCAATGTATGGGTTGCCAGGACGCCACTGTGTACCAGAAGAGGTGCTGTGCTGGTACACAGCGGCTGGGTTTTGGTAGTTTGTAATTTAGTGAGATGATACCTTTGATCTTAAATCTCATCGGTGACAACCATCCCACTGAACAGATGTGCTCCGCTATGGCGGGAGCGTCAATAAAGAACAGCAAAAACAGATAATGTGGTTCTTATAAGAGTAACTGAATAGTAACTAAATCATTTCTCTTTTTCAATCCCCTCTTGACAAGCTAGTGTTTACTAGCTATACTAGGGCTAGTAATTACTAGCCCTAGTTCACCTGCCAATTGGAAAGTTATACATAGGAGGTCCCAATGCCAAAGACCAATACCAAACAGCGGATTCTTGACGTTTCACTGGATCTATTCTCAGTCAGCGGTTATGAAGGCGTGACAATAAAACAGATTGCCGATCAAGTTGGAATTAAAGACAGCTCTCTGTATAAGCATTTTAAAAGCAAGCAGGACATCTTCGATACCCTGTTTACTGAGATGACCGCCCGGTTCGAGAATACTGTTTCATTTTACCAGCTGCCCCAGGGCGAGATTGAAAAAGTTGCCGATGAATACGGCGGTCACAATCTGATCTGGCTGAAGAAAGCCTGTGAGACCATTTTTTTATTTATGCTGAAAGATCCAAAAGCATCAAAATTCCGCAAAATGCTGATGATTGAACAATACAAAAATCAAAAAGCTGCCCATACCTTCCGCAGCTGGTTTACCGATGATGCCATCCGGTTCCAGACCGAACTATTCACCGAAATGATTGCTAAGGGTTATTTCCGAGAAGGCAATCCTCGTGCAATCGCCATGCAGTTCTATGCACCGTTTTACCTTTTACTCTGCCAGTATGATACTATACCGGATAGAGAAGCGGAAGCATTGGGGCTGCTGATGGAGCACATTGAACAATTCGCAGCTGTTTATCAAAGTACTAGAAATGAGGAAAATCTATGAATCTTAATTTATTTATGCAAAATGGAATCGCCGGAATCATGAAGAAATCCGGCAGCTACTATCTCACCAACCGCAAGGGGCTCGCCTTTATGACCGGTACATTGCCGCAGCTAAAGCGCAGCGCTTCGCTGCGAAAAGCAAATGAGTCAGACGGTATACATATTCCGCCTTTTCTAATCGCCAGTATCGCTTCTCAATGTAATCTCCATTGTACCGGTTGTTATGCCCGGGCTGGTGGTGTCTGTTGCGAAAACGAGATGACTGCCGACCTCACTGCCGCCGAATGGGAACATATCTTTCAGCAAGCTGCCGGACTGGGTGTGTCCTTCTGCCTGCTGGCCGGCGGTGAACCTTTGCTGCGCCGTGATGTGATCATGAGTGCTGCCCATATTTCCAGCATCATCTATCCGATATTCACCAACGGTACAGTAATTGATGAGAAATATCTGAATCTGTTTGATGAACACCGGCATTTAATTCCGGTCCTCAGTATCGAAGGCGACACCGAGGTAACCGACCGGCGCCGAGGCAGCGGAGTATCGGCCACCATTGACCGAGTCATGGCCAAGATGCAGCAAAAACAGATTCTGTTCGGTTCCTCGGTCACCGTAACACGAGATAATATGGACGATGTCCTGACTCAGGAATTCGTATCCGGTCTGCGGCAGAAGGGCTGCGGAATTGTATTCTTTATCGAATATGTCCCCGCTGAAGAAGGAACCGAAGAACTGGCACTTAGGCCACAGGATCAGAAATTACTCCAACAACATGCCGTTCATCTGAAAGATTGTTTTAATGATCTGATCATTCTGTCTTTCCCGGGTGATGAGGAAGCAATGGGCGGCTGTCTGGCGTCCGGCCGAGGATTTTTCCATATCAATCCCCATGGCGGTGCCGAGCCCTGTCCTTTTTCGCCTTACTCAAAATACAATTTGAAGGAATCCTCCATCAAAGAGGTGCTCCGCTCGGATTATTTCCGCGACCTCCAGGCTATCGCCCATGAAGCCGGTCCCCATACCGGCGGCTGCGTTTTGTTTAAACGGAAATCCCAGGTTCAAGCCCTGCTGGGCAAATAGATCAGAAGTCAAATACCCCGCAGCAAGCTACGGGGTATTTGACCCTCGCGGCATTCGCCAAATGCAAGAATGCAAGCATTCCTGCGCTTGGCTCATTGCTCGCGGGAATAAAAAACAGCGGTTCTATGCTCCGACTTGTCGGTCAGAGCATAGAACCGCGTTTTACCGCATCATTTAATTTTATTTTTAATATGTCACTTCATTCCACCGCAACTCATTCTTAAACCTTCGAATATCCGTACCCTTATCAATAAATACTGTCTCGATTCCAAAGGCTGTTCCCCAATCTCCCATCTGCTCTGCAGTCAGGTCATAGGAAAACGCCGTATGATGCGCACCACCAGCCAGAATCCAGGCCTCAGCACCAGTTGCCAAATTCGGTTGCGGTGTCCAAAATGCTGTGGCCACAGGAAGCTTAGGCATCTCCTTCTCCGTCTTCTTGCACCTCACATCATTAATGATCAACCGGAATCGATTCCCAAGGTCGACCAGTGAAGTGGCAATCGCCGGACCTTCTTTTGAAGTAAATACCAATCGTGCCGGATCTTCTCGATTCCCCATCGAAAGTGGATTCACACGAATACCGATGGGACCGTCTGCTACACTTGGGCACACTTCTAACATATGGGCTTGAAGGATTCCTTCTTTTCCAGGAACCAGATTGTATGTATAGTCTTCCATAAATGAAGTACCTTTGGCATCTGTCATTCCACCGGTCATAATCTTCATCAAACGTACCATCGCAGCAGTCTTCCAATCGCCTTCACCGCCAAATCCGTAGCCTTTTTCCATCAGACGCTGAATTGCAAGTCCCGGAAGTTGCTTGAGGCTCCCAAGGTCACCAAAATGTGTCACAATTGCATGATAGTTCTTTTCTTGTAAAAACCGCTCAAACCCCAGTTCAATTCCAGCCTGCACCTCAACATGACGACGGAATTCGTTCTCATCTCTTCCTTCGGCAATAATCTCATACGTATCATAATACTCTTCCACACAAGCATCAATATCCCCTTTTGAAACTGCCGCTACCGCTTCTGCAATCTCATTCACCGGATATGCATCAATCTCCCAGCCGAATTTAATCTGTGCTTCTACCTTATCGCCTTCCGTAACCGCTACATTACGCATATTATCTGCAATACGCATCACCCGGATATGGCTGCTTTCAATCACACCCACTGCAGTACACATCCAGCTTCCAATTCGGTCCCAAACTTTCCGGTCACCCCAGAAACCAACAATAACCTTTCGCTCAATCCCCATTCGGGTCACAATATGCCCATATTCCCTGTCACCATGTGCCGCCTGATTTTCATTCATAAAATCCATATCAATTGTTCCATAAGGAATCTCCTGGTTAAACTGAGTATGCAGATGAAGTAACGGTTTTCGATATTCCTGCAACCCTAAAATCCACGACTTCGCCGGTGAAAACGTATGCATCCAGGTAATCACACCTGCACAGTTCTCATCTGCATTCGCTTCATTAAAGGTTTTTCGTATTAATTCATTGGTAATCAATGTAGGTTTCCAGATGATTTCATAAGGCAGGACACCTGAATCATTCAATGCAGCAACAATTTTCTGAGAATGTTCTGCTACATTTGCCAGACACTCATCACCATATAAGTCCTGTGACCCGGTACAAAACCAGAATTTATAATTTTTACATATCATCATATACAATACCTCTTCCTGGCCGAATGGCCATAGTGGGATCCCTGTGGGGTTTCCTCTTTCTTTACTGTTGTCCGTAATACGCATTAGCTCCATGTTTGCGGTAGTAATGCTTATCCTGCAATTCCTGTGGTGCCGGCTGGTTGTGTGGGTTGATCATTTCACATTGTGCGGCCATCTTTGCCACCTCTTCCAACACTACAGAATTATGTACCGCATCACCAGCATCCTTTCCCCAAGTAAATGGACCATGGTTTTTACAAAGAACTGCCGGCATCGCCATATAATCCATTTCCCTATAATACTCCACAATCAGCCGACCTGTATTTTTCTCATATCCCTCGTCGATTTCCTTTTTGGTAAGATTTCTGACACAAGGAATCTCTCCGTACATATAATCCGCATGCGTTGTACCATAGCAGGGTATTCCCCGACCCGCCTGAGCCCAGCTTGTCGCCCAGTTAGAATGGGTATGTACAATCCCGCCCATATCCCGAAATGCTTTATACAATTCCAGATGGGTCGCGGTATCAGAGGACGGATTATATCTTCCCTCCACTTTATTACCATCCAAATCCACGATGACCATATCATCGGGAGTTAAATTCTCATAATTTATCCCACTTGGCTTAATCGCAAATAACCCGCTCTCTCTATCGATCCCACTTACATTCCCCCATGTAAATGTAACAAGTCCGTACTTTGGAAGCAGCATATTGGCTTCATACACTTTTCTTTTCAACTGCTCTAACATATGATCCCTTTCCATTCCTCTATTTCAGGTAATTAAGTGCCGCCCGTTCGATAGGCAGTCCCTCTGCATAACGCTCAGCAAACGCTGCAAAACCTGCTGCATCTTCCGGATTTGGATTCACACACACTTCTTCCTGATCTGCAAACACTTGCTGCTTCAAGTACTCACCCAACGTCTGACCAGGTTCTTGAGATATCATATAAGCAGCCAATAAAGCAATCCCCCAGGCACCGCCTTCACTTGCCGTCTCCATCACAGATACCGGAGTATCAAGGGCAGCTGCCATTACCTTTTGTCCCACCTCTTTGGTTTTAAAGAAACCCCCATGACCAAGAATCTTATCAAGCTGTACCTGTTCCTGTTTCGTCAAAATATCCATTCCAATCTTTAACGCACCCAAGGAGGTATATAAATGTACTTTCATAAAATTACTCAGACTAAACTTACTATCTGGCTTACGCACAAATAATGGCCGTCCTTCTTCAAAACCGGTGATATGTTCGCCTGAGTAATAATTATATGCCAGCAGCCCGCCGCAATCCGCATCGCCTGCCAACGCACTCTTATATAACAACGCAAAAAGCTCACCCCTGTTTATCCTCATTCCGGATGCTTCTGTAAATTCTTCAAACAAATTCACCCATGCATTTAAATCCGACGTACAATTGTTACAATGTACCATTGCTACCAGATCTCCCGCAGGTGTAGTTACCAAATCCAATTCCGGATATACCCTGGACAATTCTTTTTCCAAGACCACCATTGCAAACACTGAGGTCCCGGCAGATACATTTCCGGTACGCTGTGCCACGCTGTTTGTCGCAGTCATACCGGTTCCGGCATCTCCTTCCGGAGGACACAAAGGAATTCCTGCCTCAAGCCGGCCGCTAACATCCAGAAGCTTCGCCCCTTCATCAGTCAAGACTCCGGCTTCTTCTCCTGCTGTCAATACCTTTGGTAATATTCCCGCCAGCGTCCATGAATGCTTCTTATCGATCACTTCATGAAATTCTCTGATCATACGCTGATTAAAATCCTTCGTTTCAATGTCAATCGGAAACATCCCGGAGGCTTCACCAACACCGATCGCTTTTCTGCCAGTAAGCTTCCAATGGACATAACCTGCCAGTGTTGTCATGAAATCAATATCTGCAACATGCGGTTCCTCATTTAAAATCGCCTGATAAAGATGCGCAATACTCCATCGCTGGGGAATATTATATGCAAATAAAGATGTCAGCTTCTCAGCAGCCTGTGCAGTCATAGTGTTTCTCCATGTCCGGAACGGTACCAGTAACTTCCCCTCACCATCAAATACCATATAACCGTGCATCATTCCGCTTATACCGATTGCTTTCACTTTCCGCACAGACACTTTATAGTTTTTTTCAACCTCCTGTATCAGCTTCTGATAACTTTCCTGAACCCCTTTCCAGATATCATCAAGGCTATAAGTCCAGATATTATCAATAAGGCTGTTCTCCCATTCATGACTTCCCGAAGCAATCGGTTCATTCTGCATGCCAATCAATACTGATTTAATCCTGGTGGAGCCAAACTCTATCCCTAATACAGCATTCCCCTGGGCAATTACTTCTTTTATTTCTGTTGTTTTCATGTTAATGCCCTCACTTTCCACATGTACAGTTTATTATTTATCCTTCGATGTACTAGTGTGACCCACACTAGATTTTATAAATTAATTTTAAATTATTTTAGAATCTTTAACAAGCCGTAGTAATCCCCAAATGTAAGTATAACTTTTTAGGTATTATTTTAAATTTGTCCATATATAATCTTTAGTTGTTCATGTACAACTTTAGCCGTAAATTTTACCTTGTGTCAGATAAACCACCACATAAAACTTGCAAACTACCAAAACCAGCCGCTGCAGGAAGATAGGCGCTTTACGCAAATATCAGAGGGCGGTTTTAGTACCTGTCGAAATCCACTGCTTACGGAGACTTAAGCGCGAAGGCTTTCCTCATTCTTGGCCGCATGCCCATAAAAGTATCCTGTAAGGGTTTTCTGAGCGCTTTAGTTGCAGTTAGCAGTTAGTTCGACAGTACGTTGCCCGGGTTTGCGTAAAGCACCTATCTTTCTGCAGTGGCGTCCTGCCAGCCAACATATTAAACAATTTCACCCCATACACCTAAAATACGCCCCCACTACTTCCATCTCAACAACCTATCAATAATCTTCTTTTGCTGTCCCACATTCTTTTCCGATATGCATAAATAAATCCCCTGCGGATCCATCACATTTAAAAATCCCTCAAGTTCCTCCGGAGCAAGATCAATAATAAGGCTCTTTCCCGCCCCTTGAATTTTCTTAATAAACGGTACCCATTGCATAATCGGCTTATCAAGCCCCACTCCCTGCACCCACTGAATCGCTTGAATACCATTAATCCTTATAATCTCATCCACATGATTTGCCACCCCTTTCCCATCCAGATGAAAGATATTATGGGTAAAATGCTCCACCTCCTGCTTAACATACGGAAGAGATATCTCATTAAAGAATTCTTTTGAAATCATCGCCCCAAGGTCACAACTCGGAATATGCATAGTACCATAGGATGGAATGTTCATCCACGACACAGATAATTGCTTCCTTTCCTTCAGCATCTCATGAAAATGATCCATCATCGGGAGAAAGGGCCTAAAACACTTTTGCACCATTTTTTCAACAAGTTCCGGATCATCGTACATATCCATGCACAAAGTCTGCGTTCCCCGCAAAGCCGCCACACAATCCAGACTAGGATGCATATCTGTATACCCAACCATAAATCTATGTTCGCAGCATGCTAAGGCATAATTCATCATTTCTATCACTTTTTGATAATATTCACTTTCCGGATGAAAATAAATTTTATCGATATCTTCTTCTTCAAAAATCTGCGGCTCACACCATGAGGTCACCTCCCCAAACTCTAATTCACAGTTAGCCAAAACAGCTGCAAAAAAGTTTGGCCCCAAATTGGGGAAATACATTGGAAATGTTTCACCCAACCATGGATGGGCATACAGATTACTTACAAAATGCCCCATCTGGTATTCCGTATCAAACCATCTTTCTTTTAATGAGCTCCATTTTCCATCAGCATCACTGCTGTTGTACTCCTCATTATGTGCTGAAAACCGCACCGGCACACGGTCTAAGATTTCTCCATCATACCAGGCATAAATACGTTTCATACACTCCACAAAATCCGGCTTTGTCTCTAATTCCAAATCATAAAATTTTAATTCTTCCATAAAAATCTCCATTCTTAAGCTGCTTTTAAATTTATCTTCTTCTCTCTGGAACGAATATCTATTCCTACGGCAGCAATCAAAACAAGCCCCTTTACAACCCTCTGCCAGTATTCATTGATGTTAAGCATCATCATACCATTCGCCAATACCCCCATGAAGATAACTCCGACGATAACTTTTGAAAGCTTGCCTTCGCCGCCGTTAACACTTACACCGCCCAGAACCACCGCCGTTATGATATCCATCTCATAACCATCCCCGGCACTGGGCTGTCCGCTATTCACCCTGGACATTAAAGTCAATGATGCTAACGCACCCAGAAAACCAACCATAATGTATATTTTATAAATCTCCTTTTTCACATTGACTCCGGACAGATAAGCCGTCTCTTCATTTCCTCCAATGCCATAGATATGCCGTCCAAACACCGTTTTATTTAGTAAAATATATCCAAAAACAAAAACTGCTACCATAACTATCATGGAAATCGGCACCAGACCGATGCTCCCCTGACCCAGGATTTTAAACCCTTCTGGAATCCCATAGATTGGCATTCCACCAGAAATCAGATAAGTAGCTCCCCGCAGACTGATCATGATTCCCAAGGTAGTGATCATAGCAGGTATTTTTAAGTATGTAATACATGTAGCATTCATTACCCCAACTCCCATCCCGATGACCAGACCAATCAAAACCACCAGAAATGGGTTGAATCCTTTGCTCATCAACATGGCACAAGTCACTGCCACCACACCGATCAATGAACCAATTGACAAATCGATTCCTCCGGTTAGGATCACACATGTCATTCCTACTGCACATATCCCAACAATAGAAATTTGTCTCGCAATATTTGCCAAATTATTAGGCGTTAAAAATGTATTCGTTGACAGAAAGAAAAAGATTATCATGGCCGCCAGAGCAAATATAATGCCCACATTACTCCAGTCAATGGCCTTTTTTTCCACCTTTTCTTGTTTTCCCATGACAAAACCTCCTACGCTTTCGAAGCTAATTCCAATATTCTTTCCTGATCAATCTCATCTTTGCCAAGTTCTCCTGCTACCGCTCCTTCTGCCATGACAATTACCCGGTCAGACATCCCTATCAGTTCCGGCAGTTCAGAAGAAATCAGGATCACCACTTTCCCTTCCCGGGCAAGCTGGTTGATCATTTCATAAATTTCCTGCTTGGAACCCACATCAATTCCCCGTGTAGGTTCGTCAAAAATGATAATATCACAATTCATTAGCAGCCATTTTCCAAGGATAACCTTCTGCTGATTACCACCGCTTAAATTTTTCACCAGCTGGTTCGCAGAAGGTGTTTTTACTCTGAATTTCTGAATTTGCTGCTGACAGATACGATCCTCTTTCTTGCTCTGAATGATGTGAAGCACATTGATAATCTTCGGTGCATAAACAAAACTGGTATTATCCTTCACCGACATCTTCAGGAATAATCCTTGTTGTTTGCGATCCTCGGGAATCAAGACTATTCCTTCTTTGATCGCATCTTCCGGTGAATGAATGCTGACAGTCCGGCCTTGGATACGGACTTCGCCCATATCAATTGGGTCAGCACCATATACAGCCCTGGCCATCTCGGTCCTTCCGGCTCCTACTAATCCGGCAAATCCCAGACGCTCTCCCCGATATGCGGTGAATGAAACATCCTTTAAAAGCGAGGTAGTAATATTCTTTACTTCCAGTACCTTCTCTCCTCTCTGCGGTGCGAATACAGGGAATGTGTCCTTTAACTTCCGATTTACCATAAGCCGGATTAATTCATCCTGATCTGTGTTCTTTACATCCATTGTCCGGATATGGTGTCCGTCCCGGAACACAGAAACTTTATCACATAGACGAAAAATTTCTTCCATCCGATGTGAAATGTATATGATTGCCATGCCTTCTTTTTTTAGCGTCTTTACTATTTGAAATAAATACTCCAACTCATTATTCGTTAACGCCGCCGATGGCTCATCCATAATCATTACCTTTACATTCTGGGAAAGGGATTTTGCAATTTCTATTAACTGTTGATATCCTACCGTCAATTCTTTCACTAAAGTCTTCGGATTGATTTTTACCCCTAAGCGGGAAATTACTTCCCCCGCATCGGTTTCCATGGCTTTAAAATCAATAAATCCTCTTTTTTTCTTATAGCGATTATAATAAATATTTTCCGCAACCGATAAATGCTTTAAAAGATTCAGTTCCTGATAGATAGCCGTGATGCCCAATTCCAGCGATTTACGGGGAGAATTTTCTTCTATCTTCTTCCCTTCGAAAATCACTTCTCCTGAAGTAGGCAGGATTGCACCGGTAATTACTTTTATAAAAGTAGATTTTCCAGCCCCGTTTTCTCCTATAATGGCATGAACCTCTCCCCGGGTAAATCCCAGGGAGACATCATCCAAAGCAACCACTCCTGGATAAAGTTTTGTAATATGTCTTAATTCCAGTATATTTTGCTCCATCGTTTAAACGCCCCTTTGCAGCTATTGTTCAATATCATAGTCGACTATATTCTCTTTAGTTACCTGGCTCATTTCATAAACAATCATCTCTGATTTCGATCCATTCTCCAAGACATCTTTAACCAGATCCAATACATCGGCACCTTTTTCCGCCGGCTTGATATCCACCGTACCTTTATACATCGTATCCTGAGAGATTAGTTTCAAGGCTTCCGGCAATGCATCCAGACCAATGATACAGGTGTTATCCGGCGTATGTTCTTTATGGGTCAGGCAAGATTCGTACACACCAAGGGCTGAAGAATCGTTAATGCAAACAAACAGTGCTACCTTCGGATTGGATATCAGGGCTGTTTCTGCCAGATTATAGCCAGTATCCGCATCTGCTGCATTTTGCTCATACACGTACTGAATTGTTTTATCACCGGTATATGTATCTTCCAACCCTTTTTTCAGTCCCTCTGCCCGCTTGATCACAGACGGAATCTGATCATAACGTACAACTACTACTTCTATTTCCCCATTATCATTCAGAACCTCGTCTATGGTGCCGCCACTTTCCTTCTCATTCAGCCACTTGCCAGCCAGCTCTCCGCCTAAACTTCCATACTCAGCTTCATCAATTCCAAAGAAAGCATCGGAACCTTTCACTTCCTGATCCAGGCTGATAACCGGTATTCCAGCCGCCTGTGCCTTTTTTACTGCATCCACAGGTGCTTCCTGGTCCACCGGACTGATGATGATCGCATCCATACCCTGGGAGATAAAATCTTCAATCTGGCTAATATGCTTTGACGCATCTGCTGCGGCATCCGCGACCACTAAATCAATGCCTTTTTCTTTGGCTGCCGCTTTCATTCCTTCAACGATAGAAACAAAGTAGGCATTTTCCATGCTCTGAACAGTATAACCTACCTTCAGCTTCTTATCACTGCTTTTTCCCTGATCCTTTGCTGTCTGTGTTTCCTCTGCGGTTTTCGTTTCTTCTTGGGTATCATCCGATGTTTTAACCCCGCCGCACGCACTCATAGACACTACCATTACCGCTGCTGCTAACAAACTTAACATTCTTTTCTTCATCCTATTTATATCTCCTTCCTTAAGATACTTTTATTATAAAAGTTCACCTCCATTTTGATAATTCAATATGATATGATAAACTTTAGAAATCATCCGATATAATTCAGTCTTTGATGTTCCTCGTATAGATTAATAAAACACCGGGTTTCTATTCCGGTGCTTTTATCATCTCCTTATATTTTGAAATGCTTACCCCTACAAATTTCTTAAAAGTTGCGCTGAAATAAGCTGGATTTTCGTAACCAATCTGATAGCCGATTTCCTGGATCTTATCATCCGAATGAAGCAAGAGAAGCTGCGCTTCCTTCATTCTTCTTTTAATCAGATAATCCGTAAAGCTTTCCCCTGTCACTTCCGTGAATACCGTACTAAAATAATTTTGACTCAATCCCACCTCCAACGCCACATCATTCATCCTTAACCGGTGATTACAAAAATTCCTTTCAATATAGTCACATGCCTTTTGAATGCTTTGCTCTGCGGAAATACTTTTCTGGGGCCGGACCTGCCTGGCTAACTTTATTAATTCCGTTTCCAGAAGCGCCATTGCTTCGTCTAAGGTTGTCTGTTTTAAGATTCTGCAATAGAGTTCATCAAACTGTTCATTTATAGTTTTCTCCAGTACCGGTACACGGTGAAGTTCCCCCATGATAGAACTTAAAGAAAAAGAGAACATCACGATAGATTCACTTCCCGCACATTTCAAATTGGTCTTTAATTTATCGATATAAGCAGGCAACATGTCTGTATTGCCAATCATCACTAATTTGGCCAGATATTCAATCAGCGTTTTATTGATGGTATGGCGTTGATTAAAATATTTATCCAAATCCTTCTCCGTCAGATTCACATTCTTCCCTTCAATGAACTGAAAGTCCCTGATCTGAAAAATCTTCTCACAGGAAAGTCCCAGATAGTAAAGCTCAGAAACTGTCGGTCCTATAATAAAGGAGATTGTCGCCTGAGGATCAATTGTTTTTATCTTGGCACGGCATTCTTCCCTGAGCTTATGGATATCTTCCATTAACTTGTCTTTTTCCCCATGACAGCAAATCAAATTATTGCCAAAGCTATGAATGCACTGGTAATTCCTTTCCTGGCTTACCTTCTTGATCATCTGCTGCTTTTCATCCTGATTCCTTTTATCATCAAAAATGGCTTCCATGACCACCCATTCCTGATGCCGGCTGCTTCGATAGGGGGCTTCCAGCTTCCGGCAGGTTTCAATGGAATATTTTTGGTTCAGGACATTTTGGAAGAAGGTTTCTTCCAGTATGTCCTCATCTTCTGATGTCATATCCTGAAGCCTTTTATTTTGCCGCTCTGACTCCTCCCGCCTTTTCTTTTCATTTTTCTGATGTACGATTTGCTTCATCGTCTCGCGCAGCTGATCCAGGTCGATGGGTTTTAACAGGTAATCGTCAACCCCAAGGCGCAGCGCCCTTTGGGCATAACGGAAATCATCATATGCGCTCATCAGCACAACATGGACTCCCCCACATTCCTTTCGGATTCGTTCTGTCAGACTCAGTCCATCCAGATTGCTCATCTTAATATCGGTCAGCAGGATATCCGCCTTGTATTCCTTGGCGGCCAACAGTGCCTTATCACCGTCATCCACCCCGGCTACCACCCGGATATCCAACTGATCCCAGGGAAATGCACAGCACATTCCCTGAAGTTGTATCTCGTCATCGTCTGCTATTACTATATTATACACGGAAACACGCCTCCCCTATCTGGATGGTTATCCTTGTTCCTTCATCCTTTTTACTGAATATATGCATGGTACATGCTTTCTGAAAATAAAGCAGTAACCGCTCGTTCACGTTAGTAAGGCCATAGGTTTCCAAGTCTTCCACCATTCCCTCTGCCAGCTGATCTTGTATCTTAAGACAGCGTTCTTCCTCCATCCCCACACCGGTGTCCGCTACGCACAAAACTACGTTTTTCCCTTCTTTCCGACAGCTAATATAGATGTGTCCGCCTTCTTCCTTGCCTTTGATTCCATGATAAATGGAATTCTCCACCAATGGCTGGAGGATTAATTTGGGTACAATATAATCACGCAATTCATCATCCAGATGAATGGAAAATGTAAGCTTTTTCTTATAACGCATCAATTGTATCGTCAAATAACTCTCTACATTGGAAATCTCCTGCTCGATGGTGATAAGTTCCTGCCCTTTATTTAAGCCGGTTTTAAAGAATCTGGTCAGGGCCTCCAGCATCTCCGTAGCATCTCCCTGATTTCCCATCCGAATCAGCCACATCAAAGAATCCAGGGTATTATATAAAAAGTGGGGGTTGATCTGGGCCTGAAGCAACAACAGTTCGTAGTGGCGCTGACGCTCATGCTCCCACTGGATCCGTTCCATTAAGTTCCGGATTTCCACAACCATCTGATTAAATTGCTTGCCCAAATCGCCAATTTCATCCGTCCCTTCCCATGGCACCGCAATTTCAAAGTTACCCTCCTGAACCTTCTCAACGTTTTCTTTTAAAGCAAGTATTGGCTTAGTAATGCTGCCGGCCACACGATAAGATATATAAAAAGCAAAAAAAGCCAGAACGAGTGTAACCATCACGGATATCACTAATACTACGATCAATACTTGATAGTAGCTTTTTTTCGGCATGCTGTATGCCAATATCCAATCCGTAGCAATGAGTTGATTATAAGCAGTTACGAACCTGGCGGTGGCACCAAAATCCTGTACCTTAAAATCTTTCTGCCAATATGTCAGTAACTTGGTTGCTTCCAATACTTTATGTTTGGCTTGCATTACCGCATCATTTTCAATAATCCCAGTATCAGCAATCAAGGTTATCTTATCATCATCATATAATTCCACCTCATCATTCTGAATTCGAATATTCGTATCAGGATAAAATAAGTACAGATTCCCTTGGTTATCCCCAAAGTTTGTATTGCGCAAGATATCGTATACCTGGATTTCCACCATAACACATCCCAGAACTTGTTTATTCCCTTCGTCCATTATGGGAATTCCCAGAGAAATGAATTCTTCCTCCAGCGTATTAACCAGATAAGAATTGCTATGTAATTCGAACCAATGGGGCATATTTAATTCCGTTATTGTTTCATACCACGATTCTGTGAAATAGTTTCCCTTGGAAAAGGAATAGGAACTATTTTTATACAAACCGCCGTTCTCTCCAACGATATAAACTTTCACATCTCCATCAATATACCTGGTAATTCCTAATAGTTCACTATTCAGCAGAATTTCACTCTCATACCGCTCTTTATCCGTACCAAAAGTCCTTGACAATTCATGACTTACAATCCGGTCTTCTGCTACTGTCTGACCGATCTGTGAAGCCTGCTGGAGCACCTTGTCCAATTGTACCCCCAGATTCTCTACCTCCGAACAAATTGTCTCTTTTCTTTTGCTTTGGATATTAGCTGCAATATAGATCAGCATTACGATGCAAAATAAAATCACCGGAATTAATGAAAATAAGGAAAAGTTCTTTAACAATTTATCACGGATCGATATTCTTTTCATAGGCTAATACCCCCGCATTTCTTTTATATTTGCTGCTGTATATACTTTCCCCTTTTGGATATTGGCATAGGTCACTTCTTCCTGATACATATCCCGCTGAATCAGATTGATTAATATTTTCCCCAGATAGGGGGTGGCTTCCACACACCCATAGTAACTTCCGGCTTCTATGGCGTTCTTAGCATCTTGAATGCCATTAACAGAAACTACTGTGATCTGATCTTTTAATCCCAACTTTTCCAGCGCTTCCACTGCCCCTATCCCCTCTTCATCGGTACTGGCAAAAATAGCATGAATTTCATCTGTTTGGTTTGAAAAGTAATTAATTACATTATTTCTCGCCGTTACCCGGTCCCCATTTCCTTCCACCGTCCCCTTTATCTCAAGTGAAGCATAGGTGCTCAGCTGATTGCGAAACCCGATGTTATGCATCTTACTAATTGAGGATCCCTTTTCACCGCTGACTTCCAGTATATTCCTCTGCTCAGCTCCCATATATTCTTTTAATAAGCGGGCACATGCCTGGCCTTCCCACTGAGCATCCGTCCCGACTTCTGCCAGAATGGGAATGTTCTTAAAATTATCAATCGTCCGATCTAATAAAATAATCCTGGTTCCGGCCGTATCTATCTTTATCAATTCCTCCTCAAGACCCTGGGTTCTAAGAGGCACTATTACAAGATACTCCGGTTCATATTCCATTAACGTTTGGATATCCTGCTTTTGCTTCTCAAGATCGGAATTGGCATCACACCATCTTACAGAAAATTGTCCCCGTCCGGTATATTCTAAAACATCCTGCGCCATGGCAGTTGTCCGCGGATTCTTGGTATCACAAAAAGACACCGCAATATCTATTTTTTCCTTCGCATCTCCCCGTTGATGATAAAAGTACGCAAAGATAGTACCGATAGACACACATATAAAAAGAATCATAACAATCCGAATTTTTCTTTTTCCCATGGCATTTTCTCCTTTTTTAGATTATATCATTCAATAATAGGCATGTCATTTTGTATTTTCTGGCATTTAACAAACTAAAAGAGCACTTTCTGAATTTTCATCCGGAAAGTGCTCTTTGTTCATTAAAGCCAAAGAATAATTACAATGTATATATTACAAACTATGAATCATTTTTACAGATTTTCGAACAATGATTCTGGTATCTAATTCAAAGTCCTCATATACCTCTTTTTCGTCAATCAACGCCATAATCTCCCGCGCAGCAATTGCCCCCAAATCCCATACTTTATTTTCAGCAGAAGTTAATGGTACCTCACACAATTTTGCCAGTTCAGAATTATCAATCCCGATAATCGAAAGCTCATCCGGAATCGCAATCCCCTGTTCCAGACAGATTCCGGCCAGTTTATTGGCAACTTCATCGTTATAGCATACACAGGCTGTACAGCCCTGCAGTCTTTTTAAAATCCGTCCTGCATCTTCCTTCATGCAGTGCAGTTCTTCAGTGTCAATCCATACGATGCGTTCTCCCCTCACCTTGATGTCAGCGTCCATCAGCGCATCGACATAACCGGCATAACGCAGATGTCCCTGCCCATCATCTGCTTTAAAGATTCCGGCAATTTTTCGATGTCCGCACTCCAACAGATATTGGGTTACCATCTTTCCGGCTTTCTTATCATTTAAACTAACATGGGGAGCCTTTAGTTCACGATAATAACTGTTTATAAATATGATCGGGATTCCCTTTTGCATAATTTTACGGTATAGCGATAGATTAGGATTGGGCAATCCGCTTTTCGTAGCTTCTGCAATAATTCCATCCACCACGTCATTTTCCAATAAGTTTTTTAAAATTTGACGTTCCTTCTCGATTGCATTATTCGTGAAAGATATTTGCAATGTATATCCTTCCCGCGATAATCCCTTCTCTACCTCTTCAATGATCGGAGGAAAAATATACTCATCCATATAGGTAGTGATAAGTGCAATATGCATAGTCCTTTCCTTTTCTATTTTTATTGGAATGCGAATGTACGTACCACTTCCTCTTCGCCTGTTAACAATTCCTTCTTGTTCCAGAACAGAGATGGCATGACGCACGGTCTGCCTGCTTACATGGAACATTGACACCAATTCATTCTCTGACTTTATCTTTGATCCATCGGATAAATCTCCGCTTACAATCTGGTCTTTGATCCATTTTACTATCTGTTTATATTTCGCCAATTGTACTTCCATACCTATTCCTCCCCGCAGAAATCCTTTTTTTATTATAGAATAATACAGAATGTTGTCAAGTATTTCGGATAACTCAAAGTTAAGAAAGAATCAGTAAAAAAGTATAAATTACACACAAGAATTATTCGTAACTTTTCCTGTCTTGGATTACCCCAGGCAGTATAACCCATGCAAGTTATACTGCCCCGATAAATTTTTGCAAAAAAGAGAAGTAACCATTTTTTAATAGTACTATTTTTGCTGCTCCAGATATGCTGCCCTGCCATCTTCGTAAAGATTATTTCCTTCACTGTCAATAATAACAACCAGTGGCATATCTTCCACATACAATTCCCTGAGCGCTTCTGCTCCAAGATCTTCATACGCTACTAATTTCGAACTTTTGATACATTTTGCCAGCAAGGCACCGGCACCGCCAATCGCTCCGAAGTAGACACCGCTGTACTTTTTCATCGCCTTCACTACTTCCGGCAGACGGACACCTTTACCGATCATCCCCCGGGCGCCAACTGACATCATGGTTGGCGCATAAGCATCCATCCGGCCACTGGTGGTCGGTCCGGCTGAACCGATCACCTGGCCCGGCTTAGCAGGCGTTGGTCCAACATAATAGATTGTCGCATCCTGCGGGTCAAAAGGCAGTTCTTCGCCTCGTTCCAAGGCTTCACACATACGTTTATGCCCGGCATCTCTGGATGTGAAAATGGTGCCGGTTAAAAAAACACGATCCCCGGCTTTTAATGTCTTTGCTAATTCTTCCGTCAATGGCAGCTGAACATGTTTTTCCATCTATATAACCTCCGATTTATGACGTGTTACGTGGCAATTGATATTAACCGCACATGGCATTCCGGCAATATGGGTCGGCAGGGTTTCGATATTTAGTCCAATTGCTGTTGTCTTACCGCCAAATCCCTGTGGTCCGATTCCGAGCTGATTGATCTTTTCTAACATCTCTTTTTCCAGTTCGGCATAGTAGGAATCCTGATGCTCCGTATCAATTGGCCGCATCAATGCTTTCTTCGCCAACAGCGCTGCTTTATCAAAGGTACCGCCAATACCGACGCCGACTACCATCGGCGGACATGGATTGGGGCCTGCTGTTTCCACCACTTCCAGAATAAAGTCTTTGATTCCCTGAAGTCCGGCCGATGGCTTGAACATCCTGATCATACTCATATTTTCGCTGCCGAATCCTTTTGGTCCGACAGTTATCATTAATTGATCACCAGGTACGATCTCGGTATAAATCATCGCCGGCGTATTATCACCGGTATTACCGCGGCGAACCGGGTCAGCAACCACAGATTTGCGCAGATATCCCTTATCATAACCCCGGCGGACTCCTTCGTTAACTGCCTTGCTTAGGTCACCACCGGAAATATGGACATCCTGGCCAATCTCCAGGAATACACAGGCCATTCCGGTATCCTGACAGACCGGTACATTCTGCTGATCGGCAATTTCATAATTTTCAATAATCTGATCCAGCACTCCCTTCGCGATGTCCCAGTCTTCACAGGCCCGACAGTCCTGGATGGCATCCTTGACATCACTCGGCAGATGTTCATTTGCTTCGATACAAAGTTTTTCAATCACATCGGCAATCTGACTTACATGTATTTCCCGCATCTTTTTTCCTCCACTCTTTCATGCGTGCGTATTCCGGTAGTAACAATGGTGACATACGTTCTGCCTCTACACCTGCATTTTTTAGTTCCCTGGCATATTGTGCCAAATAATCAGGGTTTAAAGATGAACACTTAATCTCTACATCGGCTTAAGATTTTTATCTAATCGTTCAATCATCCATGATAGGCGTTTAGCACGACCGGCATCCGCTTCCTTTATGAATATTGAGTACTCTCGGTAACTCCCTAAGCAGCTTATCCAGATAGACTTAAGCATAAATTTCCTACTACACATCATATCATATCTTGATAAATTCGCATACTGTTCTGTACCAGATTATTTTTTCATTGACCTAACAGGGTACTGTTCACTCTTTTTCAAAAAGAGTACTCATCAATACAAAAGAGGGAACTGATGCAATTCTTCCTGCATCAATTCCTCTTTTCTCAAATCATAAAAAAGTGTTTTTTTCATTGCATCTGACATTCTTTTGTAGGGGCAGCTTCTTCTTATTTTGCGTATTTCACGTTTATTACTTTGCAGGCATATTCCAAGCAGTATGATCGGTGTGAAGCAACATATGTGATCTATGAGAGAGTGGCTCACCAATAAAGTCCCGATATAACTTTTTGACATCAGGGTTGTTGTGAGAAAACCGCAGCGACTCATTCTGATCAAGAGCGTAAAGGCAATTCCCCCGTTCCATTGAGAGGTCGATGCTCTCATGGATTGGTTGTCCGCCACCGCCGACACATCCGCCGGGACAGGCCATGACCTCCACGAAATCATAATGGGCTTCCCCACATTCAATTGCGTCAATTAGCTTTTTGGCATTGCCAAGTCCGCTGACAACAGCAGCCCGTATCAGAGTATCCCCAAGTTGAACTTCAGCAGTGGTGATATTTTGATCCGGAGCAGTTCTTCTGACAATCTTAAAAGCATCTGCATCCGGATCTTTGCCCAGCAGCAGGTAATAGGCAGAACGCAGCGCCGCTTCCATAACCCCTCCGGTAGCGCCAAAGATAACCCCGGCACCGGAACCTTCCTTCATCAGCGGATCGCATTCCTGGTCGGTCAGAGTGGATGGATCGATGTGGGCAGCGCGGATCAAACGGATAAATTCCCTTGTGGTCAGTACGGCATCCACATCATATCCTGCATACTCTTCGTAATAGAATCCAACGTTTGCCCGTTCCCCCTTTTTAGCCACACAGGGCATAATCGAAACCGTAAAGATGTTTTCCGGCTTAATATTCATAGCTTTAGCGAAGTAACTTTTGATGACGGCTCCAAACATCTGCTGCGGTGATTTGGCTGTTGAGAGCATTGGCACCAGATGCGGGTACTGGGATTTTATATAGCGGATCCATCCCGGACAACAGGAGGTGAACATTGGCTTTTCTTTTAGTTCACCGTTGGTGAAACGCTGCAGAAATTCACTGCCTTCTTCCATAATTGTAAGATCAGCACTAAAGGTAGTATCAAATACATAATCTACACCTAACTGCTTCAAAGCGTCTGTAATCTTTCCCATCGTAGCTTCTTCCCGGCTTAGGCCAAGTGTTTCGCCCCATGCAGTACGCACAGCGGGGGCTACCTGCGCAACCACTATTTTTTCTTTATCAGTAATGGAATCCCATATTCTTTCTGTGTCATCCCGTTCCCTCAGTGCTCCGACCGGACAATGAGTGATGCATTGACCACATAACGAACAGTTTGCTTCTTCAATCTTACGGTTCCCAGAAATATTAATGGTGGTCCGGGAACCGGTGCTTTCCAGGTCCCAGATATTTAGGCCCTGTATTTTAGCACAAACCTGAATACAGCGCATACATTTAATACATTTAGCAGAATCACGGATCAGCGGTAAATCCTTATTCCACGGAAGGTGCTCTAATTCCTGTTTGAAAGGGCTGTCAATGATATTCAGATCATTAGCGATGCTCTGAAGGGTACAGTTGCCACTTCGTACACATACTGCACAGCGGCAGTCATGGTGTGACAAGATCAATTCCACAGTCATCCGCCGATCTTTTCTTACTTTTGCGCTGTTGGTGTAGATAACCATTCCCCCTTCAGCAAGATTATTACAGGAGGTGACCAGCCGTTCCATCCCTTCCAATTCTACGACACAGATGCGGCAAGCCGCAATTTCATTGATCCCCTTTAAATAGCAAAGCCTGGGAATAGGAATACCGGCCAGTTCGGCAGCTTCAATAATGGCAGTGCCCTCCGGCACAGAAATTACCTGGTTGTCAATTGTAAGATTTACCATGTTTCTTCACGTCCTCCTTTGAAGATGCCAAAGCCAAAGTGATCACAGCGCAGGCATCGGGATGCTTCCTGCTTTACTTCTGCTTTAGACATGCTATTTTCGATACCGTCAAAATCATAGATTCTCTCGGATGATTCGCGTTCAGTTATATTTACTCTTCCACAGAGGATACGGTCATCCAGATGGGCTTCCGGAATTTTCACCTCACAGGAGATAACATGATGATATCCCAGATATTCATCAATGTTGGCGGCCACAACTTTTGCTCCGGCAATCGCTTTGATAACTGTTGCCGGTCCCGTGACACAGTCGCCTACGGCAAATACTCCCGGAATATCATCAAAGCCGCCGTTTGTTTTCGCCATAATTGTATTTCGGTTAACCGGAATTCCTGCCTCTTTAAAGTGTTCTACTTCAATTTCCTGCCCAATCGCAACAATCAAAGTAGTGCAGGGAATGAAAATATCTTCCTCACCGGTTGATTTGATGGTGGCACGTCCATTTTTGATTTTACTGACCATCTGCGGAGTCACATAGATACCGCGGATTCTGCCGTTGGCATCCGTTTCAATTCGCGAAGGTGCCATCAGTGTCTGGCGTTCAATGCCCTCCGAAGCAGCGCCTTCGATCTCGTCCGACAGTGCTGTCATATCAGCGGTGCGCCGACGATATATGATACTGACCTTTTTAGCGCCAAGCCGTTTGACAGTACGCACCGCATCCATAGAAACATTGCCGCCGCCTATTACAGCGACCTCCTGGCCATAGAAGTGGGGTGGCCTTCCGTGTCCGGCCTGCCGCAGAAATTGTACGGCCGAAAGGATGCCGTCAGCATTTTCACCTTCAATGCCCAGTTTCTTGTCGGTGCTGGCACCGATGGTAATAAGCACCGCATCATAATCATCACGGAGCTCCTGAATGGTTTTGTCCTCCCCAATGCGGCAGCGGTATACAACCTCAACACCGGTTTTCAAAATGGCTCTGATGTCGTTATCCAAACGATCCTTGGGAAGCCGGTAGCTGGGAATTCCATAACGCAGCATACCGCCCAGCTTTGGGAGCATTTCAAAGATTGTTACCTGGTGTCCCATCAGCTGTAAAAAATAAGCAGCACTTAAACCGCCCGGTCCGCCGCCGATAACAGCTACTTTCCTGCCGGTCTTGGGGGCATTGGGTGGAGGATTTACTTCACCGGCAAGGTCAGCGGCCATTTTCTTCAGCCCACGGATGTTAACAGCATCGTCGACCATGTTGCGGCGGCACCGGGCCTCGCAGGGATGTTCGCAGATAAAGCCGCAGGTGGTTGGGAAGGGGTTGTCTTTGCGGATCAAACGAATTGCGTCCTTGTAACGGCCTTCCCCAACAAGGGCAATATACCCGGGAATGTCAACCCGGGCAGGGCATAGTGATACACATGGTACCGATTGGGGATATGTACAGACGCACCGACCCTGCTTGATATGTTCCTCATAATCTTCTCGGTAGCCGGTGATACTTTTATATACCATATTAGCGGCTTCATAACCAATGGCACAATCAGCGTTGCGCCTGATGGAAAGTGCAGTATCCTCCATTAGATCCAGTGTTCCCATGGTTGCATTTCCATCCAAAATATCTGTAATTAAGTTTTTTAACTGCCCTAGTCCAATCCGGCAAGGTGCACATTTGCCGCATGTCTGAGCGTGGCATAGCTCGAGAAAAGCTCTCGAAAGGTCTACCGGGCATAAGCCTGGAGGACTGGATTCAATCCTTCGTTCAAGATCTTTATAGAGCCCTTCAACCACAAGCTGAGACTTTGTTGGAACCGGAATTTCAAGTCTGCTCATAATCTTCACCTCGTAAAAGTTTTTAATTTGTGTTCATGGAAATATTGTACTGAAAAAAGAACAATTATGATAGTTGATAAAGCTGAAAAATGGTAGAATTGCACTATAATAATAAAAAAAGAAATGATAATATATGAATGATGTGAACTTTAAATAGGGACACTCAACCGGTTTCTGGATTTTTGGGTTTGCCTCGCAGTGTATATTCTGGGTTCATTGGTGCTCTATGCCATCCTTAATGTTGCTGGTCACGGAGTGAACAGTAACCCTTAATTTCCTTCAAAGCAGCTTAGAATCGAGTGCATATTTTAAAAGTGCATTGATTGCTATTCAGCCGTACAATTTAAGATGGGCTGAATGTGGGTAAGATTGGGCTGACCGCTGGTTTTTTAAGTAATTTACGAAGAGCGTCCCTTCCATAGCAGGGTTGTCTTGTACCCAGGCTACCATTTCTTCAACCTTCTGTAGAATTCACCTTATGTCAAATGACTACTCACACAAAACTTACAACCTACCAACACTCAGCCGCTGTGTAAGACGAGGTGCTGCGCTATTTGCAAAACCATAGCACGAGCTGCTAAAGATACTAACCCTGATGGGGTGGGAATTTGCGGGCAAAAGCCTGCTTTCCAAAGCGGGCTTTTGTATCCACCTGAAATGCGTTTTCTTCAGAAAACGGATTGAATGTGGATAGTCCCGCAAATTCCTATCCCTTCAGGGTTAGTATCTTGCGGCGAGTGCTCTGGTTTTGCAAATAGCGCAGCACCTCGTCTTACACAGCGGCGTCCTGGTTGCCAATGTCTAACTATTTTAAACTTTTTAAATTCACACGGCTGAA
>Ga0153922_1000133_pt1 | contig 29378 bp, 30 predicted proteins | sample TSNJ006MetaG_FD_104723 | JGI IMG/M metagenome (GOLD analysis project Ga0153922, IMG submission 104723) | Attine ant fungus gardens microbial communities from New Jersey, USA - TSNJ006 MetaG | ecosystem: Host-associated > Fungi > Mycelium > Unclassified | place: USA: New Jersey, Brendon T. Byrne... | reverse complement strand
GGCTACGCGGCCTGATGTCGCCGGCCCGGCGGCTACGCGGCCTGATGTCGCCGGCCCGGCGGCTCCAGCGTCACTCACGGTTAGTTATTCAACACTTCCCGTTCGAGCCGACGGAGGTGGTGTCGCGTCGGGCCCAGCAGCTGTGCGCTCCCATGTGCGCGTTTGAAGTAGAGCTGGATGTCGTGCTCCCAGGTGATCGCGATCCCGCCATGCATCTGGATGGCTTCGGCGGCAACCGCGCCGAATGCTTCGGTGGCGGTGACTCGGGCCAGTGCGGCATTCGTCGACGAAGGATCGGCGACCGCGTCGTCGACGACCGCCCGCGCTGCCGAGACCGCGACATACAGATCGGCCATCCGGTGTTTGAGCGCTTGGAAACTGCCGACTGGCCGGCCGAACTGGACCCGCTGCTTGGTGTATTCGACGGTGAGTTCCAGGCAGCGTTCCGCGGCGCCGATCTGCTCGACGCCCAGCAGGATCGCCGCAATGTCGGCGATGCCGGGGTCGGTGCCCAGCAGCGCTGTGCTCTGCGGCGTGACCCTCGCCAACCGCCGGGTGGGATCCATCGTGTTCACCCGCTGCGATGTGAACGTCGTCCACTTGGTGATGCGCTCATTATCGACCGCGACGACGACGTCGGCGATATCACCATTGACGACGTAGTTGGGGTCGAATACGACTGCTCCGATCGCGGTGCCCTCGGCCAGCCCAGCCATCGTGTCGGCGTCGTCAGCCGCCAGCAGCGCGAGCTCGGCAAGCGTGGTGCCCAGCAGCGGAGTGGGCACCAACCCCCGACCGAGTTCGGAGAGCACCGCGGCGGCGTCGGCCAGTTCGCCGCCGGCCCCGCCGAATCCTTCGGGCACGACGAGTGCTGCGGCGCCGACCTGCTCGCATAGCAGTTTCCACAGCGACTCGTCGTAGCCGCGCTCGGACGCCATCGCCTCCCGCACCGCTTCCGACCCGGCGTGCTTGGTGACGATTCCGCGTACCGTTTCGCGGAGCAGCTCGCGTTCTTTGGTCACAGTGCAATCCGTTCTTCGCGCAAGCGGCTCATCAGTGTGATCTGTTCTTCGCGCGAGCGGCTCATCAGTGTGATCTGTTCTTCGCGCAAGCGGCTCATCAGTGTGATCTGTTCTTCGCCCGAGCGGCTCATCAGTGTGATCTGTTCTTCGCGCAAGCGGCTCATCACAATGCCTCCAGGACTCGGCGGCGATGCGCAGCCGGATCGCCCCACGCCGACCGCAACGCCTGCACCCGCAGCAGCCACAGCGAAAGATCATGTTCGGAGGTGAACCCGATCGCGCCGTGGGTCTGCAGCGCATTTCGGGCCGCCAGCGTCGCGGCCTCGGCCGCCGCCACCTTCGCGGCGCTGACGTCGCGGGCCGTTTCCGGCACACCTGTCGCCAGCGACACCGCCGCGCCGTACAACAACGGCCGGGCCAGCTCGAGGGCGATGTGGACGTCTGCCAGCTTGTGTTTAATGGCCTGATACGAGCCGATCGGGCGGCCGAATTGGGTTCGCTGCTTCGCATAGTCGACGGCCGCCGACAACATCGCCTGACCGGCGCCGACCAATTGCGCCGCCGTGGCCAGTGCGCCGGCTTCGTACGCGCGGCGCACATCGGCCGGGCGAGGCTCACCCGACGCGCTGATGTCGTAAAGCCGCCGGCTGGGGTCAACGGACGGGTGGGACTCGTGCGCCGTCGCGTCACTGACCACACCGTCGCGGGCCAACAAGATCAACCCGGCGGTGTCGGCGTCAACGGCGCAGGGCACAACGGGCGGCAGGGCGACCGTCGCGATCAGTTCGCCTGAGGCCAGCCGTTCTGCGCGGTCGTCGTCGGCCATCAGAACAGGCGCTACCGCAATGGATTCGGCCACCGGGCCGGGCACGCACCAACGACCGAGCTGCTCGAATGCCACGACGAGGTTCACCGGGTGCGCCTGGATCCCGCCGAACCGCTCCGGCACCGCGAGCGCGGTCACGCCGAGGTCGGCCAGTCGCGCCCACACCTTGCGACCCGGCGCGGTGTCGCCGGCCGCCCAAGCGCGCACCGCCGCAGGTATGTCGGCGCCCGCAAGCGCCGCGTCGATGCTGGCCGCGAAATCCCGCTGCTGGTCGTCGAGCTCGAATCTCACGTCGTTTTCTCCCTGGGCAGACCCAGCAACCGTTCGGCGATGATGTTGCGTTGAATCTCGTTGGTGCCGGCGTAGATCGGGCCGCCGAGCGCAAACAGCAGGCCGTCGGTCCAGCGATCGGCCCGTTCGCCATCGGCGCCGCGGATGTCGAGCGCAGTCTCGTGCAGATCGACGTCAAGGTCCGACCAGAACACCTTCGTCACCGACGATTCGGCGCCCAGCTCACCACCTTCGGCGAGGCGGGTCACCGTGGCGAACGTATGCAGTCGATAGGCCTGCGCCTTGATCCACGCATCCGCCACCCGGTCGGTAAATGCGCTGGACTCCTGAGCTCTCCATAACTGTGCGAGCCGCTCGGCGGCGGCGAGAAAACGGGCGGGACTGCGCAGCGACATGCCGCGCTCATTGCTCGAGGTGCTCATCGCGGCGCGCCAGCCGTCGTGCGGCCGACCGATGACGTCCTCGTCGGGAACGAAGACGTCGTCGAGGAAAATCTCGCCGAAGCCGGTGTCACCGCCGAGTTGCGCGATGGGTCGCACGGTGATCCCCTCGGCGCGAAGGTCGAACATGAGATACGTCAGGCCGCGGTGCCGCTCCGCGGCCGGATCGGACCGGAACAACCCGAAGGCCTTGTCCGCGAACACTGCCCGCGAGCTCCAAATCTTCTGTCCATTCAGCAGCCAGCCGCCGTCGGTCTTCGCCGCCGTCGACCGCAGAGACGCCAGGTCGCTGCCCGACTCGGGCTCCGACCACGCCTGTGCCCAGATATCCTCGCCGCTGGCCATTTTCGGAAGGACACGATCGAGCTGTTCTTCGGTGCCGTGCGCGAACAGCGTCGGCGCGAGCATCGATGTCCCGTTCGCGCTGGCCCGCCCGGGTGCGCCCGCGCGGAAGTATTCCTCCTCGAACACGACCCACTGCAGCATGGTGGCGTCGCGCCCGCCGTACTTCTGCGGCCAGGTGACCACGGAAAGGCCTGCTTCGAAGAGCACCTTGTCCCACCGACGATGCTGCTCGAAACCCTGCGCGGTGTCATACGACTTCGTGGGGAACGACGCGGTGTTCGCCGTTAGGAAGTCACGGACCTCCGCCCGGAACTCCTCTGTGGCTTCGTCGAAATCCAAATCCATTCAGGCCATCTCTCGCAGTTGGGGCTTGACCACCTTGCCGGCCGAATTGCGCGGCAGGGAGGCGCAGAACACAACCGAGCGGGGTGCCTTGAAGTTCGCCAAATGTTCACGGCTGTAGGCGATCACGGACTGCTGGTCGAGATCGGCGTGCGGGCGTGTGACGACGTAGGCTTTGCCCACCTCACCGAGACGCTCGTCGGGGACGCCGATCACCGCGACGTCGGCGACGCCGTCGAGACGCATGAGTGCCTGCTCCACCTCCGCCGGGTACACGTTGAACCCGCCGCAGATGTACATGTCCTTCAGTCGGTCGGTGATGCGCAGGTTGCCTGCGCCATCGACGGTGCCGACATCGCCGGTGTGCAGCCAGCCGTCGGGGTCGATCGCCGCCGCGGTGGCGTGCGGGTCGTCGAGGTAGCCCAACATCACGTTCGGGCCGCGCAGCAGGACTTCGCCCGCACCGCTGTCGTCGGGGGAGTCGATGCGCAGCTCGAAATCGGCAATCGGGCGTCCGCAGGTGGTCGCGACCGTGACCGCGTCGTCCTCGGGGCGGCACATCGTGCCGAAACCGCTGGCCTCGGTCAAGCCGTATGCCGTCAGCACGACGTCGATGTCGAGTTCGGTCTGCATGCGCTCGATCAGCACCACCGGCACGGTCGCCGCGCCCGTGACGGCGAACCGCAGCGACGTCAGGTCGTAGCCGCCAAGCATCGGGTGGTCGAGCAGGGTCTGGTAGATCGTGGGGGGCCCGGGCAGCACGGTGATGCGTTGCTCCTGAACCGCCCTCAATGCCTGTACGGCATCGAATGTCGCTTGCGGGAAGAGCGTCGCCCCGGTCTGCAGGCAGGCCAGAATGCCGGCCTTGTAGCCGAAGTTGTGGAAGAACGGGTTGATGCACAGGTACCGGTCGTCGCTGGTGAGCTTTCCGCAGGCCGCCCATGCCGCCGACGCCGACAGGGACTGCCGGTGCGCACACAGCACGCCTTTGCTGCGTCCCGTCGTGCCCGATGTGAACAGAATGTCGCTGACGTCGTCGGGCCTCACCGCTCGTGCGCGGGCTATTCCGGCTAGCGTGCCCTCGGCCGTTTCCTCTGCCATGAACTCGTCCCACGACCCGTCGTCGGCGTCGACGGGGATCCGCACGATGTGGCGGAGGTCGGGCAGCTGCCCGCGGTCCAGGTTGGCCGCGCGGTCCGCACCCAGGAACGTGCCGCTTGTTATCAGCAGCGGTGCTCGGGTGCGCGCAAGGATGTCGGTGGCCTCTCCGGCGGTGTAGCGGGTGTTCAGGGGCACCATCACGGCGCCGGCGTGGTGAACGGCGAGGCACGCCACCACCCAGTGCCAGGTGTTCGGCGACCAAATCGCCACGCGGTCGCCCTGGGCAATGCCCAGGGCGATCATCGCGGCGGCGGCGCCCCGGACCTCGTCCCGCAGCTGCGCGAACGTGAACCGCCGGTCCGGCGAAACCAGCGCGTCGTGGTTCGGGAGTTGGCGCGCCATCCGCTCCAGCACCGCGGGAACGGTGCGGGGGTCGGTCGTCATCGACGCTCCTCTAACAAAGCAAGTGCTTGGTAGGTTAGCCTACAGGGATGGAAGAGGTCCACGAGTTCCGGGCCGAGGTACGCGCCTGGCTGGCCGACAACCTCGTCGGCGAGTTCGCCAAGCTCAAGGGGCTGGGCGGGCCCGGTCGCGAGCACCAAGCCTTCGAGCAGCGGCGGGCGTGGAACCAGCATTTGGCCGCGGCCGGGCTGACCTGCCTGGGCTGGCCTACCGAGCACGGCGGCCGTGGCCTTTCCGTCGCGCACCGGGTGGCATTCTACGAGGAGTACGCACGCGCCGACGCCCCCGACAAGGTCAATCATTTCGGTGAGGAGCTGCTCGGCCCGACACTGATCGCTTACGGCTCACCCGAGCAGCAGAAGCGCTTCCTGCCGAGGATCCTCGACGTCACCGAGCTCTGGTGCCAGGGATACTCCGAGCCGGGGGCCGGCAGTGACCTGGCGAACGTGTCGACGACCGCGGCGCTTGTCGGCGACGAGTGGGTGATCAACGGGCAAAAGATCTGGACCTCGCTGGCCCACCTGGCGCAGTGGTGCTTCGTGGTGGCCCGCAGCGAGAAGGGGTCAAAGCGACACGCCGGGTTGTCATATCTGCTGGTGCCGTTGGACCAGCCGGGCGTCGATGTGCGGCCGATCAACCAGTTGACCGGCGACTCGGAATTCAACGAGGTGTTCTTCGACGACGCGCGCACCGACGCGTCGCTGGTGGTCGGTCAGCCGGGCGACGGCTGGCGGGTCGCGATGGGAACGTTGACGTTCGAGCGCGGGGTCTCCACGCTGGGCCAGCAGATCCGTTACGCCCGCGAGCTTTCCGGAATCGCGAAGCTGGCGCAGCGCAACGGCGCCGCCGACGATCCGATGATCCGGGAGCGGTTGGCGCGGGCGTGGGTGGGACTGCGGGCGATGCGCTCGTACGCGCTGGCCACGATGGACGTCGAACGGGGCGGCGGCCGCATGGCCGGCGACCGGGGCGGCGGCCGCATGGCCGGCGACCGGTACCAGGGGCAGGACAACGTGTCGAAGCTGTTGTGGGCCAATTGGCATCGGGGCCTGGGCGAGTTGGGGATGGAGGTCATGGGGAAAGCCGGCATGGTGGCGCCCGACGGCGACTTCGACGAATGGCAGCGGCTGTTCCTGTTTACGCGCGCCGATACGATTTACGGCGGTTCCAACGAGATTCAGCGGAACATCATCGCCGAGCGGGTTCTCGGACTGCCCCGGGAGGTGAAGGGCGCATGACTCTCGCCGACGTCCCCAAAGAGATCGACGGGCACGGCCTTCTGACCGGCAAGGTTGTCGTCGTGACGGCCGCGGCGGGCACTGGGATCGGCTCGGCGGTTGCCCGGCGCGCGCTGGCCGAGGGCGCCGACATCGTCATCTCCGACCACCACGAACGCCGCCTCGGCGAGACCCGCGATCAGCTCGGGGAACTCGGGCTGGGTCGCGTCGAGAGCGTGGTGTGCGACGTGACCTCCACCGCGCAAGTCGATGCGTTGATCACCTCGACCACCGCGCGGATGGGCCGCCTTGACGTTCTGGTGAACAACGCCGGGCTGGGCGGCCAGACACCCGTCGTCGATATGAGCGACGAGGAATGGGACCGGGTGTTGGACGTGACGCTGACTTCAGTGATGCGCGCAACTCGCGCGGCGCTGCGGTACTTCCGCGATACCGGCCACGGTGGCGTCATCGTGAACAACGCCAGCGTGCTGGGCTGGCGGGCGCAGCACTCGCAGTCTCACTACGCCGCCGCGAAGGCGGGCGTGATGGCGTTGACACGGTGCAGCGCAATCGAAGCCGTCGACTACGGGGTACGGGTCAACGCGGTGTCGCCGAGCATCGCCCGGCACAAGTTCCTTGAGAAGACCAGCTCCGTCGAACTGCTGGACCGACTCTCGGCGGAAGAGGCGTTCGGCCGGGCCGCGGAGCCGTGGGAAATCGCCGCCACGATTGCGTTCTTGGCCAGCGACTACTCGAGTTATCTGACCGGCGAGGTGATTTCGGTGTCGAGCCAGCATCCATGACCAGTCAGTCGATCAGCCAGCCCGGAAGTCGAAGGGACGAGCTTTTGGAGCTCGCCGCGGCGATGTTCGCCGAACGCGGCCTGCGTGCGACCACGGTTCGCGACATCGCCGACGCGGCGGGCATCTTGTCGGGCAGCCTCTACCACCACTTCGCCTCCAAGGAGGAGATGGTCGACGAGGTGCTGCGCGGCTTCCTGGTCTGGCTGTTCGACCGCTATCAGCACATCGTCGACACGCAGCCGAATCCGTTGGAGCGGTTCAAGGGTCTGTTCATGGCGTCGTTCGACGCGATCGAGGACCGGCACGCTCAGGTCGTGATCTACCAGGACGAGGCCAAGCGGCTGTCGTCTCAGCCGCGGTTCTCGTATGTCGATGATCTGAACCGCAAGCAGCGCCAGATGTGGGTCGACGTGCTGCGCCAGGGCATCAAGGAAGGTTACTTCCGGCCCGACCTGGATGTCGACCTGGTGTATCGGTTCATCCGTGACACCACATGGGTTTCGGTGCGCTGGTATCAACCCGGCGGACCGTTGACGGCTGAACAAGTTGGTCGCCAGTATCTTTCGATCGTTCTCGGCGGAATAACGGCCGAGGCAATTTAAAAGGAGTGCGAAATGCCCGAGGCTTTCATCATCGACGCCGTGCGTACCGCCGTGGGCAAGCGCAACGGTGGGCTGGCCAAGATACATCCGATCGATCTGGGGGTGCACGCTTTCCGGGGTTTGTTCGACCGGGTGGATGTTGATCCGGCAGCGGTGGACGACGTGATCGTCGGCTGTGTCGACGCGATCGGTGGGCAGGCCGGGAACATCGGCCGCAACGCATGGCTGGCCGCGGGCTATCCAGAGGAGGTGCCGGGCGTCACCGTCGATCGGCAGTGTGGCTCGAGCCAGCAGGCGATTTCGTTTGGCGCTCAGGCGATCATGTCGGGCACCGCGGACGTAATCGTCGCCGGGGGCATGCAGAACATGAGCCAGATCCCGATCGCGTCGGCGATGACCGTTGGTAAGGAATTCGGCTTCACGTCACCGACGGGGGAGTCGGAGAATTGGCGGCATCGCTACGGCGACGAGGAGATCTCGCAGTTCCGCGGCGCGGAGCTGATCGCCGAGCGGTGGAACCTGTCCCGCGAGGAGATGGAGCAGTACGCGCTGGCCAGCCACGAGCGGGCGTTGTCGGCGATCAGGGCGGGGCGCTTCGACAACGAGATCATCGGGGTGGGTGAGTTCCGGGTCGACGAAGGGCCGCGGGAGACGACGGTGGAGAAGATGGCGTCGCTGCCGGCGCTTTCAGAGGGCGGCCGGTTGACCGCTGCGCTGGCCAGCCAGATATCCGACGGTGCCAGCGCGGTGCTGCTGGCGTCGTCGCAGGCCGTGGCGGACCACAAGCTCAAGCCGCGTGCTCGCATCCATCACATCAGCGCGCGGGGCGCCGACCCGGTGTTCATGTTGACCGGGCCGATTCCGGCCACGCGGTACGCCCTAGAGAAGACCGGGCTGTCGATCGACGACATCGACGTCGTCGAGATCAACGAGGCGTTCGCACCGGTGGTGATGGCGTGGCTGAAGGAGATCAAGGCCGATCCGGAGAAAGTCAACCCGAACGGCGGCGCGATCGCGCTGGGCCATCCACTCGGCGCCACCGGCGCGAAGCTCTTCGCGACAATGCTCAACGAGCTCGAGCGCGTCGGCGGGCGCTACGGGCTGCAGACGATGTGCGAGGGCGGGGGCACCGCCAACGTGACTGTGATCGAGCGGCTGTAGTCGGGAACCCGGCCCGGTCGACCTCTCCTGAGTGGTCGTGTCCTGAGTGGTCGTGTCCTCAGTGGTCGTGCACGATGACACCGCGGATGTTGCGGCCCGCCAACATGTCGTCGTAGGCCTCGTTGATGTCGTTCAGCTTGTACTCCGCCGTCACCGTCTCGTCGAGAAGTAGCTTGCCCTCGCGGTACAGACTCAGCAGGCGGGCGATGTCGGCGCGCGGGTTCGCCTCGCCGTAGAGGCTGCCGAGCAGTCGCTTCTGAAACAGCGTGAACATCATCATCGGCAGCGTCGGGGTGACGTCGGTCATCGGGGCGAGTGCCGTGAGCACCACGGCGCCGCCCTTGCGGACGATGTCCAGCGCCTCGCCGATCATCGGGCCCGCGGCTACCCCGACCGTCAGCAAGGCGGAATCCGCCATCACGCCCCGGGTCAGCTCGGCCACCAACGCGGTGGCTTCAGACATCGAATTCGCGAAGTGCGTCGCGCCAAACTGGAAAGCCTTGTCGCGCTTGCCTTCCGCGATCTCGACTACCACGATCTTTTCCGCCCCGGCCAGTCGGGCACCTTGGACTGCGCCGCTGCCGATGCCGCCGAAGCCGATCACCACGACGGTGTCGCCGGGGCTCACCCCGGCGGTGTTGACCGCTGACCCCCACCCCGTCGTCACACCACAGCCGAGGAGACAGGCGCGTGACAACGGAATGTCGTCGTCGATCTTGACGACCGAGGTCTCCGGCACGGTGCCGTACTGGGCGAATGTGCCGAGCAGGGACGCCGCGCCGACGTCACGCCCCTGAGCGCGGCGCCGGTACGTGCCGTCGAGCTGGGTGCCGGTCAGGATCATCGCGCCCTGGTCGCACAGGTTCTGATGGCCTGTCGCGCACCACCGGCAACGACCGCAGGCCGGAATGAACGACGCCACCACATGGTCGCCGGCCTTCACGCCGGTCACATCGGGACCGACCTCCTGCACAATCCCCGCCCCCTCGTGCCCGCCAACGATCGGCAGCGGCGCGGGCAGGTCGCCCGTACGCACATGGTGGTCGGAGTGGCACAGCCCGGTGGCCTCGAAGGACACCAGCACCTCGCCTTCCTGCGGGCCGTCGAGATCGACCTCCTCGACACTCCAGTCCTGCTGGAAATCCCACAGAATGGCGGCGTTCATCTTCATCGGGCAACCCCTCGAGCGAAGCGAATGTGATGTCGCGAGTGTAGAAAGGCTGCGGCGCCCGCCGGGCGCGATTCGCCGTTCTCGGCGATTCGGCCAAGCTAGTCCACGAGCGCGGCGGCGGCCTGAAGGTGCTTCACGGCGTCGCCGACGATCGACCCGATCAGCTCCGCGCAGGACGGCAGGTCGGCGAGAATTCCCGCCACCTGGCCGGACGCGAGCACGCCGGCCTCGGTGTTGCCTTCGACCAGCCCCGCTCGCAGCAGCATCGGGGTATTGGCCGCCATCAGCACCTGCGACCACGTCAGCTCCCTGCCGTGGCGCATCGCCAGCCCGTCGCGGACCATTGTCCGCCACGTCATGCCGGAATGTCTTTTGAACTTCGCCGCATTGCGCGCAGCCGCCACGAAACCCCTGACACGCGAACCGCTTTCCAGACGGTCCACAAGCGGCGTGCGCAACACCCGATGCGGCATGCCGTCGACACGGGTCGACACGACCGTGCCGTCCAGGCCGGCGTCGAGGTAGCGTTGTTTGACGGCGTCCGGCACCGTCGAATCGGACGTCAGCAGGAACCTCGTGCCCATCGCGACGCCGGCGGCCCCGTAAGACAGCGCCGCGGCGAGCCCGCGTCCATCGAAGAAGCCGCCCGCCGCAACCACCGGAATGTCGACCGCGTCGAGCACCGACGGCAGCAACAATGTGGTGGCCACAGGCCCGGTGTGGCCGCCGCCCTCGCCGCCCTGCACGATCACCGCGTCGGCACCCCAGGCCGCCACCTTGCGGGCGTGCTTGGCCGCACCGACCGACGGAATCACCACGGCCCCTGCGCTCTTGAGCTTGGCGATCAGCTCTTGGCGGGGCGCCAGCGCAAACGACGCGACTTTAACGCCCTCGCGGATAATCAGATCGACACGCTCGTCGGCGTCGGCCGCGTCGGCGCGAATGTTGACCCCGAACGGGTGGTCTGTCGACGCCTTCACCTTGTCGATCGCGGTCGCAAGCTCGTCAATCGTCATCGTCGCCGACGCCAGGATGCCCAGACCGCCCGCGTTGGCCGTTGCGGACACCAGCCGGGCGCCGGCCACCCACCCCATCCCGGTCTGCACCACCGGATGTTCGATGCCGACCAGATCGGTCAGCGGAGTTCGAATTCTCATACTCGTACTTCCTTGTCCCGCAGCCCCTCCGGGTCGATGACCTTCTGAATCAGCGTCAGCTCGTCGCCGGTCGGCAGTCGGGTGGGCTCGGCCCCTGCCAACCCGTGGACCTCGAACGACGTCGCTTCTCGCACATCGTCCGCACTGACACCCGGGTGCAACGAAACCGCGCGCATTGTGTGATCGGGACCGTCGAAGTCAAAGACACCGAGATTGCTGACCACCCGGCGGACATCGGTGAAGCGGAACGCGGGATTGCCGGGATCGACACGGTCGTAGCCGATACCGGAGACGACATCGACACTGTCGCAGAACACGCGCGGCGAGTGGTTGCCGACCCAGTAACTGGTCGCGTGGTTGACCGTGTTGCCCGGCGCACCCCGGACTCCGAACATCTGACGGGTGGGGTGCTGGAGCGGACCGAAGGCCGAGAGGTTCTGGTTGCCGTACCGGTCAATCTGGTTGGCGCCCATCACCACATAGCGGCGGCCCCAGGCCAGCGTTTCAAACACCCGTCCGAACGGCATCCAGCCTTCGACGTCACCCGACGCTCCAACAGCGGGGGTATCCGCCAGAAGCTGCGCCTCGCCGTCGGTGAGCAGGATGTCGGGCGAAAACGTCAGCCGGGCCAGCCGTGCCCCGATCGACGCGACCGTCGTCATCGGGCTGACCATGATCTCACCGACGCCGCGGAACAATTCCGCGCAGGCGACCACGCAGACCTCGGCGCGGCTGGCGTGGATCACGATGCCTCCCTGGCGAATCGCTGCACCGCAACCTGGTAGTCGGCTTCGCTGCCCGACAGATACGTCTGCACAAACTCTCCCCACGCCTGCGGTTCCGTGGCAGCTTGGGCGTAGTGGCGTTGGAACTTTTCATCGCGACCGTAATCCGATGCGCCGGTGGTGAAGTGGGCGCCGCCCGATGCCTCGACGACCGCGTCGACCATCATCCGGTTCACGATCAGCGCCTGCCTGGGCACGGTGCCGACCAGCTCTCGGGTGGACACGACTTTTTCCAAGGAAAGGTACCGGCGCTCGGCGGCCATCAGAAACAGGTCGTCGAAATACGGGTCGACGCCGGTATACGCCGCATTGCCCCGCTCGTCACCGATGTTCATATGGACGAACGCGGCGTCGAGCCGAAGCGCCGGCATCGCGATCAACGTCTCGCGGTCACCGGCTGGTGCCGGATACGGTGACGTGACCGTCTTGAGTTCACCCTGCCAGAAGTCGGGGACCGAGCTGCCCAGGCCGGCGCGAATGGGCAGGAACGGTAACCGCTGCGCCGCCGCCTGCAAACCGCAGCGCAGCATGCCCTCGTCCATCTCGCGCGCCTCGATCGAACCGGTGGTTCGGGCGTGTGAGAACCACGGGTCGTAGAACGGCGGCGAATCCAGAGACACGAAGCCGTAGTACACCCGCCGCACCTTGCCGGCCGAGCAGAGCAGCCCGATGTCGGGGCCGCCATAGGTCACGACGGTCAAATCGGTGACGTCAGTGCGCAGGATCGCCCGCACGAACGCCATCGGCTTGCGTCGAGAGCCCCAGCCGCCGATACCGATCGTCATGCCGCTGCGCAACTGTGCGACGGCCTCGTCGATTGTCGTGCGCTTGTCGGTCATGACCGGTTGACGAAGTCGTCGCGGTGCTCGTCGGACACCCCGGCGAGGTTGAGCTCGAACGTAAAACCCTGCTCCATTCGATAGCTGGAATTGACCCGTTGCACGTCAATGAAATTCAGCGCTTCCTTGGCGGCGCGGATCACGCGGGTGTCCTTGGCCGCAATGTCGCGCGCCACCCTCAAAGCGGCCTCGTCGAGCCGATCACGTGGGACGACCTCGTGCACAGAGCCAAAGTGGTGCAGTGTGGCGGCGTCGACCGTGGCCGCGGTGAAGAAGAGTCGTCGCATCATGTGCTGCGGCACAAGGCGGGAAAGGTGGGTGGCCGCGCCCAATGCGCCGCGCTCCACCTCCGGAAGGCCAAACGTCGCATCGTCGGACGCAACGATCACGTCGGCGTTTCCCACCAGGCCGATACCGCCACCGACACAGAAGCCGTTCACCGCGGCGACGACGGGCACCGCACATTCATATACGGCGCGGAAGGCGGCGAAGCATCCTCGGTTGGCGTCGATCAACGCGGTGAAACCTTCGGTGCGTTGCATCTCCTTGATGTCGACGCCGGCGTTGAAGCCGCGCCCCTCGGCACGCAGGATCACCACGTGGGCGTCGGGATTGTCGCCAGCGGTGGTGACGGCGTCGGCCAGCTCGAACCAGCCGCGGGAGGGAATCGCATTCACCGGTGGATAGTCGACCGTGACGGCGACGATGCCCGGCTCGACGAGGGCTGACGTGATGGTCATGAGTCTTCCTCGATTGGTTAGGAAAGCAAGCACTTGCTTGGTAAGCTAGCACAGTGACCGACGCCGGCCCAGCGCTTCCGCTCAATTTCGGGCTTGCCGGCCGCGTCGTCCTGGTCACCGGCGGGGTCCGGGGGGTCGGCGCGGGGATAAGTGCCGTCTTCGCCGGGCAGGGCGCAACGGTGGTGACCTGCGCACGGCATGCTGTGGAGGGACTGTCGTACGAGTTTCACGCGTGCGATGTCCGCGATCCCGACTCGGTGGCCAAACTCATCTCCGCGATCGTCGAACGGCACGGCGCGCTCGACGTGGTGGTGAACAACGCCGGCGGCTCGCCGTACGCGCTGACCGCTGAGGCGTCACCTAAATTCAACGAGAAGATAATCGCGTTGAATCTCCTCGGCATGCTGCATGTTTCGCAGTGTGCGAACACCGTCATGCAGAAACAGCCCAACGGTGGCGCGATCGTGTCGGTCTCGAGCGTCAGCGGCCGGCGCCCGACACCGGGCACCGCGGCCTACGGTGCGGCGAAGGCCGGAGTGGAGAGCCTGACCGCCACGCTCGCCGTCGAGTGGGCGCCGAAGGTCCGGGTGAACGCGCTCGCGGTCGGCATGGTGCAGACCGAGCAGTCGGAGCTGTTCTACGGCGACGAAGATTCGATCGCCGCGGTGGCGGCCACCGTGCCGCTGGGCCGGCTGGCCAAGCCTGTTGAAATAGGCTGGGCGGTGGCGTTTCTGGCCTCCGACGCGGCGTCATACATCAGTGGTACGACGATGGCTGTGCACGGTGGCGGCGAGCCGCCGCCGTATCTGGCCGCCTCGAGCGCGAACAAGTAAAGGAGCAACGGGGATGGGATTGGTCGACGGTCGTGTGGTCGTGGTGACCGGCGCCGGTCGGGGCATCGGGCGCGCGCATGCGCTTGCGTTCGCCGCCGAGGGAGCGCGCGTGGTGGTCAACGACATCGGGGTTGGGCTCGACGGCTCCGCCGGCGGCGGGGGCAGTCCGGCCCAGGCCGTCGTCGACGAGATCACGGCCGCCGGCGGGGAAGCGATCACCAACGGCGACGACATCGCCGACTGGGCCGGGGCCGCACATCTCATCGGCACCGCGGTCGACAGATTTGGTGCGCTCGATGTGCTTGTTAATAACGCCGGCTTCATTAGAGACCGGATGCTGGCCAACACCAGCGAAGAGGAGTGGGACGCGGTGATCCGCGTGCATCTCAAGGGCCACTTCGCCCCGCTGCGTCACGCCGCGGAATATTGGCGGGGCAGGTCGAAGGCCGGCGAGCCCGTCGACGCGCGAGTCATCAACACCAGCTCCGGTGCCGGTTTGCAGGGCAGCGTCGGGCAGGGCAACTACTCGGCGGCCAAGGCCGGCATCGCCGCGCTGACGCTCGTGGCGGCAGCCGAAATGGGGCGCTACGGCGTGACGGTGAACGCGATCGCTCCCGCCGCCCGTACCCGGATGACCGAAAAGGTATTCGCCGAAACGATGGCCAGACCCGATGACGGCTTCGATGTGATGGCGCCGGAAAACGTGTCGCCCCTTGTGGTGTGGCTGGGCAGTGCCGAATCCCGTGACGTGACGGGCAAAGTCTTCGAGGTCGAGGGCGGGCTGATCCGCGTCGCCGAGGGGTGGGCTCACGGGCCGCAGGTCGACAAGGGCGCGCAGTGGGAACCCGCCGAGCTCGGGCCCGTCGTCTCCGACCTGCTCGCCAAAGTGCGCGCGGCGGTGCCGGTCTACGGGGCCTGACGGGTGGGGTCGTCGGGCGCCCGGCGGCCTATCCAACTGGGCGCGAAGGGCGCAATCGCGGCGCGCACCTGGCACTCAAGGAATTTCCAAGAGGCCTGATAGGGCTGACCGCCGGGGATTTGCACTCTCAGCCCGATACGACATTCTTGTTTGCCCTGGACGATGACCAGTCGGCCGCCCGTGTCGGCCGAAAGGATCTGTGCCGTAGCCGGCGTGCCGGCCGATAGCAAATAGGTCGTCGCCGCACTTTGGGCGGCGGGCTGCGCATCAAGTTGCGCCGATGACGCGGTCCACCGGGCGGCGTTCTGCGCATCCGCCCGTCGTTTACTCGCATCGTCCCGTCGCTGAATAGCAATCCAGACCGTCCAGCCGACGGCGAAAACGCCAGCCAATGGGAGAACGACATAAAGGACCATCGTCTCGTGCATGGTCGCATGGTCGCACTGTGGAACCGCGCTCGCAGCAAAATCCACAGCAGGTGGGCGGCACCAGGCGCTATTTCCAGACGGGACACCGAGGGTTGCTGTTGGCAGCGACTCCGACACTTAAACTGCTGCGGCGACACGCCGCGGTGGGCCGCAGGGGGTTAAGTTTCGGCGATCACGGCTCGCAGACAATGATCGGGATCTGCCGTTCGGTCCATGACTGGTAGTCGTGGAAGTCGGGATACATCTGGACCAGCCGCGGCCACAATGTCGCCCGCTCGTCCTCGGTCGCATCGCGAGCGGTCAGATTCAGCACCTCGTCCTTGATCTGGACGGATACCTTCGGGTCGGCCTTGAGGTTGAGATACCACAACGGGTTTCGGTCGGACCCGCCCCTTGACGCGACCACGATGACCCGGTCGCCGTCACGCAAGTAGAGCAACGGGCTCACGCGGGGCTGGCCGGTCTTGCGTCCGGTGGTGGTCAACAGTGCTACCGGGGCCTTCCTGAACGTGCCTCCGCGCTTGCCGCCGGAGACTTTGTAAAGCCAGGTGTTTCCCCGCGACATCCACTTGAGGAAGGAATCCAAATAGGGCTTGTTGAGGTAGCGCGGCGGTGATTTCGGCATGACGGCCATCCTATGCTCGGTGGGTGGACACAGTTCGCGACAGTGACCGCATCGCGGCGGCCGAGGCCTACATCGACGCGTTGGTCAGCCATGACGGCGATTCGGTGCCCTTCGCTGCCGATTGCACCCGGATCGAACAGGGCGTGAAGAACGGATTCTCGGGAAATCACCTGCGGCGCGGCCTGAATCGGGGGTTGCAGTACCGCTTGGTCTCCGCCGCGACGGATCGGCAGTTCACCATCGACGGCGATGAGGTGCGTGCGACGTTCACGATTGTCACGAAGGCGGCGCTGTTCGGGCGCCGTGTTGTCGCCCGCGTCGACGAGACATTTCTCGTCCCGGCCACCGACGGCAAGATCCATCACATTCGGGTGCGGATCCACCATCCGAGACTTCGGCGGGACGGCTAGCCGCAGCTAGGAAATGCATACACTCCACACTTCGTGGGCGACCGAAAGCTGGCGTCCTGCGTCCTCGTCTTCGGCCAGAAAGAAGGCCTCTTGCAGCCATTCGCCGATCGCGGGTTGTCGCAACCAGGAAAGCACCGTCGCCGTGATATCCGGTTCGAACGGCTTGGTCTTGCTGAACACGTAGCCGATGAGATCGGCGAGATGCGCGGCCGCATCTGGCGCAGCCCGTCGCCACTCGTCGAGGAACGGCGTCGGCGGAATGTCGCACCAGGCCGCGAAGCTCAGCATGGACGGGCAGTCGGACAGGTAGCTACCCGACGGCGGGTAGGTCTGAAGAACTTCGTGCCAAACCGCTGCCAGGAGTTGAGCGACAGCCACCGACTCGGCCGGACGCCAGGCCGGCAACCTGCCTCGTAAATCGGACAATCGGAAATCGAACCATGGCGACGGCTCAACAATCAGTAGCTCGAGGAGACGGGGAATGAAGTAACGCAACCCGTCGTCGTCGAGTGACACCACGTGAACGGCGTCGAGCTGCGCAAACGACACCGATCGCAACGGTGTCGAGCAGATGTCGTCAGCCGAAAACTGCGGGCCGCACACCGGGCACACCCACAGACTGCCTGGACATGAGTAGGCGGCGAACTGATCGTAGACCCGTTCGAGGCTGCCCGGAACCGCTATATCCGCTCGATGATGGTGCCGGTGGACAGCGCGCCGCCGGCGCACATCGTGATCAGCGCGGTGCTTTGCTCCGAGCGTTCCAGTTCGTGCAGCGCGGTGGTGATCAACCGGCTGCCAGTGCTCCCCACCGGATGGCCCAGCGCGATCGCCCCGCCATTCACATTGACGCGGGCCATGTCCGGGTTGTGCACGCGGGCCCACGACAACACCACCGACGCGAACGCCTCGTTGATCTCCACGAGGTCGATGTCCCCGATCTTCATGCCGGCCTTCTCCAGCACCTTCCCCGTGGACTGCACCGGTCCGTCGAGGTGGTAGTACGGCTCGGCGCCGACCAGCGCCTGGCTGACGATCCGCGCCCGCGGTCTGAGGCCCAACGCCTTCGCCTTCTCTTCGTCCATCCACAGCACGGCCGCGGCGCCGTCGGAGATCTGCGACGACGTCCCCGCGGTGTGAATGCCGCCCTCGAGTACCGGTTTCAGCTGCGCGAGTCCCTCCAGCGTGGTGTCCCGCAGACCCTGGTCGCGTGTCACGGTCTGACGCTCGGACGTCGGCTGCTTGTTCTCGTCGAGCACCGGCGCCTCGATGGGGCTGATCTCGCGGTCGAACCGGCCTTCGGCCCATGCCTGCTTGGCCTTGGATTGTGAGGCGAGGCCGAAGTCGTCGATGTCCTCGCGGGTGATGCCGCGCCGCCTGGCGATCCGCTCGGCGGCTTCGAATTGGTTGGGCATGTCGATGTCCCACGACTCCGCGCGGATTTTTGCACGGTCCGGTCCGGCGTTGGCCCCCAACCCGACGCGGCTCATCGCCTCGATGCCGCACGCGATGCCGATGTCGATCGCGCCGGTTGCGATCAGGCCGGCGATGAGGTGATTGGCCTGCTGGCCGCTGCCACACTGGCAGTCGACGGTCGTCGCGCCGACCTCCTCGGGCAAACCCGCGGTCAGCCACGACACCCTCGTGATGTTGTTGGACTGCTCGGCGAACTGCGTCACGCAACCACCGATGAGCTGCTCGACATCGCCGGCGTCAATGCCGGCCTTTTGAACCAGAGCCTTTTGCACGGCACCCAGCAGTTCGGTGGCGTGCAGGCCAGACAACCAACCGTTCCGCTTGCCGATCGGACTGCGGGTGGCTTCAACGATGACAGGGTTACCCATCCAGCCAGGCTAGAACACGTTTCATTAGTCTGACAAGCGAGGATGTGACCGCGCCTTTCATCTGCGGTGGAGCCGTGTTTTACTGGCACTAGAACACGTTGTAATAAGGAGCTCAGCAATGCCAAGCCCCCACCTGTCGCCCGGCTTCGACCCGACAGATCCTGACATCTGCGTCAAGGCCCTGCCCGTCGAGGAATTCGCGGAGCTGCGCGAGGCTGCGCCGATCTGGTGGTGTGAGCAGGCTCCGGGTCATGCGGGCGGCTTCAACGACGGCGGCTACTGGGTGGTGACCAAGCACAAAGACGTCAAAGAGGTGTCGCGTCGCAGCGATGTGTTCTCCAGCTACGAAAACGGTGTGATCCCGCGGTTCAACGACGACATCGCGCGTGAGGACATCGAGGTCCAGCGGTTCGTCATGCTCAACATGGACGCCCCGCACCACACGCGGTTACGCAAGATCATTTCGCGCGGGTTCACCCCTCGGGCCGTCGAACGGTTGCGTGAGGAGCTGAGCCAACGCGCGCAGAACATCGTGAAGAGCGCGGCCGCGCAGGGCGCCGGCGACTTCGTCGAGCAGGTGTCATGCGAGTTGCCGCTGCAGGCCATCGCCGGACTGCTCGGGGTGCCGCAGGAGGACCGCATGGAGCTGTTCCGGTGGTCCAACGAGATGACCGGCAACGACGACCCCGAGTACGCCGACGTCGACCCGAAGGGGTCGTCGGCGGAGCTGATCATGTACGCGATGAAGATGGCCGAGATCAAATCCAAGACGCCCGGCGAAGACATCGTGACCGCCCTGATCAAGGCCGACATCGACGGTGAGAAACTCTCCGACGACGAGTTCGGGTTCTTCGTCGTGATGCTTGCCGTCGCGGGCAACGAGACCACCCGCAACTCCATCACGCACGGCATGATCGCGTTCGCCGACCACCCCGATCAGTGGGAGCTGTACAAGAAGGCGCGCCCGGAAACGGCCGCCGACGAGATCGTGCGGTGGGCGACCCCGGTCAGCTGTTTCCAGCGCACCGCGCTCGAGGACGTCGAGCTGTCCGGGGTACAGATCAAGAAAGGCCAGCGGTTGGTGATTTTTTACCGCTCGGCGAATTTCGATGCGGACGTCTTCGACGACCCGGAGAAGTTCGACATCATGCGAAACCCCAACCCGCACGTCGGATTCGGCGGCACGGGCGCGCACTACTGCATCGGCGCCAACCTGGCGAAAATGACGATCGACCTGATCTTTAACGCCGTCGCCGACCACATGCCCGACCTGACGCCGATCTCTGCGCCGGAGCGGCTGAGGTCGGGTTGGCTCAACGGCATCAAGCACTGGCACGTCGACTACCGCGGTTTGTCGGCTGACTCTGCTGACGATTCCGGGGCCAAATGCCCGGTGGCGCACTGATGGATTTCACTCCCGGCCCCGCGCAGCAGGCTGTCGCGGACGTCGTCGCCTCTGTGCTTGAACGGGAGAACAGCTGGGACGCTCTGGTCGCGGGCGGCGTGACGGCGCTGCCGGCGCCCGAACGCCTCGGCGGTGACGGCGTCGGCCTACCCGAGGTGGCGACGGCGCTGACCGAGATCGGTCGCCGGGGCCTCTTTGGCCCCGCATTGGCCACGCTGGGGCTTGGCGTCGTGCCTCTGCTCGACCTGGCCAGTGCCGAACAGCAGGACCGGTATCTGGCCGGTGTGGCGAAGGGTGCGGTGCTGACCGCCGCCCTCAACGAACCGGGCGCGCCGCTGCCGGACCGGCCGACCACCACGTTGGCTGGGAATCGCTTGAGTGGCACCAAGATCGGTGTCCCCTACGCCGATCGGGCCGAGTGGATGATCGTCACGACTGACAGTGCGGTCGTCGTCGTTTCGCCCACGGCATCCGGCGTGCAATTGACGAAAACGCCGACGTCCAACGGCTCCGATGAGTACGTCGTCACCTTCGCGGACGCCGAGGTGGGCGGCGTGCTCGACGGGGCGAGTTCGCATCGGGTGAACCAGCTGGCGTTGGCGATGATCGGCGCCTACGCGGCGGGTCTGGTCGCGGGTGCGCTGCGGTTGACCGCAGACTATGTGGCGAATCGCCATCAGTTCGGCAAGCCGCTGTCAACGTTTCAGACCGTCGCGGCGCAGCTGGCCGAGGTTTACATCGCCTCGCGCACAATCACATTGGCTTCCACGTCGGTGATCTGGCGGCTGTCGGAGGGGCGAGACGCCGACGACGACCTCGACGTGCTCGGCTACTGGTTGACCGCGCAGGCGCCGCCGGTGATGCAGATCTGCCACCACCTGCACGGCGGCATGGGGATGGACATCACGTATCCGATGTCGCGGTACTACACCACGATCAAGGACCTGACCCGGCTGCTGGGCGGGCCGTCTCATCGTCTCGATTTGGTGGGAGCGCAATGTTCATCGACCTGACGCCGGAGCAGCGACAACTGCAAGCCGAACTGCGGCAATACTTCTCCAACCTGATCTCGCCGGCCGAGGCGAAGGAGATGGAGGCCGACCGGCACGGGAAGGCGTACCGCGCGCTCATCCGCCGGATGGGGAAGGACGGCAAGCTCGGCGTCGGCTGGCCGGTTGAGTTCGGCGGGCTCGGTTTCGGCCCGATCGAGCAACAGATCTTCGTCAATGAAGCGCACCGGGCCGATGTGCCGCTGCCCGCGGTGACGCTGCAAACCGTCGGGCCGACCCTGCAGGTGTTCGGCAGCGAGGCGCAGAAGAAGAAGTTTCTGCCGGCGATCCTGGCCGGCGAAGTGCACTTCGCGATCGGTTACACCGAGCCGGAAGCGGGCACCGACCTCGCATCACTGCGCACGACCGCGGTCCGCGAGGGCGACGAGTACATCGTCAACGGGCAGAAGATCTTCACCACCGGCGCTCACGACGCCGATTACATCTGGTTGGCGTGCCGCACCGACCCCGATGCCGTCAAGCACAAGGGGATTTCGATCCTCATCGTCGACACGAAGGATCCCGGCTACTCGTGGACACCGATCATCCTGTCCGACGGCGCGCACCACACGAATGCGACCTACTACAACGATGTACGGGTGCCGGCGGACATGCTGGTCGGTGAGGAGAACGGCGGTTGGCGACTCATCACCACCCAGCTGAACAATGAACGGGTGATGCTCGGCCCGGCGGGCCGGTTCGCCGGCATCTACGACCGGGTGCACGCCTGGGCGTCAAAGCCGGGCGGAAACGGTGTCACGCCGATCGATCACGACGACGTGAAACGGGCGCTCGGAGAGATGCATTCGATCTGGCGGATCAACGAGTTGCTCAACTGGCAGGTGGCTGCCGCCGGTGAGGACATCAACGTGGCCGATGCCGCAGCGACGAAAGTCTTTGGCACCGAGCGGGTTCAATACGTCGGAAGGCTCGCCGAACAGCTCGTGGGCAAGTATGGCAATCCCGCCGAACCCGAGACCGCCGAGCTGCTGAACTGGCTCGACTCTCAGACCAAGCGCAACCTGGTGATCACGTTCGGCGGCGGTGTGAACGAGGTGATGCGCGAGATGATCGCCGCGTCGGGCCTGAAGGTGCCGAGGGTGCCGCGGTGATGAGCGCTTGCGCGAAGAACAGACAATCATGATGAGCGCTTGCGCGAAGAACAGACAATCACGATGAGCGCTTGCGCGAAGAACAGACAATCATGACCCCGGTCTCGCCCGAGGACGTCCAGAAGCTGGCGGAACAGATCAAGGCTGCCGGACGCAGCAAGCCGCGTCTCGCGCGGTACCCGGTGAACGAGCCGATGATCGGTCACTGGGTCGACGCGATCGGCGACAAGAATCCCATCTACGTCGATGAAACCGCGGCCAGGGACGCGGGTCATCCTGGCATCGTTGCGCCACCGGCAATGATCCAGGTGTGGACGATGGCGGGCCTCGGCGGTGTGCGTGCGCCCGACGACCCGCTCACGAAGATCCTCGAATTGTTCGACGACGCCGGATACATCGGCGTCGTCGCGACCAACTGCGAGCAGACGTACCACCGTTATCTGCGGCCCGGTGAGGAGGTGAGCGCCGCTGCAGAACTAACCGATGTGGCGGGTCCCAAGCAGACCGCGCTGGGTGAGGGCTTTTTCATCACCCAGAAGACCACCTGGCAGGTCGGCGACGAGGACGTCGCCGAAATGAACTGGCGCATCCTGAAGTTCAGACCCGCGGACGAGAGTCAGGGTGGGGCGCAGTCTGCGGCGCCCGTTCCCGACGACCTCGACGCCGATGCGATGATGCGCCCCGCGTCGTCACGCGACACCGAGTTCTTCTGGGACGGCGTGAACGCGCACGAACTGCGGATCCAGAGGCGTCTCGACGGCAGTCTGCAGCACCCGCCCGTGCCGGCGATGTGGCAGGACAAGCAACTGCCGGTCGATTATGTCGTCGCCAGCGGCAAGGGCACGGTGTTCAGCTTTGTTGTGCACCATGCACCGAAGGTGCCCGGTCGCACGCTGCCGTTCGTGATCGCGCTCGTCGAACTCGAAGAGGGCGTACGGATGCTCGGCGAGCTCCGCAACATCGATCCGGCTTCGGTTGACATCGGAATGCCGGTTCGCGCGGTGTATATCGACTTTCCTGCCAACGACGTCGGGCCGGCATGGACGCTGTACGCGTGGGAGCCGGACTCATGAGCGTTTCTGTCGCCGTGGGGACACGGCTGCCCTCGTTGTCGCTGTACGGCGATCCGACGTTCATCGTTTCAACCGCGATCGCCACCCGCGACTACCAGGACGTGCACCACGACCGGGACAAGGCGCAGGCGAAGGGATCCAAGGACATCTTCGTCAACATCCTCACGGACACCGGTCTGGTGCAGCGCTACATCACCGACTGGGCCGGCCCGAATGTGATGATCAAGTCGATCGGGTTGCGGCTCGGTGTGCCGTGGTACGCCTACGACACCGTGACTTTCAAGGGCGAGGTGACCGCGGTCGAGGATGGTCTGATCACGCTCAAGATCGTCGGCAGCAATAGTCTTGGGGATCACGTGATCGCGAACGCGACCCTCCTGCTGGGAGGTGGCTGATGTCCGGTGAACTGTCGGGGAAGGCCGCGATCGCCGGGATCGGCGCCACCGATTTCTCGAAGAGCTCCGGACGGAGTGAGCTCCGGCTCGCAGCCGAGGCGGTGCTCGACGCGCTCGACGATGCGGGTCTGACACCGGCCGACGTCGACGGCATGGTCACCTTCACGATGGACTCCAACACCGAGGTCGCCATCGAGCGGGCGATCGGCATCGGGGAGTTGACGTTCTTCTCGAAAATCCATCACGGTGGGGGTGCCGCATGCGCAACCATCCAGCAGGCGGCTATTGCGGTCGCTACAGGGGTCGCGGATTGCGTTGTGGCGTACCGTGCTTTCAACGAACGCTCCGGTGTGCGGTTCGGGCAGGTGCAGCGGCGCCTCGTGGACAACGCCGACTCCACGGGGGTTGACAACTCGTTCTCGTATCCGCACGGGCTGTCGACTCCGGCGGCACAGGTGGCGATGATCGCGAAACGCTACATGCATTTGTCCGGCGCCACTAGTCGCGACTTCGGCGCGATCTCGGTGGCCGACCGCAAACACGCCGCCAACAACCCGAAAGCCTACTTCTATAATGAGCCGATCACCATTGAGGATCACCAGAATTCGCGGTGGATCGCCGAACCGCTGCGGCTGCTGGACTGCTGCCAGGAGACCGACGGTGCGGTCGCGCTAGTCGTCACGTCTGTCGAGCGGGCGAAGGACCTCAAGAAGAAGGCTGCTGTTATAGAGGCGGCGTCGCAGGGGTCGAGCCCCAACCAGTATTCGATGGTCAGCTATTACCGGCCCGAGCTGGATGGGCTTCCCGAAATGGGACTCGTGGGCCGGCAGCTATGGGAGCAGTCGGGGTTGCGGCCCACCGACATCCAGACGGCGGTTCTCTACGACCACTTCACGCCGTTCACGCTGATTCAGTTGGAAGAGCTCGGTTTCTGCGGCTGGGGTGAGGCGAAGGACTTCATCGCCGACGGGGCTATCGAGATCGGCGGGCGACTGCCGATCAACACGCACGGCGGCCAGCTCGGTGAGGCGTACATCCATGGGATGAACGGTATCGCCGAGGGCGTGCGACAGCTGCGCGGGACATCGGTCAACCAGGTGCCCGATGTCGAGCACGTGTTGGTGACGGCGGGCACCGGGGTGCCGACGTCGGGTCTGATTCTCGGCGGGTAGCACTGCTAGTCGCCGAATGTAACGTGGCGGCGGGAATTTTCGAGTTTTCCCGCCGTGCCGTTACGCTCGGCGCGCCGGGACCAGTTCCACGCCCGACAGGACCGGTTCGTCGTTGCGGGTCGGGGCGGTGACGGTGGCCACGATGTGGTCGTCGTCTACCCAGATCCGCACCAACAACATCTCGCCCGGGTATGCGACACCCGCGAACCGCGCACCGTAGCTGCGCACCCGGCGGACGTCGCTGTCGAGGCACGCGTCGACGATCGCTTTACAGACCATCCCGTAGGTGCACAATCCGTGCAGGATGGGTCGTGGAAAGCCCGCGGCGGCAGCGAATTCTGGATCTGAATGAAGTGGGTTACGGTCACCACATAATCGGTAGAGGAGGGCCTGCTGCGGCAGGATCGGCAGCGGCACCTCGTGATCACAGTTACGGTCGCTGGGGGTGGCGGGGGGTGTTGACGGTCCACGCTCCCCGCCGAATCCACCCTCGCCGCGGGCAAAGATCGACCGGGTGGTGCTCCATAATGGCGTGCCGTCCAATGCGGTCACCGACGACTCGGTGAGGATCACCGCGGCCTTGCCCTTGTCCCAGATGTCGACGACACGGCTGGTACTTTTCGCGGTACCCGATGCCGGCAAGGGGCCCGCCACCGTCACCGACTCCGCGCCGTGCAGGATCTTGGCGAGCTCGATGTCGATGCCGGGGAACGGGACGGTCGGCGGTTCGGTCATATGGAATGTCTGCGCCACGTTCGCAAATGACGGCAGCACTTTGGGTGTGTTGTCCACCAGATAGCTCAACTCGCGCGGGTTCATCGGATCGGCGCCGGCCCCGAGCGCCAGCTGGTAAAGCTGCACATCGCTGCTCGTCCAACTGAATTCGCACGGCGGCAGCTCGGCACCGAGCGCAACCGACGGATCGATCGGCATATTAGTCCTTCCCCCCAATATGGCGCGCCGCAAGATACCCGAACGCCATCGCCGGCCCTATCGTGCCGCCCGGCCCCGGATAGGTGTGACCCATCACCGTTGCGCTGACGTTCCCTGCGGCGTAGAGGCCGTCAATGATCGTGCCGTCATCGCGAAGGGCCCGTCCGTGCACATCGGTGCGGATGCCGCCTTTGGTGCCCAGATCCCCGGGCACCATTTTTGCGGCAAAGAACGGGGGATGGCTGATCTCACCGAGGTTCGGATTCGGCTTGTTCGTCGGATCGCCGTAGTAGCGGTCGTAGGCGCTCTCGCCGCGGTGGAAGTCCTCATCGACGCCCGAGCGTGCGAAACCGTTGAAGCGTTCAAGCGTAGATATGAGGTCATCGGCGGGTAATCCGGCGTTTTGGGCGAGCTTGTCGGGCGTGTCGGCCGTCACGATGACACCGCTGTCCAACCACTTCTTCGGAATGCGTTGCCCTGGATTCAATCCCGCGAAAATGTAGCGGTCGCGGTACTGCTGGTCGAACACCAGCCATGCCGGGACATTCTCGCCCGGACCGGGACGCTGGCCCCATTGACCGCCATACATGTGGTGACATGCCTCGACGTACGGCATGGATTCGTTCATGAACCGCCTGCCGGTCATGTTGACGATGATCGATCCGGGCGAGTTGCGCTCTGACAGCGCAAACCATGGGGCATTTATCAGGGGGACGGTGGGTCCCCACCACGCGTCCTCCATCAATTCGAGGGCAGCGCCGAGCTTTTCAGCCGCCAGGATGCCGTCACCCGTGTTGGCCTTCGCGCCGACCGTCCATTCGGCGGTGATCGGCGCCCGCTGGTACTTCACCCGCATCTGTTCGTTCTGCTCGAATCCGCCGCAGCCGAGGATCACGCCGCGGCGAGCCCGAATCAGTTGCGGCTCAGCAGCTTCCGGCGCGCTGGTATCGCGGACATACACGCCACGCACGACGCCGTCCTCAACGTAGAGGTCGGTCAACGCGGTGTTGAGGCGCACCGGCACGCCGGCCTCGCGCAACCCGATCCGCAGCGGTGCGATCAGCGCGCGCCCCATGCCGACCAGGTTCTTCCGGGTCGCTTTTGCCCACATGGTCCGCGCGCCGACCTTCAGGCTCCGCAGCAACCCGCGGGGGTGACGCTTGAGCATGTTCAACCGCACGTAGTCCTGCTGCATCACCACGACGTTGAGGGGAACCTTGCCGTAGGGCGGCTCCAAATCGGCCGCATCCGGGCCGAGCTTTCTGGCATCGAACGGCTTCGGCTCGATCGACCGGCCACCCGGGCGCCCGCCCGGCGCCTCCGGGTAATAGTCCGAGTAGCCGGGCACCCAGCACATCTTCAGCGGCGTGTGGCTCAGCACGAACGACAGCATCTCCGGCGCCCGTTTCAAATATTCATCGATACGCTCGGGCTCGACAACGTCTCCGATGATTCCGTGCAGATACGTGCGCGCGGCCTCGGGTGTGTCGGTGACACCGTCTCGCTTGAGGATCTCGTTGTTCGGGATCCACAAACCGCCGCCGGAACGAGCGGTCGAGCCGCCGAAGTGGGGGGCCTTCTCGACCACCACCGTCGATAAGCCCTCGTGGGCGGCGGTGAGTGCGGCTACCATGCCCGCAGCGCCGCTGCCCACGACGACGACGTCGTACTCCTGTCCAGTCATACTAGAACACGTTATAGAATTGGCCGGGTCGGGCGCTACCGACCCCGCCGCATCGAACAGAGGGGCTACTCACGAGATGCTCAGTGTTCAGACGCGCGACGAGCTGGCCGCGGACCTGGCGCAGGCCGAGCGGAGCCGTGAGCCGATCAATCCGCTCACCGAGGGAAATCCCGCGATAGACGTGGTAGACGCCTACGAGATCCAGCTGATCAACATCCGGCAGCGCGTCGCCGAGGGCGCCCGGGTCGTCGGGCACAAGGTGGGCCTGTCCAGCAAAGCGATGCAGCAGATGATGGGGGTCGACGAACCTGACTACGGGCATTTGCTCGACGAGATGGAGGTCTTCGAGGACACCCCGGTCAAGGCGGGCAGGTACCTGTACCCGCGGGTGGAGGTGGAGGTGGGGTTCATCCTCGCCGACGACCTGCCCGGCGCCGAGTGCACCGAGGACGACGTGCTGGCCGCGACGGCAGCGTTCGCGCCGTCCATCGAGCTGATCGACACCCGCATCTCCGACTGGAAGATCAAGCTGTGCGACACCATCGCCGACAACGCGTCGTCGGCCGGATTCGTGCTAGGCGCGCAGCGGGTGTCGCCCAAGGACATCGACATCAAGAGCATCGACGCGGTGCTGACCTGCAACGGCGACGTGGTCGCCGAGGGCCGCAGCGACGCGGTGCTGGGTAACCCGGTGACCGCGGTGGCGTGGTTGTCCCGCAAGGTGGAAAGCTTTGGGGTACGGCTGCGCAAGGGTGACATCGTCTTGCCCGGCTCGTGCACCCGTGCGATCGATGCCCGGCCCGGTGACCGTTTCGTCGCGGAGTTCGACGGACTCGGATCCGTGCGGTTGACTTTCGAGTAGATAGAGGAGAGGACATGGCCACTGGGCCTCATCCGAAAGCAAGTGTCGCGATCGTCGGCTCCGGAAACATCAGTACCGACCTGATGTACAAACTGCTGCGGTCCGAATGGCTGGAGCCGCGCTGGATGGTCGGCATCGATCCGGAGAGTGAAGGCCTCAAGCGCGCGCGGGGCCTTGGCTTGGAGGTGACTCACGACGGCGTCGACTGGCTCCTGGCGCAGGACGAGAAGCCGGATCTGCTGTTCGAGGCCACGTCGGCGTACGTGCACAAGGACGCCGCGCCCAGATACGCCGAGGCGGGCATCCGCGCGATCGATTTAACGCCCGCAGCAGTGGGCCCCGCGGTGATTCCGCCAGCCAATCTGCGCGAATACCTCGACGCGCCCAACGTCAACATGATCACGTGCGGCGGGCAGGCGACGATCCCGATCGTGTACGCGGTGTCGCGGGTCGTCGGCGTGCCGTACGCGGAGATCGTCGCGTCGGTGGCTTCCGTTTCTGCGGGGCCGGGGACGCGGGCCAACATCGACGAGTTCACCAAGACCACGAGCCGTGGCGTCGAGACCATCGGCGGCGCGACACGCGGCAAGGCGATCATCATCCTCAACCCGGCCGACCCGCCAATGATCATGCGCGACACCATCTTCTGCGCGATTCCCGACGACGCCGACACCGACGCGATCGCGCAATCCATTCACGATGTGGTGGCCGAGGTGCAGACGTATGTCCCTGGCTACAACCTGCTCAACGAGCCGCAATTCGACGCCCCGTCGATGAATTCCGGCGGCCAAGCGCTCGTCACTACCTTCGTCGAGGTGGAGGGCGCCGGAGACTATCTGCCGCCATACGCGGGAAATCTGGACATCATGACGGCGGCCGCGACGAAGGTCGGCGAGGAAATCGCCAAAGAGATGTTGAGCGAGACCGATGAGCGCTCGCGCGAAGAGCATGAGCCGGTGGGAGGCACGCGATGAGCGATCTGTGGGACGTCAGGATCACCGACACGTCGTTGAGGGACGGGTCACACCACAAACGTCACCAATTCACCAAGGACGAGGTGCACGCGATCGTCGCGGCGCTGGACGCGGCCGGCGTTCCGGTGATCGAGGTGACGCACGGCGACGGCCTCGGCGGCTCGTCGTTCAACTACGGGTTTTCGAAGACACCGGAACAGGAGCTGATCAAGCTCGCCGCCGACACCGCCGAAGAGGCCAAGATCGCGTTCCTGATGCTGCCGGGGGTCGGCACGAAGGAAGACATCATCGAGGCGCAGGGCAACGGCGGCTCCATCTGCCGGATCGCCACCCACTGCACCGAGGCGGACGTG
>Ga0153922_1000132_pt1 | contig 29468 bp, 25 predicted proteins | sample TSNJ006MetaG_FD_104723 | JGI IMG/M metagenome (GOLD analysis project Ga0153922, IMG submission 104723) | Attine ant fungus gardens microbial communities from New Jersey, USA - TSNJ006 MetaG | ecosystem: Host-associated > Fungi > Mycelium > Unclassified | place: USA: New Jersey, Brendon T. Byrne... | reverse complement strand
TATCGTTTGATGTTTATACTTTAACGCGTGGTTGTTTGTGAATTGCTTGAGAATTGTTTGCGAAATATTAAAACGAAAGAAACCGACGCTCACTCCTAAATAGGATAAGCGCCGGTTTCTCGTTCATGTTCTGCTAATAATTCAAGGGGATTGTCGCCGTGAATGTACTGCCTTTTCCGGGTTTGCTGGCGACGCCTAAACTTCCTCCCATTTTATCAACCACCCTGTATGCAAGGGCAAGCCCCAAGCCGTTGCCCTCGCTTGAACGGGAAGTGTCACCTTGATAAAACTTGTCAAAAATATGCGGCATTGTTTCTTTGTCCATGCCGCAACCCGTATCTGAAATAGAAACGGTAATGCTGTCATTGTCAGAAGTTTGCACCAAAACAACCTTACCTCCCGGCGCGGTGAATTTAAGTGCATTGGAAAGTAGGTTCAGCCATACAATTTCAAGCATTCCCGCGTCTGCTCGTATCATTGCCTTGTCCTCAATATCGGCGGTAAACTCAATGCCCTTTTCTTCCCATAAATTCTCAAATTGCAAAGCGCAATCACATAATTGCTTGCATACGTCATAGGGTTCTTCCGGCAAGGTAATATCCTGATTATCCAGTTTGTTTAGCCGTAGGATATTCGCAACAAGGGTATTGAGCTTTTGGGAAGCGGTAATAATGGTATCACTGTATTCTTTTCGTACTTCCTCAGGCAAATTATCTTTTTGCATTGCGGCGGCGTAATTCTGAATGATAGACAAGGGTGTTTTGATTTCATGGGAAACATTAGCTATAAAGTCATTCGTCAGGGTTTCTATGCTGCCAAGTTCCTCAACCATTTTATTAAAATCCGTATACATTACATCAACATAGTCGTAATTATCCGAAGTGTGAGCTGGCTCCAAGTATACGGAAAAATCACCCTCGGCCACGTCCTTTGCCGCCTTACTTAATTTCCTCATGGGCGCGTCAAACTTACTGCGTATCTGTCTATGTGTGATCAGAATAAATGTAGCGGATACAAGCCCCCAATAGCCGAGCATACCAAAAATATATTCCCCCGGCATTGTTCCGAAGTCTATATATTCGGAGTAAATTAACCATTGCCCGGCTGAAAGGACAAGCAGTACAAAATAAGTTACAAGATAGGCTTTTATGGAAAAATGTGTGGATTTAACACGCTCGTCTGGCCATTCTATCTTTTTTCTCATTTAAGCACCGCCTTATATCCAAGTCCGTGAACAGTGACGATTTGAAAACCGTCACAAGTCGAAAACTTATCTCGCAGCTTTGTAATATAAACGTCTACGGCACGCAAGCTGGTATCGCTGTCTATTCCCCAAAACTCATCCCTACGCTTTTTGGCTACCCGGAAGTTTGGGTTTCATAGTGAATCATAACAAATCATGCTTTGCGTTAAAACGTGTTCATGCTATAATAAACACAGTTTTTAGTGGTGACCCAGTTGCTGTACCATTAATATTTAGTATAACGGACAACACACAAGAGAGGATAGTGAGAATATGACCAAATGCATTCAGATAAAACAAACAGTGATCGGTGCCGGAATGCCGAAGATTTGTGTTCCGATAACTGGGACAAGGGAAGATGAGATTATACGGCAGGCAGAGCAGATTGCCGTTGATTCGCCGGACTTGGTGGAATGGCGGGCGGATTTTTTTAATGGAGTGGAGAACTGGCTGCAGGTGGAGAAAATGCTGTCGGCAATATCTGACAAAATAGGAGAAATTCCGCTGATTTTCACCTTTCGGACGAAGAAAGAAGGTGGAGAACGACAAATTTCGTTGGAGAATTATGTGAACTTAAATAAAATGGTGTCAGAAACGACCGGCGCTGATTTGATTGATGTGGAGGTTTTTCAGGGAGGAGCAGCGGTAGATTCATTGGTTGCTGTTATTCATGGCAACGGGAAGCAGGTGATTGCTTCTGATCATCGTTTTTATGGCACGCCAGATGTTAATGAGTTACTTGCAATATTCAGAAGAATGGAAGATGCCGGGGCGGATATTTTGAAAATTGCTGTCATGCCGAAAGATGAGGCGGATGTTTTGACATTATTAGAGGCTACCAGTCAGATGAAGCGGAAGTCTGAGAAGCCACTGATCACGATGGCGATGAGTGCCCTGGGAACCCCTAGCCGTATCTGTGGAGAATTTTTTGGGTCAGCTGTTACTTTTGCTGCTATTGGGCAGGCGTCGGCACCTGGGCAATTGGAGTTTGGGGCACTGAAAACCATTTTGAATATCCTGCATTCGATTGTCCAAAACTAGACTGCAAAAGGTGAAAATGCAATTTTTCTGTCATTTCAGGTCAACATAACAATAAAAAAGCAGAGGAACTTTGTCGAAAAGTTTTAAGAAGCGACAGCTAGCTTTTGACAAATAAAACACCCCCTATAATCTATAATGAATCTTGCTTATTCCAGTAAGTACGTATTCGAAGGTTATAGGGGGTGTTTTGTGTACTATGAAATCTTCATAGACGTCTTTTTCTTAACGAATGTGATACTAGACTATTTCCTTTTACGAATTGTTAATCGGCTGTTGAAGTGTTCTGCCACGCATTTCAGGAGTCTGGTCGGAAGTGTTTTAGGGGCTTTTGGGGTTTGTTTAATCATCATTTGGCCAGAAAAGCACATTTTACTGAATACGATACTGGTGCATGTAGTAATAAATACAATCATGGTAAAGTTTGGATGCAAAATTAATCACTGGCGCAGGCTGGTACAGGGAATTCTTGTTCTCTATGCAGCGTCATTTCTGTGCGGCGGGATGTTGCTGATGTTAAAGCGATATGTCGGTGCGGAGGGTCTTTTGACCTTTTTGTTCTTAAGTGCCATAAGTTATCTCCTGATTACTGCGGGTATCCAAGTATACACCTATCTGAAGAAAAGAAATTCACATATTTACGAAGTAGTGTTGTATGCAAATGGGAAACAAAAAAAGGTGAAGGGACTATATGATACAGGGAATCGGCTGACGGATCCATTTAACCGCAAGCCGGTGTCTATTGTGGACAAAAGTGTTGCCGAAGAGTTATTTCCGGAAGATGTTATCGAGAAGTTTAAGCCGCATTACATACCATTTAAAAGTGTCGGCTGCGACCACGGAGTGATTCTTGTCGTAACACTGGACTATCTGTATCTGAAGGGAGAAGGCGCAGACCAGGTAGTCAATGAGGCAGCGATTGCTCTGGCTTGGGAAAATGGTCTTTTATCAAAAGACTACCAAATTATTTTAAATCCAGATTTAATAGACGGTTAGGAGGAATTTCATATGATACATGCTGTATTGCCCAATAGGGTGCGCCTGGGAGTCGTCTCGGGTTTTTCAAAGATGTTTTTCAAAAGGCCCGGAGAAATTTTTTATATTGGCGGAACGGAGGTGCTGCCGGCACCGCTGGAGCCGGAGAAAGAGGCCATTGCCATCGAGAACCTGGGCAGCCAGGAGAGTGAGGCGGCAAAGGCGGAGTTGATCGAGCATAATCTGCGTTTGGTGGTATATATCGCCCAACGTTTTGATAATACAGGGGTTGGGGTGGAGGATTTAATCTCAATTGGGACAATTGGATTGATCAAAGCCATTAATACCTTTAATCCCACGAAAAATATCAAGCTTGCTACGTATGCATCAAGGTGTATTGAAAATGAAATCTTGATGTATCTGCGGAGGAATAATAAGACTAAGATGGAGGTTTCCATTGATGAGCCACTGAATGTGGATTGGGATGGGAATGAGTTGCTGCTTTCGGATATTCTGGGAACGGACGAGGATGTGATTTATCGTGATCTGGAGCATGAGGTGGAGTGCCGGTTGCTGGTGAAGGCAATCGGGAAATTGTTGCCCAGGGAGCAGACGATCATTAAGCTGCGATTTGGGTTGCAGTCGAAGGATGGGAAAGAGATGACTCAGAAAGAAGTGGCGGATCTGTTGGGGATATCGCAGTCGTATATTTCTCGTTTGGAGAAGAGGATTATGAAGCGGCTGAAGAAGGAAATTGTGAAGTATGAGTAGGGGTGACGAAGGGGGACCGCAAAATGCGTCTTGGACTGAGAGCCTGGATGTAGGGCTGTAAAAACCAGAGGTCGGTAGCTGAAATAATCAGCTACCTCCTACTCGATATCAAATACAACGGTAAAAAAGAATAGTTAGTTTTAGATGGGATTTTTTACTTTTATTTTTAATGTTTTTATTTCAAAGGGGGTGATTGGAAAATCAACCTTTTTTTCTCCGCATGCCAGTGCTTTTTCATTGTTTTCAAGCATATCGCATTCGTAAATACTTTCAGTAATGTCATAAAACTGTAATTGGCAGTGAGTGCGCCTGCCCCAGCTTTCGTAGAGTCTGATGATTATCGCCTCTTCGGTTTCGGCTTTTTTTATGACTTCGATGATGACGTTTGGCTTATCGACAGATACAAAGGATAAGGAAGCAGGCAGTTGGCCGGAGTTGTTTGGCTTGTGAAGGGCTATCATTTTGTTGTTAACCTGGTAGGCTTGTGCAATGGTTCCGGCTTCTCTGAAATCGCTGCGATGGGGGAAGATTGAGTAGGTAAATTCGTGAACTTCCTGGTCGGCTGCGGGGTTGGGGAAGATTCCTGATTTTAGCATTGTCAGACCAACTATGTTATTTTGTACTGAAACACCGTATTTACAATCGTTAATGAAGCTTATACCATATCCGTTTTCGGCTAAATCCAGCCATTTGTGAACACAAACCTCGAAGCGTGCATGATCCCACGAGGTATTTTGATGAGTTGGGCGTTTTACATTTCCATACTGTATCTCATAAGATGCTTCACTAGTGTGGATATCAAGAGGAAAGAGGGATTTTAGCAGGATTTGGTGTTCTTTCCAATCGATGTAGTTTGTAATATCGATCCGCGGTATATCGCTGTATATGATGATTGTCTGTGAGATGACCGAGTTCAGGTAGTTACGGGTTATTTTGATGCCAATACTTACATCACTTGGGTTTATTACCTTGATGTTTGCAATGTTGTCTACTTCCCAGCACTTTTCAATATAATAGTTATTCACATCCCAGGCATCGTAATTATGGGGGCGATCCTCATAGCTCATGATAACATTGCCATATTTGCCGTCTTGCAGCAGTTCGCGGCGGGCATGTTTGTCATAGATGGAAGCAAACTGTCCTTTTTGGTTCAGCTTAATATAGAAGTATTGATTTTCCATCTCGGTTTTGGTTGCCTGGGGCGGTGGGCTGATTGCTTTCATGTCGTTTGGTGCAAATACTTTATAGCCGTTGGCTGGGACATCATAGGCCATCATTGTTTTTCCGGCTATGGTTACGATATCGGTTACCCGGTGGCTGTTAGGATTGAAAACAATGACAGAGTCTTTTGGTGCATCGATATGTTCTGCTATACAATTCAGAGCATGGTCAATGATTTTATTGCCTGTTTTAAGAATGTCTTCGTACTGTACTTTGGACTCATCATATACTTCTTTTATTGATGAGCCGGGTAAGATGTCATGGAATTGGTTGAGGAGGATGCCTTCCCAACCGGCATGAAGCTTAATTGCCGGATAGTTTTCCATGGAGAACCGGGCTGCCATGACGGAAAAACGTTCGGCGTTTTGGTAGCAGAATTCGCTTTGGCGGTTGTATTTTTTGTTTCTGCCCATGGAGGTATAGGTTCCACGGTGGTATTCCAGGTAGAGCTCACCAACCCATGATGGCAAGTACTTGTTGTCTTTTACGTTGTTTTCCAGGGTCTGAAAGAATTCGTTGGCGGTGCACATTTTTGTTTGTGGCAGGCCGGGGATGGACAGGGCTGTGCGGCGTTGGTTTTCGATTTCGGTGAGGGTGGTGCCACCGCCGCCATCGCCGTAGCCAAAGCACATTAATACTTCTTTATTAATGTGCTTTTGTTGGTATCGCTGCCATGCGCCTTTTACCTGTAGGGGGCTTAGGAAGGCGTTATAGGTGGTGTAGTAGTCATTTTGGTAGTCAGGTTTTTCGCCATTACCGGTCAGGCTGCCGTTATAATCACGGGAAGGGGAGAAGTGGGTTAGGATTTTAGTTCCGTCTATGCCCTCCCACATGAAGGTATCGTAGGGGAGTTGGTTGAATTCGTTCCAACTGATTTTGGTGGTCATAAAGTATTGTATGCCGCATTTGTTCATGATCTGCGGCAGGGTTGCTGAGTAGCCAAATACGTCAGGCAGCCAGAGAATGTGGTTATCAACGCCGAATTCGTCCAGGAAGAACTTTTTGCCGTGGAGGAATTGGCGGATGAGGGATTCACCCGATGCCAGGTTGCAGTCTGCTTCGACCCACATGCCGCCGTCGGCTTCCCAACGGCCTTCCTTGATGCGGGCTTTTATTTCGGCGTAGATTTCCGGGCAGTCTTCTTTAACGTATTGATACAGTTGTGGCTGGCTGGACATGAACTTGTATTCGGGGTAGCGGCGCATTAGTTCCAGAACAGTCGAAAAGCTCCTTACGGCTTTATCTCTGGTTACTGCTAAGGTCCACTGCCAGGCGACGTCGATATGGGTATGGCCGACGCAAAAAACTTGTGGCTGTGATTTGTGCCCATATTTTTCGTAAAATTCTTTGGTGAGATATTCCTGTGCTTGTGTTAGGGAAACGTAATAATTTGCGCTGTGTTCCTGCCTTAAATCAAGGAGATTGAGGGAGTGGTTGAGCGTGTTTATGATTAGGATGTGTTCTTCACTATCCTCTGCCAGCAACATTGCTGTATCGTAAGGAACTTTTACGTCATAGTAGTACTTTTCAGTCTGTTGGTCGACAATGCGGATAAATGATTTAAGGACCAGGCTGAAATTTTTGTCGCCGGTAAAGGCGGAGAGGATGATTCGGATTTTTTGGCCCCCGACAGCATTTTCACTCAATAATGCTGTTGTATGGTTTACGTCCATTCCTTGGCGCAGTCTTCCGTCAAGATATAGTGAGAACTGTGGATTTACCGCATCCCATTCACCTTCCCGGCCGGTAATCAGTTTGAATTCAACTGGTTTTCCATGGAATTCATGGGGAATGGTGATGGTCGCTTCGAACCAGAAATACTCTCGGTGACCGCCCCAGAGTTCTTCGAAATGGTGGGTTTTCCAATTGCTTACATCCAGGTTTACGATATCAGAAAAACGTTCCTTTGTTTTAATTACTTTATAGTTTTCGATTGGTCTCGTATCGGGATATCGCAACTCTCCTAAATTGGATATTAGCTTTGAGACCCGCTGTCTTAAAAAAATCATATATTGGCCCTTTCATGATTGTGTAAGTGTTTGTTTTTAACTTTTACGCAGCATCTCATCCGCCATCCGTGACCACTCAAAGATACGTGCTGGTTTTCTGTTTATAGTAGAAAGATCCTTTAACAAAAATTCACATGGGCAATTGTATTTATTAGATGCATCCAGAAGCATCTGCATGTTACTGCGAATCCTGTCGGGATTGTATTGACCATCGACCAGCAGGGCTGGCGCCGGTTTATGTGACATCACATATTTTCCTTCCAGTTCCTCGGCAAAACGTTCGTAATTCTTTACCCAGGGACTGCAGGATATCTTACGAACATTAGGTATCTGTTTAACATAAGAAAGCCTGTCATCCAAAGGCTCGCAGCATCCGTAATATCCCAGACCAAAGCGGCTGAACCACTTCTTGGCAAACTCAAATTCAAGCTCATTGTGCATTTTTGGTGAAACCAGATACAATATTTGGGCCAGTCCAAAGGTCCAGGAATCTGCTGCCCGTGGATGCATCGGATCTGCGTCCGGTGTCCGGGGCAGTTCATCGGTAAAGGCTCCCGAACAATGAATTCGCTGTGGGCGCTTCGGCAGAAGATTCATTTCCTCGATTCTATCCAGTATCTGCAGATGGACATCAGTCGCTTTTTCCACGGTCTGAAGGATAAAATCTGTGTCATAAGTAATATTTTCCAATAAGTTATCAAAACCACGCCACTCAACCAGCCGGTCCCACACCCCAAAGGAGAATTCCACACCATCCATAATTACTTCAAGAATATCACCCACTGCTTCCTGAGCCATTTCTTTTTGCTTGTTAGTCATTTCTTTATCAATCCAGAAATCCGGAACCCGTAATTTTTCCAGATCCGCTTCAGTTTTTAGCTGATCATGGAAATGGTGGGACTTAATCGCTTCTTTATCTTCAGTGAGAATCAGAATGTCTTCCTGCACTTCTAAACCTGGATTAAAACCCCGCACGGTGGTCGGGATGTAAATAGCTGCTTCGTAAACATAATCATCTTTCAGGTATTTGTTCCGGTACAGAAGCCGACGTAGATTTGTTTCCAGCTCTCGGTAAAAAGAATCTTCACATTGGAGGGTCAGTGCATCATCCACATTCATTTCGTGCCAACATATCTGATCAATGGTATACATCGGGCGCTCCGGTGCTAATGCATTCAGTTTTTTCCAGAGACGTTTTGTCTCCTCCTGCTGCGGCCGGGCTGCAATTTCGGCCAATTCATTGGCAAGTTTCCTTAATATTTCGATATCTTTACTCATCATTCTTATAGTCCTCCTTTATCCTTTCACGGCACCGTCCAACATTGTACTGATAAACTTTTTACGGAATATCAGAAAAACAACCAAAGCCGGTGCCAGAGTCATAAATGCGGTAGCACTTAATGGTCCCTGCTTAACTGTTGATGTTCCGATCATATTATAGATTGTCAGTGTCAAAGTTCTCATTTCGTTAGTTCTGGTGAAGATCAAGGTGATTAAAAAGTCATTCCAGATAGTCACAAAATTAATAATAAATATAGCAGATGCCCCCGGCAGTACGACCGGCAGAACAACCCGCCAGATAACGGAAAAATTAGAACATCCGTCGATTAAAGCAGCTTCCTCGATGGTTGTAGGCAGAGAATCGAAAAAGTTTTTCATAACGATTGTAGCAAAAGAGACTGTACCGGGAATGTAAAGCAGTATGAGCCCGATGTAGGTGTTGTCAATTCCCAGTCTTGAATAAACACTATATAGTGGGATTAGGTTGGTTAATCCCGGAATTAGCATTGGTACAACCAGGAAGGCAAATAAAAATGCTTTTCCTTTAAAGTTGTAGCGTGAGAAGGCGTATGCCGCAATCATGGACAGAATGCTGCTGACAGTGGCAGTCAGGGTTGCTAACAAGATGGTATTAATAGCAGCCCGGGGAATGTTCTGAGCCTGTAAGGCATAACTGAAGTTTTCCAGAGTGAATTGGTTGGTGAAAAATACCGGCGGGTAGCTGTAAATCAAATTGTTTGGCTTCAGGGCGGTCAAAAACGCCCAAAAAACTGGAAAGAGCATAAAAATTGTCAGAGCAATCATAAAAATCTGACAAAATGCTTTAAAACAAAATTTTGAAATCCTGGTGCGCTGATTCAAATTGCTTTTTGTCATGAGATCACCTCTCTGTTTTTCTTATTCAGATATAGATAAGCAGCCACAATTAAAAGATTGATCACCGTTAATACAATGGACATGGTTGCGGCACCGCTGAACTGGTAGTTTATAAAAGCTTCTTTGTAAAGGTACAGTGCCAGGGTTTCGGTTGCCCGGACCGGACCGCCTTTGGTCAGTACTAAGATAATTCCTGATTGGCTGATTGCGTTAATGATGTTAAGTAAGGTTACAATTAAAATTGTTGGTGACAGGATTGGGAAAATTACCTTTGTAAAGGTTTTCCACTTATTGCAGCCGTCAATGCCGGCTGCTTCCAGACAATCATTGGGAACTGCCTGCAGTCCGGCTAATACTAATATGGTGGTATATGCCAGAGAGCGCCAGACGTAGACGATGACGGCTCCCAATAAGGCGCAGGCGGTGTCGCTGATCAGACTGCTGGCTTTGATTCCGAATGGCCCTAAGAGATAGTTCAAAACGCCATAATCCGGATTGAGCAGCCATTTCCAGGTATATCCGACGATGACCTCGGAGATGACCCAGGGGATAAACATAACGGTCAGATAAAAGGATGCTCCTTTGATTTTAGAATTCAGAATCAAGGCAACAATAACTGCCAGTACCAGCATGATAACGGTATATAGAAGAGCGAACCAGAATGTATTGGAACAGCTTTCCCAAAAGTTCTTATCACGTAGGATCCGGTTCCAGTTCTCCAGTCCGGCAAAAACATATTTACCGGTTGCAATATCGATTTTTTGAAAAGAAAGATATGCAGAGTAGGGCATCGGCAGGTAGCTAAAGAGAAATAGCAGTAAGGCCACCGGAGCGATGAAAAGGTATGGAAGTTTGCTATTTGTTTTCATAAATTGTCTCCTAAACTCAGTGGTGAAAGTGATTGGTTTTTCCGGCGAAAAAATAAATGATTCCCGGAGAGTAGTAAAGGGCTGTAACAAATATGTATTTGCTACAACCCTTAGAATTGTTAGTCGTTGTAATACTTTTTATTAAAATCCTGTGCTGAATCAGTAAGCATTTTTTCTAAGTCTTGTGTTGGGTCGATAGCATAGCTCATATTTACTGTTGATAATGATTCCAGTGCTTCCTGGTAGTATACAAATGGATCCATTGTACCGCTGTTGTTCTTTAGATTATCGGCGATTTCCGGATACTGGTTTGTTTTGAAGAAATCATCGTTGTAGCTGGCATTCAGAATCGGAAGTCCGCCGTCGAATTTGGAATGTTCAATTTGAACTTCTGGTTTCACCATGTATTTTACGAATTCCCATGCCAGGTCAGGTTGTTTCGAATTCGAAGGAATTCCCATTGACCAGCCGTTGGTAAAGCATGGAGCCGGTCCGTTTTTTCCGGGAATTGGAGCGAATTTGATTTTGCCGGATTGGCCAAGTTCGGATTCCATGATCGGCGCATATGCGAAGGTACCTTCCAGGAGCATTGCTATTTTTCCATTCAAGAAGGTTTCCAGGATTTCGGCACGGTCGCTGGTGAAGCAGGACTCAGGCATTACTTTGTGCTTGTTCTTGAGGTCGGAAACCAGCTGGATGGATTCTTTAGTTGCTTCGTTATCCCAGGCGGCAGAGCCGTCCTCATTGGCTAGTTGGCCGCCAGCGGACCAGGTGAATGGACCTAGGTATAATTCGCAGGGGTCATATGTCTTCGGAGTGTATGCGGCAAAGCCGTAGATATTGTTGTCTTGGGCGTTAGCGGAAACAGCGGCATCAATTAATTCGTTCCAGTCTGCCGGTGGGGTTTGGATCAAATCAGTGTTGTACCAAAGACCGCGGGAGTGAACGGACGCTTCTACAAGGTATTTTTTGCCGTCGCCTGGGAAGGTGGCAGCGTCAATTGCCTGGTCAATGAAATCGCTGGTGTCCAGATCTTTATAGTAGTCATCTAAGGGGAGTAACGCTCCGGCATTGACCAGGGAGGCAAGTTTCTGGGAGGATACCCAGGAGATGTCGCAGGTTGGGTTGCCGGATTGGTTGGTCATTACTAGTTTGGATTCGATTTCGTTCCATGGGACAGTTTCTAAGTTGACTTTTATGCCGGTTTCGGCGGTGAATCCTTCGATTAGTTTCATGAAGCCGACAGAATAGGGGTCTTGAGTGTCATTTGGGTCGAAATAATGCATCAAAGTTAGGGTTTTGTCAGTACTTTCGATAGTGTCATCTTCTTTGGCGGTTTCATTATTTGGTGACGCGGTGTCATTGGATGATTCACCACAGCCGGTTAGGGCGGTGGTGATGATGATACAGACGGCTAGGAATAGACTGAGTATTTTTTTTCTTTTCATGGTTACCTCTCCAATCGTTATTAATAGTTTGGGTTTTACATTGCTTTCGAAAGCACGATCAACAAAGCTTGGATGGCTTGATTGATGTTGTGTTATTAATATACTCTAAAAAGCTTTGGGATTATAGTGGGCAAATTGTGGATGTTTTATAAAAATCGGGGGGAAGGTTGGGATTTTTGGTGAGGATTTATAAAAATCAACATGGATTTATGAAAAGAGGGGGACTTTTGTCCCAAGCTCCTAGGATTATAAGGGGGAGGTTAGGTGGTGTTTGCGGTATTCCCGTGGGGATGTTTTTTTAAGTTTCAGGAAGCAGGCGGAGAAGTAGGATTGGTTGGTAAAACCTACTTTTTCGGAGATTTCCAGGAGGCTTAGGTCTTTGGTAGCCATGAGGTCGCAGGCGGCGGCGATGCGGACTTCGTTTAAGTAGTCCATGATTCGGGTGTGGGTTTGGTCGAAGAAGAGGCGGCCCAGGTAGTTGGGGGTTATGTGGAGGTGGGCTGCGATGAGTTTCATGGTAAGGTATTGCGCGTAGTTTTCTTCGATATATTTTTTGGCTTCTTTGATGTAGGTGGTCTCTTTTGGGTGGAGAGTGGCGATGATGGTTAGGGTGTTTTGGAGGTTTTTGAGGATGGCGGCTTCCATTTTATCGATGGATTCTAGTTGGAGGATGTTCTCGGGGTTGGAGTTCATTTCTTCCAGGTCGGAGAATTGGCTCAAAACGGCACAAATGGATAGTATGGTAGAGTATAAAAACTTGTAGTTTTGTTTTTGGCGGATGAGTTCGAAAAGTTTGTGGTGGGTTTTTAGGGCTTCATCGTGGGCGGTGATTTTTAGGGCATTTTGGAATTCGCTGATTAATTTGGTATTGGATGCGTCGTAGGAGAACTGCATCTGGGAATGGAATTCTACATACAGCTTTTCTGGGGTGAAGATTGCGTTTAAGGAGGCTTGGAGTGCTTGGGTGGTGTAATCATTTAGGTTATCAAGTGGGTTGATTTGGTTGGAGACGCCGATGATGATGGAGGCGCCGAAGTATCTGGTAATGGAGCTTTTGATTAGTGCCAGGGTTTGGGTCATGTTAATTTCTTCGGTCATAATGAAGATATTGGTGGTGTGCATGTCCAAAAGAAAGGGGGTTTTTGTGTTGTCCATGATGTTATAGACCAGGCTAACCACCATTTCTTGTTTTTTGACAGCGCTTTCAAAGCTGCCGATAAGATGGCAGCAGTAGATTCTGCTGGCTGGTTTGCCGTGGAAGGCAAAGTCCCAAATTTTTTGAGCATCGCCAGGGGTGATTTTTGCTTTGCACCATTGTTCGATGATTTCTTTGGCCAGGACGGGTTTGGTTTGGGCAGGAGACTTGGAGAGGTTATTGAAAAGACGTCTTAGCAGAGCTTCGACGTCATCTTCCATTATGGATGCTTTTAACAGGTATTCATCGGCACTTAATTGGAGGGCTTTTCTGGCGAAGGTAAAGTCTTCATAGGCGGAGAGGACGACGAAGCAGACGTTGTTGTCGATTTGTTTGATTGCGGTCATCATCTCCAGGCCGTTCATGCCGGGCATGGCGACATCGGTTAGGATTAGGGCGGGGCGGTATTCTCTGAATTTCTCAATGCCTTCTTCGCCGTTTTTGGCTTCGGCGACGATGGTGTAGCCCAGACTTTCCCAATCGACGATTGATTTTAGGGCGACGCGGACGATGAATTCATCGTCAACGATCATAACTGGAATCATTAGGGTTTACCTCCTTTTTTTGGATGCCTTGGGTGACAGTTACGGTGGTCCCTTTATTGACTTCGGATTCGATTTCCATGCCGTATTCTTCGCCACACCAGAGTTTGATGCGCTTTTTGACATTTTCCAGACCGATGCCACTGAAGTGTTCGCCGCTTTGGGTGATTCCTTCTTCGGGTTTGAAGCCAATTCCATTGTCTTCAACTTTTATGACTAGAAGCTGATCTATGATGCCGGTAGTGATTTTGATGATGCCGTATTGTATTTTATCCAGAATGCCGTGGAAGATAGAGTTTTCTACAATTGGCTGGATTACTAGTTTTAAGGTGAGAAGGTCGAGAGTTTCTGCGGCGAGATCATATTCGAATTTAATCTGGGTATTGTATCTTTTTTCAATTAGTTCCAGATAATTTTGCAGGTAAGTTATCTCGTCGCGGACGGAAATGAATTCTTCTTTGGTATAGATGGATATTTTCAGGAGTTTGACAAATCCAGCTATCATTTTGGCGGTTTGGCGGTCGTTTTGCATTAATGCCACCCATTTGATACCATCCAGTGTATTATAGATGAAGTGGGGATTGATCTGGGCTTCCAGCATCATCATATGGACTTGTTGTTTTTCTTGTTCTTTGATTCGGATGTCATCGATGAGGGTGTGAATCTTTTCTACCATCTGGTTAAAACCGTCTTGCAGTACTTCGAACTCGACGTAGTTTAAGTCATTGATGCGGACATTTAGTTTTCCGTTGCCGACTTTCTTTATGGCTGTGAGCATTTTATTAAGTGGACGATTGATCTGATAAACTAATAGAACAACCAAGAGGCAGTTTATAAAAGCAAGAACAATGGTTATCTTCCAAGTGTAACTCCACACTTCCCGGGCACCTTGCCTGACGTAAGCTTGAGGGGTCAGGGAGAGGATTGTCCAGTCTATTTTCTCGATTTTGCCGATGACTGTAAAATATTTTTTGCTATTAATGGTGGTATAGCCGTTTTGGATAAAATCATCTTTGGTTATCTGTTTGGTTAATGGTGAGCCAATCCTTTCGATATTCTGATTCTGAAAAAGAATGTTATTTTGACTATCGATAATGGCAATGCCCATTTCGGAATCAAAGGGGAGTTCTTTGATGACATCGGTGAGTTTACCGATATCAATAAGAAATATCAGCACGCCCAAGTAGTGTAAATCTCTGTAATCATAGATTCTTTTTGCAGATATATAAACTGGTTTGGTTGCAGGTGAGAAGTAAAGTGAGCTGTTTGGGTTGGAATAGTCCTCAGAAGTACCCGCAACTAAATCTCTGAACCATGTTTCGTCTTGAATTTGATTCAAATAAGGAGTTATCCGTTCGCGTTTGGCAAACATAAAGCTGCTGTTGGAGGAGTATAGGACTATGTTGTCGATGATTTGATTGCTTCGATAAGTATTGTTAAGGATCTGTTCGATGTAGTTGACGTTTTTATATTGTTCATAGACAGTTTCTTTTGCATATTCTGTTCGCAGTGATTCAATCAAAAGATCGTTTTGACTGAGGGCACTGAAAGTATCCTCCACCGCCTGCAATTTGCGTTCCAATTCCTGGTTTTCTCTTGCGAATGTATTGGTAACGTTAAGTTTTGTGTTGTTCTCCACGTTTTTGGACATTCTATCGCCAATAAATATACTCATGCTGAATATGGCTGTTAGCAAAAGTATGGAATAGGAAATAATCATCATTAATTTAAAACTGAGTTTGATTTTCATGGATTACTACCTCTTGTAATTCTATTATTATTTATGCTAACTATGATAAGGCATAGTTTTCAAAACAGTCAATAGAGTAAAAACTGGGAAAAATTCCAACCTCAATTCAGGCATCAAGTTTATAACAAAAAGGCATCAACCTAAAAAAGATTGATGCCTAAAACTGAGCAATTCTCTACCCCAGATAATTCTTCATATTCTTAAGTGCATTTTTCTCCAGACGGCTCACCTGCGCCTGGGAGATACCAATCTCTCTGGCCACTTCCATCTGTGTTTTCCCCTCGAAAAACCGCAACTGAATAATGTAATGCTCACGCTCATTTAGCCGTTTCATCGCTTCTTGCAGCGAAATATCCTCGATCCAGTTCTCTTCCCGGTTCTTCTTATCGCTAATCTGATCCATTACGTAAAGGGTATCCCCGCCATCGGTATAAACCGGCTCATACAAACTCATCGGACTTTGGATTGCATCCAGTGCATATACGATATCTTCCTTATCAATGCCAACCTCTGCTGCAATCTCCGTAATCGTAGGTTCCCGCAGATTTCTCTTCATATAATTCTCTTTTGCAAAAATAGCCTTATACGCTGTATCACGCAGTGACCGGCTCACTCGAATACTATTATTATCCCTAAGATATCTCCGAATCTCGCCAATGATCATCGGAACTGCATACGTACTGAATTTTACATTTAAAGTTGTATCGAAATTATCAATCGCCTTAATGAGCCCGATACAACCAATCTGAAACAGATCGTCAGCATTTTCATTGCTGTTGGCAAACCGTTTGATCACGCTTAATACGAGACGCAGGTTTCCCTTAATGTATAATTCCCGAGCCTCTTGGTCACCCTCTTGGATCCGCTTAAATAAAGCATCTTTTTCGTCATTACTCAGAATGGGAAGCTTCGATGTATTAACGCCGCATATTTCGACTTTATTCAGTGCCATCTCAGAAATCCTCCTAGAATTATTTTCTTCCAGTACATCGTTCTGCAAATATTTTGACTGGTAAGAAAGCAGTCTGGGATATTGGTAATGATGTACTAGTAAAATGATTCTCCGATTGGAATAGAAATATTCGATTATGCTAAAAATATAAAAATTAAAAGACCTTGACAAAGTGCGTCAAGGTACAAACAATCTGCATATAATAAAAAAAGAATATTGAGGTGTTTTAGGTGAGGTTTTTTGATATTAGACAAAAAGAAGTGATTAATGCCTGCACCTGTAAAAGTATGGGGTGTCCTGTGGACATAGAGATTGAGTGCAAAACCGGAGATGTCACTGCTCTTATCATCCCAGGACCAGGCAGAATGTGGGGCTTGCTTGGACGGGATTGTGAATACATAGTTCCGTGGGATTGTGTGCTGCAGATTGGGGATGATATTATTTTGGTGGAGATTAAAGAAGAAGCGTGTCTGAAAAAATACTAGACTCAACTAAGGAATGCTGTAATTTCCGAAAGAAATGCTGGCAGCATTCCTTTTTGCCGTAGTTTTTGTGGTAATTAGGGATGAAAGTAAATATATTTCAATGTATGGGCTGCCAGGACGCCACTGTGTACCAGTAGATGTGCTGTGCTGTTTGCAAAACCAGAGCATTTCGCTGAAAGATACTAGCCTGGATGGGGTGGGAATTGGCGGGACTATCCACATTCGATCCGTTTTCTGATGAAAACGTATCTCAGGTGGATACAAAAACTCGCTTGGGAAGCAAGTTTTTGCCCGCAAATCCCCATCCCATCCAGGCTAGTATCTTTAGCAGCTCATGCTATGGTTTTGCAAACAGTACAGCACATCTACTGGTACACAGCGGCTGGGTAAAATCAGACGCAGAAGTGATGATGAAAGTTGACAATAAAAAGGGTCTGACGTATAATAACATCAATAGAAAATTAAATAAAAGGTAACAATGGTGCATGCCTGTTAGGTGTGAGAATAGGGAATTGGGTGTGAATCCCAAGCAGTCCTGCTGCCGTATTGACTGAGCGGTTTTGTGTTTTGATGACAGCCACTGGATGAAGAATCTGGGAAGGTAAAAACCTGCATAGACGTCTGAGTCGGAAGACCTGCCTTGTTATTGCGGTTTTACCGTATCGTAGTCGCTTCACAGTGTATGGGGCACATATGATCTGTATTTAATGGCTGTCGGTGGGATGGTTGTTGGTTTGATGAAAATGTGTGCAATTTCGTGTAAGTGCGGAGTTGCATTTTTTGTGTGTTGTTAAAGTGATGATAATAAATTGTAATATTCCCAGCAAATAATATTTAGCAAAATATGCAGGATGTGATGACAATATGAAGGTATTTATATCGGGTGGATGTAAGAATGGGAAGTCATATTATGCCCAGCGTCTGGCGAAGGAGCAGCAGAAAAAGGATTTGTATTATGTTGCGACGATGCGTCCGGGAGATGAAGAAGATATTGAACGGATTCAGCGTCATATTCGTGAGCGTGAAGGATGGGGATTTACAACTGTTGAGCAGTATGAAGATGTTGATCAGATGCTGCAGGGATGTGATCCGCAGGGCTCTTTTTTGTTGGATAGTGTCACTGCTCTTTTGGCTAATGAAATGTTCAAAGGGGAGGAAGTGAATGATGCGGCTGGGGACAAGATTTGTTGGGATTTGCTGAAGGTTATGGAAGAAATTGAAGATATTGTGATCGTGTCGGATTATATTTACAGTGATAGTATTGTCTATGATCCGTTGACCGAACAGTATCGCAGAGAATTGGCTCAGATTGACAAAGCGGCAGCAGCTGGATGCGATGTGGTACTTGAGGTTGTATATTCGAATGTGATCGTTCATAAAGGTGGTGAATTATTTGAAACTAATCATTGGCGGAGCTTATCAAGGAAAACTTACGTATGTCCTTGAGGAATATCGGGTTGATCAGGATGAGATTTATTATGCAAGTAAAACTTGTTCAGAATTGCCGGAGGATAAAAAGATAGTTTACCACCTGGAACAATGGGTGATGGCATGTCAACAAGAAAGGCGGGATGCTTTGGAATTGCTGAAAGTATATTTGCAGAGATTTCCGGATGCGGTGTTGATTTGTGAGGATGTTTCCTGTGGTGTGGTGCCTGCTGATCCGATGGTCCGGCAATGGCGGGAAGCTGTGGGGCGGTGTATGGCGGTCCTTTCGCAAGGAGCAGATGAAGTAGTGCGTTTGTTTTGCGGGATACCTGCACAATTAAAATAAATGTAAAGTAGTTATTCTTGGAGGAGAAAATGAAAAAGATAATAGTAAGATTTTTATTGGTGGTATTACTGATTGCCTGCACGGGATGTGGCAGTAATGATGTAAAGGCACCGGAAGCAGATGTGAAACCAGATGAGACTCAAGAAGCAGACAGTGATACAGCAGAGGATACAACAGATGGCTTGACGGATGATGCGGCAAATGATGAAATGGCATCGGGAGAAAATACGGTTGCCGCAGATCTGACAACTGACCGTCAGGGGAATGAGATAACCCTGCCGGAGCAGATTGAGCGTGTTATGGTGGCTGGGCCATCTAATGCAGAAATCCTGGTAGGACTTGGCTATGCGGATAAAATTGCGGCGGCAGATGTATACAGTGGCAACGTAGAAGGCTTGAACAGTGACATTCCAATGTTTGATATGACCGCACCGGATGTAGAGAAAATCCTGCAATTAGAGCCGGACGTAATCTTTGTTACCGGGATGGTGCAGGCAACTGGAGAGGATTTATATAAACCATTTAAGGATGCTGGCGTTTGTGTGATCTACATTCCGTCAAGCAACAGTATTGCCAGCATTGAAGAAGACATCCGTTACATTGCCAGCGTGATGGGAGATGTATCGAAGAGCGATGCAATTATTCAGGAAATGAGTGAGGAAATTAATGCAATTAAGGCAGTTGGTGAGACAATTACGGATAAAAAGAAAGTATATTTTGAAATTGCCGCAGCACCGAATATGTATAGTTTTGGCGATGGCGTATTCTTAAATGAGATGATTGAAATCATCGGTGCTGAAAATATTTTAAAAAGTGAAGAGAAATGGATTACGGCAGCAGATGAAGCTGTAGTGGCCGGCAATCCGGATGTTATCCTGACAAGTGTTAATTATATTGATAACCCGGTGGATGAGATTAAAGGAAGAGCTGGCTGGGATGCGATCACAGCAGTAAAAGATGATGCAGTGTATTATATCGATACTGATGCCAGTAATAACCCCAGTCAAAACATTGTTAAGGCATTGAAAGAAATGGCGAAAGCTATCTATCCAGATAAATATTAATTATGAAACGAAAAATAACTATTTCCATTATAATCAGCATACTGGCACTGCTATTTGCAGTGGCACTGGGAAGTGTATATATATCACCGATGGACATTCTGCGGATTATCGGCAGTAAATTGTTCAAGAGTCAGTTACCAGAGGCATTTAGTGATACCAATATATCAATTATCTGGAACCTGCGATTGCCCCGGACGTTGGTGGCGTTTGTAGTTGGTGGGATGATTTCGGTCAGTGGTGCCGTCATGCAGTCTGTTTTGAAAAATCCACTGGCGTCGTCCTACACGCTGGGAGTTTCTGCCGGTGCCAGCCTGGGGGCAGGATTTGCCATCCTATTTGGTTTTTCCCTGCCGCTCATCGGAGGTTTTTCCCTGCCGGTAATGGGCTTTATCTTTGGGTTGGGAACGATATTGCTGGGGATTTCATTTGCCGGACGTCTGGATAAGGGTTTTGAAAACAATACGATTATCCTTACGGGAATGGTAATTTCCCTGTTTGTCAATGCGATGGTGACATTAATGTCGGCAATTGAGCGGGAGCATATGCAGCGTTTGATCTACTGGCAGATGGGAAGCTTTTCAGCCCAGGACTGGAAGAATCTGTTCATCTTGCTGCCGATTGCAGCGGTGGGCATTCTGTTGGTATTTCATTATAACCGTGAACTGGACATGCTGACCTTTGGCGAAGAGCAGGCTAAGACCATGGGTGTAAATACAAAGCTTGTAAAATGGATTTTGCTAATTGCCGCAGCAGCTTTAACCGGAAGTGCTATTTCCTTTGCGGGTGTGATCGGATTTGTTGATTTGGTGGCGCCTCATGTGGTACGGAAAATATTCGGTTCTTCCCATCGATATGTTATCCCAATGTCTGCATTACTGGGAGGGGTTTTTATGGTCATCTGTGACCTGGTTTCCCGAACGGTGATTCCCAATCAGGAAATCCCGGTGGGAGCAGTAACTGCATTGATCGGTGCGCCATTCTTTGCTTATATTTTTTTCAGTAAGCGGGAATAAGAAACGAGGTATTATGTTAAAATTAACGAATGTTACAACCGGATACGGGAAATTGGAGATTGTAAAAAATATATCCTTTCAGGTTAATAACAATGATAACTTGTGCATTATCGGACCAAATGGATGCGGCAAGACAACCTTGCTAAAAGCCATTGCCAAAGTGCTTCCTTTTCAGGGAAAGGTTGAGATTGATGGGACATCGGTTACATCGATGAAGCACGGTGAGGTATCCAGAAAGATTGCGATTATGAGCCAGACCTCATCACTCTATTTTCCTTATAGTGTGTATGATACGGTAATGATGGGACGTTACTTGCATATGCAGGGCGAATTTTTCAAAACCCCATCCAAAGCTGATAAAGAAATTGTTATGAAATGCATTGAAGCTGTTGCTCTAAAAGATGTTAAGGATAAGGAGATAACCAAGCTTTCCGGAGGGCAGCTGCAACGGGTATATCTGGCCAGAACCCTGGCGCAGGAACCGGAGATCATCCTTTTGGATGAACCGACGAATCATCTGGACTTAAAATTCCAGATTGAGTTGATCGAATACTTGCGGGAATGGTCTAAAGAGGACAGCCATTCGGTAATTGGCGTCCTTCACGATATCAATCTGGCCATGCGGCTTTCAGAGAACCTGATGGTGATGAAGGACGGAAAGGCAGTTGCCGAAGGCAAAGCAGGAGATATTGTAACGGGAAGCCTGCTGCAAAAAGTGTATGATATCGATGTGGCCGGATATTTTCGAGGGGCGCTGAAACGCTGGAATGGTGGCTGTGAATAGTGATAGTAAAATTCAGCCATGTGAATTTTTAAAAGTTCCGCAAATACTATTCCTCTCCACTAAACAGTAACGGTAAAAATGTCCTCTAATTGTTTTGCAAAAAGCATATTTGTAACCAAAACAAATTTGTGTTATAATTACGGAAATTGGGTGTCAGCAAAGCAGGCTGGCCAACTGGGAGGTTAATAAATGAGATGTCCATTTTGTAATCAGGATAATACGCGAGTGGTGGATTCAAGACCGGTAGAGGGCAGTAGTGCAATTCGCCGTCGCCGTATGTGTGATGAATGCCAGAAGCGTTTTACCACATATGAGAAACTGGAGACAATTCCGCTGATCGTGATTAAAAAGGATCAGAACAGAGAACGGTATGACCGTTCGAAGGTTGAAGCTGGTGTATTAAGGGCTTGTCATAAGCGCCCCATTTCGGCGGAGAAAGTAACTGCCTTAATTGATGCGGTGGAGACGGAAGTTTTTAATCTGGAAGAAAAAGAGATACCCAGTACTGTAATCGGCGAGATTGTGATGGACAAGTTAAAAGACTTAGAAGCAGTTGCCTATGTCCGTTTTGCTTCAGTATATCGTGAGTTCAAGGATGTTAACACCTTCATGGATGAGCTCAAAAAGATGCTTAAATAGATTGCTCTTTCAAACGTCATGTGATATAATTTCACAGAAAGTTCTTTGTGTTTAGTGCAGTGAAGAGATAAAGGACATTGATGGAGTAAAGGGAGGAGTCATATTATGAAAAAATTAATGGTAAAGAAGTTTTTTGCAGTATCGTTCTCAGTTGTAATGGCGATGAGCATGTTAGCCGGATGCGGGTCGAAAGACAATGCAAAGGATGAAAATGCACAGGCAGATAACAATGCTGCCGAAACAGAAGCGGCGGAAGATAAAGCTGTTGAAGACGCTGCAGCGGAAAGTGAAGCAGAGGACGGAACCGTTTATAAAATTGGTGTTCTCCAATATGTTCAGCATGATGCGCTGGATGCTTCCAATGAAGGATTTTTTAAAGCATTAGATGATTTGGGTGTAAAATATGAAGCTGATAAGCAGAATGCGGCAGGAGAATCATCTGCCTGTCAGACAATTGCCCAGACATTAGTAGATAATAAAAGTGATTTGATTTTCGCAATTGCAACTCCGGCAGGACAGTCCGCAGCCGGTATCACAAGTGAGATTCCGATTGTTCTAACAGCATGTACTGATCCGGCGAAATCCGGGCTTTGCGAATCAAATGAAGCCCCTGGCACAAATGTAACAGGTACTTCTGACCTGACTCCGGTAAAAGAACAGATGGATCTTTTAAAACAGATCCTTCCGGATGCGAAGAAGGTAGGTATTCTTTATTGTTCCGCGGAATCTAACTCAGAGATTCAGGTAGCGATGGCAAGAGAAGCACTGGATGCCCTTGGTATTGAGCATGAAGATTACACCGTATCTGCGTCCAATGAAATTCAGGCAGTAGTAGAATCTGCAGTAGGAAAAGTAGATGCATTATATGCACCAACCGATAACGTAATTGCAGCCGGTATGTCAACCGTTGGTATGATTGCTGCGGATAATAAGATTCCGGTAATCTGCGGTGAAGAGGGCATGACCAATGAAGGCGGTCTTGCAACCTATGGTATTAATTACTATGAATTAGGTTATAAGGCAGGCGAGATGGCGGCAAAGATTTTAACTGAAGGTGCGAATCCGGCGGATATGCCGATTGAATACCTGGCAGCTGAAGAATGTGAGTTAACGGTAAACAACGAAACGGCAGAAATCTTAGGTATTGACGTTTCCGGTTTAAAAGCAGAGTAAAGATTACATTGATAAACTGAAGGCCAAGGGGATTCCGAAGGGAGTTTCCTTGGTATTTCTAAATTTAGGAGGAAAATAGCATGAGTGGCTTATTACTGTCCATGCAAGGTGCGGTTTCCCAGGGTGTTTTATGGGGGATCATGGTACTGGGGGTATATATCACATATCGGATTCTGGACATTGCCGATCTTACGGTAGATGGAAGTTTTGCCTTAGGCGGGTGTATCTGTGCGACACTGGTAGTTGGTGTCGGCTGGAACCCTATTCTGGCGCTGATAGCTTCGGCGGCAGCCGGGCTTGTGGCCGGTGCAATAACTGGATTTTTACACACTATATTTGAGATTCCGGCTATCTTATCGGGAATCTTGACCCAGATTGCACTATGGTCCATTAATTTAAGAATTATGGGTGGAAAAAGTAATATTCCGCTATTAAAATCCGATACTATTTTTTCCTGGATTGTAGATGTAACCGGACTTACCCAGTCCCAGGTCAGCATGCTGGTGGGGATTGTAATTGCAGCTTTGATGATTGTTCTCCTATATTGTTTTTTCGGCACCGAGCTGGGCGCAGCGCTGCGTGCAACAGGAGACAATGAAGATATGGCTCGTGCTCTTGGGGTGAATACCAAAAGAACAAAAATGCTGGCTCTGATGCTTGGTAACGGACTGGTTGCTTTCTCCGGCGGACTGGTTTGCCAAAGTCAGAAATATGCCGATATTAATATGGGCACCGGTGCTATTGTTATTGGCCTTGCGGCGATTGTCATTGGTGGTGTGCTGATGGGAAGGCTGCGTGCCTTCAGCAGCAAACTTACTTCAGCTGTAGTAGGAGCGGTGGCCTATTTTCTGATTCGTGCCATTGTGCTGCGAATGGGTATGGATGCCAACGATATGAAACTGCTGTCGGCCATCATCGTAGCTTTTGCACTATGGATTCCGATAGCAACGAATAAGTGGAGAATTAAGCGTTCTTATTTGGGAGGAGGCAACTAAATGCTTAAAATAACCAATGTTCACAAAACATTTAATAAAGGTACGATTAACGAGAAAAAAGCATTGTGCGGTGTAGACCTTCATATTAAAGAAAGTGAATTTGTCACCGTTATTGGCGGAAATGGTGCCGGTAAATCCACAGTTTTAAATATGATAGCAGGAGTATATCCAATTGATATGGGTAAAATCATCCTTAATGGTGAAGATATATCCCGTATGCCGGAGTACGCGCGCGCCAAATACCTGGGGCGTGTATTCCAGGATCCAATGAAGGGTACCGCCGCAGGTATGGAGATTGAAGAGAATCTTGCACTTGCTTATCGCCGCGGTAAAAAGCGTACGTTAAAATGGGCGATTTCAAAAGAAGAAAGAGTGAAGTATCGCGAGGAACTGAAAAAACTGGATTTAGGTCTGGAAGACCGGCTTACTTCCAAAGTAGGATTGCTTTCCGGCGGGCAGCGCCAGGCGCTGACCCTCTTAATGGCAGCCTTGCAGAAGCCACAGTTACTGTTGCTGGATGAACATACAGCTGCATTGGATCCGAAGACAGCTGCAAAAGTGCTTAAATTGACAGAGACGATAATCGCAGAGCATAATCTGACGGCACTTATGATCACGCATAACATGAAAGATGCGATTCGTCTCGGAGACCGGTTGATCATGATGCATGAGGGGCGGATCATCTACGATGTGCAGGGAGAAGAGAAGAAGAATCTGCAGGTAAAGGATCTGCTATCTAAGTTTGAACAGGCAAGCGGCGGAGAATTTGCCAATGATCGGATGATGTTGGCATAATGCGTTACAGTTCAGCCTTTGCCTGAACCGCAACCATAACGAATTTCAAAAACATCTGATGTTGGGGTTCCACCAAAAGTTGAACTGCAACGCATGCTTATTAGGAGATAGATTATGAAAAAATTTGAAAAATCAACGAAACTGGATAACGTATTGTATGACGTCAGAGGACCGGTAGTAGATGAAGCAGCCCGAATGGAAGAGCAGGGAATGAAGATTCTGAAGCTGAATATCGGGAATCCGGCCCCGTTTGGTTTTGACGCACCGGAAGAAGTGATTCTGGATATGCGCCAATCACTGCGGGACTGTCAGGGATATTCTGACTCCAGAGGTATCTTTGCAGCCAGAAAAGCAATCATGCAATACAGCCAAATCCGTAATATTCCCAATGTTGGGATGAATGATATCTACACCGGCAATGGTGTCAGTGAACTGATCACCCTATGTATGCAGGCACTTCTGAATGATGGGGATGAAATTCTGATTCCGGCACCAGATTATCCATTGTGGACAGCATCTGCGAACTTGGCAGGGGGAAAAGTAGTCCATTATATCTGCGACGAGCAGGCGGAATGGTATCCTGATATTGAAGATATGAGCAGTAAGATAACCGATCGTACCAAAGCGATTGTTGTTATTAACCCCAACAACCCGACTGGCGCACTGTATCCGAAAGAAATTCTGGAACAAATTGTTCAGTTAGCAAGAGAACACCAACTGATTATCTTTTCCGATGAAATCTATGACCGTCTTGTAATGGATGGAGGGCAGCATATATCTATTGCCAGTCTTGCACCGGATTTGTTCTGCGTTACCTTCAGCGGGCTTTCCAAGTCCCATATGATTGCCGGATTCCGAGTCGGCTGGATGGTATTAAGCGGGGACAAATCAAGAGCAAAAGGGTACATTGAAGGGATTAATATGTTATCAAATATGCGTCTGTGCTCCAATGTTCCGGCGCAGGCAATTATCCAGACCGCACTTTGGGGTTATCAAAGTGTAAATGAATATGTAGCTCCAGGGGGTCGGATTCGGGAACAGCGTGATTATATCTGCGAAGCGCTTAATGATATCCCTGGCATTACTGCTGTAAAGCCCAAAGGGGCCTTTTACATTTTTCCAAAGATTGATGTTAAGAAATTCAATATTGAGAATGATGAACAGTTTGCCTTGGATTTCCTAAAAGAAAAAAGAGTCCTGGTGATTCCGGGAAAAGGATTCAACTGGCATGAACCAGATCATTTCCGAGTGGTTTATCTGCCCAGAGTAGAGGTACTGAAAAAATGTGTAAGAAAATTAGGCGAGTTTCTGGATGGCTATCATCAATAACCCCGATCATCAGGGCTGAACTGTAACCAGGGCTATTCTTCGATGTGCTCCAAACCTTGAGCAAGTATGGTAGATACGTGAGAATCCGCCAGCGAGTAATAGACAGTTTTTCCATCACGGCGGAACTTCACAAGTGACATCTGCTTAAGGACTCGAAGCTGATGGGAGATGGCACTTTGAGTCATCGACAATACATCAGCGATATCGCAGACACAAAGCTCACCAGCCGCAAGGGTATAGAGAATACGGATGCGGGTTGGATCACCAAATACTTTAAATAAGTCGGCAAGTTTGTAAAGGGTTTCCTCTTTCGGGAGGATGCCCTTTTCTATATGTTCATGATGATGTGTTTCGTCACATATCTCAGTACTATTTTTATTCATGGTGAAATTCCTCCTTTGAAATGGGACTTTCTGATAGTGTATTATATCATGATCTGGTACAATATCAGTTTAGCGGAAAATCCTGCAGTGGTCAATCTTTTTGCAAGATAAAGCGCATGCTGTGATTATTGTTCAGGTATATGAAGTTTTAAAAGTTGAGATATTCAATTTATTGGCGGTCAGGACGCACCTGTCCCCGTACACAGCGGCTGGGTTTTGGTAAGTATATAAGTTGTGTGGGTACTTTATTTGACATAGGGTATACCTATTTTTTATATAAAATACGAATGGAGTTGAGGATACAAAGGAAAGCAACTCCTGTGTCGGCAAATACGGCAAGCCACATCGAAGCAAAACCGCAAAGCCCTAAGACCATAATAATTATTTTAATGATTAATGCGAATACCACATTCTGCATTGCCACCTGACTGGTAGCCTTAGCGATTGCAAAGGACTGAGGGATAGCGTCCATGCTGGAAGTCATATATACCACATCAGCCGCTTCAATAGCAGCATCAGCGCCACTTCCCATCGCCGCTCCGACATCAGCAGCAGCCAGAACCGGGGCATCATTGATGCCATCACCAACGAACATAACGGCACCGTGTTTTTGCCGAATAGCTTTAAGTTTACTTACTTTATTTTCCGGCAGCAATTTTGCATGAACTTCCTGAATACCGGCAGCATCAGCGATTGCCTTAGCACTTTCTTCCCCGTCGCCAGTCAGCATTGCTGTCATAATGCCCGCTTCTTTCAACTGGGAAATAGCAGGGGCAGCATTGGACTTTATCGTATCCGATACAATCAAATTGCCTTCGAATTTACCATTAACAGCAATCAATACTTCTGCACCAAAGGCAGTTTTGTGATAATCAGAAAAATCAATATGGTATTTTTCCATCAATTGCTGATTACCACATAAAATCTCATCATTTGCGATTCTGGCATGAAGCCCGTGACCGGAGATCTCTTCCAGATTCTCGGGTGTACTAAGAAGAATCTGTTTATTCTTTGCAGCAGTTACAATACTGACTCCAATAGGATGGGTAGAATACTGCTCAAGGCTGGCGGCAATTTGCAGCAACTGCTGCTCATCCATACCATTCACCGGAATAACTTGCTGCAGCACAAAGTTTCCTTCTGTTACGGTTCCGGTTTTATCCATTACTACGGCAGATACCTTTTGCAAAGCTTCCAAAGATACTCCACCTTTAAATAGAATACCCTTCTTAGAGCCCGCACCAATACCACAGAAGAAAGCCAGAGGTACACTTAATACCAATGCACATGGACAGCTTATAACCAAAAAAGATAGAGCTGTATAAATCCATTGATGCCAATTACCGGTAAATAATGATGGTATGACAGCTGTAGTGATAGCGATAGCGACAACTACTGGTGTATAGATTCGGGCAAAGCGGGTGATAAAATGGTCGATTTTAGGTTTGCTGGCAGCGGCATTCTCGACAGAGTCCAAAATCCTTGTTACCATGGATTCTCCCAGCGGTTTTTCAACCTGCATTTTGAGCTGTCCCGATGTATTAACGCAACCAGAGACGACTTTGTCGCCGGCTTTTACAGATATCGGAACCGGTTCACCGGTTATGGCAGAAGTATCAATACGACTCTCCCCTGTCATGATCACACCATCCAAGGGAATACGATCACCAGGTCTTACTAAAAGAATATCACCCGGTTTGGCATCTGCAGCAGGAATAGCTTTTATTTCAGTACCATTAACCAAATTCACTACTTCCGGACGCATGTCAACGGCCTCCATAATCTGAGAACGACTTCGCTCCACCGCCTTTTCTTCAAAATACTCGCCTACACGAAAGAAGAGCATGACCCCGACTGCTTCCGGGTAATCCTTGATTGCAAATGCGCCAAGAGTAGCGATACTCATAAGGAAATTCTCGTCAAATATTTGTCCTTTGATTAAGTTCTTTAATGCGGTAAGAACAATTTTTCCCCCAAGTATTATATAAGCAATAAGGTAAATGGGCAGCGTAAAGTTGGTCCCAAAATTCTGCGATTCCATAACCTTACCAACTATTAAGAGAGTAGCACCACCTAAGATAAATGCCAGAGAGTGATCCTTTTTCTTATCAGCTCCCACAGCGCTTTCATTACGAGAAGGCTGTGTATCCCTTAGTATAACTTTTACTTCCGGTTCAATTGATGCGCAGATACTTTGTATCTGTGGCAGTAAGCCATCGTAATTATCAGCGGCTAAGCGTAATTGCTTTGTTGCAAATGTAATTGTTGCAGATTCTACACTTGTCAATGCCTTAATCTTGGTTTCCATTTTAGCAGCACAGTTAGCACATCCCAGGTTTTCCAAAATATACACCCTTTTTGCGGCAGCATTATTGTCATCCTCAGCTGAAGCATTCATATCTTGATGCACTGCGTGCAAATGGTCATGTCCACATCCGCACTCGTCACCGTGAGCCTGCTGATGTTCATCATGCGCATGATTCTGCCCACAGCCACATTCATTACCGGGCACATGTTGATGTACAGCGTGCGAGTATTCTGATACGCACCCACACTCATCGGTTGGTGTGAAGAAGGGGTGATTTCTATATTCTTTCATAAACTTTAGTCCTCCTTAAAAATTAAAATATATATGAATAATTGTTCATATGTTAATTATATTATTGTTATATGCTGTTGTCAATATCTTTGTGCAAAAATAATTTTTTCCCAACATGGATAATGCCGGGATTACATACAGATACTAGTACATCGAAGAATAAATAATGAATCCCTTCGCTGGTCTGATTTTCCGAGAGCACAAACGAAAAAGCCTCAGCGTAGCCCGCTACGCCTACGTTTTTTCATTTGCACTCTCGAAAAAC
>Ga0153922_1000131_pt1 | contig 29525 bp, 28 predicted proteins | sample TSNJ006MetaG_FD_104723 | JGI IMG/M metagenome (GOLD analysis project Ga0153922, IMG submission 104723) | Attine ant fungus gardens microbial communities from New Jersey, USA - TSNJ006 MetaG | ecosystem: Host-associated > Fungi > Mycelium > Unclassified | place: USA: New Jersey, Brendon T. Byrne... | reverse complement strand
TGGCATAAATTTCCTGCTTGATAAAATCCACCTTTTTTGAATGAAAGCAGCTTAATCCAATAGCATATTTTAATTCTCGGAAGGATGTCTCAATTCCTTACACGAACTTTCGTGTAAGGAATTGAGGAAACCTTTAAAGTGACCAAAAGCGAGCTGGAAGCCCGCTCGGTATTTGTATCCACCCGGAAACATATCGAAACACATTTCCTGACCTGCTTTATTGCACTGATGCTCTCACGCATCTTGGAAATGAAAACGGAACGCCGATACAGCATCGGAAGACTCCTGGATGCCATGGTACAGTCAAACTGTACTTATTTACAAAGTTACTCTTATAAGAACCACATTATCTGTTTTTGCTGTTCTTTATTGACGCTCCCGCCATAGTGGAGCACACCTGTTCACTCCGTGACCAGCAGCTACTGGCACTAATTTTGCATGAATATCAATTATGCGCCTAATGTTTGATAGCATAGTAGTTGGAAGGACGGACGCGGCAGAGGAGCATGGTTCAACAAGTACTTTACTAAAAAAACATATCTTATAATATTCCAGAGTTTCCACTAGATGAATCACCTATACTAAACTTATAAACCACCTCTCCTGGCACACAGCGGCGTCCTGGCAGCCCACACATTGCAATAGTAAGCTTTTAAAAATCCTCATTCCACAATCTACAACAAATACTCCTGCACCGAAGTAACCGCATTAGCCCCATCCGCCGCCGCCGTAATAATCTGCCGCAAACTCTTCGTCCTAACATCCCCCACAGCAAAAACCCCAGGCACACTAGTCTTACAATCCTCCCCAGCCACAACATACCCCCCAACATCCACTTCAAGCATCTCCCGAAACATCCCCGAGTTAGGTTCAATCCCCACTGCCACAAACACCCCGTCAACATCCAGCACACCAGTCTCCCCAGTCTTCACATCCTTAACCAAAACCCCTTTCACCAACTCATCGCCAACAATCCCTTCCGGCACAAGATTCCACTTCATCTCCACATTCTCAAGCGAAAACAACTTCTCCTGCAGCGCCTTCGCCGCCCGCAATTCATCCCGCCGATGTACCACATAAACCTTCTTGCACCCCCGTGCCAAAAAGATAGCATCTTCAATCGCCACATCCCCGCCGCCAACAACAGCTACCGTCCGACCCTTAAAAAAAGCCCCATCACAAGTCGCACAATAGGACACCCCCATCCCCGTCAACTCAGCCTCTCCTTCAACCCCAAGCAACCGATGATGCGCCCCAGTAGCAACAATAATACACTTAGCCTGATAAACCGATTCCTGCGTCCAAACCGTCTTTATTTCCTGATCCACAGTAAGCTCCTTCACTTCCTGCCGAACAAATTCCACTCCCATCTGCTCAGCATGCTCCCGAAACTTCTGCGCCAACTCCATTCCGCTAACCCCGGGTAATCCCGGATAATTATCCACTTCATAGGTATTAATAATCTGGCCTCCACTAACATAAGCCGCCTCGATCAACACCGTTTCCAGCCGCGCCCTGACCGCATATATCGCCGCACTTAATCCAGCCGGACCTGCACCAATAATAATAACATCATACATCTTTTGCATTTTACATCCCTTTCATCGCCATTTCCAGATTCTTAGCCGCCTCCGATATGCTATTTCCCTCTTTTGATATACCTTCGGGATAATTCACAACCTTAATTCCACTCACAAGCTGAAGCGCATTATCAATCGTAATACTGGTATAGCACATTTTTTCTTCATCATGATATATATAGTATGTAACCGTATTTAATTTTTCATCCGTCTGTTCTTCATACTCAGCATCACCAAGCGCCGTCAGACAATCTTCCCGGCTCATTCCAAGGGTAATTCCTTTAGCAATCTTCGCCGGTACCTTAGTAACCGCTAAATCGGCATATAAAATGGTTACAAAGCAATTATCCACCACAGTAACTTCCTCACCGGGATTATATACAATCGTATACAAGTTCCGGCCATCCTTGGATAATGCTGCTGAGCCAAATTCTCCCGGCTTTATCACCTCATCTGACTGCTCCTTTAACACTGCCCAGCCCTTATCTGTAAAAGCCTTAACTGGTGCCGGAACTCGATATAATGCCTGATCATAACTTATCGTACATACACCAAAATCCTCGGCTATAACCTCCGGCTCCTGGTATTCACGGATTGCTTCGCTAGGTTCCTTACTAACCTTCTCCTCATTCTCCTCTTCCGGATTCTCAAGATTATAGAACTCAATCCGGTTCAGTTTCTCTGTCTTTGGGGCAAATACCAGGATTACCCGTTTATTCAGCCCGAATTCATAAGTCAGCATCAGTTTATCTTCACCTTCATAACGGTCTGTCGGATCGCCATATGCTTCCTCAACCTGGACAATCGTCGATTCCAACATCGAAATCCCCTCCGGCAAGGTAACACTTATCGTCTCTGACCCTTCCGCTATCTGCGCCATATCAATTACTGCTGCACCTACAAAGCACTCCTTAATCGACATCTGCTCTGTTAAAAAATTCGTCATTTGGGTGATAATAACTTGTCCTTCCAACTCGAACTCCTGATTTTCACGATAGGAACGCGCATCTATCATATCCTCTTCATTTCCTTTGAAAATCCAGCCCGCGGCAATGGCCTCTTGATATTTTAGAGGAAGCTTTATCTCCTGCCCCTGAACTAAAAATCCTATATCCTTTAAAGCATCTTTCATAACCGGCACTTCTGGCTTAACTTCCTCATCCGTCACCATCTCCGAAACAAGCGGTACCGTTTCTTCCTCTTGCTTTTTACATCCTGTCATCATTACTAACAGCAACATTAAAAGCAAATATCTGCAACTTTTCATAACTTCCTCCTCACGGCAAATATTTTTGCTACTGCTCACCCTGTGACCAGCAGCACGCTTCGCAAAATAGCCGCCGTGTAAACTGTAACATATTGTACCTACCATAAAATTGTAACACAAAGCATATTTTTTTCCAATGTATATTCATACTCTTCAAAGGAATTCATACACTGATAATAAATGATAAAACATCTTAAGGAGCTTTATGAAAAAGCTATCGCGGCATATAAAACCATCTGTTGTTATTATCCTTTTCATGGTCTTTGTTCTAGGTCTGCTTCTGGGAAGAATCGTAAAGAGCTCGTTTAATTCAGAAAACGCACGCTTCGAAGAATTTTCTGATGAACTCTTCACCCAGCAAGTCAGCGGCAATACATTAAACCTCCACTACACCTTAGCTAATCCCGCCAACTATGGAATTACCGATTATCCCCTCACCCTGGGCAGTATTGACGCCGATAAACTTCCCGAACAATACGCCTCTTTAGAGAACGGCAAAAAGGCTCTCGCTGACTTCAACTATAAGGAATTAGATTCAGATAATCAGCTGGCACTGGACATCTTGGATCTCCATTATGACACCGAGCTCTCGCTGGGCGACCAATACATGCTCCAGGAAATGCTCAGTCCGTCCTTAGGCATACAGGCTCAGCTTCCCATCCTTCTGGCCGAATATACCTTCCGCACCGAAAAGGACATTCAGGATTACCTGGGACTGCTAAAATCCATGCCTACATATTTTAATCAAATATTGGAATTTCAAAAGGAAAAGTCTGCTCAGCAGGTCTTCATGAGCGATACTACAGTAGACCGGATCGCTGCCCAGTGCAATTCCTTCATCGCCAATAAAACCGATAATTACCTGATCACCATTTTCGAAGAACAAATCCAGGACTTTAAAGGATTAAGCAACTCTCAGAAACAAGATTATATCGCCCAGAACAAAGAAGCCGTACTATCTTCGGTTATCCCGGCATATCAAGGCCTGGTCGACGGACTTAACCAACTAAAAGGAACCGGCAAAAACCCAAATGGCCTTTACTACTATAAAGGCGGAAGAGACTATTACATATACCTCCTGAAAAGTAACTCCAGCCTTTACGACTCCGTCGAAAAACTGCAGACCCGTCTTTATAAGCAACTGCTTGCCGACTATACCCAAGTTAAAAAAATTTTAACCGAAAACCCAAACACAGCCGTTGCCTCAACCAAAAAAGGTCTCCTCACCAGCACCCCCGAAGAAATGCTAAAAGACCTTCAAAAGAAAATCACCAACGATTTCCCAACCATGAATAGCGTCTCATACAGCATTAAATATGTTCATCCGGATTTAGAAAAATACTTAAGCCCTGCTTTTTACCTGACTCCGCCCATTGACACATTATCACCAAACTCCATCTACATTAACCGCAGCTCAAAAATGGAGGGCGTGGAATTATACACCACCTTAGCCCACGAAGGCTTCCCCGGACACCTATACCAAACCGTATACTTCGCCTCCGAACACCCCCTAAAGATCCGCAGCCTGCTCAACATGGGCGGCTATATCGAAGGCTGGGCCACTTATGTAGAATCCTATGCTTACGGCTACGTTGATACCGACCCCGATGTCAGCCAGTTCCTCTGGCTAAACCGCTCCATGAACCTTTGCCTGTACTCTCTTTTAGATATTGGCATTCACTACTACGGATGGACTCTTAATGACGTCTCCTCGTATCTAAAAAACTTTGGAATTACCAACATCGCCGTAATACAAGAGATCTTCCAGGCAATTGTAGAAGATCCAGGCAATTATCTTAAATACTATATGGGCTATTTAAGTTTCGTTGATCTGCGCAATAAAGTTCACAAAGAACAAGGCGATGACTTCCAACTAATAGAATTCCATCAGGCCGTCCTGGAAGCCGGCCCAGCCCAGTTCCCCGTATTGGAGAAACACCTGCTGGAAGCCTCCTGACAGTGCGCCCGGTATGGGTACACCCAAAAACACCCCTGGGGAAATTAATTTTATCCCAGGGGTGTTCGCTATTCAGTTCTTTATCCTTTATTCCTCTTTGGTTTTCCCTCAATCCACCATTCTGATAAAAGATTGAAACAAGTTTAATTTGCCAAATCCCCACTCTCTGTTAGGAAACGAAAATGCCAAAGGTCGGTCCGCGCCTCTGACAAGAATGGCTTTGATTGCTGAAGTTGACATATTTGACCGATTACCCTGGACAATTCCCCATGTCATCAAATTAGCAGCAGCTCCGGCAACATGTGCCGCTGCAATCGAGGTTCCCGATCTTTGAACTAAGGAAAAACCCGGTGCTATTCCCGGACCATATACATCCACTCCCGGAGCTACGATGTCTGGCTTTACAATTCCAATTCGGTTATACCCACGGCTGGACTGAAGATAAATGCTGTTGTAATGATGATTAAAGGCTCCTGCTGTAATCACATCGGGGGTATTCCCCGGCTCTGTTATGATGGTATTCGGATTTGAACTCAAGAAAAAAGTTTCTTCTGAAATAAACCCTGCAACCGGCAGCCATAAATTATATTGCCCGTTGATGAACAGCCTGTTATAAACCCTTATTCTCCATACCCCTTCTGTAGGATTTTTAAAACGCATGAAAACAAATTTGCTTCCACTGCCAAACTGCGAGATTCCATAGTAAACTGTGATTTCAGTTGCCTCAAGTATAAAAGACAACATTGTTTCCGTCTGATAGCTGATCGGAACCCTCTGTATCACCTGACCTGTCGGAGAAATGAAACCGACAGAATAAGCTTCGGGAGCACTTGCCCATAATTGGGTGACAAACCCTGTTTCTTTACCTCCCACTTTTATCTCAACATCCTCATATTCCTGGCCTGATCTAAAACTTCCCTGAAAATGATGACGCAGTCCTCCTTCATCTCCTGCCGCTAAAACGGTCGTAATACCGGTCAACTGGTTGATTCTGCGTAACATAATAGCCAGTGGGGATGTCCCTTCATGACTTCCATAATTTGTTCCCACACCAATATAAATCACCAGGGGCATTTGATACCTGCCTGCCAGAAGCATTAAATACCGAATTCCCATCATAATATCATTTTCCTGATATGCAACTGCTGAACTTTGTATACTATAAAAATCCCGCAGATATCTTTTAGCCGGTTTCAGTTTTACCACTCCAATAGAACATTCCGGGGCAGCACCAGTAAAGTTCAGTTCAAAGGACTGGTTCCCGGCTGCAATTCCGGCCATAAAGGTTCCATGACCCTCTTCATCTATACTGGGTACGATATCTAAAGGTTGACTGGACTGCAGCGCTTCATTAATCTGCTCCCTTGAAAAATGTGAACCATAGGAAACGGTGGAATACGACTCAGGGGCTTCATTTTGCTCAGAAAATGCGCTTAGGGTCTGATCCCATATCCCCAGAATCCTTGTTGTTCTATCCGTATTTTGAAAGAGTGGATTTTGATAATCAATTCCGCTATCAATAAATCCAATCATTGTGCCTTGGCCCCTCAGGTTCAAAAAAGGCTGTGTCAGCACCTGCTCGATTCCTGATGCAGTCATACTTGTGGTGTCAAGCAGGGTATATAGATTTGGTATCACAGCATATGGAACCATTGAAAAATTATCTATATCTGTTCCTGCAGGTTGAGTATAAATAATAGAAAATAAAGAATCCACATAATCGGTGCAGACTATTTTATTTGTTGCTTCTAATGGGATCTGTCCTAAATAATTAGACAGGATAAAATCAGCATATGCTTCTGATGCGATGTCGTGTATACATGAAGGCACTTTTACGTCCCTCCGGAATCAGTTTATTATATTATTATGATGAGCTTGGTAATAAAAGACCAAATGACACCGATTCAAAAGCTCTTTAAACCTGACATCTACAATCCATTAGATTTTCCCCGACAAGAAGCTGCTGCACAAGTAATTCGCACAACAGCTCTTTTCCTTATCGTAATATGTGGTGGTACTGTATATGCTGATGTTTGTTTTCACAACAGCCCTTTTCCTTTATCGTAATATCCATCGTTACATGTGGCCGGCCACCACCAGGCTGGCAATAACCCCTGCTGCAGTGGCGGCAATAACCCCAGGGAGGGTGTATCTCGTCTTGGTCACCTTAGCTGCTGTACAATACAAAGACATCGTATAGAATACCGTCTCTGTACAGCTCATTATGATCGCCGCCACCCTGCCTGCATAGGAATCTACTCCAAACTCCTTAAAAATATCCAGCACCAGGCCATTAGCTGCACTAGCAGAGAACAATCGGACAATCACCACCGGAACTACTGACGAAGGCAGGCCAGATCCTTCAGTTACTTTCCCTAATCCCTGACTAATCACATCTAAAAATCCGGATGCTCTTAAAATCCCCACTGCTACCAACAGGCCGACCAGGGTAGGCATAATCTTAACCACTGTCTTAAATCCATCTGTTGCCCCTTCTACAAAATCTTCATAAATGTTTCGTTTCATCAAAACACCAAATCCAAGAATATAGAATATTATAAGCGGTATCAGCATATTAGAGATAAACATCAAAAAACGCATGGCATCTCCTGTACTTTTCTTTACTTTTATCATATGCACAAAAGGACAGGTACATACAACTAGTGTAACCAACATTAATTAACTATATGGCTCACTGATATTTAATTCTTCTTACGCCGATCTGTCAGCATCTGCTTCAATTCATTTAACGAATCCTGATATCGCTTGGAAACCATCGTTGGATTTCCATAGATACGTCCCTTTTGCTTTTTCCGCCGGGATAGGATGGTGCTGTTGTGGGATTTAAGAATCTCCTGAAACTTTCCACGGTATTGTTCCACTTCATCCGAAGCATTTCCCATGCTTCCCCGGAAAGAACTCTTGAGTGCTCCCAGGCGCTCATCAATCTCCTTACGCAGATCATCAATCCTTAACCGCCTATACCAGCTGACGTCCTTCTTCTCCTCCTGCACTCCACGTGTAAAAGCAATCATCGCATCCAGTCTCCGTTCCATAACGACCAGTTCTTCCTTTACCTTATCCATCTTATCCAACAGTATCCGCAAGTTCAGAGCCCCGTGGAACGATATTGCAAAATCAACCACAACATAACAGCTTAAGACAGCTGTTCCCCAATTCAAAACCGACTCGGGCAAGGTCAGCACAAAATGTTCCACCGGTTTATGCAAAAAGCGGGTCATCAGGATGGTGAAGAATCCCCATGCCACAGAAGAAGAAAGGCAGATGTGTCCTTTATAATTAAACTTCAGGTTGGAATAATCCCAATATCGAACTTTAAACAGAGCCTCCATCAAAGCCCCGGTAATCAGCTCCAGTGCTGTGGCTCCCACCACTCCTGCAAGGTACGTCAGGATCAGATTATCCTGAAATGGTGCCGATACCACCAGTATCATAATGGCTCCGGTCCCATATATTGGCAGAAAAGGACCGTGCATAAATCCCCGGTTGACAAATTTACACTTCTTTACAGAAATATATATCGTTTCCCAGCACCATCCTATAAAGCAGTATATATAAAAAAACAACAGCCATTCCAACAAACTATATGAATACATATGCCAAGTCTCCTTTTATCTGTATATATCACAGTATTCCTTAATGTAAATCACTTATTCGTCAATACCAGATTGCTGACGATGATCTTAGCTTCAACCCTTCTTCCAGCTCTTTCTGATGATACAAGTATCCCGCATCTTCATAATACTGGGTTCCTTCGGGCATCTTTTGATACAGGAATCCACATTTAATGTAGATACCAGTGGCTGAACGAAAACGCCAATGGCTACATATAGTATACGATATACACACCCTTTCGAAAAGCCTAAAATTTTTTATACTCTTTAAAAAAAGGCTTTTTGTGGTATAATCCTAAGTAAGTTGTCGGTAACTATTCAGTAGGTGGTATCAAGAGCATCTTCACCAGGAGACAAAGGTATGGATAAAAAATCAAAAAATTTAGAAACCATTTTTCAGCAGGCCAAAATCGGCAATGAAGTTGCCTTTTCCCAGATCTATGCTGCAACATATCAATCTCAGTACTATTTGGCATATCACATTCTACACGATTCCTCTTTAGCGGAGAAGGTCATTCAAGAGATTTATATTACATTTTTTCAAAATCTACACAACATTGAGCATGCCTGGGAAATCGCTGTTTACTTAAGCAGAGTTAATTATCAGCTTTGCCTGAAACACAAAAACCAGCAGATGAAAGGTGCCAATTATTCTTTTGGGCAAACTAATCCGGACACCGAAGGACTATCATTGGTTTCGACTTACCTTGATAAGCTTTCTTATCATTTGCAGGCAACTTTGATCTTAAGGTATGTGAATCGGCTGTCGGTAACCGATATATCCTTTATTCTAGGTGCTCCCCCGCGAACTGTTAGGCGGTATATAAAAAAAGGCCTGGCAGAAATAAAAGCGATGCAGAAAGGATTATAGAAATGGGGTTATTCTTTACGTATAAATTCAAAAATTCCATATATCAGGCGGTTGAAGATGAATCCATTCCCGGCGATGCTATCCTTGGGCAGATCCTGGAGGTAACGAATCAGTCTCCCATCTGGATATCGGTAGAAAAGCTAAAACCCGCTTCTCCTCCCAAGGCGGTCAACCCATATTATATTACCATAGGCATCGGACTGGCGGTGGTTTTCCTTGGCATTTTTGTTTGGATATTTTCACCTGATCAGCAGAACTTGCACCCGGGGCAATCTTCTGCCGGAACCAATTCTTCATTGAATTCCACCACCCTGGGTCAGGACAAACTATCATCTGCTCCCTCCCGGCCGGATATTGTTCCGCCAATTATCCAAAATATTGAATTTGCAAAAGATAGTTCACAAGTTACCTTATTGGTAACGGATGATGTTGCAGTTAACTATCAGCGTATTAGTATTTTAGTAAATGGCAATAAGCACATTCCCTTTCAAGTCTTAGCGGATGGACGTATTACTTTTGAATATCCGGGGACCCCGGTAATCCTGTATGTTTATGATATGGAAGGTCACGAGACCCGCGAAAAAATATCACAATAGACAAACCCAAGGAAGGTGAAGATCTGCGCAGTAGCGCTCTTCACCTTCCTTGGGTTTGTCTACCTGCCGTTACACTTTTTATCTCGACAGTCTCTGCTGCCTCATTTGCTATTCATCTTTTCTGCTCATCACTTTTGCGAGAAGTACACCAACAAACGTACTGGCTGCGGTTGCCAGAATTGCCGGTCCAACAATAGCTGTGGGATTGGTACTCCCATACTGGCTGCGAAACGCAATCATATTCATCGGTATCAGCTGCAACGAAGAAATATTTACAATTAAAAAGGTGCACATCTCCCGGGTTGCGATTCCCGGTCCACGAGTTTTACTGGTGCCCAAACGTTGACACTGTTCCTCATTTAGTTCTTTTAGACTTTCCATTGTTAATAATCCTGCTGGAGCAGCTGCCCAACCCAATCCCAGGACATTAGCGATCATATTAGTTGCAATATGCCTGCGAACAGGATGATCCCTGGGAATACCCGGATATAAAAATTGCAGCAAAGGATGTATTTTCTCGGTGATCTGTTCGATCAATCCTGCATTCTCAGCAACTCGCATGATGCCCACCCACATAGCCGTCACCCCGCTGATCGCAATACAAAGGCTAACGGCTTCTTTGGATGAATTGATGACAGCTTCCGATACCGCACTCAGATTGCCGGTAATGCCGCCATACAGAATTCCGATAAAAATCATCCCTCCCCATAGATAGTTCATAGTGTATCCTCATTTGCTACAATGCAGCCTGCGGCTGAACTGTAACCCTCATTTTGATGTTATTACATTGTATGCCGGACAGGGCAGAAAATACACCACAGTTTACACCCCTGCAGGCTGTGAACGTAACAAAGATAATTTCCTCGATAACTACTGCATAAGTTCTCGATAAATCTCTCTTTTGGGTACGCCCCGGTCTTTTGCAACTGCTTTCATTGCATCCTTGTGGTCCATGCCTTTTTTTTCATAGATAGCCATATGTGCTTCAATGCTCATAGCTTCCCAGGACTTTTGCTGTTCCAGAAGCAATTTGGCGGCACTACATCCTTCTATGACAACGACACATTCCCCTTTCGGCACCTCCTCACGATAATACTCGATCGCCTTTACAAGTGTTGTTCGATAAGCTGTTTCGTATTTTTTTGTAAGTTCCCGGCATACTGCAGCTATTCGGTCACCTAATGCATAATAAAGCTCTTCCAGGGTCTTCAGCAAACGATGGGGAGCTTCATATATGATAATTGTTCTGGTTTCTTTTTTTAATTCTTCCAGTATCCGCTTACGCACTTTTTTGTCTGACGGCAAAAAGGCCTCAAAAGAAAATCGTCCGGTCGGCAGTCCGGAAAGTGTCAGGGCAGTAATACAGGCCGCCGCCCCCGGCAAAGATGTAACTGTAATCCCTGCTTCACAGCATAGCTTCACCAAATCCTCCCCCGGATCAGAAATCCCCGGCGTGCCGGCATCGGTAATCAGGGCAATATCCTCTCCCGCCACCAGCTTTTGAACCAGATAATGGCCTTTGGTCACTCTATTATGCTCATGATAACTAGTCATGGGTGTCTTTATTTCAAAATGATTTAAAAGTTTAATACTGTTCCTAGTATCTTCAGCGGCAATCAAGTCCACTTCATTCAAGGTTCGAACCACTCGATATGTGATATCCTCCAGATTCCCAATCGGTGTGGCGCATAAATATAAGGTTCCGCTCATCTTTCCTCTCCTATCGGGTTCTCGCCGTAAATCTCCTTAATATCCCTGGTGTATACCCCTGTGCTTTCATATACGACCAATGGCTTTTCCACTGTAATTCTTTGGTTTCCTCCCAAAAGCCCTTCAATCAGCACCATATTGGGTTCCTTATCCACATAAGGGTACACCAACTGCATCCTTTTGGGTTCCAACTTGTACTTTGAGAGTGTATTCATAATCTCAGCCAGACGAAACGGACGATGCACCATATAAAAACGACCTTTACCCCTTAATAGTCTCGCTGCCTGGGAAACTACATCCTCAAGGGAGCACATAATCTCATGCCGGGCAATGGCCTTGGCCTGGTGGGCATTAGTAAGACCATGGTTACCTGTCATATAAGGCGGATTACACGTTATTACATGGAAAGAAGCCTCACCTAATCTGGCCGTGGCTTCTTTCACATCTCCTCGCACGATATCGATACTGTCTTCCAACTGATTGAACGCCATACTTCTTTGTGCCATCTGTACACTGTTTTCCTGAATCTCCAGGCCGGTATAATGTCCGCACTGATTTCTTGCCCACATCAGAACCGGTACAATACCCGAACCGCAGCACATATCCAAAACTTCTTCTTCCGGCTTTACTTTCGCAAACCAGGATAGAAGAACAGCATCTAAACCGAAACAAAAATCTTCTTTATTCTGTATTATCTTATATCCATTCTGGAGATCGTCCAGGCGCTCCCCTTGCAGCAATTGAACCGCCATTAATGATTTGCTCCCCTCCTGAGTGTGTCTGGAACTTATTACATTCTGCACGCCCGTTATTGTTTTTCTAATTCTTCCAAAGCCTTCATCTCTTCTTTGGTCAGCTTTAATTTTTCTTTTTTATTCCTTGGCTTGAATTTTAATTCTGCCACCGGATATTCCCGGATTTCTTTCTCGTCATTGACTTCCACGATTACCTTTACCAGCTGGCGCAATACGCTTAGACTTTGTACTTCACCTTTTAGCCCTTCCGGCGTAGTTACGATGTCTCCTGTACCTGGAAGCTTTTTATTCAGATATTCGTAGGTTTCCTGTTCATTCTTCAGGCAGCACATCAGCCTTCCGCACACTCCGGAAATCTTCGTTGGATTCAGTGACAGATTCTGTTCTTTCGCCATTTTGATCGAAACCGGAGCAAATTCGGAAAGATAGGTATGGCAGCATAGCGTTCTGCCGCAGATGCCGATCCCGCCCAGTATCTTAGTCTCGTCGCGGACACCAATCTGGCGAAGTTCGATACGGGTCTTAAATACCGCCGCCAGATCCTTAACCAGCTCACGAAAATCAATTCTTCCATCCGCGGTAAAATAAAACAATACCTTATTGTTATCAAATGTATATTCTGCATTGATCAGCTTCATTTCCAAGCCGTGGCTCTTTATCTTCTGTAAGCAGATCTCATATGCCTCTTTTTCTTTTTTACGGTTATTTGCTTCTTTTGTATTATCTTTCTCAGTCGCAATCCGAATTACATCCTTAAGCGGCTGTACCACCTGCTCTTCGTCCACTTCCTTGGGACCAAGAACTACCTGTCCATATTCCACCCCTCTTGCGGTTTCAACGATTACATTCATCCCAGTTCTGACGTCCCGGTCTTTGGGATTGAAGTAATATATCTTACCCACATTCCGGAATCGGACACCTATTATTTTAATCATTCTCTAGTTCTCCCTAATTGTAAGGAACAGCAATTCCATGACAAGGTCAAAGTTAACATTTGCCTGCAAACGAACCTTTGCCGTCTCAACCGCTTCCAATATTTTCTCCAGCCCTTCATAAGAGCTGCTTCGTGCCCGTTCTTTGATATAGTTTAATTCATGCCTGAATACCAGGCTGTCCACCTCTCTGGTCGCCTTAAAAAGCAATACATCACGAAACCATACCAAAAACAGGTCCAGATAATCATATATACTCTGCTTGTCGTGGGTTAACGCTTTGATGACCTCAACAAGTTCATATAACTCCATTTCATTCCCATGCTTTAATATCTGCAGGGCATTCTCAGATAATTCCGAATACGCTTTTGAAGCGGCAATCTTCTCCGCCTTCCCAATATTTCCCTGCGCCAGGGCAGCATCTACATCCGCCTGATAATCCGGAATATGGAGTTTCTCCATAAGATAGTCCTTAACTAAAGAATCTCCCACCGATTTAAGGATAAGCATCACACATCTTGACGTAATCGTCGGCAGCAAAGCATCCGCATTATTCGTCAACAACAGAATGATCGCATACTGCGGCGGTTCCTCAATAGTTTTCAGCAATGCATTCTGAGCCTGCAGTGTCAGCAGGTGGGCATCACTGATGATATAGATCTTATAGGGACCATAATATGGCTTAATCCCTACATCGTTAGTAAGCTGCTCACGAATCTCATCAATTCCGATCGATCCCGGCTTCTCATGAACCACATTAATAATATCCGGGTGGTTCTTCCCTAACTCTCTCTTACAGGAGGCACACTTAAGGCACGGATCGATTCCCTGTTCTTCACATTGTAATGTAGCTGCAAACATTGTGGCGATTAACTTTTTCCCTGAGCCTGCCTCACCGTTAAAGATATATGCATGGGAAATCTTATCGGTTTTTATCGCGGTCTGCAAATGTTCTATAATTTCCCGATGACCTACAATGCTGTCAAAACCAGACATTTCTCCACCTCCTTATATTAGTACCCCATCGCATAAATACGCGGTACTAACATCTTATTATAGCATATCCTTTATATATTTTTCAATCTCCGCCAGGCAAGTATCTCGATCATGGTTTAAAAAACGTTTTTCAACACCGGCCTCGCGAATCTTTGCTTCGCTAAAATCTTCACTATCAGCCAAAAACCGCCGGCATACTTCTTCATATGCCGGAGCCTCCTGTTTTTCTTCTCTTTTAATTGCCCGACGCAATCTGTCGGCATCTTCTACCTCTATATAAATCGGGCATACCTTTTCCCTGCCGTAATATTTTTTCAAGCAATTAAAAGATTCCAGTGTCCCTATTCCCAGATAATTGTATTCGCCTAACTTAAGCTTATCATCAGCTGCGGTAAAGTAAGTCCAGACACCATGAACGGTATTATAGGAACGGGATTCGATGATCTTTCCCTGGGCTTTTAACTCCCGGAACTTGCTGTCATCAACGAAAAAATACTCTTTTTGATCCATTTCCCCTTTGCGAATGGGTCTGGTGGTATATATAACCACATTCTTAAGCTTTAATTCAGGCTGTTCCAAAAGATATTTATATATACTGTCTTTTCCTGATGCACTTTTACCCATGATGTAAAATATTCTACCCATATGAATCATACCTTAAAGCGGTAGCCTACACCCCATATTGTCTCAATATATTGGGGCTTTGCTGTATTAAACTCTATCTTCTCACGAATTTTCTTAATATGCACGGTTACAGTAGCGATATCACCGATAGATTCCATATCCCAGATTTTATTGAATAATTCATCTTTGGTAAACACATGGTTAGGGTTCTGTGCCAGGAAGGTGAGAAGATCGAATTCTTTAGTAGTAAAGTTCTTTTCTTCACCGTTAATCCAGACTCTTCTTGCCGTCTTATCAATTTTAATTCCCCGTATTTCGATAATGTCATTCTCCTGGATGCCGCTGCCGATCAGTCGTTCATATCTGGCCATATGAGCCTTTACCCGGGCCACCAGTTCGCTTGGGCTGAATGGCTTGGTCATATAGTCATCTGCTCCCAGACCCAGACCGCGAATTTTATCAATATCATCCTTTTTTGCTGAAACCATGATGATCGGTGTATTCTTCTCAGCTCTGATCTGCCGACAGATCTCGAAGCCATCTGTCTCCGGCAGCATCAGGTCTAAAATGAACAGGTCAAATTCTTCGTTTAAAGCCCGTTCCAGTCCCACATCGCCGCGATGTTCTATTTCTACTTCAAATCCACTTAGCTCCAGATAATCTTTCTCCAGATCTGCAATTGCTTCTTCATCTTCCACAATTAATATCTTACTCATTCAGAGGTACCTCCTGATATTTTCTAAGGACAAAATACATTGTCGTTCCTTCGCCTAACTGACTGGTTGCCCATACTTTTCCGCCGTGGTCTTCCATAATCTTCTTAACAATGGAAAGGCCGATTCCGCTGCCGCCTTTGGAAGAATTACGGGATGCATCGGTTCGATAGAATCGGTCGAAGATACTGGCAAGGTCTTTGTTGTCGATTCCTTTTCCATTGTCCTGGATTTCTACCTGAATAAAGTCTCCCACATCTCTTATGCGGATGGCAATAGTTTTTTTCATTTTGTTCATATATTTTAATGAATTGCCAATGATATTATTGATCACTCGCTTGATCTGCTCGGCATCGGCGATCACAACAACACTGTCATCAACATAATTGGTATAACCTAAATATATATTACTGGATTCCAGTTCCACTGATATATCTTCCACGCAGTCATTAAAGTAGTCACTGACATGAATCTTACTGAAGGTATATGGAATCCTGTTGGTGTCAATTTTCGAATAGAAGGTCAGTTCATTGATCAGCCGGTCCATCTCATTGGCTTTATTATATATCGTTCGAATATATTTATCCATCTTTTCAGGTGTATCAGCGACTCCGTCCATGATTCCTTCGACATAACCTTTTACTGCTGTGATAGGGGTTTTCAGGTCATGGGAGATGTTACTGATCAGCTCTTTGTTCTCATGATCAAAGCTTACTTTTTCTTCCGTGGATGCTTTCAGGCGCTGTCTCATCTCTTCAAAGTCTTCACACAATTCTCCGAATTCATCCACTCCACTTGGTATTACTGTGAAGTCCAGGTTTCCTTCTTTGATGTTGTTGGCGGCTTTTTTCAGCTGTTTCATTGGACCGATTATTCCACGGTACATCCAGAGGCTTAGGGCCAGGCTGGTAATAATCAGTACTACCAGGATAATAATTGCCATCTCAATCAGAAAGAGTCTTACCTGGGGCATTAATGCATTGGATTCGGTAACTATGAAGGCACTTCCCTCTTGTCCGTCGGAAAATATAAAGTCTACTTGTTTTAACTGCAGTGAGGTATCTCCTATTTCCAGTCCGACGGTTGTCCCTGCTTCTGCATTGCCGTATGCGGGGAGGGCAGCGAAGAGCATGGTGATGTCTTCTATGCTTCCGCAGTAGTCGATCTGATGTCCTTTACGGATCAATAGGAAGGAGTGAATTCCTTGCAGTTGTTGGTTGAGGGAATCCAGGTATTCCGGGTTTTCGAATGACTGGGGGGATGAGGCTGCTTTTTCCTGCATTTCGTCGACGGTTTTCTGGGTCATTTTATTTAGTATTTTGCTTCCTTCGGAAAGTTTTTCGTATGTTACTTCCATGCCGTATTGTTCTTTCATATTGCTTACTTGAACGTGGGTGAAGGTGTAGAAGGCAATGCCTACCATGAATAGAGGGACCAGGACTATAACCAGGAAAGTGACGAGGATTCTGGTTTTTAGTTTCATTGGGTAAACCTTTCTTTGAATTTTGGGTGGTGCTTTATTAAGGGGGCTTTGTGGGGGCTTTTGTTTTCTTGCTTGGTTTTACTCTGTATTATTGGTATTATAGCATATGTTTGTTAAGATTACAGTAAAAGGAAAGGGGAAAGGTTTCTAAAGTTTTTGTTAACGAAGTATAAAGTGGGGAAAAGCGGGGGCGATGCCACAAACTGTAACGTTTGTTATAGGTATTTTTGTAGCAGACCTATTTTGTCGATTTGCTCCCAGGGGAGTGTCAGGTCGTGGCGGCCGAAGTGGCCGTAGGCTGCAGTTTGTTTGTATATTGGGCGTCTTAGGTCCAGCATTTTGATGATGCCGGCTGGGCGCAGGTCGAAGTTTTCGCGGATGATTTCTACCAGTTTGGTGTCTGGGAGTTTGCCGGTGCCTTCGGTGTCAACCATGATGGAGGTTGGGTGGGCTACGCCGATGGCGTAGGATAGTTGGATTTCGCATTTGTCGGCCAGACCGGCGGCTACGATGTTTTTGGCTACGTAGCGGGCTGCGTAGGCTGCGGAGCGGTCTACTTTGGTGCAGTCTTTACCGGAGAAAGCGCCGCCGCCGTGGCGGGCGTAGCCACCGTAGGTGTCGACAATGATTTTTCTGCCGGTAAGGCCGCTGTCACCGTGGGGACCGCCGATCACGAAGCGTCCGGTAGGGTTGATGAAGTACTTTGTTTGGGCATCTACCATGTTGGAAGGGATGACGGGGTCCAGTACGTGTTTGCGGATGTCGGCATGGATTTGTTCCTGGGTTACGTTCGGATCGTGCTGGGTAGAGCAGACTACTGCATCCAGGCGGACTGGTCTGCCGGCTTCGTTGTATTCTACCGATACCTGGGTTTTGCCGTCGGGGCGCAGGTATGGGAGGGTTTTATCTTTGCGGACTTTTGTCAGCTGGAGCGCCAGTTTGTGGGCAAGAGCGATTGGGTACGGCATGTACTCTTCGGTTTCATTGGTAGCATAACCGAACATCATCCCCTGGTCGCCGGCGCCGATGGCATCGATCTCGGAATCGGACATGGTGTTTTCTTTGGCTTCCAGAGCTTTGTCTACGCCGAGGGCAATGTCAGCTGACTGTTCGTCGATGGCGGTGATAACGCCGCAGGTGTCTGCATCGAATCCATATTTACCGCGGGTGTAGCCGATTTCACGGACTGTGTCACGGACGATTTTCTGGATGTCTACGTATGCGTTGGTGGTGATTTCGCCCATTACCATGACCATTCCGGTGGTTGTGCAGGTTTCACAAGCAACGCGGCTCATAGGATCTTGTTCAATCAAGGCATCCAGGATTGCATCGGAGATCTGGTCACACATTTTATCCGGGTGTCCTTCGGTTACTGATTCGGATGTGAATAATAATTTTTCCATTGTATCTTCCTTTCTTTTCTGGTTTGCTTATCTCATTCTTATAAGGATTATTTTTGGTATGCTTTTAAATTCTTCTGAATTTCCCAACAACACAAAAAATCCACCATGAAGGCGGACTCAATCATACATATTAAATCCCCTTATTGTTCGATATTACTCGCTCAGGTAGGCACCTTCCACACTGGGGGTTGCCGTGACTTCATAGATCCTTTGTATCTCCATCACTCTGAATAAGAGAAAAGCAATTATTTAATTTTATATTATCATAACGACTATAACGCTTTTTTTTATTGCCGTCAAGTGATTTTTTATAGATATCTTTTTTTACATGTATCAATTATCCTAATGTTTGATAGAATAGTAGTTCGTAGGACGGACGCGACAGAGTTTCCACTAATATCAGATGAATTGCCTATACTAAACTTATAAACTACCAATACCACCTCTCCTGGCACACAGCGGCGTCCTGGCAGCCCATACCTTAAATAATTCACTCTCCCCGAAAGCTTACAAGGCAAACATATTTTCGGATTGATAGAATTTCTCTATTATGGTAAACTAAGCTAAGTATTGCATGTACGTGTCGGTGCGAAATTGCGCAGAATGTCTCTGTGCATCGCAAAGCGTGTTACTGTTCGCCGCTTGTAGGGCTTTTAATAGTAACTAAATAGTATATAATTAGGAATGATTTCAAAAGATGCAGCATAAAATAAGAAATATTGTACTTATTGGAATGCCTGGTGTTGGGAAAAGCACAGTTGGCGTGATCCTTGCAAAGGAACTGGGGTATCAGTTTCTGGATACGGATATTTGTATTCAGCAGCGGGAAGATTGCCTTTTAAAGGATCTTATTGCCGTCTATGGGGTTGACGGTTTTATTGCCATTGAGAATCAGTTTATTGCTTCTATCGATGTCCAGGGATGCGTAATTGCAACTGGCGGAAGTGCCATCTATGGACGGGACGCAATGGAGCATCTGAAAGAAACCGGAACGATTATCTACCTTAAACTGCCATACGAAGAACTAAAATACCGCCTGGGCAACTTGAAGGGGAGAGGAGTTGTCTTAAAATCAGGCCAGACATTAAAGCATATCTTTGCAGAACGCTGCATATTATACGAGATGTATGCAGACTATGTTATTGACGAATCTAACCTGGATGTTGAGAAAACATTACAAAAAATTCTAAATCTTAAAATTTCTTTACAAAAAGATTGAATTATTATAACATATGCGGTATGCTATCATTTAGTATAAGATTTTATGTTTGTCTTCCTCAGGCAAACAAGAAAAATCCGAGGTGGAATATGGAACAATATATTATACGGGGTGGAAATCCTCTTGTTGGCGAAGTTGAAGTGGGCGGAGCCAAAAACGCTGCACTGGGTATTTTAGCAGCAGCAATTATGACTGATGAAACTGTTCAGATTGAGAATCTTCCGGACGTAAGAGATATAAATGTATTATTAGAAGCTATTGAAATGATTGGTGCAACCGTAGAACGGATTGACCGCCACACAGTTGCGATCAATGGTTCTTCCATCAACGGCGTAAGCGTTGATTATGATTATATAAAGAAAATTCGTGCATCTTATTATCTTCTGGGTGCTTTACTTGGTAAATATAAGAAAGCAGAAGTCCCCCTGCCGGGCGGATGTAATATTGGCAGCCGTCCGATCGACCAGCATTTGAAAGGTTTTCGGGCCCTGGGTGCTTCAGTGGATATCCTGCACGGGGCAATTGTTGCTCAGACAAGTGACTTGATTGGTAATCATATCTTTTTGGACATGGTATCAGTGGGGGCCACCATCAATATCATGATGGCTGCGGCTATGGCAAAAGGACGCACTACTATTGAGAATGCTGCAAGAGAACCTCATGTAGTAGACATTGCCAACTTTTTGAATAGTATGGGTGCTAATATTAAAGGTGCCGGTACTGATGTAATTCGTATTAAAGGTGTGGATGCGCTTCATGCAACCACATATTCTATTGTTCCTGATATGATTGAGGCTGGGACATATATGACTGCTGCAGCTGCCACCAAAGGCGATGTAGTAATTAAGAACGTTATTCCCAAGCATTTAGAAGCGATCACTGCTAAGCTGGAAGAAGTGGGCTGTGAGGTGGAGGAGTCTGATGATGCCGTACGTGTTATCGCTTCCAAGCGGCTAAAACGTACTCATGTAAAAACCCTTCCTTATCCCGGTTTTCCTACTGATATGCAGCCTCAGTTTGCTGTTACACTGGCATTAGCGGAAGGTACCAGTATCGTTACTGAAAGTATTTTTGAAAATCGTTTTAAATATGCCGATGAGCTTTCCCGGATGGGTGCTTCTGTTAAGGTTGAGGGTAATACCGCGATTATTGATGGGGTGGAACTTCTCACTGGTGCAAGAGTCAGTGCACCGGATCTTCGGGCGGGTGCTGCTTTGGTTATCGCCGGGTTGGCTTCGGAAGGATTCACTACTGTGGATGATATCGTTTATATCCAACGGGGGTATGAAGATTTCGAAGGCAAATTGAGAAGTCTGGGTGCTGAAATCGAACGGGTTTGCAGCGAAAAAGAAATTCAGAAATTTCAATTGCGAATTGGATGATTTTTTACATAAGATAAAGGCAAATAGAATACCCTGGAATATAAACAGAACCTGATCATCTCGAGGTTACGGGATGATCAGGTAAAAAAACCCCACAAACTCAATGTCTGTGGGGAAATTTATTTGAATTAGCAAACACCCTGTGCAATCATTGCATCAACAACTTTTTCAAATCCGGCAATATTGGCACCAACCACGTAGTTTCCTGCAAAGCCATAACGTTTTGCCGCATCATCCATGTTGTGTGTAATATTCACCATGATGGTCTTTAATTTTGCATCTACTTCTTCGAATGACCAGCTCAGGCGTTCGCTGTTCTGGGTCATTTCCAAAGCGGAAGTTGCTACACCACCGGCATTAGCAGCTTTACCCGGAGCAAAAAGCACACCATTTTCCTGTAAGTATTCGGTTGCTTCCAGCGTTGTAGGCATGTTTGCACCTTCTGCTACACACATGCAGCCATTGGCAACCAACTGCTTTGCATCATCCAGGAGCAGTTCGTTCTGAGTTGCACATGGCAGTGCAATATCAACTTTAACAGCCCACACGCCTCTTCCTTCATGATACTCAGAATTGGGGCGATAGTTTTTGTATTCAGTAAGTCTTTCACGTTTTACTTCTTTGATTTCTTTTAATGCTGCAACGTCGATTCCTTCCGGATCATATACCCACCCGGTAGAATCAGAACAAGTTACGCATTTTGCGCCCATCTCATGTGTTTTCTGGATTGCATAAATTGCAACGTTACCAGAACCGGAAACTGCGATGGTCTTTCCTTTGATGTCCTTGTCGTTGATCTTCAGCAGTTCTTCCGTTAAGTATAATAAACCATAACCAGTCGCTTCTGTTCTTGCTAAGGAACCACCGTAGGAAAGTCCTTTTCCAGTCAGAATTCCTTCGTAAGCGCTGCGGATTCTCTTGTACTGTCCGAACATGTAGCCGATTTCTCTGGCACCAGTTCCAATATCACCTGCCGGTACGTCGGTGTCTGGTCCAATATATTTGTAAAGTTCTGTCATAAAGCTCTGACAGAATGCCATAACTTCACGGTCCGATTTTCCTTTTGGATTAAAGTCAGATCCACCTTTTCCACCACCAATGGGAAGACCGGTCAGGGAATTTTTGAAAATCTGTTCAAATCCTAAGAATTTGATAATTCCAAGATTAACGGATGGATGGAGACGAAGTCCTCCTTTGTATGGTCCGATCGCACTGTTAAACTGAACACGGTATCCGGTATTTACCTGAACCTGACCTTTGTCATCCACCCATGATACGCGGAATTTCAGCTGGCGCTCCGGCTCAATGATTCTTTCCAATATTGCTTCTCTTCTGTACAGCTCTTCATTTGCTTCAATCACCGGCTTTAAGGAATCTAATACCTCTTTTACCGCCTGATGGAATTCTGGCTCGCTTGGATTCTTTGCTACCACTGATGCATATACTTCATCAATATAAGACATGTCTTTTTATTCCTCCTGCTCCCTTTTTTTATTTTTCTTCTCAAAAAAAGAAGGCACAAAGTGCACCTTCTTCATGAGAACGTCTTTGTTCAAGAGAAATTATATCATGATATTTTCCTCTGCACAAGAAAAAAAATCAAAAAATGATGTTCATATGTATGAAAATTTCATTTTACATCTATATCCTTGGGGTTTTCAACACAAAATGAATCTTTAACTTTCTCATCCGTCATTTTTTCGTTTTGTTGTTGTTTTTTGTTTTTTTCTTCTTTTTTACACTATACCCAAAAATTCCTAAAAACCGACCTACGCCATAGTACTCACCATGAGAATATACTATAGGTTTTGCCCTATTCAACTGAAATTTATTCTTTTCATCCAGATATTTGTCATCTGCATGAACCGCCACAACCCTTGCCAATATCATATGATGGGAGCCCAGTTCCTGAATCGACGTCACCCGGCATTCAATGTTAACCGGTGATTCTTCAATCATCGGCGGTAATACATGCGCTGCTTCCTCTTTATGGAGTTTCATCTCTTTGAATTTATCAACATCCCGTCCTGAACGAACACCACAGTAGTCGGTTGCATAAGCAAGACTTTCATTAGTCAGGTTAATGACAAATTCTTTTGTTTCTTTTATCATCGTGTAAGAATACCGCTCCGGTCTTACCGATATAGAAACCATGGGCGGATTGGTACACACCGTTCCCGCCCATGCCACTGTTATAATATTATCCTTCCCCTGTCCGTCAGTCACACTAACCATGACTGCCGGCAGCGGATAAAGCATGTTGCCTGCTTTCCATTCTTGTTTTGCCATCTTTCACCTCTATAGCGGCTGTAATCCCCGCATAAATGCAGGAATCAGCTGTTTCTTCCGGGAAACAATGCCGGGCAAATGGAAGGATACGCCCTGGGATTTGGTATCAAACGATACCTCTACCAAGTGTGCCGCTCCTTCACCAGTAAAGAGGAGCTCAGTGGATTCCTCAAGAATATTAGTCAGCATGAAGAAAATCATCTGAATTCCATTCTTTCCGCATTCCCGCTCAATATTCGGCAGAAGACGGTTCTTAATCTTCTCTAACTCCTCGCCGGACATAGCATTAATCTGTCCAACCCCAAAGGTAACATCATCTACAATAAACTTCTTGAAATCTTGATAGAAAATTTCTTCCGGTGATTTGTTCTCCAGATTGCTTCCGGCCCGGAACATCCCCGCAGCAAATTCTTCTATATTAACATTAGCAATCTTAGCCAGATTATCTGCTGCAGCCTGATCAACTGCAGTACAGGTAGGCGAACGGAACATTAATGTATCCGACAGAATCGCCGCACATAAAATTCCTGCAATCTCCGGCGCAATATCAACTCCCTTTTCCTGATAGATCTGATACATGATCGTCGCCGTACAGCCAACTGGCTGATTCCGGAACATAACCGGCTGAAAAGTCTGCAAAGAGCCAAGCCGATGGTGATCGATAATCTCCATAATTTCTGCTTCCTGGATATTATCCACCGCCTGAGACTTCTCATTATGATCCACCAGAATCACTTTCTTCTTGCGGATATTCAGGAAATTACGGCGGGAAACAGTTCCTATGTATTTTCCCTGCTTATCTAATACCGGAAAATCGCGGTGACGATTTTTCCCCATAATATCCTTGATGTCATCCGTCAAGTCATCCGTTCGAAAGGTAATCAGATTCTTAGTCTTCATCAGGTACTTTACCGGCATACTCTGGTTGATCAATTTTGCGATCGTCAATGTGTCATAAGGCGTGCTGATAATAACACACCCGGTTTCCTTGGCAAACTTCTGCATTACTCCCGAAACCTTAGCATTCAATCCGACGATCAGGCAGCCGGCATTCTGTTCAATGGCACAAAGATGATCTTCTGAACGATCACCCATGATAACCATATCACCGCTGTCAATGTATTTTCCCATTTTGTCCGGATTGCCCGCACCGATGATTACTTTACCTTTCTCAAAGTAGGCCTCCGGATCCCCCACCAGGATCTTACCATTAAGGGTTTCTTCGATATTACAGTATTGCGTCTTGGCAGTAGACAGGACCGTATCATCCGATGCATCCATATAGGCCCTGGCGATATCTCCGATTGTGATCAACCCTTCCAGGTATCCTTCCCCATTCGTAATCGGCAGGGTAACCGCCCCACTTTCAGTCATCAGGGTAAATGCCTTGCGGACAGAAATACTTCTTCTTGCTTCTTCTGTATAGTGAATATCCATATCCTTCACCTGGGTTCCTACATCTAACAGGTATCCTGGTGTCGGAACGCGAAAGGTCCTTAGCACATATTCAGTTTCTTCATTAATCTGACCGGCACGTTTGGGTACAAATTTTCCCTCTTCAGTACGATTTTTAATATCTGCATAGGCAATTGCCGAACAGATTGAGTCCGTATCCGGATTTTTGTGACCAATGACATATACTTTTTTGGGCTTTTCCATGTTCTTACAACCCCTTTCTGTATGTATTCCATTATTATACTACCATTCCTTTAGAAAATGGTCAAATTAATCCTGTGCAAAACATATAGTCAATTAATGTGGTCACACTAGCCATTACACTCATGATTTGATATAATGATAAGCAAATGAGGTAAAGGAGAGGTTAAATATGTCAAACGAAACAAACGAAAATGCATCTATGGCTGATTTTGAACAAGAGATTACCGACTCTTTTCAAACCATCGAAGAAGGTGCGATCATCTCCGGAACGGTTATCTCCGTTACCGAGGAGGAAGTAACCCTTGACTTGAAATATTATGCAGAAGGTATCATTAAGGTAGAGGACTACAGCCGTGAACCAGGCTTTGCCGTGAAGGAAGAGGTTCATGTCGGCGATGAAGTTTCGGCAACCGTAATCCGCAAAGATGATGGGCAGGGCAATATCCTGCTTTCCAGAGTAGCTGCTGCCGATGTTCTGGCATGGGACAAGCTGCTTCAGCTGAAAGAAGACCAGACTGTTCTGGATTTAGTGGTAAAAGGGGTCGTTAATGCTGGGGTCATCGCTTATGTAGAAGGGGTACGTGGCTTTATTCCGGCATCCAAGCTTTCTCTGGCATATGTGGAGAATCTGGAAGATTATCTGAATAAACCGATTCAGGTTCAGGTTCTTGATGTTGATCCGGAAGGTAAAAAGCTGATTCTTTCTGCAAGAGAGATTTTAAGAGCAAAGGCAAATGAAGAACGTAAGCAGAAGATCTCTAATGTGGAAATAGGACTGGTTACCGAAGGTACAGTAGAAAGTATTCAGCCTTACGGGGCTTTTGTTAACCTTGGCAATGGGCTTTCCGGTCTGGTGCATGTCTCTCAGATTTCTGAAAAGCGTATCAAATCACCGGATGCAGTGTTGAGTGTGGGTGATAAGGTGAAAGTTAAAGTAACTGCTATCAAAGATGGAAAGTTAAGCCTTAGCATGAAAGCATTAAATGACGTGGCTGCTTCTGAGATTGTGGAAGAATCTTATGATTTACCAAAATCTGAAGAGTTGACTACCAGTCTTGGCGCATTGTTTAAAAATATTAAATTATAAATGTGTATTTTGAGGGAACATTGTCATAATAAATAATGTTCCCTTTTTTATTATCTGGAATTCCCTGGGTGTTACTTTTTATTAACTTATTGGATATTCTCTGGTAAAATTCTTTTATATTTTTTTGCTTTACCCCTTGCATTTGCTCGCCACGTGATGTAGTATAGATAATATATCACATAGTTATTAAAACTACATGTTGAATCAGGGGTGATTATTATGGAAATTACGAAATGGAAACCAAAAGATCCCGGCAGTGCCATCACACATTTTATCGGAATGATTCTTGCTATGCTGGGGGCAGCGCCGTTGCTGATCAAGGCGGCAAGAGTACCGGATGTATTACATGTTATTTCACTTGCGATATTTATTTTAAGCATGATTCTATTGTATGCTGCCAGTACGATTTATCATTCATTTGATGTGAATGCACAGGTGAATCAGCGCTTGAAAAAGATGGATCATATGATGATTTTTATTCTGATTGCAGGAAGCTATACGCCGATTTGCTTAATTGTTCTTGGGGGGAAAACGGGGACTATGCTTTGTGCCGTTGTCTGGGCTGTTGCTTTGATCGGAATTGGCGTTAAGGCATTTTGGATTCATTGCCCGAAATGGTTTTCTTCGGTTATTTACATTGGAATGGGATGGCTGTGCGTACTTGCATTTTCCCAGATATTCCACGCATTATCCAAACCGGCTTTTGGCTGGCTGCTGGCAGGGGGAGTCATTTATACGATTGGGGGTATAATCTATGCGCTTAAACTGCCTATTTTTAATAACAGGCATAAGAATTTTGGCTCACATGAGATCTTTCATATCTTCTGCCTGGCGGGGAGTGCATGTCACTTCATTATGATGTATTTTTTTGTGGCGCCGATGCCGATTTAATATCCAGTGAAAAGATTAGAGAGAATCCGCAGAATTCTATTTTCCGGGATTCTCTCTTTGATTAAAAACACTCTCTTATCAGTAGCTCATAAGCCCCTTGCCTACAAGTCCTTCTATTCTCGCACTTAAATTGATATGCCCCAAAAATGAATAACAAAAAGCGTTTTATTTCGCGTTATGCCCCATTCCCATATAAGCATAGCCCGATTGTAGTTCCTCAAGCATCTTTGTAAGCCGCTTTTGGCGCGTTTCCTCTCGCTTTCCGCGGACAATCCATCCGATGTAGTCGTTGCGCTGGTAAGGCGGACGGGCACGATAACGCTCCCAAAGACCGCTCTCATCAAGAGCGACGGCTACATAATCAGGGATGTCATAGACCTTCCGTGTCATTTTGCTTGTATCCATATCTTGATTGTTTTTATCTTCACCCTTGACCACAGCAACCCGCCAATGCGTAATTTCCTCTATGAGGTCATACGGTATCGGTTTACTCAGCGGTAGTTGAATCGTACCTTTGGCAGTCTTGTACCCAGTCAATTTATCAGCGAAAACCGTCGTTGCCTCGCTGCCGGGGAAGATACTGATATGCTTCTTGAATGCCGCGAAATGAATAAGGTTTTCTCCCTGCCAGAACGTCGGCATCTGCCACGACATCTTCTCCGCCGCCTCAGGCGCTGCAACGCGAATGGTATCGCGGATTTTATTTAGAATTGGCTGCACCTCTTCCGATTGTTCGGAAATGTATTGGTCGATTATTTCAATTTTGCTGCAGTAATGGTCTTGATTCGTATTCTTGAATTCTCGCTTACATTTTGGGCATTTCCACATTGTCTATAACACCACCTTTAATCTTTTATCATTAGTATACCATCAACGAGTTGGTGCTATGTCAAGAAAAAGTACAACTTAAAAGTGGAAATTTTCTTTATTAGTGTCTAAATTAATATTATGTCAACCTACATTCCTGCTGTTTTCTCTTTGATACCTTTCCTCAAACTGATTTGGAGAGAGATATCCACAATAGCTATGAATCCGCTTTGTATTATAAAATGTTTCTATGTATTCAAATACAAGTCTGTATGCATGCTCATAATTCCATATCTTATATCGGTTCAGCCACTCCCTCTTAATTAGTGCATGAAACGATTCTATACAAGCGTTTATCCCACGGATAGGCTTTCTTTGAATAACTCAATATCATCTCTTTTGTTATTTTTTTGTACTCCAATGAGACATACTGACTCCCTCTGTCACTATGAATCATTTTTGGATTGATTCCATTTCTAGCTGCTTTTGCTTTTTTTATAGTATCAATCACACAGGATACTTCCATATTTTTACTTAATGTCCACGCAATGATTTTTCTTGAGTATAGATCCATGATACTCGTCAGATAAACAAATCCTTCAAAGGTCCATATATATGTGATATCTGTACACCATGCGGCATTTGGATGTTCCGGATTAAACTGCTCATCAAGAACGTTTACTAACTCACTGCTGAAATCAGAATCTTTTGTGGTTACGGTATAAGGCTTGACATATTGAGCTTTGATTCCCATTTCTTTCATGTAGCTTCCAACGGTACGTTCCGAAATTTTTATGCCCTCCTTGCGGAGCTCTTTCGTTATTTTAGGCGCTCCATAATTCTGATGGGACTCATCATGTATTTTCTTTATTTTTATCTGTATCATCTCCTTTCGTTTCTGCTGGCTGGAAGGAAGCCTCCTTTGCCATGCATAATAGCCGGATTTTGAAACACCCAATCGTTTCAGCACCCCGCTGACAGAAAACCGGCGTTTTCCTTTTAACTCCTCTTGTTTTTCTGAAACAGCGATGTAAGTAGCTTCTGTCAGTTTCCCAGGATGCTGATGGCTTTTTTTAGGATAGCAAGCGCATCTTGTGTATCACGTAGTTCCTTTCTAAGTCGTGCATTTTCCTTCTCCTGATCACTGGAATAATTGCCAGAACCTCTGGTGGCTATTTCTCCATGATTTACTTTATATATTTTAATCCAATTGCTAAGAGCAGTTTTTGATACTCCCAGATTGGCTGCACACCCTATGATTCCTAAGTCCTTATGCTCATTATAGTATTTAACTGCATCCTCTTTAAACTGTTGTGTATATGGTGATCCCATGGTCAATTCCTCCATTTCTTTACTGTATTATCATATATTATTTCTTAGGAATTTTCCACGTTTCACTTGTCCTATTTTTATTCTACCACTAAATGGATAACAATGCTGCTGAACAATCCATCCGGTCTTTCTGTGTCGGGAAGAAAAACTGGATGATGATAGATACAATCGCAGGAGCTGACTCCAGTGCCATTATTTACAGCATAGCAGAGACAGCGAAAGCGAATCATCTGAAGCCTTATGATTATTTTGAATATCTTCTGACGGAGATTCCAAAGCATCTGGATGAAAAGGACAACAGTTTCTGTAAAGATCTGCTTCCTTGGTCGGATAAACT
>Ga0153922_1000130_pt1 | contig 29571 bp, 24 predicted proteins | sample TSNJ006MetaG_FD_104723 | JGI IMG/M metagenome (GOLD analysis project Ga0153922, IMG submission 104723) | Attine ant fungus gardens microbial communities from New Jersey, USA - TSNJ006 MetaG | ecosystem: Host-associated > Fungi > Mycelium > Unclassified | place: USA: New Jersey, Brendon T. Byrne... | reverse complement strand
TCATTTTTCACAGCATCGTTTTTCACAGCATCGTTTTTTGTAGCTTCATTTTTTACAGTACTTTTTTTTTCAGTTTGCCCGTTTAGAGTTCCACCTTTTGCAACTTCACTCTTCAAAGGTTCACCTCTTACCGCCACACCTTTAACTTCATTCCTCAAAAACTTATCATCAACAGCCACTTCCCTGACTTCATTCCCAGAAGACTGGCTGCTTATTATAGCACCTTTCGCCCCCATCTTCCCATCCGAATCCGTTTTTGCCTGTTCCATCTGGACATCCTCAATCCTGGGAACCAGTTCACGAATCATTTTCAGCTGAAAGCCCCTTTTCTTTAGTTCTTTAATGGTCAGAAAAATCTGAATATCCTGCTTGGTATAATATCGGTGTCCCATCTCATTTCGAGCAATAGGAATTTTCAATTCTTCTTCCCAGTAACGAAGAACATGACTTTCCACCCCTGCCTGCTTAGCAGCTTCCGAAATCAGATACCCGGTTTCGCCCATATACCTTACCCCTTCCATAATTAAGTTATACTTCAAGTTTAATTATAACATCAAGGGACACAATTGCAATGAAATTGTATCGACCTAAAACGACACCGCTCCTCCCGCAGCAGCGTCCACCCATAGAAAAAAGCCACCCCCAAGCCCAACATCAACATGCCGCTCAAGAATAGCCTTAATTTATTTTTTCCAATTCACAAACCGTGTATACTCCGGCATCCAGACCAGATTCACGGTCCCAATCGGACCACTTCTTTGCTTCGCAATAATAATCTCTGCCACTCCGGGATTCGGTGTATCTTTATTATAATAGTCATCCCGATAAATAAACATAACCATATCCGCATCCTGCTCAATCGCTCCGGATTCACGCAAATCCGAAAGCATCGGCCGCTTATCATCCCTCTTCTCCACCGCACGGCTCAACTGAGACAACGACAGCACCGGCACATTAAGCTCCCTTGCCAACGATTTCAAGGAACGGGAAATATCCGAAATCTCCTGCTGCCGGGAATCGCTGCGCCCACTTCCTGACATCAGCTGTAAGTAGTCAATAATAATGACTCCCAGATTATGTTCCAATTTATACTTTCGGCATTTAGAACGCAGCTCCGTAATGGATATACCAGGAGTATCATCAATGATCAGATTAGAATTCCCAATAACACCCGCACCTTCTATTAGCTTACTCCAATCTTCATCTTTCAGATTACCAGTCCGCAGGCTTTGCGCCTCTACTTTAGACTCCAGGGAGAACATACGGTTAACCAACTGTTCTTTGGACATCTCAAGACTGAATATCGCCACCGTGTAATCATTTTTAAATGCCATATGCTGGGCAATATTCAAGACAAAAGCCGTCTTTCCCATTGACGGACGAGCCGCTATCAGAACAAAATCCGAAGGCTGGAATCCTGAAGTTTTGTAATCTAAATCCACAAAACCAGATGGTATTCCCGTTACCGACCCTTTTTGCTTGGATGCTCTCTCTATTGCATCCAGCGCATTTAAGACAACCTGACGAATCGGTATGAAATCTCCACCGCTATTACGCCTTTGTAAAAGATGAAACATTCGCTTCTCTGCTTCTTCCATGATATCTTCTACTTTCTCCTTACTCAGATAACATGAATTGGCAAGCTCTTCATTTAATTTAATCATTTGCCGCAGCATTGATTTTTCACAGACAATGTTGGCGTAATATTTTATATTAGCTGAAGTCGGTACTGAAGTGATCAAATCGCGGATGAATTCCGTACTGCTGACCTCCGGTGGAACATCCTTTTCCTGCAGACGATTCTGAAGGGTAATCGGATCCACTGGTTTGCTTTCATTAAACAATTCAATAACGGCTTCAAAAACAACCTTATGCTGATGCTGGTAAAAGTCATCACCGGTCAGTATCTCAGACGCTACCAGAATTGCCTCACGTCCCATCAGCATACAGCCGATCACCGACTGTTCTGCTTCAATGCTATGGGGCAATATCCTTTTAATCAGCGCTTCCTCCATGAAAACTCCCCCTACATCCCTTTAACGTTTACTTTCAGATTCGCTGTCACCTTCGGGTGCAGTTTAATCGGCACCAATACTGTACCAAGCTCTTTAATCGGGTTTGTTATCTGCATTTTCTTCTTATCGATATCATAACCAAGCTGCTTCTGGGCAGCTTCTGCGATTTCTTTGGTTGATACCGAGCCGAAGGTTCTTCCGCCTTGACCTACTTTAATCAAAACGTTTACTTCTTTTTGCTCAAGTTCTCTTTTGAAAGACCGGGCTGCTTCCAGGTTCTCCTGAGTAACCTTATCTTCATGAGCCTGCTGCAGCTTCAGATCATTTAAGTTCTTTGAAGTCGCTTCTATACCTAACTTTTTAGGCAGCAGCATATTTCTGGCATATCCATCGCTTACATTCACGATTTCACCTTGTTTTCCTAATGATTTTATATCTGCTAATAAAATTATCTTCATTATATGTCTCCTCCGTCAATCATTTCCTGTAATGTCTGCTTCAACATGTCTTCTGCTTCCCGGACAGTATGCCCTTTCAGCTGTGTACCGGCGATATTCAGATGTCCGCCGCCGCCCATTCGTTCCATAATGATCTGAACATTGACTTCGTCAATGGAACGGGCGCTGATATAGATCGTATCATTATGATCGGTCAGTACAAAAGATGCCTTCACACCAATAATATTCAAAAGTTCATTAGCCGCCTGTGCTCCTACAACCGTCGGGCTTTCCAGATTTTCACTGGGGCACTGTGAGATGGCATAGTACTGGCGAAACAGCTGTGCATTGCCGATTGCTTCTCCACGTGCACGATAATCTTCCGCTTTTTCACGGAACATCTTACGGACCCGGGTTACATCTGCGCCACAGCGTCGCAGGAAAGCTGCCGCTTCAAAAGTACGCACACCTGTCTTAGTCATAAAATTATTCGTATCAATCATAATACCCGCATAAATGCTGTCCGCTTCCACATTCCGGATACGGATTCCATCGGAAAAATACTGCAATATTTCGGCTACCATTTCACATGATGAAGATGCATATGGCTCGATATAAGAAAGCACTGCATTTTTGATAACTTCATTGCCTTGTCGGTGATGATCCAGAACCACAATAGTCTTAGTCATGGAGAGCAGTTCCTGACACTCCGTGTAAGAAGGGCGGTTGGTATCCACTACCACCAGAACTGTATGGTCATCAGTCAGTTCTTTCGCTTCATGGCTGTTAACAAACATCTTCGAATCGTATTCCGAATTTTCCATGAATTCTTCCATAAATGGACGGATCGAGGATGTTGGCTCGTTAATTACAATATGCGCTTTTTTATTCAGGGCTTTGGCAGCACGATAAATTCCTACCGCCGCACCAAAGGTATCAATATCCGTAATCTGATGCCCCATAACCACCACATTGTCATTATTCATAATGAATTCTTTCAGGGCATGAGCCTTAACCCGGGCTTTTACACGGGTGGTTTTCTCTACCATCTGAGACTTACCGCCGTAATAGGAAATCTGATCGCGGTCTTTTACCACCACCTGATCACCGCCCCTGCCAAGGGCCAATTCAATCGCCACACGGGCATATTCTGCCGTCTGGGTATAGGTATCCGCATGCAATCCAATTCCCATACTTATGGTAACCGACATTTCATTACCGATATTGACACTTTTGATTTCTTCCAGAATACTGAATTTGCCTTCTTTTAGCTTCTCGAGGGAAGCACGGCGCATTACCAGAAAATATTTATCCTTCTCCAGTCTTTTTACAACACCGTCTATTTTAGCAAAATATTTGTTGATTTTTCGTTCAATTAAAGCAGCAAGCAAGGAACGGCGAACTTCTTCCACACTTTCCGTAGCCTCTTCATAATTGTCCAAATATAAAAGTCCTGATACCAGCTTTTCTTCTTCATTCTCGCGAATGTATGCATTTAGTTCGGTTTCATCAAACATGCATACACTATAAAGGCAGCTTTGTCCCACTTCAGTTTCTAAAAACCGGGCCTGCTGCAGCAGTTCATCAATATTAACCTGGGTTAATACTATACGATAGTCTCTTTTATTATACGTAAGGTTGACTTCTACAACTTCTTCTGCCCGGGGCAGCTTATCTATAGTAATTTCTGAAAAGACTGTAGTAATTGGTTTTTTGTATTTTCGCTCTTTTCCGATAACTTCTATGAATGCAGCATTCATCCAGAGCAAATTTCCCTGAACATCCAGAAGGGCATAAGGAAGCGCAAAATCCCGCATCAGACTTTTCTGAACCTGTCCATAGTGTACTGCAAATGAAATCAGTTCGTTCAGTAAGATGGGACGATTATGAAAATACAACAGCACTACAATTGCAATATATGCAGCCACAAAAATGCTTACCACTGTACCTGCCTTTATATTTATAAAGTATACGGCGACATTCATCACTAACAGCATTGCACTTAACAGAATCGGCCACCTCAGATACGTATTTAGTTGGCCTGAAAATTTCATTTTACCATTCATAATTCCTTACCTGCTAATACATTGTTTTAGTATCAAATTTTATTATAACATTAAACCCTATATTTAAAAAGCTTTTTTTCGGTGATACCCAAAACGAAAATCCTGTGATATAGTAAATATGTATGCGATTCGCTCGCGGCAGGAATGTCTAGGAGCTTGGGACAACGTTCGCTAAATACCTATGCAAATACTGTCCCGATTACCAAAAGAAACAGAAAGGCCGCCATCATGCTTTGGCAGCCTCGAAATTTATTTTGGTAACTTCTCACCGCAGAACGGGCAATAGGTTACACCTCTTTTCTTTTTATGTTTCAAATGCTCTTCAGCCAGCTGAGCCGCTCTTTGCTCAGCTTCATATTCGGTAAATCCTGCAGATAAGATACCGGTAGGGATGGCAACCATGCCAACACCCAAAAAGGTGATAAAAATGCTGACCGCTTCACCCAGAAAGGTTTTGGGATAAATATCTCCATATCCAACAGTCAAAAGTGCCGATGTTGCCCACCATATACCTGAAAAAGCATTCTTGAAGACCTCTGGCTGAGCCTCATGCTCCAATCCATACATAACCAAAGATGCCATGATCATAATTGCAAAAATTATTAACATGGATGACAGCATCTGGTTTCTTTTCCGTTTTATTACGATTAAAATGGTTGACATGGCATCAGAATACGTATTGGCCTGAAACAGTCTAAGTATCCTTACCACCCTGAACATTCGAAAGGCTATGATTCCCTTAGGAAATACCATCGGCAGGTAAAAAGGTACGATTGACCAGAACTCAATGATACCGTTAAACGAAAACAAGTATTTCACAATGGAAACCAATGGCTTTTCGTTATATAGTAAGTCCGCTGTCCACAAACGCAATATTAATTCAATGGTGAAAAAAATTATCGTTATTGCTTCGATTTGGCTAAATATAGAGTGATATGATGCCAGCTCGTCAAAAGTAAAACAAATTGACAGAACGATATTCACGATGATCAGCAAGGCAATCGTAAAATCATATGCTCTACTTGCAAAATCCTTTTTATGTCCGATCTGCAAGATTTCAAAAATTCTCTCTTTTGTTGATTTCCATTTTTCTTCATTCATAATATAATACCTTTTAACAACTCCTAATTCTTATACTATTTACTCTTTTGTTTTTTAGTATGTAGCGTTATTATAATATGTTTATTGTTTTTTTTCTACATTATTAGTCAAAATTTTCCCAATAGTTTACAGTCCAGCCTTCTTTCATATCAAACAAACCATCCTCAAAAACTTAAAAACCTCCAAAAACCAGCCGCCGCGTCCTGGCAGCCAGCACGCCCGGATTATCTTTTCATATTGTATTGGCATGTAATGATGGAGTATACCTCCTTATTTGTGGTATGATAAATATAAGTTCGAGATACTCTCCTGCTGCCTGTCGTAGAGAGAACATTAGAAAGGGGACTAGACAATGATATATACAAATACAATTTTATCACCTTTAGGAGTAGTTTACTTAGCCAGCGACGGGGAAAATCTGACCGGTCTTTGGCTGGAAGGCCAGAAATACTATGCCGCTACTCTGGATAATGCAGAAACAGAAGAAAAAGAACTGCCAATATTTAAGCAGGTAAAAGAATGGCTTACTATTTACTTTTCAGGAAAACAGCCAGATTTTCTACCACCACTTGCACCAAAAGGAAGCTCCTTTCGTAATTCAGTGTGGGACATCCTTCTGGACATCCCATATGGTGAATTACTGACATATGGAGGGATTGCAAAACGCCTGGAACAAATCAACCCCGAAAGCCGTGTTTCTGCTCAAGCCGTAGGTGGAGCGGTTGGACATAACCCGATATCAATCATCATCCCCTGCCATCGTGTCGTTGGAACAAATGGCAGTTTAACCGGCTATGCCGGTGGAATTGATAAGAAAATCCGACTTTTAGAGCTGGAAGATATGCCAATGGAGCATTTATTCGTTCCAAAAAGAGGAACCGCATTATAATTCAGAATTTCTAAATTTACTCTCGTTATTTCCCTCTTTAACTCAATAATTCCAATTCCAACTCACCTCCTAACCTTTAGGGTGCTCCAACTATTCCGCGAGGTGTTTCTGTGCATCGCGAAGCGTGTTGCTGGTCACGGAGTGAACGGTAACAATCAAACGGACGGACGAAGCAGGGTTGTAATCTTTGCATTTATAACTCAATGAACTTGTGATATGCTCAAGCAAGGAGGATTTTTTATGCGTATCAGTACAAAGTGTTCGATTGCGCTCCATCTGCTTGTTTTGCTTGATGTTTTCCGTGAACAGAAGCTAACAAGCGAAATTTTGGCCATAAGTATTGGCTGCAACCCGGTTGTTGTAAGGAACATACTTGGGAGCTTGAAAAGGGCGGGGATTGTCGATACACAGCGCGGAACAGGCGGAGCTGCCCTGATTGCCGCTCCGGAAAATATCACTATTTGGACAGTATATCAGGTGGTTGATACTGCGTCTTTGGATGAACTGGTGGGAATGCACCCGAACCCTTCCATAAAATGCCCTGTGGGGAAAAACATCGGCGGATTGCTTGAGAAACCATATGGCATGATTGCAGATTCCGTCAGGGAAACAATGTCCGGGTATACATTAAAGCAGATAATCAATGATTATCATGCGCTAAATCAAACAGAAAGGGAGATTTAAGCATGATCGGTGTACCTTCTTTTGGCGGGCACGTTCCCTCCATTGCTCTGGAGCGAATGAAGCAAACTCCTGCGGACAGCAACACAGAACATGTTAAACGCCGCGTATTCCTTGGGACTGGGCTCCTGTTATATGAACCAACCCCATTGGGTGACTGATAAGGAAGCCACTCGCCAGGCAATGATTGGGTTCGGTATGCATGAAGATGAACAAATATATTGTGGATTAATTGTTGGTTATGCGATGTCTGCTATAGATGCCTTGCCCGCTCGAAAAAAGGGGCGTGTTTGTATTAATTGACAAAACGCGAACATTTCTTAAAGAAATATCCAACGGGAAAATAGATCTCTCCAACGGCATGATCTGCAATCTTGCACGTCAATTTTCAGAAAAGACGCAGGAAGAACGGGGTCAGATATTTCTGGGGCTGCTGGCATCGCCAAGCCTGCATGCAGATTTTACTTTCGGGCGAATGAATGGGAAGCAGGCTTCGGTCATCATATGCGCAACCCCCGGACTTGTCTTGTATCAGGGGTGTGAGAAAAAGGGCACGAAGGGGTAAAGGGATCCCCTGTGGAGCTATACCAGGGCACGCTCATACACGATCACGAAGCGACCTTCCAAAACTATGGGATGCGCACTAGGAGCTTGGTCCATGTGGAAAGGTATGTTCGTTCCAGCATAGAAAATGAGCCGAAGCTTAAATGGAATAAGCAGATGCTCGAATGGATCAGGTCATCTATCCACTACTATAACGGGATACAGGAAGGGGCTGCTGTTGACGAAGAGCAGGTGGCGCAGTTCGAAGCCAGGTACGATGAGATCATAGAAAAAGCCAGGGAAGAGTACGAATATGAACCGCCAAGCGGCTACTTCCGGGATGGGTACAATCTTTATAAACGGATGTCTGACGACCAAGAAGACTACCTATTGTTTCTGCATGATCCATCGGTAGAACCCTCCAATAATTTGGCTGAAAGAAGTGGAAGAAGTTTAAAAGAAAGGTAGCGTGAGAGAACTAAAAGAAAGGGAAATAGCATTTCTGACTAATTACAAACTTTTTTACTCGTCAGAGCTGTTGTATTAACCGTTCCTGCTTGACAACAGGTAAAATTTCCTGTTATGCTCAAAAAAACAAAAAAGAAGGTATAAAATATGTCAAAATTATTCTCACTGGACAGCCCGGTCATGAACTTCCTCAGCAACCTAGCCGACATGATATTATTAAATATCGTCTATTTAATCTGCTGCATCCCAGTAGTCACCATCGGCACCGCAACAACAGCGCTCTACACCGTCACCCTGAAAATGGCTCGCAAAGAATATCCGGCCATACTAAAATCCTTTTTCATAGCCTTTAGAAAAAACCTAAAGATAAGCACCCTATGCTGGATTCCAATGATAATTGCAGCGATCATCCTATTCCTCGATTACAGACTACTAGACACCCTCCCAGGAACCCTCCAATCAGTAATCCGCATTGCCTTAATCATAATAGCATTACTCTACCTGATGATACTACTATATCTCTTCCCATACATAGCAAGGTTCGATAACAACATTAAAAACACATTCAAAAACACCATCCTGATCAGCATCACGAACCTACCACTGACGCTACTAATGCTCGTTGCCAATATCGCTTTGATCATCGTCTCACTATTAACTTTCCAAACAATGATCATCGCCCTTAACGCCGCCATTTTAATCGCCTTCAGTGTACTAGCATACTTACAATCAATACTCTTCACCAGAATCTTCAAAAAATACGAGCCCGAAGAAACCGAAAGTACACAAGACCCCCAATCAACGTAATCAAGCCAACCACCTCAACGTCCACACGCCCACTAATTAGTGATCAGCTATGAGCGGAAGCTTGCTGGGTAGGGTTAGGATCCGGCAATTTTCCTCTCTATCCCGCCTTGAACTATAATACTCCTTTTCACCTAAATCAACAGCTGATGATATCTTTGTTTTAGCAAAAAGGATGATCCTTCATATATTATATTAATATAATATATGAAGGAGTTAGCAACTATGACAACCACCTATACTGTACAACCTGGCGATAGCTTATGGAAAATCGCTGTAAAATATCAAATAGGTATTTCTGAATTAATTGCGGCTAATCCCAACATCACAAACCCAAATCTTATTTATCCCAACCAGATAATCAATATTCCCGAGAAAAATACACAAGCAATTTCATTGGAAGATCAAGTTGTGCAATTAGTTAATAATGAGCGGACTTCCAGGGGATTGAACCCACTTTCGTCAAATTGGGAATTAGCAAGAGTAGCACGCATTAAATCGGAGGATATGTATAGAAACAACTATTTCAGTCACCAATCCCCAGTTTATGGCTCTCCATTTGATATGCTTAGAAGCTTCGGAATTAGCTTTTCCGCCGCAGGTGAAAATATCGCTTATGGGCAAACAACTGCTCAAAGTGTTATGAATAGCTGGATGAACTCATCGGGACATAGAGCTAATATTTTAAATAGCAATTTTACTCAAATTGGTGTTGGCTATTTCAATGCGGGAACTCCGTATTGGACTCAACTGTTTATTAGACCTTGAATTTTTTAGAGGTGGAGAACTTTCTTTAAAATAAAAAAAGATCCTGCACCCTTCAGGATCTTTTTTTATTTCCCTATTGCCCGTTTCGCATCCAGATAAGCTTGATAGTCCATCTAAGGAACGCCTGCAAGTAAAAAAACAAAAACTTGTCCTTATTACTTCTTCCATATGTTCTTTAACCTATCAATCTTTTATTTTGAAAGTATTTTTTAAACTTGACAACATACCCCTTTTAGTTTTAATATATTAATATATCAATCAAGAAAGAGAGGGTACCCATGTATATCGAAAAAGATCCTGTTCGTGGTTATAACGAATATATTAATCTGGCGGAAGGCGAAGGAGTAAAAGCAATGATGGATGTAGCTCTCCTGCTTATGGAAGAAGGAGATACATACACATTCTCAGAAACTGAAAAAGAGATGGCCTGGATTATGTTTGAAGGAAAGGCAACAGTAGAGTATGACGGCAAAACCGTAGAGATGGATCGTCCGAATCCATTTGATCACAATCCCTACTGTCTCCATTTATGTGCAGGTGATTCCTGCACGATTACAGCAAATGGTCCTTCTGTTTTCTATGTGCAAAAAACGCTGAACGATAAAAAATTTGATGCTAAGATGTACATGCCGGAAGATACCCATACCTGGGAGCGTGGCGTTGGTGAATTACAGGGAACCATCCGCCGAAATGTAAGAACTTGTTTTGATTATGGCAATGCGCCGTACTCCAATATGGTTCTGGGAGAAGTTATCAACCTACCTGGACGCTGGTCCAGCTATCCGCCTCACTGGCATCCACAACCAGAAGTATATCTGTTCCGTTTTGACAAGCCCCAAGGCTATGGAGCTGGCTTTGTGAATGACGAGGTTGTTCGACTTGGTCACAATGGTCTGGCAGTGATCACTGAAAAGTCTCACCCAATGGTATCCTGCCCGGGATACGCAATGTGCTATGCATGGGGCATCCGTCACTTTGACGATAATCCCTGGGAAAAGACCCGAATTGATGATAAAGAACATGAATGGATGATGGATCCAAATGCCCAGATTTGGGAAGGTAATATTTAAATTTTAAAGTTTCCACCTCCTATTTTTATCCTGCACAAAAGCACTATCCGTATAAGTAACTATTTATAGATGGTGCTTTTACTGGGTTGCAGGACGCGTCCTGCAACCCACACATAAAAATCATTTAACCTTATTTCTTCTTATTCGATGTCGAATCAATAACTACAGCCACAAGTATGATCAATCCCTTGAAGATCAACTGCATGTTAGAAGATACATTCAAGAGTGACAGCATATTATTCAAAACACCGATCAATAATACACCAATCAGCGTCCCAGCTAACTTCCCACTACCACCAGACATACTGGTTCCACCAATAACTACTGCTGCGATAGCATCTAACTCGTAATTGGTACCAATCAATGGAGACCCGGTTCCCAGCCGGGCTGCGGTCATAACTCCGCCAAGAGCTGCCATCAGGGAACAGATCATATAGCTGAACATTACAGTTCTATTGACATTAATACCGGAAAGCCGGGCTGCTTGGATATTGCCTCCGGAAGCATATACATTCTTCCCAAATACAGTTGAACTTAAGATAAAGACAAAAGTCACTAGTAAGACCCCAGTAATGGTAACCAAAATAGATAGTCCATTTACCTGGCTAGTGATATAAGCAGCATATCCCAAAAGTGCCAGGACCAGAATCTTGAAGAAGATATGAAAAGCACTTTTCTGCTTTCTAATATCTTGAATCAATAGAAAAATGACATAGAGACCAATCAGGCAAAATAATACTGCACACACCGGGAAAGGAACATTGCCACTACCCAGTTTGGTAACTGCCTTGCTGCTGATCGACACTGCGGTACTGCCGGTAACTGTAAGTGCAACACCGCGGCAGATCGTCTGTCCGGCGAGGGTAACGATAAATGCCGGAATACCCATTTTGGTAATAAAAACACCATATACCATACCCAGCAAACAACCAAATATCAGGATGACAATTGCGGATGAGAAGAAGCCAAGGGTTGGCATTAGGTAAGCAAAAAACACCCCGGTCAAGGCCACCACTGCGCCGGGAGACAGGTCAATTCCGCCTAAGAGGATAACAAACTGCATACCAATTGCCAGAACCCCCTGAACGGCAATCTGTTTGGCAACATTCATAATATTAATTGGAAATAAAAAAGTATCACTTAATACCGAAGAAACGATTAATAATATCACCAGACCAATTGCTGAAGCATAATTCTGCCATTTAAAATTCTTTTCTTTCACCAATACTTTATCCATTGCATTTTTCCTCCATCGCATACCTTACTAATACTTCTTCGGTGGCATCACGAATAAACATTTCACCCGTTATCTGTCCTTCCCGCATTACGATAATACGGTCACTGATGCCTAAGACTTCCGGAACTTCCGAAGAAACAACAATGATTCCTACCCCAGCATCGGCTAACTCTTGTAAGATGTAATAAATCTCTTTTTTAGCGCCGACATCAATCCCTCTGGTCGGTTCATCCAGGATCAAAATTCGCGGATTGGTCAGGAGCCATTTACTTAAAACTACTTTCTGCTGATTACCACCGGATAAACTGCTTACCGGAGTTTCCAGACTGCTTAGTTTAATCTTCAATTTATCAACCATCGATTCAGCCGCAGCCATTTCCTTTTCCCCATCCCGCTTAAAAAACTTGCCCACGTAATTCTTAATCGAAGCCAGGATAATGTTGTCCAAAATGCTATGTATGGTAATCAATCCGGTACTGCGTCGGTCTTCAGTCAGAAGGGCAATTCCGGCCTTGATCGCATCATTGGTCGTTCTGATATTAACTTTTTGCCCATCAAGAAACATTTCCCCACTACTGGGAACATAATCACCTTCAAAGATAGAACTCACCAGTTCAGTCCGACCGGCGCCTATCAAACCATAAATCCCCAGAATTTCCCCGGGCTTCAGAACAAAATCGACATCAGAGACGATTTTTTCCGAACTGCCTTTTTCTTTATATACCGACCAGTTTTTAATCTCCAAAATCGGCTTCTTCTGCTGATAATCGGGGGTTGTCTTTGGGGCAAACATATCCTCCAATTTTCTGCCGATCATCCAACTGATTAGGGTATCTTTGGTAACCTCAGAAGTTTTCCCCTGATTGATATATTTACCATCTTTTAAGATTACTACACTATTACATATCTGGTAGATCTCATCCAACTTATGCGATACATAAATCATCGTTATCTCTTCTTTTTTCAGCCTTCTCATAACGTCAAAGAGCGCTTCTATTTCGCTGCTGGTTAAAGAACTAGTTGCTTCGTCAAAAATAATCGTGTGCGGGTTACGGGAAATCGCTTTGGCAATTTCCACCATTTGCTGCATGCTGATGGATAACTCCCCCAGGTTTTTTCGCAGATCAATCTCTATCCCCAAGCGGTTTAGCGCATCCCGGGCCACCCTATCCATGACCGCAAAATCAATCTTGCCGGCTTTATTAGGCATCCCACTAAGACTGATATTCTCGGCAACGGTCATTTGATTGACCAGGTTCAATTCCTGGTGTACCATTACGACTCCGGCTTTTTCAGCGTCCAAAGTATTGGCAAACTTAACTTTCTGACCCTCAATCTTGATGGTTCCTTCATAGGATCCATAGGGATATACCCCGACAAGTACCTTCCCCAACGTTGATTTTCCAGCACCGTTTTCTCCACATAAAGCTACTATATCGCCTTTTGCGATAGCCAAACTAACCGAATCAAGAGCCACTGTTCCAGGAAATTTCTTGGAAATGCCTTCAAACTCAATAAACGACATATTCTTCTCATCCTCTCTTGGTAACAACCACTTAATAGATATGGAGTTGCAGCTGATCGCCGCAACTCCACTACAAACATTTTATTAAGCAACGTTTGCGCAATGCTGCACTAGAATAATTCCGGATAGCGGCCACTACTGAACTCTTTAACATTATCCTCATTGATTATGGTAATCGGTGCGTACCATGTGGTAACACCATTTATATCCTGGGTATCCGGAATAGTTTCCTTATTCGCCAGTATTTGTGCTGCGTCGACCAGGAATTTCCCTTGTGCTTCGGTACCTTTATCAACAGTCATAACATTATAGCCATCTAAGATGTATTTTACCATTTCTTCCTCATGATCTCCGCCGATAAACCACATCTTATCAGCTAATCCAGCATTTTCCGCTGCTTTTAAAGCACCCATGGTAATCTGGTCATTGTTTCCGAATACTGCCTGAATATCTCCGGCTTTGGTTGAGATCGCATCTTCCATAAAAGACATCCCTTTATCACGAGCCCAATCCAGACAGACTTGTTCATACACCAGCGTTAAATTATCATATTTTGCCACTTGGTCGCGAACCCCTTTTGAAATTGACTCAGCCACCTCATCACCCTGGGTTCCGCATAACAGGACAACATTAGCCGGTTCGACGGTGCCCCATTTTTCGATAAAGGCATCTACTTGCAGAACACCTACTTGATAAGAATCTGCCGTTACCCATAAGTCCGGGGTGAAATTATCAATCAGGGCTTCAATTATAATTACCGGTATCCCCTGAGCCTGGGCATCCGTAACGGTTTCTGACATTGATTTCTGATCTGCTGCTTCAACTATCAGGACATCTGTTCCAGAAGCTACCAAGTTCTCAATCTGACTTTTCTGTACGCTCACATCAATGTTGCAATCCTGCCATAACAGCTCAATACCCAACTTATCTGCCTCTTCCTGAGCATTATCCCGCATAACAATATATATGGAATCCCGCAGGGTTCTGGTAGCTGCACCTACCTTCAATCCTCCTGTACCGGTCTGGCTGCTTTCTGAAGTGTCCTCGTTAGTTATGTCTTCTTGGATTGTGTCCGAATTAGCCGGTTCTTCTGTTTTTTCCTGCTTTGTTCCCGTCCCACATCCTGCTAATGAAGATACCACTATCGTCATTGTTAACAATCCTGCTATTAGAGTTTGTTTCTTCATGCTCTTCCTCCCTTGTCCCTGCCCGTAATCGGACTGGGTTAATACATTATTCGGTTTTCTTTATGTATATTATAGTAATGGTCAATCCTGTTTACAAGGCGGCTATATTCACATTTGGGTAGACTGTATTAATACCTTAAAAACAAGGTAACAGTTTTAATATGTCAACTGTTACCCCAAAGAGAATATCCATGGCAGCCTAATAAATCAGGTAACTGCTTACTTAAATGGTTCCATTGGTGCCGGCCGGCCACAGGTTGTTGTAAGTGTTACGGTCTGCTTCTGTGTACCGCTGGACAAAAATGCCTGCATAATGTCTAATACATGCACCGCTAATTCATCATCAGTGCGATGGGGCTCGTCCTGTTCAATACAGCGCACCATATCGGTAAGTCCAAGACCACGGCTGTTTTCTGTATAACCAAAGCTAAGCGGCACTTTCGAAAAATGCTCTTCGCCTGCTTCAAGAACAAGAATTTCACCGCCAAACGAATCTGGATCCGGTGCCCTCAGGGTTCCTTCCGTACCGTAAATTTCGATAAAGGGCTGTCCATGTCCCCATATATCAAAACTGGTTGTCACCGCTGCAATCGTACCATTTCGAAATTCAACCACACCGGTAACATGGGTTGGCGTTCCGACATCAAATGTTTCGCCGTAATGTGGTCCCGGGCAAGTACAGGTACGTTTGTCAAATCCTTTGTTAGCCATTGCTACTACAGTACTTACTGGTCCCAGCAGAGTGACCAGGGTTGAAAAATAATAGGGTCCGTAATCAAAGATTGGCCCTGCACCATATTGATAAAGAAACTCTGGATTTGGATGTTCATGCTCCGGTCCATGCCAGCCAAAGAATACATTTGCCGACAGTGGCTTGCCAATGATGCCACTATCTAATAGCTGTCGGCAGGTCTGAACTGCCCCACCCAGCACGGTATCAGGGGCACACCCCAGACGTACTCCCTGTTTTGCGGCAAGCGCCTGCAGCTCTTTTGCCTGCTCAAGCTCAAGACTAACGGGCTTTTCCGAATAAACATGTTTACCAGCAAGCAACCCTTGTTTGCTAACTTCATAGTGCGCATTCGGCGTTGTTAAATTCAATATCAAATCTATCTCAGGATCGTTAATAAGTTCCTCTATCGTTGGTACTGCCCGGATACCGTACTTCTGTGCGATCTTCCTGGCGTTTTCGTAATAGAGATCCGTACATGCCACAACATGTACCTGAGGAAACAACGTACTCAGATTGTTGTTATAAATATCACTGATATTACCACAGCCTACAATTCCTACATTGATTCGTTTCATAAAAGATTTTTCCTCCCTTAAAAAGTAACAACACCCTTAACATAACCATCTTCATGACTATGGGCAATCATCAGCAATTCCTGAATGCGGTGGTAATCCATAATATGAGTGACTAAATCACGCTGGTCAAAGACACCGGCTTCTACCAATTTAGCCGTTTTAGCCGCCTGAAGCGGAAAATGCGGATCTCTGGCATCGGAAGTATTCACGATTTGAATCCCGCGCAGATGCCACGGTGTACAGTTTATCGTCCGCTCACCCCGGTGCCATGCAAAATTCGAAATGGTACCACAAGTCTTAACCAGATCATTCGCCAACTGCAAGCCAGGCTGGGATCCAGAGCATTCCACAACGAGATCAATGCCGCCCCTTTGGATGATCGCAGCAATTGCCTCAAGACCTTCAGGGGAATTGGACAGATAGCATTCGTCCGCACCATTTTTACGAGCCAGTTCCAGCTTCTTAGGATCAATGTCAAAGCAGATCAGCTTGCCAACCAGACTGTGCCGAAATGCCTGCACATTCAAAAGCCCCATATAACCACATCCGATCACGGCCACATCATCACCCGGATGCACCTTAATACAATTAACCCCACTAACTACGCAAGCTACTGGTTCGCAGATATAATATGGAAAATCTTCTTCTTTGATAGCCGGCAGATGTGCTACGCGGCTCGCCTCAATATTGATCACCTGAGCCAGCTCCGGACCACCCTCAATACAAAATACCTGATCGCCAACTGCAAACCCCGAAACCCCTTCGCCAAGCTCTGCAATAACACCTACTGCCTCATGTCCAAAGCGAAACGGAAATGGTTCCGTCATGTCTCTGCCTAAGAATAAATAAGAATCCCATGCGCAAATGCCACAGGCCTTTACATCAATCTGAACTTCTCCGTATCCAGGTGCACCCACCTGCACCTGTCTGATTTCTGCCTGCTTTTCCGAAACGATATAACATGCATCAACTGTTTTCATCTGTTGTCCTCCTCCGCTTCCGGTCATGCCTCCGGAATCACATATTAATACACTGCTCATTATTTACATTATAAGTAATCCCGAGTTCCTTTCACAGGTGACTGTATTCACATTAGGGTAGACTGTATTCATACTTACTGGGGGGCTATTTGGGAGGAGGAGTAGTATTTTGGATGACGGACGCGGACAAAGGGCATGGGATAACTTCCGTAAACGCGGCAACGCTCTGGCAGACCCCACACCACCTCTCCTGGTACACAGCGGCGTCCTGTCAGCCAACATATTATAATAGCCAAAGTTAAGAAAAACCCTCAATATGTGAATTATTGCCTCAAAGAAAGTATCTATGGCCGCCTAGGAGCTTGGAACAAAAGTATCGCTATCAGATTTGTGCCGATTGTTTTCTTCTATTTCCATAAAAATCATATCCCAAAGCCAGAATTAAAAGAAATCCACCAATCAGATTTTTGTAGTGTATCCCGGTTGACGTCATCAAAATGATATAGTTTAGCCAGGATAAAGACAGGATACTTAAAAAAACTTCGGCAATCTTCCCGGTACCACCTTTTACACTGATCCCCCCTAATAATGCAGCCGTAATTGCCGTTAGTTCAATTCCAGCACCCATACCAGTCTGCGCCGATCCCATCCGGGATATATGAATCAACGTTCCAATTCCAACTGCAGTACCACAAAAAACCGCCGCCGCGGTCTTAATGAACGTTACGTTGATGCCTGACAGTTCAGCTGCATTATTATTACTTCCAACAGCATAGATATACCTTCCGGGATAAGTTTTTTGCAATAACAAAAAGGCACAAATATACACGATACAGGCCAGCACAAACTGCACCGAAATCGGACCCAGATAGCCCCTGCCAATATAGCGAAATGCGGAATTATATATCAAGATAGCTCGTGAAGTGCCAATCAGATCCACAATCCCCTGATACAATGTCATCATTCCGATACTCACAATAATTAGCGGCAGCTTCAAAAATATCGATAGCAGGATGTTGATCAAATTGAGTAGGATCCCGAGTAACAGTGCCGTTATGATGACCACAAAAACGGGGATTCCCTCCTTTGTCAGCATCCAGGCACAGATAATGCCAATCAAAGATATCTGGGCACCGATGGAGATATCAATCGAGCCGGAAATCATCAGCACGGCCATCCCCATTGTCACAGTGATGATGTAAGAATTTTGAGTTAAAATATTCATTATATTTCCAGCCGATACTGAATACCTGTCATTAATAATAAAAATCAAGAAGATAACGAAAAAAAATACCAGATTTATATGTCTTTTGAATAAATCATACCCTCTATTCGTACCTTTCACTTGGCAACCCCCTCAGACAATTCGTAATTTTCTCTTTTTCAATCATATAAATGCAGTCACATACCGCAAACATCTCTTCGGTATTGGACGAACTATAAATAATTGGGATACCCAATTTACGCATCTGGGTCATATAATTCCAGATATGGCTTCGCAGCACCACATCGGCCGACATTGCCGGGGAATCTAATAACAGTACTTTTACATCAGCCATTTTCCACCGGTTTAAGGCAATCAACGTGCGCTCATTACGCCCCAATTCATACACTTTGGATTTTAGTTTGCTTTGGCTTAAATATAAGCCAGTCTTTCTTTTCATCGCATACCGGATCAGTCGCCGGTTGATGCCACCCCATTTATTTCTATGCTTCTTAAACATCTCCAACTGCAGGTTTTCTTCCACTGACAAATCCAGAAACACATTATCCAAAGAGCTGTCCCGTCCAATATAACGAATGCCCCGGCGTGCGGCTTCCAGTTTATGGAGCGGGGTCAGTTCCTGCCGATCTACGTATAGCTGTCCGCTAGTTAAGTCATATTCACCCTTGATCAGCAACAGCATTTTCTCATACGTAGCATACTTTTCATCGATAAAGCCAATAATCTCACCTTTATTAAGGCTAAATGAAATATCATCTGCGATTCCCGGAGCTTTTAGCTTCACCGCCTCCATGACCACTTCCGACTGGCAGAAGCTTTCCTCATTATTCTGACCAAAGTTTTCAACTCCGGTTAAAATCTTATGAAGATATCTGGGTTTCACTTGGTCAGCGTAAAATATGCCGGCTTTTTCACCTTTACGCATAATCATGATCCGGTCACTGAGCGCCCGGGCACGGATAATGTCGGTATGAATGATAAAAAAACTGATGCCCTTTTGCTGCATCATCCTGATCTTCTCTTGATAGTCAAGGTATTCTTCTTCCGAATAAGAAGCGTCCACCTGATTTAATACGATAATCTTCGCCCCGGCATAAGCCGCAATCATCAATTCCAGGATATGCTTTTGATAGCGGCTAAGTTTGTCAATCCGCTGCTCCGGGTCAATCCTGACATCGTAGTATTGGGAAATCTCATTTAACTGGCGCATAATGTTCTGATTGTTAAGCAGCAGCCGATAATGCTGCTGATGCAGAATCGTAAAATTTTCCCCGATACTCAGTTCCGGAATCAGCTTACTTTCATATTGAATATAATAAATGCCACTTCTCTGCCCTTCACGGATAGAGTTAAATGCCGCCCGTTTTTCATTAACCCACATTCGGCCGCCATGCAAGCGCTCAATCCCAACCAACATTCGAGCCAGGGAAGATCGGCCGACACCACTCAAACCCAGAACGCCCAACACCTCTCCTTTAAAAATACTGAAGGATATATAATGCCGGCTATTCTCTGCCAGCGATTGGATACACAGCTTGTCAGCCCGAAGGATTTCATACATCTATGCGCCCTCCTTAAATTCGTATATCTTGGGTAAAAATATCTCAACTGTCGTGCCGCAGCCTTCGGTGCTGGTAATCTCTAAGCCATAGTCTTCACCATAATAAAACTTAATTCGCTGATTCACATTCTGGATGGCAATCCCCTCGCCCCGCGGCTTCTTCTGATTTACCGGCTTGTCCGAAATACCATTGGCAGTCTCTAATTTTCGTTGTATTTCCTTCAACTGCTCTTCCGATATGCCGATCCCATCATCACTAATAATAATCATCAAACGATCCTGAGTAGTAAAGACCCGGATGGTAATCTCGCCCTGGCCGATTTTATTTTCCAGACCATGATGGATTGCATTCTCCACAATCGGCTGAATCGTCAGGATGGGCATCATATATGCCATCAAATAGCCATCTGCTTCATCGAATATCTTCGTAACCTTAAACTTATCCCGAAAGCGGTACTGCTGAATAATCAAATAGCTCTCGACATTCTCCATCTCATCTGCCAGTGTGGCCATCTCCCCCGGCCGGCTGATATTATAGCGAAACAAGGTCGCAAGAGCCTCATTCATCTTTGCGATTTCTTCATTCCCCTGGAGAATCGCTTTGCTGCGGATTGTTTCCAGCGTGTTATATAGGAAATGAGGATTAATCTGACTTTGCAAGACATGGATTGTCGCTTCGGTTGATAGTATCTGTGCTTGCTGCTCCCGATTGATGAGTTCGGTAATCCCTGCAAATAAGCGATCCGGCCGTTCGCTTTTAGCCGTCTTATCCAATTCTATTAAAAGCGCCTCAATATCTTCATTTTCTTCGGCATAGCTTAAGATTCGGTCCATCTTAGTGACCGGAATGATCCACTTGCGAACACTATACCCAAAGATAACGCCTAATCCCAGGGTTAATAGCAGGTAAAAGACCCCCACAAAGTCCAAAAGTCCCTGATACATGCAGATAACGGTAATGATAACCTGTACTCCCAACAATAGGATTCCTGCTATAACCACTGCTATATCTTTTCTTTTAAACAATAATTCCGCATCAGATTTCATCTAAACTCTCCATTACTTTCTTTCAGCCTTTACGCTCGAATTTACGGTACTCCATCGGCTTTATCCCAACCTGCTTAGTAAATATCTTACTAAAATATTTGGTATCGGTATATCCAACTTTACCGGCAATCGCACTCACACTCATATGTGATTCGGTTAATAACTTCTTAGCCGCTTCCATCCGAACCTTGATCACATAATTGGTAATGTTCATCCCCGTCTGATTTTTAAACAGCGTGCTAAGATAAACCGGATTTAAACATACCATTTTACCAATTTCCTCAAGCGCAATTCCTTTATCATAATTCTGTTCAATATATTCCTTTACTTGCCTGATTGGCTTTGCTTCGTAACTTTTCTGTACATCATTGCAAAGTTCAATAATCTTCATCATGTAATCAGATAAATATTCCTTACATTCCGGCAGTGAAGTACAACTGTTAATCCGCAGTTCCCAAACCTCCTTTTCCGGCAGACTGGTACAATCCAGAAGATTATTGCCAACCACTGCCTTCTCCAGTAACTGAATCCACAGTTTAGCAAATTGATAGATTGTCTGAAGTTCCTTCTCTTCGCCATGATAATAAGTCCTCATAGCATCATTCAGACAGTTCCCTACTTCTTCCGTATTTAGTTCAAACACACCCTTCCATATCCGCATCTCAATCTGTGAAGGTATAACAACCTGATAGTAAAGCTGCTTCTGGGCCAGATTAGCTGCATCAATAATCCCACCACAACCCAGCACAATCCGATTATCAACCGCTGCCTGCGCCGTAGTAAATGCCAAGGGCAAATCCTTCTGTGCTTCTACCCGCACTCCAATACCCAATGTGACATTGATAAATTCATATTTTTCATTATCTTCTCGTAAAATCTCAGATAAATATTTTTTCTTCTTATCCATCGAAAGATGCTGCTCTGGGGCATAATTAAAAGCAATGTGTCCTTTAGTTCCCTGATAAAAACATTCTGCATCAAAGCTGTCACTCTTTATTTTGGTTGTATATTTCTCACACATGTTTTCCAAGATTGCCGCATATGCCCCGAAATCCACATTCTCATGTTCAATATGGTCTAATTTAAGTGTAATAACCCCATAAATACACGCTTCCGCCGAAGCAATCGGCGCATTCTCCCCTACCAGCATCTGATCATTCTCTGAAATCGGAATCTGATGCAGCAGCTTTCTCAAGTATTCCCTGCGGATTCGGCTCACCTGCTCATTAAACTTTTGTTGCTGAACCTGTTCAGCCTGCTGCTTCTCATCCTTAAGATATTTCTTACGGTTCAAACGATTTAAAAGAGAAGTTAATTCATCTTTTTTAATCGGCTTCAATAAATATTCCTGAACACCGTGCTGCAACGCCGTTTTAGCATACTCAAAATCTCGATAACCACTAATAATAATAAATTCCGCATGACTACCTGCCTGCCTGACCTTTTCCACCAACTTAAGTCCGGTTAGTCCAGGCATGCGTATATCTGATATCACCACATCCGGATTCTTCTCTAAAATCATCTCATATGCCTCTAGCCCATCTGAGGCCTGCCCCACAATTTCCACGTCCAGTTCTTTAATTAAGTAAGCAATTAAGTCAACAATATCCTTTTCGTCATCTGCAATTAGTACCTTTAACATAGTTCTACCTCATATAATGCATTTTCACTCATTTTCGTTACACTACTGCGCTTATATTGAAATAATATTGTTTGTTTTTATCTTATATATTAGGTATATTTTGCTGCGTTTATACTTACATTGCAAGTTAAAAATCGATCTCGTGAAGATACAAAACACCACCTGCTGCTGTTTGCATGCGGATGGTGTTTCTTTTGCTCTTATCTAAATGCGCCTTTTAGCACATAATTCTTCAACTGACTGAACTCCTCCAGACTAGTACTGATCCCTTCCCGTCCCAGTCCACTCATCTTAACACCCCCGTGCCCCTGATCAATATGCCGATACGCACTATGACCATTTACAACCACAGATCCCACCTCAATCTGATTGGCAATGTGAAAGGCACGCATAATATCCTTCGACAAAACCCCACCATTTAGTCCATAGCAGGATTGGTTAGCGATTTCAATTGCTTCTTCATCGGTTTTATAAGCAATCATTGGGAACACTGGTCCAAAGATCTCATCGTCAATAGCAATTGCCATCTCTCTTGTCACATCTACTAATACGGCAGGTTCAAAGTAAGCACCTTCGCGGTGACCGCCATAGACGATTCTGGCGCCTTCAAAAACAGCTGCCTCCACTTGTTTTTCAACTGTAATTGCTGCAGCTTCAGAAATTAATGTGCTGATCTCTGTCTTTGGATCCAGCACATCTCCTCTTACTACTGTTTTAAGTCTTTCGACGAGACGTTCGGTTAATTCCCTGATAATCCCTTCCTGAACGATAAACCGCTTTGGCGCACAACAAGTTTGTCCGGTATTGAATAAGCGACCGCCGACCATCTCTTCCACCGCAGTGTCAAGATCAGCATCCTCACAGATAACAAATGGATCATTCCCACCAAGTTCCAGGAACATTGGCTTTAAACAGTCAGCTGCATCTTTCATCATCTGAATTCCTGCTGTTGTGCTGCCAGTCAAGCCAATCGCATCCACTTTATGGTTTTTAACCACTGCTTCGGTACAAGCATCCCGGCTGCATACTAAAAACGGAGCCAAGTCGGCAGGTATTCCCGCTTTTATTAACAGCTCCCCCATCTTCAATATCGCTGTCGGATTAGATGAAGGCGCTTTTACTACCACGGCATTTCCCATAACTAATGCCGGGATCACTTTTAATATCGTCAGTTCAATGGGATAATTAAACGGAATAATACAGCCGACTACACCAAGAGGAACTCTTTTAGTAAAAATCAGATCTCCCTTAGTATCCGAATCATTATCCGGCAGCACCTCGCCATACATATGATTAGCATATTCAAGCGTACCTCGGATATTCTGTGGAACCTTAGCAACTTCTTCCAGACTCTGGCTGTACGGTTTTCCCATTTCCAAAGATGACATCCTGGTCAGTAATTCAATATTTTCTTCATATACATCAGCAAAATGATACAGTACCTGAGATCTTTCATACAGGCTTTTCTTTGCCCATTCCTTTTGTGCTTCTTTCGCTTTGTTTACGGTTTCCGATAATTCCTCTGTGGTTGTCAGTGGTAATTCTGCAAGCACTTCATTATTCTGCGGATTTGTTACAGTTAATGTCATATATCCTTCTCCTTTTTTCTTAAGACCAATCCGGACTCCCTATGCAGGTAGCAGATATCCGGGTTTCAACGTACACTTCGGCATAAATATCTTCATTTTTTATCGAAATCTGATGATTACATGCACCTGCTTTTCTCATCATTTCAATACAATATTTTTCTATCTCAGCCTTTGCATAATCCTTTGCTGCTGCAAGGGTGGGGAAGCTTCTTCGCACCCAAGGGGCATAAACAATGTAATCACGATGCTCTGCACCAGGTCGTATCAGTACCTGAGTCATATACATCACCTGTCCTGTGGCTGCTCCCACTGCATTGGCCACTTCGGCATGCTCCGGTATGATTAACCGGATATTTAATTGTTGGCAGATGGATGGCAGCCAGGCATGGACTGGTGCGCCAATGGCCACTACGGTTTTTGCGCCCCGGCACACTGTCTTTAACTTTTCACCAATGGCTGCGGCAGCGCTATTAAGTACCATTTCCCCATTCATTCGAGCCTGTCTGCTTAGTAAGCGCAGACCTTCAATGGATGCATGTTCATTCCATCTGCGAAATCCCCCGGTTACATGTAAGATATCTGTTGGGGTCATCGATATAAACCGCAGATAGCCTTTCTTTTCCATCCGTTCAATATCTTGTTTCTCTATCGCAGCATTATGGTAAAGAAGATATTGAATGCTATGCGGTCCTTCTTTCAGCTCATTTAAGATGATATCTTCCGCTTTATTAAGCAATTGCCCTTTTGGGGCTTTATAAATTTCAACACAATCCGCTGTTCCATTTGGCAGCGTAGCAAGCTCCTCAGCCAAATACGGGAATTCAGCTGTTGCTACACATAAGGGCTTCACTTTTCCCGGCCCAATCATAAAATTGCCGTTTTGGTCGATTCTTATATAAGAATCTCCACCCAATCCATAAGTGGCAATTTTAGCTGCCTTTACCCGGGTTCTCATTCCTTCTACGATAGCACCTTCTTGCTCTATTACAACTTTACCATCATGAAGGCACGCTGTATCCGTAGTAGTTCCGCCCATATCCAGGACCAATGCATTATCCACTCCGGATAGGAATGCACCGCCTACAATGCTGGCCGCAGGACCGGAAAGAATTGTTTCAATTGGTCTGTCTGCCACATACTCTTCCCTTACCAGGCTGCCGTCGCCTTTTACGACCATAAGTGGGGCACAAATACCATTCTCCGCCAGTACGGCTTTTACTGCTTCTAATAACTCCTTGATCACCGGAATCAATCTGGCATTAAAAACTGCCGTCGCCGTCCGCTCCTGATATCCTAATTCGACCGTCAGTTCATGAGCACAGACAACCGGAATGTCTAAGCGCTCCCGGACCATCTTTTTTACGAATAATTCCTGTTTGGGATTGCGTATACTGGCATATCCGGATATTGCCATGACCTCTACTTCACCCCGGAAATGCTCAATACTATGTTCAATCTGCAGCCTGTCAAGGGCTATTACCTCTCGTCCTTTGATATCCAGCTTCCCTTTCAAAATTTCACATAATAAGTCCGGAAATTCTGTGTCCAGCTGCTTCCCAATCAGCAGCAAACCGGCCCGGGCAGTCTTATTCTCGACAATGGCATTAGTCGCCAGGGTGGTAGACAGGCAAACCATATCAATCTCATCTGCATTCTTTAATTGAAGCAGCTGAATGCTGTTTCTAATTCCAATCACCAGGTTTTCCTTTGTCGTAAAAGACTTCACTTTACTTAACACCCGGCGGTCTGAAGTAGAGATTATCACGCTATCAGTATAAGTTCCGCCGGTATCAATCCCTAATACGTATGGCATATCAAGCTCCTATCTGCCGCTGATACCTGCAGCACAGCGTTGTTATTCACAGCCACCTTGCGGGATTAGTGGCTGTGAATAGTAACAGCTCAACTACTTTCTTTTAAGCTTCATTACTGATTTGTTTTACCGTAAGGGCAATATCATTTTCCGCATGAATGCCCATTTCCATCAGTTTATCACCGATTTCAACCGGTTCGGAGTCACCGGAAAGAATTGCATTGAGCTTGCCGCCCATGAAAATCCAGTAATCTTTCCGGCGTTTTTTCGCTAACTCCAGGATTTGACGTCCATAGTCAAGGGCTTGCCCATTGTGACAGCTGATACCGATAAAACGGATATTTTCCTCATCTGCCAGATCCAGCATGTCTACAGGATCCATATCAACACCACCGTTAATCACTTCTGCACCCATATCATTAAGAACACCTTCTACCAGAACCAAACCATAAGTGTGAGCATCACCGGAAGCAGCTACGACTTTCTTGCCTTTTAACACATCTTTATTACCCTGCTGCAACAATTCTGCCACGATCTCTTCTTTCATTTCCAAAGTCTGACGACCCAGTACCGTTGGATAGAGCGGTTTGATTTCCTGATTATCAGTTCCGTATGTAGATGAATGGAACATCTGCTCAAAACGGATGGGGTTCATATTCTTTAGCACCATCAAAAGTTCCAGTGGATCTTCGGTATCAATACCAGCCTCTTTAAATCCTTCCAACACATTTTCAAAGAACTTCCGGCCCTCCTCGGCCATAACGTCGCGCATCTTTTCCAATGGCTCGAAATTAAAGTATGGCAGCCATTCCTCTGCCTTCTCTTCGGTACGCTTAGCAGCGGAAAGAATGTTCATCAGTTCTTCTAAGGTTGGCACTTTAATTTTTTCAGTAATCGAAACCGGATTAATGCCAAGACTCATATGATATTTTTTCTCAACCAGCATCTCGAATAAGAATTCCGAAACACTAATGCCATAATTGCCATGGATATCATGATCCCACTGCAGATTTGTTGAACTGTTCAGATAGGTAAGAACCGGCTGTTCTTCAGTTGACATAAGTTTATCCAGCGCCATCGCAACTCCGGCGCGGGTATCATTCTCGCTTAAAAGCCCGCCAAAGCTAATAGTATAACGGGCACCACATAATTTTGTACAAATATAATGCTCCAGCAACGCATATCCCACATAGGAAGCACAATCCAGAAAATATCCCGGATAACCATCATCCAGATAGGTCTCGGCTGCAAACATCTCATCCCTCTTTGAGGCTACGATCCCCATTGCCTTAACAACATCACTCAAGCGTTTTTCTTCATCATCAAAACCAGCATAACTCCAGAAAAACTGGGTCATATCGCCAATTCTAGGAGACCCTGACTGCAGCGCAAAGATCGTATTCTCAACTGCATTCGGGCTGAACAGATGATAATCATTAAAGGTAATATCAAGTGGAGCAGCACTCGCCTGAGCTTCATAATCTTCCATCTCAAACATCTCAAAGCTGGTAGTCGCCGGCGCTTTCTCCCGATATTCCCGCGGCAGCGCAACCAGACCGCTGGGAATTGCCTGGACACAATTCACTTCCAGTCCCGTTCGCTGGGTAAATGCATATATTTCCTTAATCGCCTCGATCTGCCCTTCCAAAGTCGCCAGGCCTAATAAAATATTAAAATAAATCTTCCCCTGACGGGCCAGATCCTTTTTGTATTCCATATGATTGGCGTACGTTTGCTGAGACCTTATAAAACCACTGCGGCCTGCCTTGATGGTTTTACCCAGTTCAATTCCTTCCTGAAGAAGTTCTTTCCCAGGCCGATGTGACGCCGGTTTTAAGTGCCTGATATAATCCAGATTCACTTCATTCATACCTTCATCCTCCCATGTCTTTTCTGCTATAAGAACGCTCTGCCGCTCTTACAAGATAAAAAACCTATAGAGCTGTACTTTAATCTGTTACTACCAAACAGTAACCGTGGATAGTAATTATTATTTATCATAGCACAGCCACTATTCACTAACAAGCTTAAGCCCAATTGTACAGCCCTGTAAGTTTTTCTATACTAAATTAGTATCCGAATTTCTCCTCAATCTTAGTCATTTCCTGATCGAGGATTGCAAAGATTTCGTCAGCATCGGCGTTCGTAATATTGATTGGCGGAATAAAGGATATTCTATTATTATAGTAGCCATTTAACTGAGCCAGTAATCCGGCATCTTTCATGTTATCTACTAATTCCAGTGTCTCCTGTTTTGCCGGTTCTTTGGAGAAACGGTCCTTAACCAGTTCAATTCCGTAGAATATTCCACGAATGGAATAAGAGCCAACAATTTTGTGTTTCTCTTTTAACTCTGCCAGTTTGCCTTCCACATACTTTCCTACTGCTGCACATTTATCTACCAACTGGTCTTCTTCAAAAATATCCAATACCTTATTGGCAACTGCACATCCCAGCGAATAGCCTGCATATGTGCTGCAGATAAATCCAGGTCCGCAGTCCTCGAAGATCTCTGCACGACCAACTACGGCACTCATCGGTACACCAGCACCCAGTGCTTTTCCGATTAATATCAAATCCGGAGCTACGCCTGAATGTTCACATCCAAACATCTTTCCAGTTCTTCCCATACCGGTCTGGATTTCGTCGAAGATTAAGAGAAAGCCATATTTATCAGCAAGTTTTCTAAGTTCAACTAAGAACTCAACCGGAGGAACGATATATCCTGCGGAGCTCTGGCATGGCTCAACGATCATCGCAGCTACATTCTGAACCCCAGCAGATGGATTGCCCATGCTGGTCTGGCCGGAAGCCATCAGATCGTCAATTGCCTTAACACATTCCATGTTACATTTTCCTTCCTCTCTTCCATATGGACAGCGATAGCAATATGGATACGAAAAACGTTCAATGTTATGATCAGCCGAAGGCATTGGGTTATACCAACGATGCATGCTGCCAGCACCGGTAAGACCCATAGTTGCAATGTTTTGTCCATGATATCCACCATAGAAGCAGACAATTGTTTGCTTTTTCGTATGATAACGGGCAAGACGGATTGCGTTCTCTACCGCATCAGAACCGCTTAATGCCAAGCGAACTTTTTTGCGGTACTCTCCCGGTGTAATGTCAATCAGTCTCTGAACTAATTTTAATCTTTGTGGTGTCGGGAAATCGAACCAGTTATCCAGATGATTCACATACTGGTCTTTCATCACCTCCGCAATTCTTGGATCACCATGGCCGATGTTCATCGCAGACATTCCAGCGATACAGTCTATGTACTCTTTGCCATCCACATCATATACTTTATTGCCTTTTCCGCTGGCAATGATCGGAGGATTGGTCCATTTCGTAAATAACACATCTCCCGGATGTTCATTCTCCAAAAATTCAACCAGTCCGATTTTGTTACCTGAAGTAATATCACTATTTTTTACTCTTTCAAGAATTTCTTCGTAGGGTTTTTTAGCCATAATTGTCACCTTCCTTTTTTATATATTTACCTGCACCTAATATATTGGTGTATTAATATATTAGTTATTAATTTATATATTAATATATTAGTTATATTTTGTCAATACCATTTTTCTTTTTTCCTTACATTTTCGTTAC
>Ga0153922_1000129_pt1 | contig 29582 bp, 29 predicted proteins | sample TSNJ006MetaG_FD_104723 | JGI IMG/M metagenome (GOLD analysis project Ga0153922, IMG submission 104723) | Attine ant fungus gardens microbial communities from New Jersey, USA - TSNJ006 MetaG | ecosystem: Host-associated > Fungi > Mycelium > Unclassified | place: USA: New Jersey, Brendon T. Byrne... | reverse complement strand
TTAGAGTTATCTTGAAAACAATAATATTCCATTTATTATCATTTTTCAAAATGTAGCTTAGATTTTTATGTGTTATTTTTGCCACCAATGAGTTAAAAATGGGGACAAACGAAATTATTCTAATACATCTGTTATTGCATTTTTTATATAATATGCTTATAATAAAATATGGTAGAATGCCCTGAATTCAAAACAATTGTAGCATTTTATCAGTAATATGCACAATCAACAAAACATTGTGTATCCACTAAACAAAATGTTGTATCTTCTTCGAAAGGATAATGACGCTATGAGGTTTCAGGCTTTATTTTATTTCATTCAGGTAGCTAATATTGGTTCCATCAGCCAAGCTGCAGAACAGCTATATATCACACAACAGGGACTCAGCCGGATTCTTTCCAGTCTGAGCCATGAATTAGGGGTGCCGCTGTTTATCCGCAAAAGAGACGGCAGCGGTATTTCTTTAACACCACAGGGGCAGAAAGTTTTAGCATACGCTAAAGAGGTACACCAGTCTTATTCGGAATTCATTGAAACACTGCATCAGGATTCTCACGGTCAGAGAAAAAGTGGGAAATCCTTATTTACACTTTATGCATCCCCACTTTTTTGTATTTCAATCTTGCCCCAAATCCTTCGTGCACTTCAAATACAGATGCCGCAAATTGGATTCCATGTCCAGGAATATTCGCCGCTCAGACTTCTTAATGAGACCGAATTTGCCTCTGACAGTCTCTGCCTAGTCAACATTCCTGACTTTGAATTAAAAAAATCTGAAAGGCTGCAGCGGCATGAAATCTATTTTTCAGAATTCGTAGTATCATGATCAGATAGACTAATGTACCGGAAAAACAGATAAGATATCCTTGACTACTTCACCTGCCATAATTAATCCGGCAACTGAGGGCACAAAGGATACACTTCCAGGAATTCTCCCTTCCTTTAATTTTATAGGGATTTCTTTCGAATATACCACTTTCACTTGCTCTATGTTCCTCTTTCGCAGTTCTTGGCGCATCACTTTAGCAAGGGGACAGACTGACGTCTCATAAATATCCGCCACCTCAAATCTGGTTGGATCTAGCTTGTTTCCTGCACCCATACAGCTAATAACAGGCACCCCCATTTCTTTGGATTGCACAATGAGTTGAATTTTAGCTGTGACGGTATCTACGGCATCTACGACATAAGTATACTTGTCAAAATCAAATGCCGCCTTTGTTTCCGGTAAAAAGAAACACTGATGAAGCTCTACCTTGACCTCAGGGTTAATCTCTAAAATCCGCTGTTTCATAACCTCTGTTTTGTATTGTCCAACAGTCTTTCTTGTGGCAACTATCTGTCTGTTAATGTTAGTCAAACAGACTTTATCATCATCAATCAAATCAAAATGTCCTACGCCGCTTCTTGCTAAAGCTTCCACAGTATAGCCACCTACTCCGCCAATACCAAACACCGCTACATGGGCGTTTTTAAGCTTTTCCATTGATGGACTTCCTAAAAGCAGCTCTGTCCTTGAAAATGCATTTAACATCAAAGAATTCCTTTCTCTACTTTAAATCACTTCAATCTGGCACATTTTCATTGCCGCTAATGCATTGTGATGACTTTCTGGCGTAACCCCTGCGCAGCAGCCGGAGTCAACGATAACCCGGCATTCGGGCAATGCCGACTTTAACATGATTGCATTGGAAATCACACAGATATCGGTACATAAGCCAATCAGCTCAACTTCATTAACATCAGCCACCTTATTAATCCCAACAAGACAGCCCACCAGATTCATCGCTCCAAAAGCAGGCTTATCAAATATCATACTGCTTCTTTCTTTGGCCAGCGCCCCAATATTCGTCGCCAACTCCCAGCCATGAGTTCCCGCAATGCAATGTTTTACCGGCAGCTTTTTACCCTCCTGAGTTTCTAAATAGTCTTCCTCATGGGTATCTCTTGTGTACATGACCTGGCCTTTATGATTTTTAATCTTCGTGATAACCGACGTCATGATAGCCTGTGCTTCTTTAGTTCCAAGGGCACCATCAATAAAATCATTCTGCATATCTACTACAATTAATATCTTACTCACATAAATCACTCCTATTCGTTTTCCCTAAATCGAATATCCCGGTAACTTTTTATCGCTTTAACACAGCCTTCAAATCCCAACTTACTGCTGTCTAAGCATAGGTCATAATTTCTTGCATCAGACCAGTTTTGCCCTGTATGATATTTATAATAGCCTCCTCTTTGTTTATCGATCCTGGTCATATGTTTTTCCATCTCTTTATAGCTTAAAGCAGAACGTTCTAAGGCACGTTCCATGCAATATTCAAAAGGCGCATGAATAAATACACTGATTAATCCAGGATGGTCTTTTAAAACAAAATCTCCACAGCGACCGATAATCACACAAGATTCTTGCTCTGCCAACTCCTTAATGACTTTCGCCTGATAATTAAACAGATTATCACTTGAAGCAAAATCATCACTATCCGGCGGTATCAATTCTCCATTATATACTTTTTTGGCTGCCGTAAAAAGCAGACTGTTTTTTATCCGCTCATCTACCTGACCAAATAAACGTTCATTAATTCCGCTTTCATCTGATGCAAGTCTTAAAATTTCTCTGTTATAAAAGTTGATTTTCACATCCTTTGCCAGCATCTCTCCTATGGTTTTACCGCCGCTGCCATACTGCCTGGCAATTGTTATAATTATATGATCCACAATAGCACCTCCTATTCACCTAAATATGCTTTTTTAACTGAATCGTCGTTAAGTAAATCTTTGGCATTTCCTTGTAGCGATATCGTTCCGGTTTCCAAGACATAAGCCCTGTTGGCAATAGACAGTGCCTTCTTGGCATTTTGCTCTACAAGTAATACTGTTGTTCCACTATCACTGATTTCTTGGATAATCTTAAAAATCTCATTGACAAAAATTGGCGAGAGCCCCATCGACGGTTCATCCATTAAAATAATATCCGGCTTGGACATTAAGGCTCTTCCCATGGCCAGCATCTGCTGCTCACCACCGCTTAAAGTACCTGCCAACTGGCTTTTTCGTTCTTTAAGTCTGGGGAATTTTTCATAAACCATCTGAAGGCTTTCCTTAATCTCACTCTTGTCCTTTCGGATATATGCGCCCAAATTAAGATTTTCTAACACTGCTAATTCAGAAAAAACCCGGCGCCCCTCCGGTACATGAGCCATGCCCAGTTCTACAATTTTATGCCCCGGCAGTTTTGTTATATCACGGTCTTCAAATTCTATTTTTCCGGATCTTGCTGATATCAGACCGGTAATTGTATGAAGAATCGTGGTTTTTCCCGCACCATTGGCGCCAATCAGGGCAATGACTTCTCCCCTGCCAACTTCAAAGGAGATTCCCTTAACCGCCTGAATCATACCATAATAAACTTGTAAATTAGTAACTTTTAACATCGCCATCGTTATTCGCCTCCTATTCGCCTAAATATGCAGTAATAACTTTTGAATCATTCAAAACGACTTCCGGCTCACCGGTGGCAAGTTCTGTCCCAAAATTCAGCACTGTCAAATATTCACATATACCTGCGACTAATTTCATATCATGTTCAATCAGTAATATGGTCACCCCAAATCTATTCCGGATAAGACGAATCGTTTCCATCAATTCGGCAGTTTCATTAGGGTTCATCCCTGCTGCCGGCTCATCCAGAAGTAGTAATTTAGGATTTGTTGCCAAAGCCCTGGCAATCTCTAACTTTCTCTGTTTTCCATAAGGGAGATTCGAAGCCAGCGTCTCTGTCTGAGCATCTAAATCAAAGACTTGCAGTATTTCTAAAGCCTTTTCGTCCATTTCTTCTTCCTTTTTTGCATATGGCGGTAAATGCAGCATACTTCCCACTAAAGAATATTTGATTTGATGATGCAGTGCCACCTTGACATTATCCAATACCGACATTTTCTTGAATAAGCGAATGTTTTGGAATGTCCTGGAAATTCCGATTTGACAAATTTCATCCGGTGTTTTCCCTATAATATTTTTACCATCTAGTTTGATGATACCATCCGTCGGCCGGTACACACCGGTCAGTAAATTAAATACCGTCGTTTTCCCGGCACCGTTAGGTCCTATTAATCCGTAGAGCTGTCCTTTTTCAATAGCAATATTAAAGTCGTCAACTGCGCGAAGTCCTCCGAAGGAGATTCCCAGATTTTTCACTTCTAACAAAGCCATGTTTACTCTCCTCCCTCAGTTGTTACTTGTTTTTTAGATTTAAACTGTTCCATGATACGTTCTTTCAATCCGGAATTATTAAACAACATCATGACAATAAGTACGATTGCATAGAATAACATCCGGTAGCTATCAGCCTCACGCAGCAATTCAGGCAACAGAGTTAATACAATAGCAGCAATGACCGAGCCTTTAATATTTCCCATGCCGCCAAGGACAACGATAACCAAAATCTCAATTGATTTATTATAATCAAAGTTATTCGGTTTTAAAATACCAACATTATGCGCATATAAAACACCGGCCACACCTGCAAAGAAAGCCGAAATAACGAATGCCATTATTTTATACTTGCTGATTTTAATACCAACTGCTTCAGATGCAATATAATTGTCCCGGATTGAGCAAATCGCCCGGCCATGTCTGGAATGGACCATATTGGAAATAATGAGTATCGTCAATACAATGAATATAAATACCAGGGTATAGTTTTTATATGTGGTATATTTAGGTATTCCGGACAAACCCATTGCGCCTCCGGTAAAGTTCACAGCGGTCAAAACAGATTTTATAATTTCACCAAAACCAAGGGTCACAATGGCAAGATAATCTCCTCTAAGTCTTAATACCGGCACCCCGATGATCAGACCAAAAACTGCCGCAACAAGTCCTCCGGCAATGATGCCCAGGGTCAAAGCTATCGCCGGCGGCAATCCTGAATTCAGGGTAATCAAGGCTCCCGTATAGGCTCCAATTGACATAAATCCCGCATGCCCCAATGTTAACTCTCCTAAAAAGCCTGTCAAAAGATTTAATGATACCGCAAGTATTATGTTAACACCTGTAGGGATGATTAGTGAACTCATCTGTCTGCCGAGTATCCCTGAATTGATAAGGATTGTAATTGCCGCATAGGATATAATGATTAAAATAATATTTGTAATAGACTTTTTTAACTTTTTCTTTTTCATTTTGCTACCTACACTTTCTCTGTCCGCTTCTTGCCAAGTAAACCTGATGGCTTAACTAAAAGCACGATAACAAGCACACTAAATACAATGGCATCTGCTAACTTCGTGGAAATATAGGCTTTTGAAAGACTTTCTATAATTCCCAGTATAATGCCTCCGAGCATGGCTCCCGGAATACTGCCGATACCTCCTAAAACCGCAGCAACAAAAGCTTTTATTCCCGGCAAGGCTCCCAATGTAGGGATTAATGATGGATACTGACAAATATATAAAATACCGGCAACGGCCGCCAGTCCTGAACCGATGGCAAAAGTTAATGAAATCGTTCCGTTAACATTAATGCCCATTAATTCAGCCGCATCTTTGTCTTCTGAAACCGCACGCATGGCACTGCCTGCTTTTGTTTTATTGATAAACAATGTTAAAACAATCATCGCCACTGTTGTCACCGCTAAAATCACAATGGTTGTGCCTGAAATCGTGATGCTTCCCAACCGCAATGAAGGTACATTGATGACGGAACCAAAGGGAATAGGTGTCGCTTTAAATATCAGTAAGGCTGCGCTTTGTAAAAAGTAACTCATACCAATCGCCGTAATCAGCACGGCAAGGGGTGGTGCCTTTCTAAGGGGCTTATAGGCAATCTTCTCAATAGTCATTCCCAATATCGCACAAACAACAATTGTCAAGATAATTGCCAATGGAACCGGCAATTCTAACATACCTGCAAACACATACAGGCTATACGCTCCCACCATAATAATATCACCATGGGCAAAATTAATCATTTTGGCAATACCATAAACCATTGTATAACCCAATGCTATCAGAGCATAAATACTTCCGGTTCTAAGGCCGTTAATTAATTGCTCTAAGATGCTGGTCACTAAATTCATTTCTCCACCTCTTCTATCTCTTTATCCATCATGGAAATTATTCTTTTTCTATTTTAATATATAGTATCACCATTTTGCAAGCATATAAGTGACAATTTACTTTCTTTTTTTATAAATGGAGAAAAGGAGACATATTGTCTCCTTTTCATCCTCTTTGATGCTTACCCTAACTTGGCAATGTACTACATTGTCAAGTTAGGGTTTTCATTATATGATTATTTTGCAGTATATTCTCCGCCTTGAATAACAACAAATTTGGCTTCTTTGTTAGGTTCTCCGTCAGTGCCAAAGGATACCTTGCCTGTCACACCGTCAACCTCGATTTCAGTCATTGCTGCAATCATGTCTGCCGGTTCAATACTTCCTGCTGCCTCCATAGCTGCTTTAATGACAAAAACAGAGTCATACCCATCTGCGGCAAATTGATCCGGAGTTACACTAAATGCTTCTTCATATGCAGCAACAAAATCAGCAACTGATGGATCTGATGCCAGGAATGGGCTTAAGAATACGGCGCCCTCTACATATTCAGGATTAGTCACTGTGGCAAGAACACCGTCCCAACCATCACTTCCAAAGAATGAAAGACCTAATTCCATTTCAGAAGCCTGCTTTGTAATATTGGCCGCTTCCTGATAATATGACGGTACAAAAATAGCTTCTGCCTCTGTTCCTTTAATTTTTGATAATTGAGTGGAGAAGTCTACGTCCTTTTCTGCAAAGGCTTCACTTGCTACAATTTCGCCGCCTAATTCAGCGATTTTTGCTTCAAAGGCATCCTTGATACCGGTACTGTACGTATCCGAATTATTATACATGACTGCTACTTTGCTCATTCCTAAATTATTGATGAGATAGTCCGCCATTGTCTCTCCTTGCAGCGGGTCGGTAAAACATAGTCTGAAAGCATTGTCAAATTGTACGCACTCAGCTCCTGATGCAGAGGGGGTAATCTGGAAAATGCCATCTTCATAAGTCTGCTCAATAATTGCGAGCTGAGCGCCTGTGGTTACGGCACCAATCAATGCATTCATTCCATCGTCATATAACTTGTTATATGCCGTAATGGCAACATCTTCACTAGCTTCATCGTCAACAAAGTTTAACTCTAACTTATAAGTTGTATCGCCAACAGTTACGCCACCGGCAGCATTGATTTCATCAATGGCGATTTGGGCGCCTTGCTTTACTGACGTTCCGTAAGATGCGGCATCTCCCGTAAGTGGTCCTAAGCCGCCGATGACAAATGTCTCCGTAGCTCCTGCTGCTGTCCCGGCTTCATCATCTTCTCCGGTAGTTTCATCTACAGCTTCGCTTTTAGCGGTTGTTTCTGCTTCTGTCTCTTTGTTTTCGCCGCCACAAGCAGCAAGAGACGCAGCCAATGCTAAAACTAAAATTAAGCTTAATAACTTTTTCATTGAATCTCCTCCTAATTTTTAAAATTTCTCTTCCCGTAATCTTTCAGATTACGGGAGCAACAGCTATATCATTATCATGTCTATAGCTTGGAAATATAATACGCTGAAACCATTTATTTGTCAACAGCGGTTTTTGTTCAGTATCGAACATGAAATCGTATCGGTTTTTTATGAATCTATCAATGTTTTTATATCATTTATCACAATTTTTTCACATTTGATGATATCCAGATTCGCTGTCTTTTTTAATTTTATCGTAAAATAGGGGCTGTCGGCAGCCGTAAACTTCATCGCATTACGATATTTTGCAACTAGCTGGGGTAATTTAAGAATATCCACTTTGGCTCTGTTATACATGACAATTTTACTTTCAAGTCCCTTATGGACAATCTGTGTTATTTCCGCTTCATGAGCCAGCGCCTTTAATAAAGCAATTGACAAAAGATTTCTTGCCGGCTTTGGCAGTTCTCCGTATCTGTCCATCAGTTCATCAGCCATTTCCTCATATTCTTCCTCACCGGCAATCGCTGCAATTCGTTTATATATCTCAAGCTTCTGGAACTCATTTTTAATGTAGCTGGAAGGAATATAGGCATCTATATCTAAATCAATCGTCGTTTCAAATGGCTCTTCTATGACCTCTCCCTTGCGTTCACGCACTGCTTCCCCAAGCATTTTACTATATAAATCATAACCCACGGCTTCCATATGACCGCTTTGCTGCTCTCCTAAAAGGTTCCCTGCCCCGCGTATTTCCAGATCCCGCATCGCAATCTTAAATCCTGAACCCAATTCAGTAAACTCACGAATGGCCGATAAGCGCTTTTCGGCTACTTCTTTTAAAATAACATTCTGGCGATACATTAAAAATGCATAGGCCATCTTGTTCGTTCTCCCTATCCGTCCCCGCAGTTGGTAAAGCTGTGACAGCCCCAACTTATCCGCATCATGAATAATCATCGTATTCACATTGGATATGTCTAGTCCCGTTTCAATAATGGTTGTTGAAACCAAAACATCTATCTCGCCGTGAATAAAACGATACATAATATTCTCTAAATCCCTTTCGCTCATTTGTCCATGGGCATAAGCCACTTCTGCTTCCGGCACTATTTTAGACAAGGCCAACGTCATTTCCTGAATCGTGTTCACCCGGTTATATACATAGTACACCTGTCCATTCCTGGCAACCTCACGGTTAATCGCCTCCCTGATCATCTCCTCATTATATTCCATAATGTAAGTCTGTATCGGCATCCGCTCACCCGGAGGCTCCTCTAAAACACTCATATCACGAATCCCAATAAGACTCATGTGAAGGGTTCTCGGTATCGGGGTTGCCGTCAATGTCAAAACATCGACATCTTCTTTTAGCTTTTTAATTTTCTCTTTATGGGTCACTCCAAAGCGCTGCTCTTCATCCACAACGAGCAGTCCCAAGTCTTTAAATTCCACGTCTTTTGATAAAACTCTGTGGGTTCCGATAACGATGTCTACCATGCCTTTTTTTAATTGCTTGAGCGTCTTTAATTGTTCCGCCTTCGTCTTGAAGCGGCAAAGCAAATCTATTTCGATTGGGTAATCCTTCATTCTTTGGGTAAAGGTGTTATAATGCTGTTGGGCAAGAATCGTTGTCGGAACTAAAATAACCACCTGTTTGCCATCCTGCACTGCCTTAAATGCCGCCCGTATGGCTATTTCCGTCTTTCCATATCCTACATCACCGCAGATTAGGCGATCCATGATTCTTTGGCTTTCCATATCTCGTTTTGTTGCTTCAATGGCTGATAACTGATCCTCTGTTTCTTCATAGGGAAATGTCTCTTCAAACTCTCCCTGCCACAGACTGTCTTCGCTAAATTGATAGCCTTCCCTGGATTGCCTGATTGCATATAACCTAATTAAATCCTCCGCAAGTTCTTTGACTGCCTTGCGAACTCTGGACTTTGTCTTTGTCCATTCGCGACCGCCCAACTTGTTCAGCTTGGGCTTCCTTGCATCCGCTCCCGCATATTTTTGAATTAAATCTAGCTGACTGGCTAAAATATATAAATTCCCGCCACCACTATATTCAATTTTAATGTAGTCCTTTGCTACATTGTCCACATCGATTTTTTCTATCCCTTTATAGATCCCAAGACCATGATTTTCATGAACAACATAATCGCCAATATTTAAATCCAGAAAACTATTAATCTTCTTCCCGTCATACTTAGACTTTTTAGAGCGTTTTTTCTTTTCTGCTCCAAAAATATCCCTTTCGGCAATAATCGCAAACTTAATCAGCGGATATTCAATTCCATGGCGAAGCTTACCATAAACAATCATAATCTCACCCGGTTTGATTTCCTTATCTAAATCTTCCGAGTAAAAAGCATTCAAATCATATTCCATCAAATCCTTTACTAACCGCTCTGCTCTGCTCTTTGAACTGGACACTAAAATAAGTCTGTACTTATTCCGCTTCCAATCTTTTAAATCTTTAACTAATATATCAAAGCTGCTGTTATATGGATTAATTGTTTTTACAGTGACATAATATTTGGCTTTAATATCAAAGACCTTAACCTTCTGCGCAAGGGTACTAAATAAAACGATTCTTTGTTTATCTAAACGATGAAATATGTCTTTAAAGCTATAACGAGCTTCAATTTGTCCAGGCAGAATATACCCTTTTTCCAGACGGCCGACCATACTTTCTCTAAATTCAGTTTCCACCGCACTGGCCTTTTCTTCAATCCGCACCGGTTCATCAATGAAGAGAATGCTATCAGCATTGTTAAAATAGTCAGCAAATGATACCGTGTCATTATAAAAATATCTGATATATCCATCCACATTCGTTTTTCCAAAGGATTGTTCTAAATTCTCTTCAAGCTCGCCGACAACTCTGCGGCATAAATCGGCAGATTGAACGGAACCATTTTTTTCAAATAGGGCAACTTGCTTTTGCATATCTGTTTCAATATTTTGCGTCCCTTGTTGAATCACTTGTTTTGTAAAGACAAATTCAGCGGCGGGATAAATTTTGATGGATTCACAGCGCTCAATTGATCGCTGGCTTTCTGCATCAAAGCTTCGGATGGAATCAACTTCATCGTCCCATAATTCAATGCGGTGAGGACATTCATCAGACATATTATAAAAGTCAATAATCCCTCCGCGCACAGCAAACTGGCCAGATTCCTCAACCTGACCTACTCTCTCATAACCCATATTCATCATATTGGTTATCAGCGAATTAAGGTGTATAACGTCACCTTCCTCAATTGTTATCACATACTTCATTAACAATTCCAAAGGAAGTATATGGTCTGCCAGACCGTCAATGGTCGTTATAATCGTTACCGGCCGCCCATCCATTAAACGTCTGATGACATCCAACCTTTGTTTCAGAATAAAGTCTCCGTGGATGTCTGCACTAAAAAACAGGACATCTTTAGCCGGATATATGTAGACATCTTTTAAGAAGAATTTACAATCTTCATAAAGCTCTTTTGCTTTGATATCATTATAGGTCACGATGATTTTATATTTAAAGTTTTCGGATAAAGCCTTCATAAAATGGCATTTCTGTGTTTCCATACAGCCGTCAATATAAACCGGTACATGACCCAGTCTGATATCTGTCTGGATCTTGGGGAACTCCTTTAATTCACTTAACGGCTCCGTAAATGATTTCACTTAACCTCCCCCTCCTCCCCGTTGCCATGCTTTTTTCTCACATTATAGCGATTCATCGCTTCATTGATACCCTCAGTAATGATTAAACGGATCGCGTTATCGGCCGATTTAACAGCTTCTTCCATTATATCTTTTTCTTCTTCTTTAAATTTAGATAATACATAATCTGCTAAATCCCAGCCCTGTGGCTTATTACCAATTCCCACTTTGATTCTTGGAAATTCCATGGTTCCCAGATGACTGATAATACTCTTAATGCCATTATGACCACCTGCGCTTCCCTTCCCACGGATACGAATCTGTCCGGTATCAAGGCTTGTATCATCATAAATAATAATGAGTTCATCTTCACTGACCTTATAATAATCGATTAACGCGCGGACACTTTCTCCACTGAGATTCATATAGGTCTGGGGCTTTGCCAGAATGATTTTTTTTCCACCGATATGACCTCTTCCAATTTTCGCTTTGTGCTTCTTTTCACCAACACAGATCCCGCAGTCAGCGGCAAGTTGGTCAATCACGGCAAATCCTATATTATGCCGGGTTCCATCATAAGTTTTTGTAGGGTTGCCAAGACCCACTATTATATACATAAAAATCCTGCTTTCCAAAATAAGATAAAAGAATACTTTTCTTATTATACACAGATACTAGCAATAATACCACTGTTTTTCTAAATAACAGCAACAGGTTTTTTGACTCGCTTTTTCAATTCTTCAAAATGCCTGCCTTTTAAATCCTTCCCCAGATAATTAAAGCTGATCTGCGGCACTATAATGGCTCCCGGCTCTTCATTTGATTCACAATATTCTTTATATGCGTCAACATAATCATCAACAGTAAGTAATCCTGCTGCTCTGATAGTTCCCCCAAAGGTATGGTTTTTCACCATAAAGACTTCACAGTGTTCCTTTTGGATATTTAATTGTTCATATGCCAAGCATATGACATGATAAGCAAATTCTGAAGTAAGAGACAGCACTTTCCCCGGTGCGCTAGTCATAACCTGTTTTAAATATGAAACCTGACGCATATCGTAATCATATTCCATAACGATTCCGCTAGAACCAAAGGATGTGTTTTCCCATGTAGCGTTTAGTATTCTGCCCTGACGTTTATAAGATACCAACCGCTTTCCGGAGCCGTCTAACAAATTCCAGGCATCAACTCTGGATAACGGTTTTTGCCCATTGACAGAGGCGATGATGTCTCCCCGGCGTATTCCGGCAAGCCATGCAGGGGAATTATGTAAAACACCACTTACAACCGGCAGCAAATCAGTTACATAAGAGGGCTCAAGCAAAATGGGACAGGGGATTTCCACAGAAAGTGCCTCAATAAACGTTTTAAGCTGCCGGTGGATACTCTCACCATCCGGAAAAATATCTTCTTTGACAAAGGCAGAAAAACCCGGCATAAAAATCCGTACCGACTCCGCGCCGTTCTCCGCCAAATACATAATCGTATTCTTTATATCTGAAAATCCGGTTATATTAGGCATTCCTACCATACTGGCACTGAAATTCATTCCTGATTCGTGCATATACCGTACACTCTTAATCGCTGTAAGTGCTTGTTCTTTGGTATCATTCATCAATTTCATTCTGCCCTCGATACTACTGCTGTTCATTGAAAGATTTATGGTAATACCCTTCAATTGACATAATGAATCAATAATGGCCTTAGTCAGATAACGCCCATTGGTCGTGACGGCAATTGGTGTATTAGGGAATTTTCTTCTGATAAGGGTCATAACCGTCATAAAATCAGGATGTAATAGCGGTTCACCTTCAATAATATTACTTGCAGACTCTCCAATTGTAATTGCCTGGTCTTTATTCAAATCATCCAATGTTTGGCAAATATCTTCTAAAGAACGGACCCCCACAGAAACCACCTGTATGTCCGGTGGATTATTTTTATGACTGCAAAAAATGCAGCCCGCATCACATTTTGATATAATAGGTACTATATTATCCTCTTTGGCTGATTGGATAATAAGATTCTTTATTTCTTCATCCGCATAAAGTATGCGATTAGTCATAGATGTTCGACTCATTATATATCACTCCCGTATATGTATATTACAATCTGTCGCAACCATAAAGGAGAGTCAAAACTTTTACGTTTTGACTCTTCTTTTGGTCAATTATCATAATGTCCTCTACAAGCTATAATCAAAAGATTTCTGTTTTCGTCAAAATTGTATATCAACCTGTTTGCATAGTCTATTCTCCTGCTCCATGCCTTACGGTATTTCAAAGGCTCCGGCTTTCCTATGCCGTCTGATAAACCGTTTCTTTCAATGTCCTTTATCAGTGCATTGATGCGTTTCAACGTTTTTTTGTCCTTTGCCTGCCATGACAAATAATCGTCCCATGCCTTGTCTGACCATACCTTAGTCATTGTCTACCCCTATAAGTTCGTGGACTTTCCCCTCACCTCTGGCAAGCTGTTCCATTGACCTGTCAATCATATCCAGATAGGCAGTGTTTCTTGCGGCTTTTGCCATGGCATTATATTCTTCAAGGCTTATGAGGACAACATTTTTTTCGTCTTTACGAGTGACAATCACTGTCTCGTGTTCGTCTGTCACCTTGTCGCAATAATCTTTTAGCTTGTTGCGAATGGTAGAATAATTTACAGCTAACATAAAAACAATCCTTTCATTCAATATTTTGTACTTTATATTGTACTTTATATTGTACTTTATGTCAAGTATTTTATTCGAATAGCCCAATGTGCTATTCTTCTTCACCATCGTTTTCAAGTATGGCAATCTCATATCTTTCTAAAATAAGATTCTGTATCCTGTCACGAGTCCCGGAATTAATAGGATGTGCAATATCTCTATATTCCCCATCGGCAGCCTTACGGCTTGGCATGGCAATGAAATACCCTTTCTCTCCTTCTATTACTTTAATGTCATGAACAACAAATTCATTATCTATCGTAATAGAAACAACAGCCTTCATCTTACCTTCTTTCGCTACTTTTCTTATTCTTACATCCGTAATCTGCATAATCTTGTCCCCCTTGGAATATTCATTAGATAATATAACGTTCGTTGCCTTCAATGACGATTTTAATATCTCCTTCTTCCTCCGCATCGTCTATGCGGTTCACATAAGATGTATTGGCATTAATGGTGTTACCGCTTTCAACAATACAGTTTTCAATCACGGTATTGTCACCTATATAGACATCATCTAATATGATAGAATTCTTTATGATACAGTTATTCCCAATAAATACTTTTTTAAAGAGTATTGAGTTTTCAACCTCTCCATTGACAATGCAGCCTCCTGATACCAAACTGTTTTTAATGTCTGCACCCGGATTATATTTGGCAGGAGGCATATCAGAAACCTTGGAATAAATACTGGGATATGATTTAAAAAAGTAATCTCTGACATCCTTTTTTAGAAAATCCATATTCGTTTTATAGTAGGATTCTACAGTTGCAATATTGCTCCAATATCCTTCATGCCTGTATCCATAAAAACTTTTATTCCCACAGTACCTGACAAGAATATCTTGTACAAAGTCATAGCGTCCCTCTTTATTACTCTTCTCTATTAATTCAATCAGGTATCTTCTTCTAATAACGTAAATGCCGGTAGATATCAGGTGATCTGTTGTCTCCAACGGTTTTTCCTGAAATTCTGCAATCTTTCCATCTTCCAGTATCTTTAGTACGCCAAAACGGGTGGGATCATCTTCCCTCAGATTCAGATTCTTATAAACAACCGTAATATCCGCCTTCTTTTCAATATGGGCCTCAATCACCTTATTATAATCCATCTTATAAATACAATCACCGGAGCTAATAACCACATAAGGCTCATGACTGCTTTTTAAGAAAGACAGATTTTGATAAATCGCATCTGCTGTCCCTCTATACCAATAGCTATTCTCTGAAGTTATGGAAGGTGTCAATATATATAGTCCGCCCTGCTTCCTGCCAAAATCCCACCATTTTGATGAATTAAGATGTTGGTTTAAGGATTCCGCACGATATTGGGTAAGTACCGCTACTTTCTTTATATGAGAGTTAGACATATTACTTAATGCGAAATCGATGCTTTTGAAGCTTCCCGCCACGGGCATTGCCGAAACCGCCCTTTTGTGTGAAAGTTCTCCCATTCTACTGCTGCTCCCTCCAGCTAATACAATACCAATTGCTCTCATTGCTCATCACCTGCCTTAACTATTGACTGTCCGCTTACAAGTAAGCCATCAGGATAATCTGATAATTCGCTCTTTCCTACAATCGCTGTGTTTTTACCAACTTTAACACCGGAAGGAATCTGTGAATTCTCTGCAACCGTCACTAAGTCGAAGGCGTACACCTTAGGATTCATGGTGTTAGGAGCAAACTCACCGACACCTAAGCAAACACCATCTCCAATACTCACATTCTCTGCGATAATAGCCTTATCTATAACACAATTCTCTCCAATAGTAGTTCCACTCATAATAATTGAATCCTTTACAAGTGAACCTTGTCCAATAATGACGTCATAGCCGATGACGCTGCCCTTGACTTCTCCGCTGATTTCTGAACCTTCCGCGACAATACAGCGTTCTATTTTTGACGTCTCCGAAAAATATTGGGGCGTAATCGTATCATTATTGGTATAAATCTTCCAGTATTCTTCATAAAGATTAAATTCCGGCACAATATCTATCAGTTCCATATTGGCCTCCCAATAAGACCCCAAAGTTCCTACATCCTTCCAATATCCATTGAATTCATAAGCATAACAGCTGCTATCACGCTCATGAATATAAGGGATAACATGCATCCCAAAATCACAGCCCGGCTGATCCTTTAATCGGATTAGAGCTTCTTTTAAAATCGGCCAGTCAAAAATATAGATACCCATGGAAGCCAGATTACTGCTTGGCTTTTCTGGTTTCTCTTCGAACTCTTTAATATGACCATCCGTATCAGCAACTACAACGCCAAAGCGGCTGGCTTCTTCCCAGGGAACAGGCATACATGCGATTGTAACACCGGCGCTTCTGGACTTATGGAAATCCAACATGACTTCATAATCCATCTTATAGATGTGGTCTCCGCCTAAAATTAATACATAATCAGGATTATAATTCTCAATATACTCCATGTTCTGATAGATGGCATTGGCAGTGCCGGTATACCAGTCTGCATTCTCATTCTTCTCGTACGGCGGAAGCAGTGTTACCCCGCCATGATTACGGTCTAAATCCCAAGGAATCCCAATTCCTATATGGGTGTTAAGTCTCAAGTGCCTATACTGTGTTAAGACACCAACCGTATCTATTCCGGAATTGATACAATTACTTAAAGGAAAATCAATAATTCTATACTTCCCACCAAAGGCAACCGCCGGCTTTGCTACATTGGCCGTTAAAACGCCCAACCTGCTTCCCTGTCCGCCTGCTAAAAGCATGGCTATCATCTCTTTTTTAATCACGCTATCACCTCTTGCTGTTTTTACCCTAAGTTGATAATATAGTACATGCCTCAGCTTGGGGTTTGCTCATATTATAACACTTATTTCCTGAAATGTGAACACTTGTAACCAAATATTTTATTCTATTCCTCTCGAAAATATGCAAACTTTCCATCCTGAAATGTTTTTTATCAATCATTTTAGACTTTTCTACCAATCAATCGACATAATTCTTGTAAATCATGTCGATTAATTCAAAACACTTTATAGCGTATCTCTATTTAAATATAATCTTCAAATTAATAAAATCGATAATTTCTCATAAACCCTTTGATTTTTTTACGAACAATGTTTATAATGTACAGAAAGAGCAACACCATCAAAATCGAATAGGATGTGTATCATATGTATAAAATTGACTTTAACCAACCTATAAAAATACATTTCATGGGCATCGGCGGTATCAGTATGAGTGGTCTCGCCGAGATTTTATTTGACCGGGGATTTACCATTACCGGTTCTGATATCAAAGAAACGCCGCTGACACAGCATTTAAGCGGCAAAGGCATTCATATCGACTATGGACAGCGTGCATCTAACATCAAAGATGACATGGATCTTGTTGTCTATACTGCTGCAATTCATCCGGATAATCCTGAATATCAAGAGGTTATTAGGAAGAATCTTCACATTATGGATCGCGCCACTCTCCTTGGACAGATTATGGCCAACTATGAAAATTCCATTGCCATTGCCGGTACTCACGGAAAAACTACCACCACCTCCATGATTGCTCATATATTTCTCCAGGCCAAAAGCGATCCTACTATAACTGTCGGCGGTATTCTGCGAGCCATTGACGGCAACATCCGCATCGGCCAGTCTCAAAACTTTATTACTGAAGCTTGCGAATATACCAACAGCTTTTTAAAGTTCTATCCTAAAATCGCCGTTATACTTAATATTGAAGAAGACCATATGGATTTTTTCAAAGATATAGAAGACATAAGAAATTCTTTCAAACATTTTGCATCTAATGTCTCACCTGAAGGAACACTCATTATAAATAATGATATTGATTATATTGATAGGGTCATTGATGGACTTAATTGCGGCATCATAACTTATGGCCTTGACTCCGAAGCTGACTACACGGCAAAAAACATACAGTTTAATTTGATGGTGCAGGGTGATTATGATTTATATATCAAAGGCGAATATATTGACCATATCAACCTCAATGTCACAGGTATGCATAATGTATCCAACTCTTTAGCTTCAATCGCTGCCGCTATGGAAGCGGGTATTTCTCTGGAAGATGTTAAGCAGGGGCTTTTAAATTTTGACGGCACCGACCGTCGCTTCGAATATAAAGGGGAAATCGGCGGTATCACCATTATTGATGATTATGCCCACCATCCAACCGAAATCGAAGCGACCCTTATCACAGCCGGAAGGTATCCCCACAAAAATCTGTGGTGTGTCTTCCAACCTCATACCTACACACGTACAAAAGCCTTTTTAGAGGATTTTGCCAGAGTACTGTCTTTAGCCGACAAAGTTATTCTATCAGATATTTTTGCCGCCAGAGAAACGAATCCCGGAGATATCCACTCAAAGGATCTCCTTGATCTTCTCGTTAAGAATGGTACCGAGGCATACTATTTTTCATCATTTGATGAAATCGAAAATTTTTTAATAAAAAATTGTACCCACGGCGACCTGTTGATAACTATGGGTGCCGGAAACATAGTCAGTGTTGGGGAAAAGCTTTTAGGCAAGTAGTTATCCACATTATCCACAGTATCATTAACAATTTTGTGTTAATTTACTTGTGGATAATTTCATTTACATAATCTATTTATAAGCTTCACCTCAAAACAAGAAAAAACAGGCTTATACCAACAATCTTTCGACAAAAACCACTAGTTAGCGACTCATTATGTCTACAAGTTATCCACTGAATTCACAGTTTCCACAATTGTCATTTTGCAAATTTACAAACATATGTTCATGTTCTCAAAGTTCTTTTTATATGCTATAATGTGAAACGAATCAGTTTTTGATAATGCAAAGGTGGAGAAACATGAACAAAATCAGTGTACAGCGCCAAACCGACTTAAGGTCTACAATCATTCCCAATATTTTCTTTGACCGCTATATGCCTCAGGCCAACGGAGAATTTTTAAAGGTTTATCTCTATTTGTTCCGTCAAAGTCAAGATTCATTGGCTGATATTTCATTATCATCTATAGCTGATACTTTTAATATGACAGAAAGTGATGTAAAGCGCGCATTGCGCTATTGGGAAAAGGAAAATCTTTTGACCATTGAATATTTAACTTGCGGCGATATTGGTATTATTCATCTGAATGATTTTGAATCCAAAAGTAATCCTGTGACGCTTGTTGTCCCGAATAAGACTGACAAGAGCGCCGGATATAACAAGCCTTCTTATTCCATGCAGCAAATCCAGTCCTTTACCGATGATTATGACGGCAATCAATTATTCTTTGTGATTCAGCAGTATCTCGGAAAGCCTTTAAGTCAGACCGATATTAATACAATTGTGTTTTTCCATGAACAGTTAGGGCTATCTGTAGATTTGATTGAATACTTATTTGAATATTGTGTTTCCAATAATCATCGAAGTATGCATTACATAGAGAAGGTTGCTATATCATGGGCAGATCAGAAGATTGATACGATTCAGAAAGCCAAAGATAATCGTACTTATTATAACAAAACTTATTATACCGTCTTGAAAGCTTTTGGAATTAATAACCGCCAGCCAATTGAGAGCGAAATCGCTTCTATTAAAAAATGGCAGGAAGAATATTGTTTTAGCCTCCCAATGATTTTAGAAGCCTGCAATCGGACAATGCAGGCTACACACTCTCCAAGTTTTGAATATACCGACAGTATTCTAAAGAACTGGAGAGCTAAAAATGTCAAGAATATGGAGGATGTCCTTGAATTAGACAAGCTTCGTACTAAGAAAAAGACGACACATACCAAGTCAACAAATAATAAGTTCCATAATTTCACCCAGCGCTCATATGACTATGACGATTTGGAAAAAAAACTCGCTGAGAAATTGCAAACCAGAGTACCTAAAGGAAGTTGATATTTATGCCGCTTAAGAACATGCAATATAATACCATCATCAGGCAATATGATTTACTCCAATCAGAAAACAACTATAGGCTTAATCAACGTCTTGAGGAGATTTACGCTGCTATTCCTGAATATAAGTACCTGGATGAGAAGGTTACGCTCCTATCAGCTGCTTATGCCAGGACTGCCGTTGCCAATGGCAGCTTCGATTCTGATAAGTTACATCAGGAACTTGCCGACATAGAAGCCAGAAAGAAGCAATTGCTAATTCAGGCAGGTTATAGCGGCGAATATCTGATCCCCGTTTATCACTGCGCCGACTGTAAAGATACCGGTTACATCGTCATGGCTGATTCCTCTGTTAATAAGTGCCATTGCTTCAAGCAGGCCATTGTGGATTTAGTCTATTCTCAATCCAATATCAAGACAAGGCTTGCCAAGGAGAATTTTGAACATTTTAATATGGACTGGTATTCCAATCAAAAAGATAAGAAGCTTGGCATTAGCCCAAGGGAACAGATGGAAGGCATATTAGAAACCTGTAAAGCATTTATCCATGACTTTGATACAATCCCGGCAAATTTATTATTATATGGCAATACCGGTGTCGGAAAAACATTTTTATCCAATTGCATCGCTAAAGAATTGTTGGATACAGCCCACACAGTCATCTATCTCACAGCATTTCAGCTGATTGATATTCTTGAGGCCAACACCTTTGGTAATGATAACAATGAAAATTCAGATGAGAATATGTATGATTATATCTTTGATTGTGATTTGATTATTATTGATGACTTAGGGACAGAGATGAATAATTCATTTGTTACTTCACAGCTATTCCTATGTATTAATGAACGGATACTTCACGGAAAATCTACAATTATCTCAACCAATTTATCTTTAGAAGATCTAAAAGAGCGATATAGTGAACGTTTTTTTTCAAGAATAATAAGTGATTATCAGATTTTACCTATAATAGGCGAGGATATTCGAGTAAAAAAAGCGATTTCTTCATAAGCTTTACTGTATAGAAACAAATCAAGCAATATAGCTTTTTAAATAAACCTATGATTATTTCAATTTACAATGGAGGTATATAATGACCCAGTCAAATGATTTTAAAGAAACCGTTCCTGTCGGCGAATTAGGGATTATCCCCTTAGAAAGCTGCAGCAACCTGGGAAAACAGGTAAATGATTACATCGTTTCCTGGAGAGGCGAAAGAGAAAGTGCTCATATGAGGTCACTGCAATTTGCCGGTTATCAGAAGGACCACTATATTATTGATGCCGAATGTTCAAGGTTCGGCACCGGAGAAGGTAAAGGAACCATTAATGAGTCTGTCCGGGGAAAAGATCTTTATCTTTTAGTTGATGTTACCAATTATAATATTCAGTATAAGCTTTGCGGACATATGAATCATATGTCTCCTGATGACCACTTCAGTGATTTAAAACGAATCATCGCTGCTGTCGCCGGTAAGGCCAGAAGAATTAATGTCATCATGCCCTTTCTTTATGAAAGCCGTCAGCACAGACGTTCCCGAAGAGAATCTCTAGACTGCGCCGTGGCCTTAGAAGAGCTTCTTGCCATGGGGGTGGAAAACATCATTACATTTGATGCCCATGACCCGCGTGTACAAAATGCTATCCCACTGAGCGGCTTTGATAATGTTCAGCCAACCTACCAATTCATCAAGGCTCTTTGCCGAAACATCCCGGATATTCAGTTGGACAGTAAGCACTTGATGATTATCAGCCCGGATGAAGGTGCTATGGGACGTGTCGTATACTACGCTAACGTTCTTGGCATAGATGTGGGCATGTTCTACAAACGCCGTGATTATACACGGATTGTTAATGGCAGAAATCCCATTGTTGCCCATGAATTTTTAGGACAGTCTGTGGAAGGTAAGGATGTCCTGATTGTTGATGATATGATATCCTCTGGCGAAAGCATCCTCGATGTCGCTAAAGAACTTAAAAACCGTAAGGCCAGACGCATCTTTGTTGCCGCTACATTTGGTTTGTTCACCAATGGCTTGGAAGAGTTTGACCGGTATTATGAAGAAGGTATTATCACAAAACTATTGACAACAAATGTATGTTATCAATCACCTGAACTCCTTGAAAGGCCTTATTATATCAGTGTTGACCTGAGTAAATATGTTGCTTTACTCATTGATTCATTAAACCATGACCATTCTATCAGCGAATTGCTTGATCCATTTGAAAAAATCGAAAGACTTCTCGAAAGACATAGAAACGGTGAGAAAATATAGTTAATTCAGGGGGCTGTCGCAAAGCGATTACAGCCCCCTATCTTTCGATTAATTTTTATCACTTTCGAATACTTAATTCAATATAATTATAATCCTCCCCCAAATCATCTAAAATATCGGCTTCTCTCTGGTGGCATGTAAAGATAATTATCTGTGGGCACTGCCGGTTAATGAGCCAGTTCAGTATATTCTTTAACCTGTTATCATCATAAAGGGAAAAGACATCGTCAAGAATTATCGGCATCTCCTTGCCGTCAAAGATGATATTCCCAATGATAAATCTCAATGAAAAATAGAGCTGGTCAATCGTCCCTGCACTTAAATGATGATAGCTTATATACTTTTTAGTATTATCCACAGATATGTTAAGCTTCTCGTCAATATATATCTGTTGACTTGATTTACCTGTGATTTCCGAAAACATCTCGGCAACAGATGCATTCAAAGAACTTCCAAAACTTTCATGGATGTCTGAAGCCAACTCCTTAATGGTTTTGACAGCGACATCTATCGCATCGACTTCCTTACTGCTCTTTTCTAATTCTTCCTCATATAAATGATACTGCTCTTTAAGCGGCACAATTCTCGCTATTTCTTCATTCAACTGCTCTAATTCCCATTCCAGACGATTCTTATTCCTCGTTCCGGCCTCTTTTTGTGCCCATAAGTTTTCTTCTTTCAACCCATCTGATGATTTCCTTAATTCACCTGTCGACCTGTTACGCCAAAAAGCAATGCTTCCTATCATCAAAGCAAGCCCTGATATAGCTGATAAAAAAAGCAATATTATCTGACCGGCTCCTGTCAAAAAGTATCCTCCTGATGCTGTCAAAAACAATAATGCAAAAACAATAAGAAAAGCTTTAAGCCTTTCCTGCACCTTGACCGCCCTCATGTGCTCTTGCTGACTTTCTCTTTCCTGTTGCTGCTGCTTGTCACTCATCCGCCTGATCTGATGCTTCAGCGCTTCCTCTTCCTTGGCAATCTGCCGAAGATTAGAAACATACTGCTGCTTGTCCTTTTCCCGCGCATTAAGCCGATGAATGTCTTCGGCCAGCTGCCGCATATCCTGCCCGATTGTATTAGGATCATATTGCTTGCGTTGCTTTTTAAGCTCCTTAAGCGCCTCTTCAATCTGAATCGCATCACTTCCCGTCATACTCAAATTCGCAATATAATTCTGCAAGGATAGAGAAAAACTCTCATCAGGATGCATCTGGGGACGCCGTATGCTTATGGTGTTTTTATAACTGGATTCCGTCAAATTTTCTATCAGACTACCAATGCCTTCAGATCCTAAATTGATTGCCTTACCCGTATCTTGATTCGTCACCTGGAAAACTTCATCATCTTTATAAAAGCTTCTATAGAGCCTGTAAGTCACGCCTTCATGTTCGATAATCATCGCCCCTTCATAGTTCTTTCCATCAATCCATGGCTGATATTTGGCGTACATATCCCGGCCGGCACCTCTTCCGCGCATTCGTTCTGTGCCAAACAACATACATTGGATAAAAGCATGAATCGTCGACTTTCCCGCCTCATTCTCACCATAAATAATATTCGTATTGGGGCGTAATTGAATCTGTTGATGATGAAATTTACCAAAATGATATAAATTCAGTTCTTTAATAATCAAACCTGCTGCCTCCCCGCATAGTATAAGGAATGAACACCATAATATAAGGCTTTCATCTTCACATCTTCCGGGATGTCCATCTGCATGACCCGGTAAATATACTTTCCGATAATATTCTCTTTATTCGCATAATAAATCTTCTCGAAATCATAATTATATACCGTTTCATCAACGACAGAAGCAATGTTGCCCAATCTGTAAATCTCATCCATATTGTAGCGAATATCCTCATCCTTTACTCCGGTGATACGGACTTTGTATATATTGTCTTCCCCCTGCTCTAATATGCTGCCTCTTAGCGCATCAGTGACATATCCAAAGGTCCTGTTGGGATTCACTTCTATATTCAACACTATATATTCCCTTAAAGCATATGGCACAAACTTAATGAAAGTCCCATCCTGTGTGCACTCTCCGATGATATATCCATGTTCCCCCTCGTCATTCTTATCTATCGGTTCCAATGCTCCTGCATAGGCCATCTTGCCACTGGGAAATATTTGCGGTCTATGGATATGACCCAAGGCTACATAATCAAACCCCGAAGCTTCCAGCCGTTTTATATTCAGGGGAATATGTTTCTCATCACCGCCATGAGCCAATAAGATATGATGACCGTTCCTATATGTCTCTCTGTCAGGTGCTGCCCTGTCATATTCCGGCTCGGTCACTTCAAAATGATAATAACTCAGTCCATAAATACAAGTCTGAATATCTTCAAAGTACTTCACCCCTATCTCGGGTGTATCGAAAAAGAAAACATTATCACTCCACGGGAACCCTTTATAAAAAGAATCCGGCTTCAAGTAGTCATGATTACCCGCCATTAAAGCTACTTTGATATCCCCAAGGGATTCAAATTTGTAATTCAGTTCCTTTAACTCCCTTTTTAAAGGCTGCCGATGAAATAAGTCACCGGCAATTAAAACGAGATCCACCTTCTCCGCTATGGCTATATCTAAAACACTGTAAAATGTTTCAAAAATCTCATCTTTACGCCGTTGCCCCCAAGGTTTACCCCGATCCGGTTCTGCCCCAAGGTGGACATCGGCAATATGTATAAACTTCATTACTCACCCTCCGCAAACATTTGTTCTGATTATTATATCATGGTTTACCTGTTCATACAATCCCAAGTATCATTTTAAATCAGTATTTTATAAAAATAGCCCGGCTATGTTGGCAAACAAAAAGCATACTAAAACCCCCATGATTGTCGGAACAATAAATGAAATTACTGTCCATTTTATACTCTGTGTTTCCTTTTTTATTGTCAGACAAGTCGTGGAGCATGGCCAGTGCATCAATGAGAATAACATGGTACTTACTGCCGTTATCCAAGTCCATCCGTTGCTGACAAGTAACTCCCTTAATACCGAAAGGTCATTGATTTCAGTAAGACTTCCCGTTGCCATATAAGCCATTATCATAATCGGAATGACAATTTCATTTGCCGGAAAGCCGAGTACAAAAGCAATCATTATGACACCGTCTAAGCCGATAAGTCTGGCAAAGGGATCTAAAAAGCCGGCGCATCTTGCTAAAATTGTTAAATCTCCAACAGAGACATTGGCCATCAGCCATATCATAAGTCCGGCCGGAATAGCTACCGCCACTGCTCTTCTCAACACAAAAAACGTTCTGTCAAAAATTGAGCGTACAATCACTTTTCCGATTTGCGGCCGTCTATAAGGAGGCAATTCCAACAAGTAGGACGATGGAACGCCTTTAAGAATCGTCTTTGAGAGTATTTTTGAAACGACAAAGGTCATCACTATACCAAAGATAATCAAACAGGTGACGATTACCGCCGAAAGAACCGAGGCTCCAAGACTCGCCGATGTTCCCAACATAAACATGGATATTAACGCAATCAGAGTCGGAAACCTCCCGTTACATGGCACAAAATTATTAGTGATGATCGCGATAAGCCGCTCCCTTGGTGAATCAATAATCCGGCATCCAATAACGCCCGCTGCATTACAGCCGAATCCCATACACATGGTAAGTGCCTGTTTTCCGCAAGAACAGCACTTTTTATAACATTTATCTAAATTAAAGGCAACCCGCGGTAAATAGCCAATATCTTCTAAAAGTGTAAAAAGCGGAAAGAAAATGGCCATTGGCGGCAGCATGACCGAAACGACCCAGGCCAATACCCGATAAATACCTAAAACAAGCATCTCATATATGAATTTTGGCACTCCCAGCCAAATAAAAAAGCTGAGCAAATATTCTTCGATTCCAAACAAGATATAACTAAGACACCGCGATGGATAGTTGGAACCTGAGATCGTAATCCAAAAAATAATAAGTAAAGCTAAAAACATCAAGGGAAAGCCGATTAACTTACTGGTTAATACCTTATCAATTTTCCTATCACTTGAATCATATGATTTATTTTCATATCTAACGATATCCCGGCAGATGTCTTCCGCAGTCGTTATCAGTACTTTCGCCTTTTCATCCTGTATTTCTTGTGCCGTTAATCCCTTCCCGGCATAATCGGGATACTGTATTTTTATTGGCCTTTGGCTAGAAGGATTGTAAAAGCTTTCATCGACTTGCTGCATAAGCAATGAAAGTCCTTTTTTACTTCTCGCCTGTGTACCAACGACCGGAACGCCAAGTTTACGCGACAATCCCGGTAAGTCAATGCTTATTTTTTTCTTTTTCGCCTCATCCATTAGATTGACGCAGATGACTACATTTGAAGTGATTTCCAGTATTTGTAAAACCAGGTTAAGATTACGTTCCAGGCAGATTGCATCGCATACAACAATAACCGCATCCGGCTTTTCAAGACAAATAAAATCTCTGGCCACCTCTTCTTCGGCAGAATGTGCCATCAGCGAATAACAGCCTGGTAAATCAACCAAAGTATAGACCTTATCTTCATACTCACAATACCCCTGCGCATTTGTTACTGTTTTTCCCGGCCAGTTTCCCGTATGTTGTTTCAAGCCGGTCAATGCATTAAATACAGTACTTTTTCCAACATTAGGGTTCCCGGCAAGGGCAATGACTTTACCTGAATTTTTATTCAATCCCATATTCTACCATCTCCATATAGCATCAATTAACCCGATTAATCATCACACAATCGGAATCCTCAGACCTAAGGGCAATAACAGCCCCACGAATCAAATAAGCAACCGGATCACCCAGCGGACTTCTCTGCACATATTCCACACGGGTTCCTTTAATTAAGCCAATATCCTGCAAACGCCTGCGCATGCTGCCGGTTACGGTTAAATCATTGACCACCGCACACCGGCCCGGTTCTAAACTTGTTAAACAATTTATGCCGGACATAGATATTTACCCCCAGACAATATTCCTTATATTAATGTTATGTATGATTCCGGAATTTGGTTACAAAAAAACATCCATATTGTAATTATAAATATTATCATTTATAATATAAGCATGAAAAGGCAACCATATCACTATCACGAAAGGATGTGTTACCATGCCATTGCCAAAAGATCAGACTTATACTATAGATGATATTTATGCATTACCGAATGGAAAGAGGGCAGAACTGTATGATGGTCAAATCTACTATATGGCCCCTCCCAGTACGAAGCATCAATTGATATTGAATTATATCAACAATAACATTTACAACTATATCAAAAGCAATAAAGGTTCATGTGAAGTATTTCCTGCACCTTTTGCCGTATATCTTAATCCTGATGATATTAAAAATTATCTTGAGCCGGATATCAGCGTGATTTGTGATAAAGATAAGTTAGACGATCAAGGGTGCAAGGGAGCTCCTGATTGGGTGATTGAGGTTGTGTCGCCTTCGAGCAAACGCTTTGATTATTATAGTAAGCTGTTTAAATATCGAACCGCCGGAGTAAAAGAATACTGGATTGTGGATCCTCTGGATGAAACCGTGACCATTCATTTCTTTAATAACCCCGATAGTCCATATAAATATACCTTTTCCGATAAAGTTAAGGTCAATATCTATGATGATTTGTTTATTGATTTCGGTCAATTAATTATTTAAACCTAACTGTAAACACGATAATTGTCGTAGTTACTGCTATTGTATCTGCTATCGGTTCAGAAAGGACTCATTGACCCGGATGGTGTTCCACGCTGTCGGTTGAGCTTACGCATGCATCATGACGGCATCGAATATCAAAAGAACCGCTGCAAATTTCGCTGTCCCCTTTCTAATCGTAAAAGAGGTTGTTTCTGCAAAAATCCATGTCGGATGCCAAATATGGCAGGACAGTGCATACCTATCCTTCAGATGACCCTCGTATTTTTAACATACCGCCAAGAGACAGCAGGGAATGGAAAAAGGAATATGATAGAATAACTTCCGTGGAACGCTCTAACAAGCGTGAGAAAAGCGATTATCTTTTAGAGGCGGGCAAGCACCGCTCCACAAAGAAGTGGTACTGCCGCCTCTATGGCGTCATGATGCTCCAACACCTTGATGCCTGGGAAATACCTTCTGTGGAAGCATTTCAAATTCTGTACTCCCCATATAGTCCAGTATCTGCTGACTTTTCTTTAATCCTCTTTTTTCATGTAAATCTTTTGCCCCTAATCCACCATACAGCCCTTGATATCCTCTGTTTTGAAAAATCGCATAGTCTCTGGAGTCCTCTATTCCTGCATTCTTTGCCGCCTCCGCTAATGATTTGTTGTGAATTTTCATTTCGTATAGCAAGTCTCTTCTGATCCTCATCAAGATTTTCGTAGTTTTCAATCAATTCCTGTTGTCTGGTTTTTACAGCAAAATAAGTCTGTCCAACCGCAATTACTTCTTTTCTTGAATCGCCATTCATCACTATTAAATAACAAGCGTATCTTGAAAGTTCAAAATCTAAAATTTCCTTTTGAGCATTTTTCGGCATTTCTATCGTTTTGCCGACCTCGGCAAAATGTTCTTCTACAGAATTTCCACTATTTTCACAAGCTATTTTTGCTCTTTCTATCACATCATGAAATCTTCTCCATTGAGAATAATCTAATGCGAACTGTAATTCCCTTGCATGCCAAAATTCCTGTCCATTTCCATTGATATGTTTTATTGATTCAAAAGTCTGTTCATTATAGTTTACAATATCACTCATAGACCTAACTCCTAAGATATCCTTCCAATTCCTCTCCTTCAAATGTATCTACGCAACGAGGAATATTTAAATTCAATGATCTGTTACCTCTAATATTAGTATATCTGACAATCATATATGGTTTCCTCCAATAAGTTTTCGCTTATTTTTCTTTTATAAGAGAATTATCAGAACATTAGCGCGTCGATTTCTTCTTTAACCAATTTAACGCAATTATCCAGATAGACCTGCATTGTCTGCACCTCACCTAAGGCGAGACATATGTTGCACTGATTGGAAGGAAGTAAAATCTTTTTCGCTCTGGCATTACCGATGGCCTCAGCCATCCTTAAAGTAACTTCACCAGAGAGGCCATAGGGCATAATAATACCAATGGGACCTGCGATAATGTCCGCACGGCTCACATTGAAAGCAATCGCATTCTCACCTGTTGCTCCCTCCTTGATGCCGGCTCGTAACATTGCACTGGTGGCCGCAGCATTAGTTCCCAGAGCTACAATCCTGACCTCAGGAAATTCCCGGTGCAGGCGGCTGACAAGGGAACGTCCCATGCCGCCGCCCTGACCGTCAATAACTGTTATGAGTAAATTGTTAATATTCATTATGTATACCTCTAATTTTAATAATAAATTAAGTATAGTATTAAGAGGTCGGCTTGTAAAGATAAACTTGAGTAGTATCAGGACAAGAATAATTTCGTTTGTCCTAGAAACCGCTAATAATAAGGCATAAAAAAATATTTTAAATTAAGAACGCCCCCATTTTTATAGGAAATGGATTGATTTTGCCTCAAAAAGATAAATTAACGC
>Ga0153922_1000128_pt1 | contig 29623 bp, 26 predicted proteins | sample TSNJ006MetaG_FD_104723 | JGI IMG/M metagenome (GOLD analysis project Ga0153922, IMG submission 104723) | Attine ant fungus gardens microbial communities from New Jersey, USA - TSNJ006 MetaG | ecosystem: Host-associated > Fungi > Mycelium > Unclassified | place: USA: New Jersey, Brendon T. Byrne... | reverse complement strand
GGCAAAGGACTGGTTCCCCGGTCCGGCATTCTTCGGATTGGGCCCCTACCTCGTCAAAACCGGTATCCGAAGCAACCTCTTGGGTGACGGCAGCATCACTCACAAACTGGTCGAGACCGCCATCGGCCTCTTCACGCAATCCCCTGAGACCTACGCCAAGCGGATGGTGCCGCTGCTGTTCGCCCCGGAACTCGAAGGTAGGACCGGGCTCATGTTCGGCCACAAAGCCCAACCCATCAAGCCGACTCAAGGCCTCGACAGCGCCTACATCCATCGCTACCTCTCGGCCTCCGAAGCCCTGTTACGACGCGCACTCAGCTGACGGGACTGTCCGAACAACGGTGGATCTGATCTTGGTCTGACACGCCGAGCGGTGCTTGGCGGGAAGGACTGACGATGTCAGAAACACTCGATCCCGTGGCAATGGAACTGGATCAACGGCAGCTGGCTGAGCAGCTACTGGCGCAGGCGAAGGAACGAGGAGTCGAACTGGTCGGCCCCAACGGGTTGCTCAACCAGTTGACGAAGAACGTGTTGGAGACCGCGCTGGATGCGGAGATGACCGAGCACCTGGGCTATCACAAGCACGATCCAGCGGGCCGTGGCAGCGGCAATTCTCGCAACGGCACCCGGGCCAAGACGGTGCTCACCGAGATCGGGCCGGTCGAGATCGAGGTGCCCCGGGATACCAACAGCTCCTTTGATCCGCAGATCGTCAAGAAGCGTCAGCGTCGCCTGACTGGTATCGATGAGATCGTATTGTCGTTGACAGCAAAGGGATTGACGACCGGCGAGGTCGCCGCCCACTTCGCCGACGTCTACGGGGCCACGGTCAGCAAGGACACCATCAGCCGGATCACCGACAAGGTGATCGGTGAGATGGCCGAGTGGCGCAACCGGCCGCTGGAGGCGGTATATCCGGTGGTGTTCATCGATGCGATCTTCGTCAAGATCCGTGATGGGCAGGTCACCAACCGGCCCATCTACGTTGCGGTCGGGGTGACGTGCGCCGGTGAGCGCGACATCCTCGGAGCAAGCAGCAACTGTGACCGGCAACGACACAAGGGAATTCAGTCTGTAGATGTCGACGTTGAGGGAGCAGCTGTCGTCACGGTTGTCGTCAAACTTTCGTCAAACGGTTCAGATTAGTTAGTCGAAGACTGTGCTCTCCGTGCTGGGCGGGCAGGGCTCGAACCCGCGCCCAACGGATTATGAGAGCGCCCCACCTACGGAAATGGGATTTGACGGCGATTTGTGAAGTGTGGCGTCAAACGACGGTAATCCTAACGAGCACAACGGAATACACCGCCGAATAGTGCCGGGGATTGAAGGGCGTTGGTGAGACTCCTGCGGACTGCGTGCGGACTGGCGAACCGACTGCTACACCGCGGCGCGCGGACCCCATCGCCTCACTGTTCGGATCCCATGGCATGCGTGCGCAAATCGTCCACGGCACCGCATGCCGATAGTCGCCCAACGAGTTCAGCCGCCGGTGATGCGGTCGACGTGGGCGAGGAAGTGCGTCAATACCGCGTCGGGCGCCTCGAGTTGCGGCCAGTGCCCGATGTCGTCGGCGAGCATCACCACATCGGGGTCGGGTATCACTTCGGCGTAGCGGCGCGCCATGTGGGCACCGGAGTTGGGGTCGACTGGTCCGTCGATCAATCGCATTGGAACGGCGGTCTGCCGCATGGCACGCACCCACCGGTTTCGGTGCGTGTAGCGATCGTTGATGAACCGGCCGACCTTATGCATCACTCGGCGGCCATCGTTGTAGTCCAAGATCTGGTTGAACACGTCCATCATGTGGCGGGTCGGCTTCGTATTTGGGCCGAACATCTCGCGCAGCGTCGGTTCCAGCAGCCGACGGGACACAGGACTGCCCTGCACATGACTGAAGATGTCACCCAATGGGGTGCGAGACATCAGCTTCTGCACCGCTCTGGGCGTATAGGCCTCGATGAACATACCTCCGTTGAGCCAGGTGATCGAGTCGATGTGCAGCACGCCGTAGGTTTGCTGACCGAACTCATGACGAGCCAACATCTCCTGGCCCACGGAATCACCTATGTCGTGGGCCAAAATGTGCGCGTTTGGGATGTTCAGGTGCCCAAGCAGCGCTTCGTGCATGTCGGCGTGGTCGCCCACCGAGTACTCGTAGGCCACCGGTTTCTCGGAGAATCCCATGCCGATCATGTCCGGTGCGATGACGGTGAACCGTTGCGACAGTGCAGGCCAGATCGGCGCCCAGTCATAGGAATTGAATGGATAACCGTGGATCAGCAGCAGCGGAGGTCCGCTGCCCTCTACACGGTAGAAGATGTCGAAGCCGAGGTAGTCGAAGAACTCTCCGGAGGCCAGCCAGCGTTGCAGTTCAGCGTCCATGACGGTAATCATCCTTCGGCCACGAGGGCTCGCCCGACAATCCACTGTGCAAGCTACTCGTTCGCCGCCAGGGACGTGCGACGCTCAAGGCGTAATTCACCACGTAATTGCTCGAACGCGAACCCATAGCTGCGTGAAAACACTACCTCTGACGCGAAGATTTCGTAAGCGTCAGTGATCAACTGGCGTGGCTGAGGGTGACGTTGTAGCCCATGGCTTCGAGTTGGTGGATGGCTCGTTTCTTCGCTCGTTCGGGGTGGAGTCGGTTGAAGTAGTCGGCGCCGGGGTCGTCATAGAGGCAGCCGTTGGTTCCCATATTCCACATGCGATGAGCATGGAGTGCTGGATCGCGACGTTGGCCTTCTGGGGTCCGCGGCGTGAGGCGATCCGGCGGTAGCGGGCACCGAGGTAGGTGGTGGGATTCTGGGCGCACGTCATGGCGGCGGCGCCGACGGTCGACGATCATCTGGCCGTTCTGGCGCGCGCCGCCGAAGCCGCCGAGGTGGTTGCCCGCTGAGGCCGGCAACCACCTCAGATCTCGACCGGCAGCCGCACCGAGGAGTCGTCCATGTCGACTGCGGAGCCGTCGCCCAGGGTGGCGATGCGGAACGACGGACGTCCCTGGCCTTGACATCAAGTAAACAAACTCCGACCAACCAAGCCCGGCGGGCGTGTTTCTGACGACTGATGTGCGACATCGCCGACATGGTCGGGGGGTTGCGCACGACAGCAAGGTCGCGGTCATTCTCCCGACAGAAGCTTCTCACAACCCGAGGCTGGTCGACACTGACGTGGGCCTGACGTGGGGCGGGCGGGGCTCGAACCCGCGACCAACGGATTAGGACACTGTGCCTCTGCAGTTTAGGAGAGGGCGTGCGGAGTCACGAGGAACTTCTCTCCGGTCGCTCGCTTGACGTATTCGTTGAACGCATCGGGATTGAGCATGCCGGCGAGTGAAACCTCCCTCGTGTAGCTACTCGCGAAGGTCGTGGTGAGCTCCGCGGCCACTCGAGCGCGCAGCCGACCAAAGGTCTCGGCCCCCGCGCCCTGAATAAATGGGGTCAGCAGCCACCCTCCGATGCCCCAAGCCATCCCGAAGTTCCTGGTGAGCACCGTGGGACTGGTGTCGAGCGCGCCGTAGATGTACACCTGCTTGTGGACGTTCGACCCGTAGCGTGAGTACTCCGCGGCGGTCGCGTTGGCCGCCTCCTCCATGCCGTTGAGGATCTGGCTTGCGAGCGTTCCACCACCCGTGGCGTCGAATGCAAGCGTCGCGGATGTCGCTTTAAGAGCCTCGATGAGGTCTGTCGAGAACGACGGCGATGCCGAGTTGCAGACATAGGATGCGCCGAGCGACCTGAGCAGCTTCTCTTGTTCTGGCTTGCGGACGATATTGACCAGCGGTATCCCGTCTTTCTGGCAGAGTTTGACCAGCATCTGGCCCAGGTTCGACGCCGCGGCGGTGTGCACGAGGCCGGAATGTCCTTCGCGGCGCATGGTTTCGGTCATTCCGAGTGCCGTCATCGGATTGACGAAGGAGGATGCCCCATCCCTTGGTGTAGTCCCCTCGGGCAGGACCAGACATGCGGACGCGTCGACCGCTCGGTATTGCGTGTACATCGCGCCGCCCGCAATCGCCACCGTTTTTCCGATGAGGGCCTGTGCTGCTGAGGACGACCCCGCCGCCACCACGGTGCCCGCGCCCTCATTGCCCACCGGAAGCGATTTGTCGAGTCGCGCCGATAACGCCCCTAGGGCGGCCTCTCCGACCGAGGCGGTGACGACGGGACGTTCAGGCGTGCCCGCGACCGTCGCGGTAGTCATGTCCGCGCTATCAATGAGGAGGCCTAAGTCTGACGGGTTGACCGGCGAGGCTTCCACACGGACCAACACCTCATTGGTGCTGGGGGCTGCAACTGGAACCTCGTGCAGCGAGAGTTCGAGCGTGCCGCCAGACGTCACCAACGAACGCAGCTCTAGGGCAATGTCAGGCAAATCTCCGGCCATGGGTGGTGCCTCGTTCCTATTTCACACGCATGCTTTGACCATATGAACTCGCAACGCCGTCTGAAATCTTCCCTGGTCGGTTGCGAGAGCCGACACCCGGCTGTCTCCTTTTGGTCCAGGGCGCGCGACGCGGTTGTGCCGCACGAACTACCAACGGCTATGCGGTTTATGTCGATGGCGCGACACTCTGAAGTGGGGCTCTGACGTGGGGCGGGCGGGGCTCGAACCCGCGACCAACGGATTAACGCCCCGCCGTTCGCGGTGGTTGCCAATGTATCCCGTATTTGTTTGTCCACCAACCGATTACGTTGCTCGTTACCCACTCATGGTTGCCGTTAATTCTCGTTGCCCCTCGGCCATAAACGACGACTAAAAGACGAGCTCGGTCGCGCGGCCGACTATCTTTGACCGCCGCTCCGGCCATTACCCCCGGACCGCAGCGGCACGTCCCCATGAGAGCAAGGCAGATGGTTAGCATGCTGTCATGCAGCGGTACCTGAGCACGGGCCAGATCTCGGAGTACCTCGAAATCTCCATTAACACCGTCAGTTCGTGGATCCGTGCCGACAACTTCCCTCTGCCCGATCAATCGACGAGTGGCACTCTTGCGAGAAGGGGGTGGCACGCTTGCGCGCTCCACAACACAATGGGGAGCCGCAATTGGCATTGGTCTGCGGCTTCGCGCTCAATCTCTGGCTTTGGCAATGAGAGTTCCCTGTGCATCTAGGTCCCAGCTTTATGTTCGGTAAGCCATCTGTGCGAAAGGCAATTGCTGTTGGAACTGTCGTGCTTACACTCGCTGCTGCGGCTTGCTCGCGTGAACATCCAGCGCACACAGCAGTGAGCGACAGCGCGCAGACAACGCAGGCGCCGGCTGCGGCTCCCACATCTGACTTCTCGACAGTCTCCACGCTGATGAACGATGCGATTGCGGCACATAGGCTGCCAGGTGCTGTGGTTGTCATCGGGCACGGTGGCAAGATCGTCTTCCACCAGGCTTATGGCTCGCGCAAGCTTGCAGGCGAACCGGGGTTAGATGGATCGCCTGCACCTGCGGAGCCGATGACCGAGGACACGGTCTTCGACATGTCGTCGTTGACGAAGTGCCTCGCAACGGCGACTGCAGTCATGCAGCTTTATGAACAAGGCAAGGTTTCGTTCGACGATCCCGTGCAGAAGTATTTGCCGGACTTCAACACTGTGAACGATCCACAGCGTGCAAAGGTAACGGTTCGCATGTTGCTCACTCACACTTCAGGCGAACCGGGAGACGTAAATCTCGCAGATCCGTGGGGACTGGACGGAGCCGATAAAACAGAAGGCATTCGTCGTGCGCTCACCACGCCCCTGCAGTCGGGTCCCGGTGAGGTTTTCCGCTATTCCGACATCAACTTCATTCTGCTTGGCGCGCTGGTTGAGAAGGTCACCGGCGAGGCAGAAGACGACTACGTTCAGCAAAACGTATTTGCGCCGCTTGGCATGGAAGACACCCGCTATCTTCCCCCAGCCAAAGCGTGCGGTCCACACACGATGCGAGGAGCTGCGATTGCATGGGCCCCCGCGCCAAAAGGGCGGGCGCCGGTCGCTTGCCCTGCAGGTACATGGAGCACGGATCTTTTGCCGCGCATCGCACCGACAGCACATGACGACGAAAGCCGAGCCGATCCGAGCAAGAATCCCGACTATGATCATTTGCTTTGGGGCACTGTGGAAGACCCGACGGCGCGCCGCATGGGCGGCGTGGCCGGGCATGCCGGGGTGTTCTCGACGGCGCAAGATGTCAGCGTCTATGCGCAGGCCCTGCTTGATCGGCTTGCGGGCCGCTCGAGCAGGTTTCCGCTGCAGCAAGCGACCTTGGAGTTGATGACGACTCCTGAGCAACCCGGACATACAGCTCAACAACTCGACGCAGCCAACGATGTCGCCCGAGAAGCCATCGCCAAGGCACCAAACACCACAGATCCGCTGCTTGCTCCGAGCTATCCGGCGATCACGGGACGAAACCTTCGTGGCTTCGGCTGGGATATCGATACAGCCTATTCCAGTCCGCGAGGCATGATCTTTCCCATCGGTAGCTTTGGCCACACAGGCTTTACCGGAACCTCGCTATGGATGGACCCAGGCTCAGATACGTACGTAATTCTGCTCGCGAACTCAATCCATCTTCCAGGCAGTCCACCGATCTCGAATCTGGAAGGTGAAGTGGCTACGGCGACAGCCCAGGCCCTGCGTCTTTACAGCAGTGCGTCATCGGCCACGACTTCGACACCTGCCCATAGAAGATAGGACCGTGACTCTTTGGAGCCGGTCTCGAACGGCCCGCCAAACCCGGCCATCGTTCGCGGTGTCCGACCCGTCTTCGGCCAAATCGGTGGGCACTGTTGGGCGGGTCCGGCACGGCCGAGTCACTTGGAGCGATCAGGGCCGCTCGAAGTGCTGGTAGTCGATCGGAGTCGTCCAGTCGCCACCCCACCGCCACCCACGATCGGTGAAGACGTGCACGGCCGGGTCGGCGCCGTGTAGGAGTCCCGGGACGGTGCGGCTGCGGTCCAGGTATGCCGCCGCGTTCTTCGGTTGGAATGCGCCGCTGGCGTAGATGCACGGGTTGACAAGCGGGTTGAGGTCGATGGCCCGGCCGTAGGCGTGTTGAGACCATTGGTTCGTTCCTGGGATGCCTCGGCAGTTGAACGCCGAAGTGTTGTTGTCCTCCATGGATAACTCATCATCAGCGGCCGGATAGTGGTCGACCGTGCGGATCTTCTCGATGGGGTAGCGCAGTTGGTAAAGCTGCTCGAAGATCGTGATGACCTCCGGCACCAGGTCTTCGTGCACGATCAGCTCGCCGCGGTGGGTCTGGCCGTCGAAACCGATGTGGTCGACGTCGACCCGCCGCAGCCGCTCCGGTTCGACCGGACAACCCGGCCGCCAGCTCGGGCCGAGTTCGGCGGCAGTGACCGGGTAAACGGTCGCGGTGGCTGAGGCGCTTGGCCCGTCAAGGGCAGGCGTTAACGCGCCCAGGCCGATAATTGCCGGGGCGGCGCCGGCGTACCTCAGGACCTCTCGCCTCGACAAAGATCGCGACCTGCCGCATCCACACGGTGGAGGCGAATCTTGCACTGCCAGAGGGTATACCTATCCGAACGGGAAGATCTAGGTCGGCTGTGACCTCGGGCTGTCAGGCTCTGATGTGGGGCGGGCGGGGCTCGAACCCGCGACCAACGGATTACCAAACCGACGATCTTGACGGCGACCGTTTCATACCGGCAATTACTTGTGCTGCAATGCGTTTGGCTGGCTCAGAGCTCGCGTCGGTACTCGGCAGACCCTGTCGAATCCCGATCGTTATCGATGAATAAACGATGTCCGCCACCCAGGTGGCGGACGACCCATCGCCGGTATAGGCCGGTTTGCGTGGTGCTGTAGTGGCTGTCATGCTCGGCCTACGGCCGACCGGCGGCTGCTCTTCGGTCAGGGGCGCCGCGGGGTAGCCCATTCGACTCAGGCTGAGCTGGATGCTTTCGCGGCTGCCAAAGTGAGCCGCGCGATGCGTTTAGCTGTCATCGCCGCGGCGCGCGCGGGCTCGGCGGTGGTCGCGGTGGTCAGCGCCCCGTTGTACAGGACGATAAGCGCATCGGCCAGCGCTTTTGAGTCGGTTGCCCCGGTGTCTGCGGCGAGTTCGTGGAAGAACTGTCCCACCCAATCGCGGTACTCGTTGGTGGCCAGCCCCTGACACTCCCCCGCCGGCGCTTCGGCATCGGCGTTCTCGAAGGGGCAGCCCCGGAACTCTGGAAGCGACACATAGTCGGCGATCGCATCGAAGATCACCAGAATCTTCTCGTCGGGATCGTCGATGCCAGCCTGTCGCGCCTCGATACGCTGCCGCCACGCGTCGTGGCGGCCACGCAGGTAGGCGGCGACCAGTTCGTCCTTTCCGCCGAAGATGTAGTACAGCGAGCCTTTAGCCACGCCCGCCCTGTCGATGATGGCGTCGATACCGGTGGAATGGATTCCGTCGCGGTAAAACAGCTCATCAGACGCGGCGAGCAGTCGTTCTCGTGCTGACGGCCGTTTCGCAGTCTTGGTCGCCATCACAGCAGTCTATCAGACAGACTGGTCTGAAGACGTCGCGGCGATGCCGCTCCCGGCTGACTAACCGACACTAGTCCCCACCACGACGCGCGTGCGTGGGCGAGAACGTTCTTCTCGCTGAAATACCAGCACAACCGAACAATCCAGATTCACTGGCCGGTCCAGTTCCGGCCTGAGTGCTGTCGCCGCGATGATCACAGCCGTGTCGGAATATTTGACGACGGATCCGCGTCTTTAGTCAGGTCGGTCCAAATTTGGTTTCAACGGATCAGATACATCGGTCTAAACACTTGAGGAGTGGACGTGACAAGCCCCACTACGGTTCGGGATCTGGAAGGCAAGGTCGCGCTGGTCACCGGTGCGACGTCGGGAATCGGCAAGGCTGCCGCGGTGCAGCTGGCCGCGCAGGGAGCCACGGTGATCGTGCACGGCCGCGACGTGACCCGCGGTGTCGCGGTGGTTGCGGAGATCGAAAACGGTGGCGGCTCGGCGCGGTTCGTGGGCGCCGACCTGGGCGAGCCCGCCGAGGCGCTGCTGCTTGCCGAGGAGGTCGGCGACGTCGACATCCTGGTCAACAACGCCGGCTTCGCCTGGTTCGGCCCATCGGAAAAGCTGCCCGTCAACACACTGCATCAGCTGTTCGCCGCCAACGTGCAAGCCCCCTACCTGCTGGTGTCGGTGCTGGCCCCGAAAATGGTGGCCCGCGGCGACGGAGTGATCATCAACATCGCCAGCAGGGCCGGCACCGTCGGTCGGCCCGACGCCGCAGCCTACGGTGCGACCAAGGCCGCACTGACCTCCCTCGCCCGCTCCTGGGCCGCCGAATACGGACCCGCCGGGATCCGCGTCAACGCCATCTCACCAGGACCCGTCTACACAAACGCAGCCAAACGCGAACTGTTCGATGTCTGGGGCAAGACCACGGTGCTCGGTCGGGCTGGCGAGCCGCAGGAGATCGCCGACGCCATCGGATTTTTGGCTTCCCCCCGCGCCGGGTACATCACCGGCACCAACATCGCCGTCGACGGCGGCAGCACCGCCGCCTAACACCCCCACAGACCGAACACGACATATGAGCATCTCGATACTGGCAATCAGCGTCGACGCCCACGACGCCGCCCAACTCGCGCACTTCTGGGCCGAGGCCCTTCACCGGACCGTCAACGACGGCGCCAGCGAGGATTTCGCGTCAATAGCCGCCGACACCGGCAGCCGGCCCGGTCCACTCCTGATGTTTCACAAGGTGCCAGAGGGCAAAACCTCCAAGAACCGCGTGCATTTCGACCTGGAGGCCGTCGACGTCGTGACCGAAGCCGACCGGCTGACGAGCCTGGGCGCCAAGCAGATCCGCTCCCTGGCGGAAAACAACAACCGGTGGATCAGCTTCGTGGACCCCGAAGGCAACGAGTTCGACCTCGTCGCCGGCTGACCCTCACCCAATGAATCGCTGGAGGCACAGATATGACAGCTACCGAGGAACAGCATAAGGCATTCGTCCTAGACGCGTTCGACACGTTGTTCAACAAGCGGGATTACGTAGCGGCGGAGCGCTTTTGGTCCCCGAACTACATTCAGCACAGCGCCCACATCGAACCAGGCCGCGAGGGTCTGTTCGCGCTCGTCAAAGCCGCACCGCCAGACATGCGCTACGAGAACGCTCTGATCGTCGCCAACGGCGACTATTTGATGCTGCACGGCCGATTCTCCAATATCGGGCAACCGGCCGATTGGATAGTGGCAGACATCGTGAGACTCGAAAACGGTCTGCTCAAAGAACATTGGGATGTCATCCAAGACGAAGCGACACGGGAAGACTCCAGGAGCGGACTACCCATGCTCGGCGACACCTTTCCCACTCGGGCCTGACACAGTTTCGGCCACAACGATTTCCGCGCAGCGACAGCGTTGTCGGAGAAACGGACGCGCATAAGCACGTCCGTCACCCAACACCGAAATTGAGGAAGAACTGATGTCAAGACTGGAAGGCAAGATCGCCGTGATCACCGGCGGCAGCAGCGGTATCGGGCTGGCAACCGCGCAGAGGTTTGTTCAAGAAGGCGCCTACGTCTTCATCACCGGGCGCCGCCAGAGCGAATTGGACAAGGCCAAGGCGTTGATCGGCGACGGCGTGACCACCGTTGCCGCCGATGCGACCAACAGCGCGGACCTGGACAACCTGTTCGCGACCGTCCTCGCGGAAAAGGGCGCGCTGGACATCCTCGTCGCGAACTCGGGCCGGGTGGAGCCCGAAGAGCTGGGCAAGATCACCGAGGAGAATTTCGACGCCACCTTCGACCTCAACGCGCGGGCAACGCTGTTCACCGTGCAGAAGGCGCTGCCGCTGATGCGCGACGGGGGCTCGGTCATTCTGATCGGCTCGGTCGCCGGCTACGTAGGCATTCGCGGCTATACCACCTATAGCGCCACCAAGGCCGCAGAGCGCTCCTATGTACGGACTTGGACCCGCGAGTTCACCGATCGCGGCATCCGGTTCAACACCTTGAGCCCAGGCCCGATCGACACCCCCATCATGGACGCGCAAGCCGACTCGCCCGAGGAAGCCGACGCGATCAGGGCGCAGTTCGCCGCGGCGATACCCCTCAACCGGATGGGCCGCCCCGAAGAGATCGCAGCCGCCGCTTTGTTTTTGGCCTCCGATGACAGCAGCTTCGTCGCCGGCGCCGAGCTGAGCGTCGATGGCGGCATGGCCCAGGTCTAACGACCGCACCGGCCTCGCCTTCTCGGGACAATCCCGCGGGAAAGGCTTTGGATGCGATGAGCGCACCAGTGGCTATCGGATGTCCTCATTCCCCCAGATCCCCAAGCGGTGCTTGGCCTAATCAGCCCGACGCGAAAGCAATAATCATGTCCGCTACTTCTGAAACACCCGTCGCGGAACGCCAGATCCTGCTTGTTGGACCATACGGCGTCCTTGGTACTGGCGTTATCGACGCCGTCGCAGCGAACCCGCAATGGGGCATCACCACGGCTGCGCGTCGACCAGCACCGGCCTACCGGGCGGAGTCCGCACCCCCTCACATCAGTGTCGATCTGATGGACCGTGAGGGTACGAAGAACGCCTTTTCATCTCTTGATGGGGTGACCGATCTGGTCTTCGCTGCCTATGTCGAGAAACCCACGATGGCTGAAACGGTCGAGCCAAATGCCAGAATGTTGAAAAATACGCTCGGCGCTCTCGCCGCAAGCGATGTGCCTGTTCAGCGCGTCGTTCTTGCGGGCGGTGCCAAGTCCTACGGCTTCAGTCTTGGGGCGTTCAATGCTCCAGCGAAGGAGACAGACCCACGCCTCATTGCGCCGGTCCACTACCACCAACAAGAAGACATTCTGGCCGACTGGGCCGCTGAGAACGGGGCCGGCTGGACGGTCCTTCGACCCCATCTGGTCATGGGACCAAGCCTGAACTCGCCAATGAACCTGGTTACCAGTCTCGCGACCTATGCGGCGATGAGTCGCGAACTGGGGTTGCCATTGCGCTTTCCTGGCACCAAAGATGGATGGAACACCCTCCAGGAGACAACTGACGCAGAATTGTTCGGCCGAGCGACTTTGTGGGCTCTAGGTGAAGACAAAGCACGCAACCAAATCTTCAACGTATCGAACGGCGACGTCTATCGCTGGAGGCAACTGTGGAATGAGCTCGCCACCTTCTATGACCTTCCAATCGCCGAGCCGCTTGCGATGTCCACTGTTTCTGAGATGAGCGAGAAGGCTCCGTTGTGGGATTCAATGGTTGCCCGCTACGGCCTGCATGCCATTCCCTATGAGCAGATTGCAAACTGGGCGTTCGTGGACTGGATGCTCAACTTCGGTGAAGAGACGATCCAGAGCACAATCAAGATCCGCCAGGCAGGTTTCGCGGATTGCATCGACACGCACCAGAGCTTTCGGCAGCAGCTCACCAGACTTCGCGAACTGCGCATCATCCCCTGAGCTGATCCCTTCGTACCGCGCACGTGAATGTCATGTGAGGCCGAGGCAACAACGCGCCATCAACCAAGATGTCGAGCTTCTCGTTGTAGAAAAAGCGATCATCCCAGCGATGGGTGTGACTTCCCGCAGCGGGTAGTCGTTGGCCCAGGCGATATCCGGATGTAGGGCGTTGCCGTTTCTGAATGTCCAGTACGCCGAGGTGATTCCCTTGATACCAGATGTCTATGTTGATGCAACGAGTTCGGCGGTTGGCTTACTGGGCGCGCGGAGGGCGTGGAAGATATTCAGGGCGTCTCTGACGTGGGGCGGGCGGCGCTCGAACCCCGCGACCGACGGATTATGAGAGCGCCCCACCTACGGAAATGGGATTTGACGGCGATCTGTGATGTGTGGCGTCAAACGACGGTAATCAGAACGGGCACAACGGAATACATCGCCGAATAGTGCCGGGGATTGAAGGGCGTTGGTGAGACTCCTGCGGACTGCGTGCGGACTGGCGAACCGACTGCCACACCGCGGCGCGCGGACCTCATCGCCTCAGTGTTCAGATCCGATGGCATGCGTGCGCAAATGGTGCACGGCACCGACATTGGCACTGGTCAGACTGATCTTCCGCTTTTCAGGCGGAGTTCTGGCTTACACCAATGTGTTCAGCTGGTCAGGTCACATCATAGAAATCCAAGCGGACCCGCTGGAGCACCCAGTCCGCAGAGCTGGCCCCATTTTGGCCGCCCCAAGGTTCGACGATGTGGAACCGGGCGCCCTCGCGGCGCCTCCGAGCCCTGCCGCCACTGACGACACCTCCGCCTCGGTGTCGGCGTTCTTGGTACTGCCGATTCAGAGCGTCACTGTGCTAGCGGCAGCCGACGACCAACTATTCATGTGATATCGACCACACGGTGGCTGGCTGGGCCCCGCTTCTCCGGCTCTTCCCGCTCTTCCATATCAATCGGTCTACGACACGGAAATCCGTGGACGCCAGGACTTCTCGGCTCTAACAGTAACGTCGACCCGCGCCCTCGAGACACATGACGACAAGGCGGTCAGTGGCTGCCGCCGGGACAACGGTGCTACGTTCATTCGGTGCACGGGAACGTGGAGGTCGTCCTTGCGGCCGGCGGTCGCGAGTGTTGTTGCGCACTCTGCCGCGCCTGACTCCCTCCCGGTAGTCGTTACGTCGTCCTTCTGAATCGCCGGCGCGGCCAAAGACCCGCCAGCCCGCTTTGTTAAGGACACCTCCATGCACCCAACCGCCAAGGGCCTTCCGAGACCGCACCACCGCCTGCGCCCGATGCCGCCCAGGCAGCAAGGGCTCTCGGCGCCGCTGGGCATCTCGGAAAACGCCGCTGCGTCGGTCTTCGCCGCGGTCCGAATGCGTGGACCCATCACCCGCGACGTCATCGCCCGCGTCACCTCACTGAGCATCGCAACGGTCAATCGCCAGGTCGGCGCCCTTCTGGGCGCCGGAATGCTGCGCGAGCGCGCCGACCTGTCCCCGTCCGGTGCGATCGGACGTCCCCGGGTGCCGGTGGAGGTGAACCACGAGCCCTCGATGACCCTCGGGATCCACATCGGCGCTCGCACGACGAGCATCGTGGCGACCGACCTGCTCGGGCGAACCTTGGAGGCCGTTGAAACGCCCACCCCACGGAGCAGTCCGGATCTCGCGTTGGCGGTGCTGGCTGATACCGCCGGGCGATTTCTCGGCCGTTGGCGTAAACGACGGCCCTTGTGGGCCGGGATCGCGATCGGCGGCATTGTGGACAGCCGCGGCGGGACAGTCGATCACGCCCAACTCGGCTGGACGTCCGCGCCCGTCGGGGCCGTGTTCGCGAAAGCACTCGGCCTGCATGTGTCGGTGGCCTCGCACGTCGACGCCATGGCGGCAGCGGAGCTGCTTTTGGGCCTGCGCCGCAGCGCTGCGTCAACGACCAGCTTATATGTGTATGCGCGTGAGACCGTCGGGTACGCACTGGTGATCGGTGGGAGGGTGCACAGTCCGGCCAGCGGCCCGGGCAGCATCGCGGGGCTACCCGCGCAGTCAGAACTGCTCGGGGCATCGGGATTGTTGGAATCCACCGTTAGTGATGAGGCGGTGCTGACCGCGGCCCGCCGGCTGAAAATCCTGCCCCCCGGCGGTGGCGGATCGACGATGTCGGCCCTGCTGCGGTGGGCTCGCAGCGGCGACGCCCGTGCTCGCGAACTGCTCGGCGAACGCGCCCGAGTCTTAGGCGAAGCGATTGCGCTATTGCGCGACGTGCTAAACCCTGATGATTTGGTGATCGGAGGCCAAGCCTTCACCGGATACCCCGAAGGCATGACCGAGCTGGAGACCGCCTTCGCGCGGCGGTCCGTGCTGCCAAAGCGCAACATCCGCATGACGGCGTTCGGTAACCGCGTACAAGAGGCAGGAGCCGGCATCGTCTCACTCAGCGTGCTGTATGCCGACCCGATCGGAGCCATGCGGCGCGCGCAAACCAGTCATTCCAATGGCTGGTCCCCTAGCTCGGCGGGTCGGCCGGTGGCGGGTACACACCTCGTAGAACCCAAGGGAGCCAGCTGATCCCGTACTGCAGCTCATCGCTCCCGTCGTAGTCTGGGTTGGGATCAAGGGCGTCGAGTGCTATCTGCGCGCCGTCAGCCGGTAGCCCCGTAGACGGCTACCACGACGGTGCGGTCGAGGGTGTTCCCCGACCACACCCCCATGAGAGCGTGGGCGCAGTCCTGCATGATCGCTAGCGAGGCCGCGTTGTAGTACCAGTGATTGAGGATTTCGATACCACTGATGGCCAAGGCAGGATTGATCGCCACGGTTTCGTTGACGGCGTTGCCCACAGCGGTCGGGCCGCCGCCGACGGACAGTCCCTTGTAGCACGCGATCAGCCCGGCCGAGAGGCCGAACAAAAGCGCCTTGACCAACGACACGATCACCTGCGGCAGACCGGTCGACAGTGTCATCCCGGCGACGAAGGCACCCGGAGTGACGTTCTGGACGAACACCACGAAGAAGTAACTTCCAGAGAGGCCCACGACCGCGACCACCGAATAGAGCATCAGCGCAACGAACGTCGCCGCGATTACCCGAGGCACCACGAGAGCCTGGGTGGGGTCGACGCCGATGACCTTCATCGCGTCGATCTCCTCGCGAATCGTCCGGGCGCCCAGATCAGCGCACATCGCGGTGGCACCAGCGCCTGAGACGACGATCGCGGTCACGACGGGCCCCACCTGTGTGACGGATGCCAGCGCTGCACCGGAACCGGACAGATCGCCCGCTCCGACCTCCAGCAGCACCATGTTGAGCGTGAAGGCCATGAGCACCGTGTAGGGAATCGAAAGCACGAGCGTAGGGACGATCGACACCCTGGCCACGAACCAAATCTGGTCCAGCAGCTCACGCCAAGCGAAAGGTCCGCGCAACGTCGCCGCGAAAGTCTCGCCGGTGAGCACGACAAAATCGCCCACCGCGAGTGCGGGCTTCGACCAGGCCGTCCCATTCACAGTCGGCTAACGGATTGCAGCAACGGCTTACCCTTTTCCCGAACGGCATACACGCGTGTTGCGCACTGCGGCTTCACCGCCGCAGCGCGAGCACCTATCTCGGCTTCCTAATACGTTCCAATCGTCGCCAGATTGTGCAGGACGTTAAGAGGGCATCGGTTAGCTGTCAAAGCAACCAGATACGCAGCGAGACCCACGATTACGAGATTCCGCGGGTTATCCAGGGCATAATCTTGCTCATCCTGATTAAATCTGGTTGGTCTAAAGTCCTTCCCGGCTACGATGATTCACGAACCCGGGCCGTGCTTGATCCGTTACGACGTATCCAAGAACGCAGAGGGCTCACTTCAATGAGCTGTCGGTCACCCTCTTCGGGCGCCTCACCCTAAGCGCCGGGACGCGACCATCTGCATCAGGTCGTCGTTGCTGGAGGGAGGCCAAGCAGCGGTTTCGATCAGCGTGCGTTTTAGTCGTGCAATCCGGAGCTGCGTCGCCCATGTTGGCATGGTGCGGTCACCGTTAGGCGCCCTCGCGCGTCTGCCCGCGCATCAACGAACCGCTGGCGTGCGATTGCACGTCGCTGCGACCACCACGAAAGCCACACAATGACTTCGACAACGGGCGCTAACGCCCTGCCCGTCGCCAGCACCGGCGCCCCAACCGTGGCCGGGCAGCCGACCAAGACACCCCCCACGACCGCCACGAGCGACTTGAGCGAGCAGATCCCGCTGCGCGACTCGGTGCTGGTGGCGGTGACCGCGGGACTCGGATACGGCTTCGACTCTTATGCCGTCAACATCTACGGCCTGGTGCTGCCCTTGATCGCCGCGAGCTTTGCGGTCAACCTCACCGCAATGGGCGTTATCGGCTCGATCTTTCTGGTCGGCTACATGATCGGCACGATCGGGTTCGGTATCGCCGCGGACCGCTTCGGCCGCAAGGACACCCTCGGGGTGTCGATCCTGCTCTACGGCGCCACCACGGCTTTGGGTGGAGTGATCGCCAACGTGCCCGTTTTCGCCGCGCTGCGCTTTCTCACCGGCGTGGGCGGCGCGGGTGAACTGGCCGTCGGGGCGCCCTACACCGCCGAGATGTTCCCGCCCCGCTATCGCGCCATCGGCGTCGGCGGGATCATGTTCTCGCTGTATTCGCTGGGTTACGTCATTGCCGGGCTGGCCGCGCTCTACTTGGCGCCGCGGTTCGGCTGGCAATGGAGCTTCATCGTCGCGATCGTGCCCGCGGTGGCGGTTTTCGCGCTGCGCCGCGTGGTTCGCGAGTCGGTCCGGTACGCGCTGCAGAAGGCCGACGACAAGATCCGCGCCGCCCAGGCGGAGCCGCGTTCTGCTGGCGAAGCGCAGCGAGTATGGCAGATACCGGGGATCTCGCGGCGCATCGGCATCGGCTGGCTGCTCTACACCGCCAACGCCGCCGGCTATTGGGGCCTGAGTGTTTTTCTCACCACCTTCATGGTGAAAAAGTTCGGCGTCTCGCCGGCCACCGCGATCGCATACGCCATCGCCTTTTACGCTCTGCAGTTCTTCTTCTGCTACCTGGGCACCGGGCTGTCAGACTGGCTCGGCCGACGCCCGGCCGGGATCGCAGGCGCGGTGTTGATGATCGGCGCCACCGTGTTGGCCGCGACGGCGTCCTCGCTGACGGTCTTCGTGGTGTTCGGCGCCCTGATGATCGCGTTGCTCGGATGGCTCTGGGGAATCGGTGACACCTATGTCAGCGAGCTGTTTCCCACCTGGATCCGGGGCACCGGTTTCGGACTGGCCGTAGGGGGCGGACGCTTCGTGGCCATCTTCGCCCCGCTGCTCGTCGGCGCAGGCATCACCGCCTTCGGCCCCACGGTGCCGTTTGTGGCCAGCGCGGTGCTGTGGCTGCTGACGATCGTCGGCTATCTGCTCGGCCCCGAGACGCGCGGCAAGTCACTCGAACAGATCGCCGACGAGCTCGAGGCGCAGGCTGGCAGATGAACGCCACCAACGCACCCATCGCGGGTCACTGGTTGCGTGGCCGACCCCAGGGTTCTTGATGCAGCTGCGTTTTCACTGGTTTCTGCCCACCTACGGTGATTCACGTGACCTGATCACCGGTGGACACGGCAGCGCAATGTCGGGCAACCGCCCCGCGACGTTGCGCTACCTCAACCAGATCGGCGCCGCGGCCGAGTCCAACGGGTTCGAAGCGGTTCTGACACCGACCGGGGCGTGGTGCGAGGACGCCTGGCTGACCGCTGCGATGATGGTCGACTCCACCGAGACGTTGAAATTCCTTGTCGCACTGCGTCCCGGGCTGACCAGCCCCACACTGGCCGCGCAGATGGCGGCGACCTTCCAGTGGCAGTCCCGGGGACGGCTGTTGCTCAACGTGGTCACCGGCGGCGAATCCAGCGAACAGCGCGGCTACGGCGACTTCATGGACAAGCAGCAACGTTACGAACGATGCGGTGAGTACTTGCAGATCCTGTACCGGCTATGGCGCGAAGACACGCCGGTGAGCTTCAACGGCAACCATCTGCGGGTGCAAGACGCCACCGTCGTGCGCAAACCGGACCCGGTGCCGCAGATCTTCTTCGGAGGATCCTCGGCGTCGGCAGGCACCGTCGCCGCGCGTCACGCCGACACCTATCTGACCTGGGGCGAACCGCCCGCCGCAGTGGCCGCCAAACTGGCGTGGATCCGGGATCTGGCCGAAATCAACGGTCGCACACTCGATTACGGGATCCGGCTGCATGTGATCAGCCGCGACACCTCTGCACAGGCGTGGGCGGAGGCCGATCGGCTGCTGGCGGCGGTGGACCCGGCCACGGTCGAGCGATCCCAGGCCACGCTAGCGACCTCTGAATCCGAAGGACAACGCCGCATGCGCGAGCTGCACGGCAACGGAACCCACTACGCAGTCTCCGGCGACGCGCGTGCTCTCGAGGTGGCACCGAATCTATGGGCCGGTGTCGGCTTGGTGCGCGGCGGCGCCGGCACCGCTTTGGTCGGCTCCCATGATGAGGTCGCCGAGCGGATCGGCGAATATGCCGCGATGGGCGTTGAACACTTCATCCTCTCCGGCTACCCGCACCTGGAGGAAACGTACCGGTTCGGCGAGGGCGTCCGCCCCGCGCTTGCGCGCACAGGCCTGGTCCCGCCACCGCGGACCCCGACAGACACGATGTCGACTGCCTTCCTTCCGGCGGCGCCGACCAATCACGGACAGAAGAGCTCGTTGCTTGAGTAGACGCCAAGCCGACATGCGCCAAGCAAGTATCCATCCGCCCGCGGTTCGTCGCCGAAAGCGTCACTGCCAGCTCAGTGGGCGTTCACCGGGCGTTCATCGCGAACTTGCACCTGGGTAATCGGGTTCTAGGGTGAGGTCTCGCGTACCGCCTTTCATGAACGCCCTGGGGCGCTCACCGCCGCCCTTGGCGAGATGTGTGGACGAGCGGGCACCGCGATGGACCGCGCCACCCAGGCGTTGTTGCAGGCCGACCTGGTGCTCGCCGAGGATGTCATCGCCGAGCACACCCACCTCGCCACGATGGGGGCCGGTGCCGAGGAATCCTCGTTCATGCTCCTGGCATTGCAGGCACCCGTCGCGGGCAACTTACGTTCGGTCGTCGGCTCATTGCAGAACATCGCCGACGCCGAGAGGATGGGCGCACATGCTCTGCATGTCGCCAAGATCGCCAGACGCCGCCACCCAGAGCACGCGTTACCTGATGAAGTGAAAGGCGATTTCGCCGATATGGGCCGCATCGCGGTCGAGCTCGGCAACAGCGCGAGGAATGTTGTGTTGTCAGGTGATCCCGAGTAGGCCGCTGAGTTAGATCGCGAAGACGACGCGATGGACGATCTGCACTGTCATCTCGCCGACGTGTTGATGGAGCGGGAGTGGAAGCACGGGGTCGCTTGCGCTGTCGATATCACGCTGCTGGGCAGGTTCTCTGAGCGGTTCGCCGACCATGCGGTCGAGATAGGTCGGCGCGTGGTCTTCCAGGTCACGGGACAGATACCTGAACGGTAGCCAGCCGAGAAGTTTGTTTGGCGTCGATGTGCTGGCGACCTGATCGTCGGGACGACGATTGCCGGTCGCCTTTTGTTCACCCCAGTTTTTATTGATTTATCTTCGATTTGCCTTCGATTAACATACCGCCGTGCCAATCCGATCCCGCGGACCGATGTCCCCTGCTGACCGCCAACAGGCTCACTACTTCGACGAGCTGCTTGGCTGCCATCGCGCCGAGCTGGACCAGCGCATAGATGGCCTATGCGCACAGGCATTGAAGATGGCCCACATCGGCGACGAGGCAGGAGTCAGCCGTGCGCAACGCGCCATCCGAGCACTCGAGAGGGACGCTCGCCGCATTGACCGGATGCGGGAAGCACTGAGGCTTCGGCTCGAGATTCTGAGCGTTGGAGCTTGATTATTAGTAGAAAACTCACAAGGACGTTGCTCTGGCACTGACGTGTGGGGATGACGTGTGGGGCGGGCGGGGCTCGAACTCGCGACCAAGGGATTATGAGAGCGTCCCACCTGCGGAAATGAGATTTGACGACGTTTTATGATGTGTAGCGTCAAACGGTGGTAATCCAGACGGGCACAACGGAATACACCGCCGAATAGTGCCGGGGATTGAAGGAGCTTGGTGAGACTCCTGCGGACTGGGTGCGGACTGGCGAACCGACTGCCTGCCGCACCGCGGCGGGGCTGGGATCGAACCAGCGACCTTCCGCGTGTGAAGCTGCAGCGAAGTCAGAACCGAAACGTTTGTGCTGGTCAAGGTGGACGAACTGGACTCACCTCCAGGGTTCAGAGCACACGCTACGACCGGCGTGGCGGATATGGAGCGGATGAAAATGAACCCGTGCCCGCGAGCACAGGCCCGTCCACTTGAGGCTCCACTACGCAGGCGCGCCGCCATGGTGCGAGTCGATCGGCGTGCCGTTGATTCGTTGATCGCCGATCCCGAGGGCGAGCTGGTCGCCGACCCGCGAGCTCTGAAATTGCAGACGGTGCACCTCGGCGTAGACCCCGTCGAGCTCTAGCAACTCGTTGTGGGTGCCGTTTTCGACCACCAGTCCGTCCTTGATGACGATGATCTTGTCGGCGTTGCGCAGCGTGCTTAGGCGGTGGGCGATGGTGATGACGGTGCGGCCGGCCATCAGTCGTTCCAGCGCCTCAATCACCAACTCCTCAGACTCCGCATCCAGCGCCGCTGTCGGCTCGTCGAGAATGAGGATCGGGTTGTCGCGGATGAGCGCACGGCCAATGCCGATGCGCTGGCGCTGCCCGCCCGAAAGCGTCATACCACGGTCACCCACCCGGCTGCCGTAGCCCTGCGGCATCCTGATGATGAACTCGTGGGCATTGGCGAGTTTGGCGGCTTCGACGATTTCGTCATGGGTGGCCTCGGGGCGGCCGAAGGCGATGTTGTCACGGATCGTTCCGCGCAGCAGCACCGTGTCCTGCAGTACAAAGCCGATGTGGCTGCGAAGTTTGCGCAGCTTGTATTCGCGGATGTCCACGCCATCGATCGTGATGCGACCGGCGTCGACGTCGCGGAAGCGTGGGATCAGGCTGACGAGAGTGGACTTGCCGCCGCCGGTGGGCCCGACGATGCCTACCATCTGGCCCGGGCCGACGCTGAATGTGATGTCGCGGAGCACCGGCACCGCCGGGTCGTAGCCGAAGGCCACGTGTTCGAAGGTGATGTCACCACGAAACGGCGGCGGATCTTTCGGGGCAGGATGCTCCGGAATCACCTTGTCGGCGTCACAGACCGCGAGGACGCGTTCGAACCCCACGGCCACCTGGGCGAACGTGTTGGTCATCTGGGCAAGGTCGCGCACCGGCTGGAAGAACTTGGTCAGGTAGGCGAGAAAAACGGTCAGCGCGCCTAGCGTCATCATTCCCGACAGGATGAGCATTGAGCCCCGCCAGAGCACCGCGCCGGTAGACACCGCGATCGCGAGGCCGACCACCGGCGAGAGCAGCGACGACAAACTTCGTGCCTTCAGCCATGCTGTCACCGTGGCCATGCTGACCGTGCGCAGTTGGGCCTCCTGGTCATCCTCGCGGCCGAATGCCTGCACCACCTGAATCGACTGCAGACTCTCCTGCAGGGTGGCCAGCAGTTCAGACTGGTGCGTGCGCACCTCCTTGACGGCCACCCTGACGGCTTTGTTGATGCGCAACACGAATTTGGCCAGCAGCGGCGTTGCCGCGATGGCGATCAGGGCGAAGTCCCACCGACACGCGAACATCACGACGATCATTCCGACAACGGTCAGCGAGCTGGTGAAGATGCTGAGTGTCGACACCGAAGCGAAGCTCTGGATCGCCTGAACGTCGCTGGTAAGGGTGCTCAGGATGGTGCCGACCCGGTTGCTGTCGTAGTAGGCCATCGAAAGCTCCTGCAGGTGGTGGTAGAGCTGCACCCGCAGATCGTTTCCGATGCACTGACTGAGACTTTCGGTGAAGTAGATGGCGACATACATCGCGACACCGGACGCCACGGCGATTACCACGGTAACGATTGCTGCGGCCTCCGCGATGTGTGTCTTGGTCGCGCCGCCCAGAATCGGTAACAGCCAGTTGATCCATTGTGGCGTACGGCGATTCCCGACGACACTGTCTATGATGATCTTCAGCGGCCAGGGCGCGGCCAGGCTCGCGGCCATCTGCACCAGCATCGCGGCCACAATGATCACCAGGGTTCGGCGGCGGGGGCGCAGCAGCTCACGCAGCAGCGGCGGCACCGTCGGCAGCTTCAGGCGCCGGCCACGCTCGGTCACGACGCTACCTGTTCGCTGGGGTGCCGACCGCTTGGTTTTAACACGAGGCTGCAGCCATCAGGGCGGAGCTGTTGGCGAGTTTCCTGCAACTGCCGCGGAAGCTCAATTGGACACCCACATCGACACTCTCAACGTCGCGGCCCGTCTGCTGGTTGGAGAGCAATTGATGTCTCTGAGCGGCGGGTAAGCACAACCAGCCGACGCGGTTTTGGCCTGGTGGGTAGGCGATTGATCTCTACCGTTGGTGGGACTTGGATCCGGTACGGGCTCACATAGTCCTCGATGAGGCGACGGAGATACCGCTCCTGTTCGTGCCCAACATACGCGTCCAGCCACATTGTGCACCATTCGACCAGATCGGCTCGTAAAGGGATTCGTTTCACGGCAACCGATTTGAACAGCTGGCGAATCGCTGTGAACGTTTCACCAGCGCCGATTGCCGCATAGACGTAGTTGCGCTCAACGGCGCTCAGGTACGGCCTGGCGGCGTCAGCGAGCGCCCAGGCCAAATCGGTCTCTTGCACGAGTCGCTTCACCTGACCATTCGCTCGTGTTTCGCCTCTGGCCCAAAACTCCTGGTGGGTGGGGCAGTAAGCGTCGCCCGCTCGATGGCATCACTGATGACGTGCGGCGCCTGCTGGGCCAGCATGTGCCCGGCGTAGGGAAGGTGCACCTGGGTGGCGCCGGCAATCCCGGCGGCCAGCTCCCGGGAGTGCGCCGGGGGTATCAACACGTCTGCGCCGCCGCTGATCACGATGGTGCGCGCGCGGACCGAACCAAGCGTGCGGTACTGGTCGTAGCTGCGCAGTGAGGGCAGGAATCCGACCGCCGTGGAGACGGGGGTCGTTGTCAGCGCCTCGGCCGCAACCGAGATCAGCGTTGCGCGTTGCGCGCGCCCGTAGCCATACCAGCGGCCCAGCGTCGCGCACATGGGCCGGGCCAAAACCCGCAGCGCCTGCTCGGGGGTGTGGTCGATGAGCCCCACCAGCGTCGCAGTGGCCGGGGTGGCCAGCAGCCGACCCAGACCGCGCTCGGCGAGGCCGCCGGCCGCGGTGGCGACCAGCACCAGTGCCTGCGGGTCGACAGGCCGGTCTTCGGCGGGTTGACCGAGGTAGGTCAGCGCCACCATCCCGCCCATCGAGTGACCGACAAGAGTCACCGATCCGGAAACCTTCAGCGCAACAAGGACATCAGCGAGATCGGAGGCGAGTTGCTCGATGCGGTAGGTGCTTATCGGCGCGCCGCTCGAGCTGCCGTGACCACGGTGGTCATAGCTGATCACCCGAACGTGCTCGCCGTAACGGCGCAGCAGGTAATCGATTTGGTGCGACCACGACCCATCCGTCAGGCAAAACCCATGCAGGAACACAACAGTGTGCTCGGCGCGGCGCGAACCATAGTCACGCCCCGCTAACCGCACACCATCACGTGTCATCACGGATACCTCGCTGCAATAGCGGTGGATCGGCCGGGACCGTCGCGCGGCAACTCCGCTGCGGTGGTTCGGTCGATGACGCAACGGGACTGAGGTGGCCATGCCCTGCGCAACGTCTGCACCCGGTGTCTGAAACGCGGCGCACAACATCACGAACTCCGCCGAGCGTCGCGCCCAAATGCGCTGAGACGGCGAGACGGCCCGACAGAGCCGGATTCACCGTTGCCCAGTTCGGCGGTCTCGATGAGCAGCCGGATCCACCGCAATTGGATGAGAGGTAGATGTAGGTCGAGCATCAGTGTCGTGGCCGCAACCTCGGTTAAGCTGTCTTCGTGGCGGGGGGAAGCGAGCGAGCATTGCCAGCGCCGCCGCCGAATGTGCGCGCGCTGACAAGGATTTTGCCGCCCGCAGATATAGGAACCGGCTCGCATCGTCTGCGCCGTCGGGTTTGTTTCGTGTTCACCCTCGGCGACGCCGGCCAGCGACTTCCGGATCGCCGCGGCCGACAGTTTCCACTTCGGCAGGAACCCTGATGCCGGGCTGGCCGCCACCTGGTCCGCGAAGTCGCGCTCGTCGTGGGCCGAAATCAGGATCACCGGCGGCGCTGGCACCGCCACCCACGGATGCCGATGGATTGCCCTGGCCACATCGAACCCGCTCTCACCGCCTAGTTCGATATCAACCAGCACGACATCTGGGTGGAGCCGTTCAAGACGCTCCAACGCCTCTGCACTGCTGGTCGTCGTGGCGACCACGGCCACACCGTCGCGTTCAAGCACGAGAGCGGCGATCGTCAGGAAAGCGCGGTTGTCATCGACAATCACGCACCGCAATGTTCGGACCGGCTGCATCATGCCCGCCGCATAGCTCGACGGCCGTAGGTCTGCTTCCGCCGGGATTGAACCATCCATGTTGACCTCGGTTTTAGGTTGCGACCGAAGCACGCCGAAACGCGCTCGCTTGGATGTCAGACAGGAAAGCCTCGCTGCGCGTACGGCTCCAGCGCATCCGCCGGCGGCATGCCTCGGTGTCCCCGAACCGCCAGTCGCAGACGTTCATCTTTGCTCCCCTGACCGATCGCCAGTCGTCGGCTGTTGGCTACTTACTGGCCTGATCATCAGCCCCCTGGGGCGTCACCCACATCCGCCAACCGCACAGTGCAACTGGCCAGTCAGCCTGACCGCAGCGGCGGGTCGATCGGCCAGGACACGCCCGAGCTGGTTACGCGTGTCGATGCCGAGCTTGACGAACACCTTTTTCAGCGGCACCGCGGGTCAATTGCTTCAGGGGAATAGATAGATTGGCGCCAAGGACAGCTGCTGGTAGCGCCGCCCGATATTCCTTGCCCACCCGCCTTATCGATGCCTGATCTCAGCGATGAACCAACGCCGTGGTTGTCTGCCACGTCCCCCGGATGGGGACTGCGCAATTGTGTACGGCCAAGCGTGTGGACGATACGGCGTGGCTCTATTTCCCAGCGGGTGTTGGCTACCCGCCGGCCGTCACTGGTGGCGAGGATCCACGGGCTACAACTTCAGATGGTCATCGCTGGCATCCCGTCTTCTACGCGGAACCAGTCAGTTGCGCGGTCAACTCTGCTTAACTCAAATCTGTTGTGAAACATGGATAATCGAGCAGCACGAGCGTCGGGCCAACAATACTGTCTCCTTGATTTTGGTGTCGGTTTGGGTCCGCGGACCGGTACCGGCATCAGGTCCGGAACTGGTTGAGTGTGCGGATTTTGTTCATCACGTCCAGCGCGGCGACCTTGTAGGCCTCGGCGAACGTTGGGTAGTTGAACACCGCATCGACCAGATACTCGATCGTTCCGCCGCACCCCATTACCGCTTGGCCGATGTGCACGAGTTCGGTGGCGTTGGTGCCGAAGATGTGGACACCGAGTAGCTTGAGGTCGTCGGTGGACACCAGCAGTTTGAGCATGCCGTAGGAGTCGCCGGCGATCTGGCCGCGGGCCAGTTCCCGGTAGCGGGACACCCCGACCTCGTAGGCGATCGAGTTCTTGGTGAGCTCGACTTCGGTGGCGCCGACGTAGGACACCTCGGGGATCGAGTAGATGCCGATCGGTTGCAGCTCCGTCATCCTGGTTGTCGTCTCGCCAAACGCGTGGTACGCGGCCAGCCGACCCTGCTCCATGGACGTGGCGGCCAACGCCGGGAAACCGATCACGTCGCCCACCGCATAGATGTGGTCCACCTTGGTTTGGAACCGCTCGTCGACGGGGATGCGGCCGCGGCCGTCGGCTTCCAGCCCAGCGTTGGCCAGGTCCAGAAGGTCGGTTTGGCCTTGGCGCCCAGCCGAATACATCACAGCCTCGGCGGGAATCTGCTTGCCGCTGGCCAGGGTGGTGACGGTGCCTGCAAAGCCGACGTCGACGCCGGTCACGACCTCGCCGAACCGAAATGTCACCGAGTGGTCCCGCAGGTGAAACTGAAGGGCCTCAACGATCTCGGGATCGGAGAATTCCAGCATGGTGTGGCGTTTTTCGACGACGGTGACCTTGGTGCCCAATGCGGCGAATATCGACGCGTACTCGATGCCGATTACGCCAGCGCCGACCACCACCATTGATGCCGGAATGAACTTCAGGTCGAGGATCCCGTCGGAGTCCAGCACCCTCACTTCGTCGAACTCCACGCCCGCGGCCCTGGCCGGCTTCGTGCCGGTGGCAATCACGATGGAGTGCCCGCTGACCGCGCTCCGCTCGGCCCGGTGCTGGTCCTCGACCAACAGGGTGTGCTCGTCGATAAAGCGGCCGTGCCCGGTGTAGAGCTCGATGCGGTTGCGCATCAGCTGCGAACGGACCACGTCCTGCTCCTTGTCGATCACGTGCTGGGTGCGGGCCAATAGGTCGGCGGGGGTGATGTTTTCCTTGACGCGGTAACTCGCTCCGTACAGCTCGCGTTGAGTCATGCCAGTCAGGTAGACCACCGCCTCGCGCAGCGTCTTTGATGGGATGGTGCCGGTGTTGGTGCTCACACCTCCGAGCATCCGGTCGTGTTCGATGACCGCCACCGACTTGCCTAGCTTGGCCGCAGCGATGGCCGCCTTCTGTCCGCCGGGGCCGGAGCCGATGACGACGAGGTCGTACTCCGGCATGGGTGTGTGCATTTGCGCTTCCTTAACTTTCAACTACGCGGCTTGGCCTCGCGGATTCGACGGCCGTCACGGGATCGGCTAAACGTGTCACAATCTCACGCTTTGGTGGCCGCGGTTTTGTCGTGCACAACGTGTGACGTGCGTCTGTCAGCGTTTCCGGAAAGCGGTGTCTCATCGCTTGTCGTACATCTCATGCTCCTGGGTGCATAGGAGAGGCGCGTTGCGCTGCCGCTCCTTACGGACAGTCGTCGGTCCAGGTCCAGACCGACTCAGCCGTCCCAGACGGACATGTCGCCTGGCGGGTAGTCGGCGCAATGGTCGGTTTCCTTAGCGGCGACGCCTTTGTTGTTGAAGAAGATCTTCGCCCAGTTGGGCCACGACGCCGTCATCGGGTCAGCGAAATGCGTCACCATCTCCTCGGAGTAAGCGCGGCGATCCGAAGGGCTGAGCGAGTAGAAGTAGTGCGCATTGTCGATGGCCGCCTGCTGCACCTCGGGCGACTTGTTGTGCTTGTCAACGATGTAGCGCGCGTAATAGACCGGCACGTAATCTCGCGCAGCAGCGAGGATCTGCTCGGCGGTGCAGGTCGTGACGATCATCCGGTGGGGGATCGGGAAATCATCGGTGCCGTCGGCCTGTGCCATTGGGGGGATCACCGCTGCAGCGAGTGTGCCTGCGAGGATGGCGATTCCGGCCCGAAAAGCCCGACGCTTACGGGTTCCGCGCGCGTGCCTCGGTCGGTGCATGTGTGCCTCACTCTGATCTCAGCGGTTTGGTTCAGCGACCGATGCCAGCATCGGCATCAGGTCATCGCAGTAGGTGTTGATCGCGGCGTCGAGGAATTGCCACGTTTGCGCGGTGGTGGTGCCCCGTGGCAGGTTGTGCGACAGGAACTCGGCGGACTTCTCTGCACCTGCGTCCCGGCCGCTGCCGAGTCGATCACACGTGATCTTGGCGAGCCACGCGTTGTAATCCCTCGGTCCGTAGATGCCGTAGCCGTGCAGCTCGTTGGCGAAATCGGTATCGACGTCGGCGTGTGCCGACGGCGCTAGAACCAGCGTGGCTGTCGTGATCGCTGCCATAACGCCCAACTTGCCCAATCTCATTGTTGTCCTTCGAGATTCATCGCGCCCATCCCAAGCGGCTGAGTGGTGGCCGCTCCCGCCGGACCGCGAGAGGGGAAGTTAGCAGCCGACTGCGGGGCACCGCGGGGGGGGACAACTTGCGGCCACCAGAACCAGGGCCCGAGGAGTCTGAGGATGCACGGCACGACGAACGATCGCACAATCAGCGTGTCGAGAAGCAAACCGATGGACACGGTCGAACCCACCTGACCGATGGTGCGGAGATCGCTTGTGAGCATCGCCAGCATGGTGAACGCGAACACCAAACCCGCGGACGTCACCACGCCACCCGTGCTTCCGAGCGCGCGGATGAGACCGGTGTTCAACCCGGCTTTGATCTCCTCTTTGACGCGGGCGATCAACAGTAGGTTGTAGTCCGAACCCACCGCCACCAGGATGATGAACGCGAGCGGCAACACCAACCAGTGCAGGGGCAGGCCGATGAGGTGCTGCCAGACCAGCACGGACAGACCGAACGCGCCGGCGAACGAAAAGGCCACCGTGCCGGGGATGACCAAGGCGGCGACCAGACTTCGCGTGATGAACAACATGATCAAGAAGATCAGCACGAAGGCGGCGATCGCCACGATGAGCAGATCGGATGCGGCGTATTCCTTGATGTCCTTATCGGTGGATCCCGAGCCGCCGATGTAAACTCTCGCGCCGGCCAACGACGTCTCTTTCAAGATCGTGGTTATCGCCTCGGGGAATGCGTTGACATGTTGCACGCCTTCGGGGCCCATGGCGTCCCCCTCGTGGGTGACGATGAACCGAGCAGCCTTGCCGTCCGGCGACATCAGGAGCTGCATACCGGTCTGGACGTCTTCGTTGTCGAAACCCTCTCGGGGGATGTAGAAGAAGTCATCGCTGCGGGACTGGTCGAAGTCGAGCCCCACATTGACCATGTCGTCGAATGTTTGGTCGGTCTGTGTGGACTGCAGATCCGCCTGGCCGTAGTTGTTAACTAAAAGAGCGGCCAAAGCCTCGGTGTCGTCGGCCGTGAGTTTCAGCTGCGTTATTATTTGCGGCAAGATCCTGTCTATGGCCTCGAGGGAGGTTGTGGCGTCCTTGAGATCCTCGGCCAACTTGTCGATGTTGTCGAGCGCGTCGAATAGCGATCTGAATGCCCAGCACATGGGAATGTCGAAACAGTGGGCCTCCCAATAGAAATAGGCTTTGATCGGCCGCCAGAAATCGTCAAAATTTGAGATTTCGTCATTCAT
>Ga0153922_1000127_pt1 | contig 29668 bp, 22 predicted proteins | sample TSNJ006MetaG_FD_104723 | JGI IMG/M metagenome (GOLD analysis project Ga0153922, IMG submission 104723) | Attine ant fungus gardens microbial communities from New Jersey, USA - TSNJ006 MetaG | ecosystem: Host-associated > Fungi > Mycelium > Unclassified | place: USA: New Jersey, Brendon T. Byrne... | reverse complement strand
GGCAGCGATGAGCGCTTGGGCGAAGAGCAGAAGGCAGCGATGAGCGCTTGGGCGAAGAGCAGAGCACCCCGACGGTGAGACGGAAGCGGCGCCGCGCGGCTCTACGACTCACCGCCGCGATGATGCTGGTCGCGATCCCGGTACTGGCGGGCATCGTTCCGCGTGCCGCCGCGGGCGAACCCGGCGACACCCGTTTCCTGGAAGTGCGCATCGACCACGTCACCCCGGAGATCGTCACCACGACCGGCGACGCCACCGTCACCGTCAACGGCACCGTGATCAACGTCGGCGACCGTCCCGTACGCGACATCGTCGTACGCCTCGAGCACGCCGCAGCGGTCATGTCGCCGCAGGGGCTGCGCACCAATCTCGACGGCGCCACCGATCAGTACGAGCCGGTCGGCGACTTCACGACGGTGGCGACCGAACTTCAGCGCGGCCAGGCTGGAACTTTCACGCTTTCTTATCCGGTGCGGTCCGCCTCGAAACCGTCGCTGGGCATCGAGCAGCCGGGGGTCTACCCGCTGTTGGTCAACGCCAATGGCACCCCCGACTACGGTGAACCGGCCCGCCTCGACGACGGCCGTTTTCTGCTGCCCGTGCTCGGCGTTCCCGCGGACCCGTCGGTGGGCTCCGCCGACCCGCTGACCGATGTCGTGGCTCCAGACACGTCCAAGCCCGTCCTGGTCACGATGCTGTGGCCGTTGGCCGACCGGCCGCGGCTGGCCGCGGGTGCCCCGGGTGGCGTGACGCCGGTGCGGCTGGCTGACGACGAACTCGCCGAGTCGCTGGCACCGGGCGGCCGGTTGGACACGCTGTTGTCGGCGGCGGAGTTTGCCACCGGGCCGCAGGTCGACCCGGGCGGCCGTGTCAACGGTGCGCTGTGTTTGGCCGTGGACCCCGATCTGCTGGTCACCGTCAACGCGATGACCGCCGGCTACGTGGTGCCCGACAATCCCGACGATCGCAACTCCCCCACCCACCCCGGGGCGGGCCAGGCCGCGGCGTCGGGCTGGCTGGACCGCCTGCGCGCGCTCGCCCACCGCATGTGTGTCGCGCCGACGTCGTACGCCCAGGCTGATCTGGACGCCGTGCAACGGGTCGGCGACCAGGGGTTGGCGGCCATCGCGACCAACGGCGCCGGCGACGTCGTCGACCAGATCCTCGGAGTGACGTCCACGCGAGGTGCCACGCTGCTCGGCGACGGGGCACTCACCGCGGGTGCCGCCGAGCTGCTGAGTGCCCAGGGCCCGACCGTCGCGATCGCCGCAGCGGATTGCGCCGCGCAGGACGAGATCGACGGCAGGCCGCGGCCGGCCAACGTCAACCCGCACAGGCTCTCCCCCGATCTGGTGACCGCCCCGTTCGATCCGACCGTTGGCGCGGCGTTCGCGGCCGCGGGCCGCACTCCGGCCTCGCCGTCGTACCTGGACCCCTCGCTCGTCATCCCCTCCAGGCCCGACTCGCTCACGGCGCGCCGTCAGGACGCGATCAGCGCGATGCTGTGGCTGGGCCTGAACCCGGACAACGCGCCCCGCACCCAGATCCTGATGCCTCCGTTGTACTGGGATGTGCAGCCGACGGACGCGCAATCGATCCTGACTGCGTTGGTCACGGCGATACATGCCGGCCTGGCGGTACCGCGGCCGCTGTCGGCGCTCGTCACTGAGTCCGAGGCGGCTGCCGTCGGAAGCGCACCGCCGGCGACGGACGAAAACCAGCGCGGGCGGATCGGCGACCAGGTGACCACCGACATCAGCCAGCAGGTCGGTCGACTTTGGGGGTTGACCGCCGCGATGACGACGGATCCCCGCACTGGCCTGACCGGCCTGCAATACACCGCCCCCCTACGGGAGGACATGTTGCGCGCCCTGAGCCAGGCGGTTCCGCCGGACAGCCGTGCCGGGCAGGCGCAGCAGCGGATGGACGGGGTCGATACGACGGTCAACGACATGTTCCACGCGGTGACAATCGTCAACCCGGGCGGCTCCTACACGTTGGCCACCGAGACCAGCCCGTTGCCATTGGCGCTGCGCAACGATCTCGCGGTGCCGATCAAGGTGCGCCTGCAGGTCGATGCGCCGCCGGGGATGACGGTCACCGACATCGGCGTGCAGGAGCTGCCGCCGGGATACCTGCCGCTGCACGTCCCGATCGACGTCCACTTCACCAAGCGCGTTGCCGTAGACGTGACGTTGCGCACACCGGACGGGCTGGCATTGGGCGAGCCGGTGCGGCTTTCGGTGTACTCGAACGCATACGGCAAGGTGCTGTACGCGATCACGCTGGCCGCGGCGGCGGTGCTGGTCGTGTTGGCGGGCCGACGGTTGTGGCACCGCTTCAGGGGCCAGCCCGACCGGGCCGACCTCGACCGCCCGGAACCCGGGTGACCGGCGCCCGGCGCCCGGAGCTCACCGACGCCGCGGTGGTGTCGCGGTCCTGGGGAATGGCCTTCGCGACGTTGATCAGCCGGATCACCGGGTTCGCCAAGATCGTGCTGCTGGCCACGATTCTCGGCGCGGCGACAGCGAGTGCGTATTCGGTCGCCAACCAGCTGCCGACTCTCATCGCCGCGCTGGTTCTGGAAGCCACCTTCACCGCGATCTTCGTGCCCGTGCTGGCCCGCGCGGAACGCGAGGACACCGACGGCGGAGCCGCATTCGTTCGCCGGCTCGTCACCTCGGCTACCACACTGCTGCTGGTCACGGCCGCACTGTCAGTCGCTTGCGCACCGCTGTTGGTCGGCATGATGCTGGGCAGCCAGCCCCTGGTGAACAAGTCGCTGACCGTCGCGTTCGCGTATCTCCTTCTTCCCCAGGTACTTTTCTACGGGCTGTCTTCGGTGTTCATGGCGATATTGAACAGCCGAAACATGTTTCGTGCCCCGGCATGGGCGCCGGTCGTCAACAACATCGTCGCGATCACCACTCTCGGTGTGTATGTCGTCGTCCCCGGCGAGCTTTCGGTCGAGTTCGGCAATACGAAGCTCTTAGTACTGGGCATCGGCACAACGCTGGGCGTGTTCACGCAGGCACTCGTGCTACGCATCGCCATCGCTCGCGAACGCATCAGCCTGCGACCGCTGTGGGGCATCGACGACCGTCTCAAGCAGTTCGCCGCGATGGCGGCCGCAATGGTGCTCTACGTGCTGATCAGCCAGTTCGGTTTGGTCGTCGGCAATCGAATCGCCAGCTGGGCGGCGGCTTCCGGCCCCGCGATCTACAACTACACCTGGCTGGTGCTGATGTTGCCGTTCGGCATGATCGGCGTGACGGTGCTGACCGTGGTGATGCCGCGGCTCTCGCGCAACGCCGCCGCTGACGACATCCCCGCCATGCTGGCCGATTTGGCGCTGGGCACCCGCCTGACGATGGTGACGCTGATACCCACCGTGGCGTTCATGACCGTGGGCGGTGCCGCCATCGGCTCGGCGCTTTTCGCGTACGGCAGGTTCGGGTCGGTCGACGCCGGATACCTCGGCGCCGCCATCGCGCTGTCCGCGTTCACGCTGATTCCCTACTCGATGGTTCTGCTGCAACTTCGGGTGTTCTACGCAAGGCACCAGGCGTGGACTCCGATTCTGCTCATCATCGTGATCATTACCGTCAAGATCGCGGGATCGCTCACGGTCCAGCAACTCGCGGCCCATCACGTGATCGGCAACCCCGAGATGGTCGCCGGCTATCTCGGGCTGGCCAACGGTCTCGGCTTCCTGGCCGGGGCGGCGGTCGGCCATCTGCTCCTGCGGGCGGCGCTCAACCCGCCCGGCGGCGGACTGTTCAGCACGGACGTGCAACGCACCGTATTGGTGACCATCGCCGCGTCGCTGTCGGCGGGCCTCGTCGCCTACCTCGGCGATCGGCTGCTGGGCTTCTACAAGCTCACCGAACACGACGGAGGTGCCGGTTCGCTCGTGCGCCTGGGTCTACTCGGGCTCATCATGCTGCCGATCATCGCCGCGGTGATGCTCGCGGCCCAGGTGCCCGAGGCGCAGGCGGCGCTGGCCGCGGTCCGGCGCCGGGTCGGCCGAGGAACCCCGCGCGCTGCGGCCGGGCCAATTCCCGTTTCAGACAACCCCCGCGCTCCCACGTCATTCCATTACCCTGAGCACAGGTTTCCGTACGCGTCGACGCCGCGCGGGCCAGGTGACGTCCGAGCCGAGGGGCGGGAGGGGATCGGGGTGACCGACGAAGCCGCACGCGGTGCCGCAGCCGAACCAACCCAGCGGCTGACGCGCCCCCTCGCCGACGACTTCCAGCCCGACGTGGCCGCCGACATCCACGCGGAGACCAGCGCGATTCCGCCGGCCGGCGGCCTGCCCGGCGACTTCGCCGGCGACCCCACCCGGGAAGCGATGGGCATCGCAGCGCCACGCGACACCGCCGAATCGTCCCGCGCCCAAGACGGCTTCAACCTGATGCCGGGCACCAGCATCGTCGACGGACGCTACCGGCTGCTGGTGTTCCACGGGGGTCCGGACAACCTGCAGTTCTGGCAGGCGCTCGACACTGCGCTGGATCGGCAGGTGGCGCTGACGTTCGTCGACCCGTACGGGCGCCTGCCCGCCGATCACGTGCAGGACATCCTGTCCCGAACACTGCGGCTGAGCAGGATCACCATGCCCGGCATCGCCAGAGTGCTCGACGTGGCGCGCACCCGCACCGGCGGCCTGATCGTGTCAGAGTGGATCCGCGGCGGGTCGCTGCAGGAGGTCGCCTTCACTTCGCCCTCGCCGGTCGGCGGCGCCCGCGCGATCCAGGCGATAGCAGCGGCGGCAGACGCCGCACACCGTGCGGGCGTGGCGCTGTCAATCGATCACCCGAGTCGCGTGCGGGTCAGCATCGAGGGCGACGTGGCGCTGGCGTTTCCCGCGACCATGCCCGGCGCCACCCCCGAGGATGACCTGCGCGGGATCGGCGCGTCACTGTACGCGCTGCTGATTGACCGGTGGCCGCTGCCGGAGGGTGGCGAGCCCAGCGGATTTGAACGGGCGGACCGCGATCCCGCCGGAAACCCGGTAGAGCCAAAGTCTGTTGCCCCTGGAATTCCGTTTCAGATTTCCTCCGCGGCCGTGCGCGCAGTTCAGGTGGACGGTGGAATCACCAGCGCAGCAACGCTTTTCGGCCTCTTACAACAGGCCACGGAGGCCGCCGATCGGACAGATTTGATCTCCCCGATCGAAGAGCCGGTCCCGGCGCCTGCCCGGCCACGGCCGCGGGGCGGCGAGTTCCGCGGTCCGGCCGCCGGGGACGACGAGGCGCGGTCACGGGTGCGCAACGTGCTCATCATCCTTATCGTCGGCGGCGCGATACTGGTGGTGGCGTTGCTGGTGCTCGCGTGGGTGCTCAAGGGCCTGTTCGCCAACGTGGGCACCGGCGGCACGATCAACGCGCCTGCTATCGGTGCCAACTCGCCCACTCCGGGGGCACCCTCGGAACCCGCAGTTGTGAAACCCATTGGTGCCACAGTTTTTCCACCGGGCCCCGGAGCCGACAATCCCGGGGACGCCGACCTCGCGATCGACGGCGACCCGACAACCGCATGGTCCACCGACGTCTACACCGACAACGATCCGTTCCCGGGCTTCAAGAGCGGCGTCGGGTTGATGTTGCAGCTGTCTGAGCCGGCAAGGCTCAGCGCCGTCGACGTCAAACTGTCCAGCACAGGCACGGAGATCCAGATCTGCGCGTCGACCACCGAAACGCCGGCAACGGGCGGGTCCGGGGCAGCGTGTGGCGCCAGCGCAAACGACACCACCAAGCTCACGCCGCCCACACCGGTACAGCCAGGGGTGGACAATCGCATTCCCGTCACGATGTCGTCGCCGACTTCCTATGTGCTGGTGTGGATTTCAAAGCTGGGTCACACGAACGGCAAGAGCCAGTCGAGCATTTACGAGATCCGCCTGGAAGCCGCCCACTGACGTTCGTACGAGTCCGCCCGTGCGGGTCCGCGGCGGGGCGATGGCCGCGCTGGTGTTCGGCACCGTGGTGATGCTGCGTTCGGACGGGTCCGGGCACCCGACCTGGGGCCGCCGGCCGAGGTGGTACCGGTGCTGCCCGGTGACACGCCGGCCACGGTGGCCGCGCTGGCGGGAGGCCCGAACCGCAGCTCGGCTGACACCGGGCGGATCGCCGACGCCCAAATCCGCCGTCCATAGGGCTCGCATGGAACAGGTGGACCTACCCTGGTGTTTAACTTGACGCGCCGCCGCGCGGCGGTACGACTTGGCAGAAAGGCTGGCATGAGTTCTTCCCCCACTGTCCACGACGTGATCGTCATCGGCTCTGGCCCGGCCGGCTACACCGCGGCGCTCTACGCCGCCCGGGCACAGCTGTCACCGCTGGTTTTCGAAGGCAGTCAGTTCGGCGGGGCGCTGATGACCACCACCGAGGTGGAGAACTATCCCGGCTTCCGCGCCGGCATCCAGGGTCCGGAGCTCATGGACGAGATGCGGGAACAAGCGCTGCGGTTCGGCGCCGACCTGCGGATGGAGGATGTCGACGCGGTATCGCTGAAGGGGCCGATCAAGACCGTCACCGCCGGCGACGAGACCTACCTCGCCCGTGCGGTCATCCTCGCGATGGGGGCCGCCGCGCGTTACCTCTCCGTCCCGGGTGAGCAGCGACTGCTCGGCCGCGGCGTGAGTTCCTGTGCAACCTGCGACGGCTTCTTCTTCCGCGATCAGGACATCGCGGTGATCGGCGGCGGCGACTCGGCGATGGAGGAGGCGACCTTTCTCACCCGCTTCGCCCGAAGCGTCACGATCATCCACCGCCGTGAAGGGTTCCGCGCGTCGAAGATCATGCTCACCCGCGCCCAAGACAACGACAAGATCCGGTTTCTGACCAACACCGTGGTGGTCGAAGTTTTAGGCGATTCCAACGTCACCGGGCTGCAGTTGCGAAACAGCGCAACCGGTGAAGACAGCGTTCTCGACGTTACCGGGGTTTTCGTCGCGATCGGTCACGATCCGCGCTCTGAACTCGTCAAGGACCAGCTCGACGTCGACCCTGACGGATTCGTTCTGGTGCGCGGGCGCACCACCCACACGTCGGCCGAAGGCGTCTTCGCGGCCGGCGACCTCGTCGACCGTAGCTACCGGCAGGCGGTTACCGCCGCCGGTACTGGCTGCTCAGCCGCGATCGACGCCGAGCGGTGGCTCGCCGAAACCGCACAAGCCGACGCTGCCGACAACCTGATAGGAGCCCCACTATGACCGACACCACCGCTATCATCACCGTCACCGACGAGTCGTTCGCCCAGGACGTGCTGGGCAACGAGCGACCGGTTCTGGTCGACTTCTGGGCGACCTGGTGCGGGCCATGCCGCATGGTCGCGCCGGTGCTGGAGGAGATCGCCAACGAGAAGGCCGACCAACTCACGATCGCAAAGATGGACGTCGACGCCAACCCGCACACTGCGGGCAAGTTCAAGGTGTTCTCCATTCCGACGATGATTCTGTTCAAGGGCGGTGAGCCCGTGAAGTCGATCGTCGGCGCCAAGAGCAAGGCGGCGCTGCTGCGCGAACTCGCCGAGGAGCTGGCACCGTAGCCGACACAGACGAGCCTGGCGTTTTCTCGATTCGGTGGGCCGTCTGAGACAATACGGTCAGCTTGTCATGCGTCCGCGGATCCAGATGCTCTTCGCGCAAGCGGCCCATCGCCGCGCCGACACCGGCCGGTGACCGTGACCGAAAGGCCCCCTATGTCGACTCTGCGCCGCGGGGATCGCGGCAGCGCGGTCAACGAGATCCGCACTGCGCTGGCCTCGCTGGGATGGCTCGAGCATCCCGACGCGGATCTGACGACCGGTAAGCACGCGATCCCCGAATTGTTCGACGCCGACCTCGACGACGCGGTGCGCGCGTTCCAGCAGCATCGCGGCCTGCTGGTCGACGGGGTGGTCGGTGAAGCCACCTATCGTGCGCTGAAGGAGGCGTCGTACCGGCTCGGAGCCCGAACCCTGCACCATCAGTTCGGTGCCCCGATGTACGGCGACGACGTAGCGTCGTTGCAGGCCCGGCTGCAGGACCTCGGCTTCTACACCGGCCTGGTGGACGGGCATTTCGGCCTGAACACCCACAACGCGCTGATGTCCTACCAGCGCGAGTACGGCCTTACGCCCGACGGTATCTGCGGCCCAGACACGTTGCGCTCCCTGTACTTTCTGGGTTCTCGCGTCACCGGCGGGTCACCGCACGCGATTAGAGAAGAGGAACTGGTCCGCCGGTCCGGGCCGCGGCTGTCGGGTAAGCGGATCATCATCGATCCCGGTCGCGGCGGAGACGACCATGGCCACATCACACAGGGTCCCGCGGGGCCGATCGGCGAGTCAGACATCTTGTGGGACTTGGGCGCCCGGCTCGAGGGGCGCATGACGGCGATCGGCATGGAGACGTTTCTGTCCCGGCCGGCCAGCCGTTGCCCGTCAGACGCAGAGCGTGCGGCCACCGCCAACACCGTCGGGGCCGACCTGATGATCAGTTTGCGCTGCGCCGCCCAACCGAGTCAGCTGCCCAACGGCGTCGCATCGTTTTTCTTCGGCAACTCGCATGGCTCGGTGTCCACGATTGGGCGCAACCTCGCCGACTTCATTCAGCGGGAAGTGGTGGCGCGTACCGGATTACAGGATTGTCGCACCCACGGACGAACCTGGGACCTCGTTCGGCTGACCCGCATGCCGACCGTTCAGGTCGACGTTGGATACATCACCAATCCCCGCGATCGCGCGATGTTGGTGACCACCACCACCCGCGACTCGATCGCCGAAGGAATCCTGGCGGCGGTCAAGCGGCTGTATCTGCTCGGCAAAAACGACCGGCCGACGGGAACTTTCACGTTCGCCGAACTGTTGGCCCACGAATTGTCAGTGGAGCAGGCGGGCCGGCTCAGTCGGTAGCGTCGGCCCGGGTCAGTCGGCAACGTCGGCCCGGCACGCCCCCGCACCCACCGGCTCCAACTGCGCGCGCTGCAGAAGCCGCTCCAACGCGGCCTCCACTTCCGCCTTCCAGCCCAGGCCTTCATCCATTTCCAGTCGCAGCCGCGGAAAGTACCGGTGCGGCGCAACCACGGTGAACCCCACGTCCAACAGGAAGTCGGCGGCGATCATGCACTGATCAAATGAACAATCGCCGAAGGGCTCCACCACCGCCTGGACGTCCGGGGGCGCGGTCCGACAGTCGAGTTCCTCGGCTTCGGCCGTGCGACCGAATGCCTCCAGCGCGCGCACACCGCGCCGTCTCAGGTCGGCGACCGCCTGCGCCACCAGGCTGCCGGCCAGCGTGTCGGCCAGCCCCGGCTCAACGCCCACCGACGTCAACAGCACCGCGTCGGGACTAACGGGGGTGGTCGGGAAGCACGCTGCGCGTGGTACCGCGCCGGGGGGCGCGTAGAGCACGTAGCCGACGCACGGTGCCTCCTGCTGGTCGGTAGCGGGTTCGTGGTCACCCGGCCCGGCGGCGGGGACCGGTACGGCGATCTGCCCGCACGCACCCCACTCGAGCATCACCATCGACAGCCAAGCTTCCTTCTCGAACTCTGGATCCGCGAAATGGTCCTCACGGCCGAGCGCCGTCGGATCAACCTCCCAGAACACGCACCGGCGGGCGTGCTTGGGCAGCTGCTCGAAACATTCGAGCCGCAACGGCATGATGCGGGCGGACACTACGCTCTCGGGCCTCCATGGGGTTCTACTGCCCAGGGCAGCGCTTCCAGAATAGGAGAGGGTGGGTGTCGGGGGCTAGTTCCGGCGAGCAGGCGATCCGGCCTTTCCCGCCGATCCGGAAGGCATCCGGGGGGGTGTCCGAAAAGTATTGACCAACAGCGGTTTTCGCCGCCATTTTGCCGATGTGTTCGATGGTTGGTCATGGCACTGTCACAGTGACGTATCGGTCCGGTGTCAATCTCTTAGGCGGGGACAGACCGGGTCAATCCTTTGGGGCGTCCATCAGACCAACGATTCGCTGCAGGTCCTCGATGGATCCGAATTCGACGACAATCTTGCCTTTGCGTTTGCCCAGGCTGACAGTGACCCGGGTGTCGAAGGTGCCCGATAACCTCTCGGCGATGTCCTGCAGGCCGGGCATGTGAATCGGTTTGCGGCGCGGGCCCGCCACCGGTGTGCTGTCCCCCCGGTTGGCTAACGTGACAGCTTCCTCGGTGGCCCGAACCGACAACCCCTCGGCGACGATGCGGGCAGCCAGATCCTCTTGCGCGTCCGGGCCACCCTCCAGCGCCAGCAGCGCACGCGCATGGCCGGCGGAGAGGACCCCCGCGGCGACCCTGCGCTGCACGGCGAGCGGCAGGCGCAGCAGCCGGATCATGTTCGTGATGAGGGGCCGGGATCGCCCGAGGCGGGCGGCCAGCTCATCGTGGGTCACGTCGAACTCGTCGAGCAGCTGTTGGTAGGCGGCGGCTTCTTCCAACGGGTTGAGGTTCACCCGGTGGATGTTTTCCAGCAGGGCGTCGCGCAACATGTTGTCGTCACTGGTCTCGCGGACGATCGCGGGGATCGTCGTGAGGCCCGCCTGCTGAGCGGCGCGCAAGCGCCGCTCCCCCATCACCAACTGGTATCGGCCGGAGCGGTCGGGCGACCGTACGACGATCGGCTGCATCAAGCCGAATTCCCGAATCGAGTGCACGAGCTCGGCGAGCGCTTCCTCGTCGAAAACCTGACGCGGCTGACGGGGATTCGGGACGATGAGCGTCGGGTCGATCTCGCGGTACACCGCACCGACGGACACGACGTCGCCGCCGGGCGCTCTGCCGAGAACGACGTCGGCGGCCGCGTCACCCATCGTCAGACCGAGCCCGGCCGAACCGGTCTCGGTTGGCCCGGTCGGGATCAGAGACGCTAAGCCGCGGCCGAGCCCGCCCTTCTTACGCGATGCCTGCGTCACGACTGTCTCCTCTGCTGTGCCAATTCGCGGCTGGCGTCCAGGTAACTCATCGCGCCGCGTGAGCCCGGGTCGTAGTCGATGATCGTCATGCTGTAGCCGGGCGCCTCAGACACCTTCACGCTGCGCGGGATCACCGTCCGCAGCACCTTGTCGCCGAAATAGCGGCGCACCTCGTCGGCCACCTGGTCGGCCAGTTTGGTCCGGCCGTCATGCATCGTGAGGATCACGGTCGACACGACGAGCGCCGGATTGAGGTGCGCCCGCACCATCTCGATGTTGTTCATCAACTGCGACACCCCCTCCAACGCGTAGTACTCGCACTGGATCGGGATGAGCACTTCTGGGGCTGCCACGAGCGCGTTGAGGGTCAGCAGCCCCAGTGACGGCGGGCAGTCGATGAAGACATAGTCGAAGTCGGTGCCGTCCAAGCCGGTGAGCGCGCTTCGAAGCCGGTTCTCGCGGGCCACCATGCTGACCAACTCGATCTCGGCCCCGGCCAAGTCGATGGTCGCCGGGACACAGAAGAGCCGCTCACTGTGCGGGCTCTGGCGGACCGCATCGGCCAGCTTGATTTCGCCCAGCAGCATCTCGTACGACGACGGCGTGCCGGCTTCGCGGTGCTCGATCCCGAGCGCGGTGCTCGCGTTGCCCTGGGGATCGAGGTCGATCACGAGTGTCTTCAGCCCCTGCAGGGCGAGCGCGGCAGCGAGGTTGACGGCGGTGGTCGTCTTTCCAACGCCGCCCTTCTGGTTCGCAATCGTCAACAGCCGCCGGTGCGTGGGCCGGGCCAGCAGCGGGTGGGTGGTGTGCAGGACGTGCATCGCGCGCTCGGCGGCGGCACCGATGGGGGTGTCCGCCGAATCGTCAGGCCATCCGGTCTCCGCCTCGGCTATCGTTTCACGCGTTTCACGTGAAACATTCACCGTTGGCGTCCCTGGCTCCGCGGGAATCTTGGTCACGGTTGCGTTCCTTTCCGCGCCATCCGCGCCCGAGTTGCGGTGCCCATCCGTTCCGCGACCACCACGGTCGTCGGCGGATCTAAATAGTCGCCGCCACATGTCACCACCCTGACAGTCCCCGCGCCTCGCGACGCCATCACACGCCGGTGCCGCCGAACTTCTTCGTCAGCCCGTTCGCCTTTGATCGCCAGCAATTGTCCGCCCGGCCGCAGCACCGGGACACACCACCCCGTCAGCTTGTCGAGTGCCGCGACCGCCCGACACGTCACGACGTCGACCGTTCCGACCCGCTCCCGGACCGCCGCCTCCTCGATTCGACCCCGCACCACGTCGCAGTCGATCCCCAATTCCTCGACAAGTTCGAGCAAGAATTCGGTTCGCCTCAGCATAGGCTCGACGAGCGCGATACACAGATCCGGCCGCGCCAAAGCCAGTGGAACGCCGGGCAGCCCGGCCCCGCTACCCGCGTCGACGACGCGAGCGCCGTCGGCGATGAGTTCTTCGATCGCCCCGCTGTTCAGCAGGTGCCGATCCCACAGCCGGTCTACCTCGCGTGGCCCGATGAGTCCGCGTTCCATGCCGTCGGTGGCGAGCAGCTCCGCGTAGCGAACCGCTTTGTCCAACCGTTCGCCGAACAGCCGCGCGGCGCTGGCGGGGGCCCGAGGCACTTCGATATGTTTCACGTGAAACATCCTTCGCGCTCTCCTACCCCGCGGCCGGCGGAACTACACAGCTGTAACTTTCGGGGCTACTGATCCACCAGCACGACCACGCGGCGCGACGGCTCCTGCCCCTCGCTCTCGCTGCGCACTCCCGGCACCGCGGCCACTGCGTCGTGGACGATCTTGCGTTCGAATGGCGTCATCGGCGCCAGTTGTTCCCGTTCCCCGGACTCCAGAACACGCTCGGCCACCTTGTGCCCGAGCCCCGCCAGTTCCTCACGCCGCCGCCGCCGCCAGTGCGCGATGTCAAGCATCAGCCGGCTGCGTTCCCCTGTCTTCTGGTGCACCGCCAGCCGGGTCAGCTCCTGCAACGCGTCGAGCACCTCGCCGCGCCGGCCCACCAGTTTCACCAGATCCTCGCCCCCGTCAATGCTGACGACCGCTCGGTTGCCCTCCACGTCCAGATCGATGTCGCCGTCGAAGTCGAGTAAGTCCAATAGCTCTTCGAGGTAATCGCCCGCGATCTCCCCCTCGGCCACAAGCCGCTCCTCGAGATCCTCGGTCTTGGTCGCCCGAGCACTCGCTTCGTTCAGCTCGCCGTCACGTTCGGCCGTGTCAGCGTCAGTCATCCGTGCCCTCTTCCCTCTCCCCGAGCCTCCGGGGCTCAGCGTCTACGCTTCTTCGGCCGCGCTCCGGGCCGGGGAGTTCGGCCCACAGAACCGGCACCGTTGGAACCCGCATTCGGCTCGCTTATCGGCCCCGACAGCTCGATCCCCGACGATTCGGTGCCGTTGCCATCTTCCGATGGTGCCGTCGGCTTCTTGGGGCGGCGGTCCGGCTTCGCGCCGGGCGCAGGCGCGTTCGCCGCCCGCCGAGCGATCGCCTCCTGCTTTTTCTCCTCTTCCTCCCTGGCGATCTTCCCGAACACGTAGTGCTGCTGTCCGAACGTCCAGATGTTGTTCGCAAACCAGTACAAGATGATCGCCAACGGCAAGAACGGCCCGCCGGCGATGACCCCGAACGGGAAGATGTAGAGCGCCAGCCGGTTCATGAGCGCGGTCTGCGGGTTGGCCGCGGCCTCCGGGCTCTGGCGTGCGATCGAAGCCCGGCTGTTCATGTGGGTTGCGAATCCGGCCAACAACATCAGCGGCACGCCGATCGCGATCACCGACAACCGGTTGAATTCGTGGAACGCCGCGATGCTCCCGGGCGACTGAGTCATCGACGCGCCAATCGGCGCGCCGAACAAGTTGGCATCCAGGAAGTGACCGACGTCCTTCGCACTGAAGACGTAGTTGCCCAGCCGGCGGTTCGTCTCGGGATCAAGGCCCAGCCGGCCGATCCCGTGCTGCGTCCGGTTGAAAGACATCAGCACGTGATACAGGCCCAGAAACACCGGTATCTGCGCCAGCATCGGCAGGCATCCCAGGACTGGGTTGACTCCATGCTCGCGCTGCAGCTTCTGCATCTCCATCGCGAACCGCTGCCGGTCCTTGCCGTACTTCTTCTGCAGCGCCTTCATCTGGGGCTGCATCTCCTGCATCTGGCGGGTCGTTCGGATCTGTCTGACGAACGGCTTGTACAGGATCGCTCGAAGCGTGAACACGAGGAACATCACCGACAGCGACCACGTGAAAAAGCTCGACGGGCCGAGAAACGGAATCGCGGCGAAGGCCTTGTACCAGACCCACATGATCGCTGAAACCGGGTAGTAGATGACGTCCAGGCTGATCGGATCAAACACGGGACATGGTCTCCCCTCGCGAGGCTGGACTCCCCCACACGGCGTCTCCAGGGACGCCAGGAGCGGCGCACGCCGAGGCGCAGTTGGCCGGCGCGGAGTTGGCCGCGGTGGCATGGTGACGAACCGGCCCGCGCCGCTGGGGAACCGGGTCCCATCCTCCCCGATGCCACGGTCCGCACTTGGCCAGCCGCACCACGGCCAACCAACCGCCCCTCACAAGACCGTATTCGGACAACGCCTCGACCGCGTACTGGCTGCAGGTCGGGCTGAACCGGCACGTCGGAAGCCTCATCGGTGACACGTACGTGCGGTACAACTCGATCGCGAAGATGGCGGTTCGCACGGGGAACCGACGCAGGGTCGCCAACGCCCCCGTCATCGAGACCCCCTGGGTAACACCTCGGCCCGGGTCAGCCCGGACCGCAACTCTTGCTCGAGGCACGCCAGGATCGCGTGGCGGCTACTCGGCAACGCTCTGATCACAATACGGTCACGAGGGTCAAGCTCCGTCACCACGTTTCGCGCCACATGCCGCAGTCGCCGCGCCACGCGGTGCCTTTGCACCGACGACCCGACCGACTTCCCCACCACCAGCCCAATCCGCGGGCCAGGCTCGTTCGGCTGCTCGCACCGCTGAACATGCACCACAAGATCGCGTTCGACCGCTCGCACGCCATTTCTCACCGTCGAGCCGAACTCTCTTGACCGAGTCATCCGGTACCGCGCCGGAAGCACCGCCGTTCCGCCCCGACTCAGGCCGTCAGCGTCCGCCGGCCCTTACGCCGGCGATTCGAGACGATCGCCCGTCCCGCGCGTGTCCGCATGCGCAGCCGAAATCCGTGTACCCGTGCCCGTCTTCGGTTGTTCGGCTGATACGTTCGTTTGCCCTTGGTCACGGCAGCAATCTCCTCGTGCGTCGGGCACCTCGCCGACTCGTGCATCGCTTAACGCATGCCGGAGTTGACGCGGTCGCCGTTGGTAAGCTCTTCGTCTCGCTCGCTAACCGGCGCGGACCCCGCGGGCTAATGCCCACGGTTCGCTGCCGTATCGCCGACTTTCGGGCGACTGTTCGAGGGTACTGACGTCGCTGGTGGCGGTCAAACTCCCCCATCCCAACTCCCGAATTCACTGACGTCACAGCCGTCACCCTGGTCCGGCCCTGTACCAAGAAGCGTCGAGAACTGCCGAAGAAGTCTCTGCCAATGTTCTCGAACGGTTGGTCAGTGCACCCGAAACCTGTTAGCTTCTGCCAATGCCGTTTCCGTGCGAGACGGCCCCGAACAAGCCACACAACGAAGTGGGGGTGCCTGGTCGGTTGCTGATTCTTTCCTCGCGCCAGAGCCGTCAGAACTGAGACCAACAACTCACACCGAGCGACAACGAAGCGAGACGCCGTCTGTCCACACCTGTGGATAACTATGTGGATAGCTGTGGCCGGTTCATTTGTCGACCCTCAACCTATGGACAGGGGGTTCTCGACGTTGGCAGCTGACCCCGACGCACCGTTCGCGGCCGTGTGGAACACGGTCGTCGCCGAACTCAACGGAGACCTTCCCGACGGCCTCCAGCCCGCCAACGGCGGTTCCATCGACCCTCCCCTCACCCCCCAGCAGCGCGCCTGGTTGACACTCGTCAAGCCCCTCACCATCGCCGAAGGCTTCGCCTTGTTGTCCGTCCCCAGTAGCTTCGTCCAGAACGAAATCGAACGACACCTGCGCACACAAATCGTCGACGCGCTCAGCCGCCGCCTGGGCCAGCGAGTCGAGCTCGGTGTGCGGATCGCGCCGCCGGAACCCGGTGACGTTGACGATCCGCTCACGAGCCTCCCAGCAAACTTCGAAACCGACACCGACGAAGTCGACGATGACACCGAGGCATTAGCCAGTGCACATGAATCGTGGCCCTCATATTTTTTGAACACACCGACACAGGGCCGCACCCGTCAACCCCAGGGCATCAGCCTCAACAAGCGCTACACGTTCGACACGTTCGTCATCGGCGCCTCCAACCGGTTTGCTCACGCCGCTGCAGTGGCCATCGCCGAAGCGCCTGCCCGCGCCTACAACCCCCTGTTCATCTGGGGCGAGTCCGGGTTGGGCAAGACCCATCTGCTTCACGCTGCGGGAAACTATGCACAACGGCTCTTTCCCGGGATGCGGGTCAAGTACGTCTCCACGGAAGAGTTCACCAACGACTTCATTAACTCGCTGCGTGACGACCGCAAGGTGGCATTCAAGCGCAGCTACCGCGACATCGACGTTCTACTCGTCGACGACATCCAATTCATCGAGGGCAAGGAAGGCATCCAGGAGGAGTTCTTCCACACCTTCAATACCCTCCACAACGCGAACAAGCAGATCGTCATCTCCTCTGACCGTCCGCCCAAGCAACTGGCCACCCTGGAAGACCGACTCCGCACTCGGTTCGAATGGGGCCTCATCACCGACGTTCAACCCCCCGAGCTGGAGACCCGGATCGCCATCTTGCGCAAGAAAGCGCAAATGGACCGCCTGGACGTACCCGATGAGGTCCTCGAGCTCATCGCAAGCAGCATCGAACGCAACATCCGCGAGTTGGAAGGCGCGCTGATCCGGGTTACGGCGTTCGCCTCCCTCAACCAGACCCCGATCGATCGCGCGCTCGCCGAAATTGTCTTACGCGACCTCATCTCCGACGCCGAAAGCACCCAGATCAGCACCGCGATGATCATGGCCGCCACCGCCGAATACTTCGAAACCACCGTCGAAGAACTCCGTGGCCCCGGCAAGACACGTTCGCTCTCCCAGGCACGCCAAGTCGCCATGTACCTCTGCCGAGAACTCACGGACCTCTCCCTGCCCAAGATCGGCCAGGCATTCGGACGCGACCACACCACAGTCATGTACGCCGAGCGCAAGGTTCGCGGCGAAATGGCCCAACGACGCGAAGTCTTCGACCAAGTCAAGGAACTCACAACACGCATCCGGCAGCGTTCCAAGCGCTGAATCCACCCAACGCGGCGAAAAAACTTTAGCCTCAGCCGTCACACGGCAACATGTGCACAACCCTGTGAAGAACCGGGGGACAATCCGGCACGCTCGATTGAGGTCGATGCACAACCGGAGCCAATCCACACCGTCGCAGCGCGATCGCGCGGTTACTACAACGCCTCCCCACATTCGACGTGCCGCCCCCTCCAGCACAAACCCCGCCTGTCCACACAATCGACAGCCGCTACTACTATTACTGAATCACCTCCTTAGATTTTCGGTCAGAAGAAGCACTTGGGGACAACGATCTCCACAGCCTCTGCCGCCCGGACGACGCGGCTGAAACAACGGTTCTTGTCAGCCGGATCGACTACTTTCATGGAGCCAACAAAAGCTTTACGGTGGTGGCTCGACGGGCATTACGGTCGTCGTGAACGGATGACCGTAGCGATCACGCCCGCGTGACCATCAAGCGTGGGAAGAAGTGAGGTGGTGACGACGACTATCGGTCTGACCGATTTGAAATTCAGGCTGGTTCGCGAGGACTTCGCCGACGCAGTGGCTTGGGTGGCCCGAGGCCTGCCAAAAGGGTCGACGGTGACGGTGCCGGTGCTGGCTGGGGTTCTTCTAGAGGCTACCGACACCGGTGTTTCGATCTCCGGTTACGACTACGAGTTATCAGCACAGGTCCATATAGCTGCTGAGATCGCAAGTGCTGGAAAGGTTTTGGTGTCTGGGCGACTTCTGTCCGACATCACCCGAGCATTGCCGGCTAAACCGGTAGAGGTCAGCGTCGATGGGACACGGGTGTCGCTGACCTGCGGTAATGCGAGGTTTTCGTTGCCGGCCATGGCCGTGGAGGACTATCCGTCACTGCCCACGTTGCCGGAGGAAACCGGTGTCATAGCGGCCGATCTTTTCACCGCGGCCATCGGCCAGGTCGCCGTTGCGGCCGCCCGAGATGAGATGTTGCCGCCACCGCTGCTCGGTATTCGTGTTGAGATGTCCGGTGAACTCCTGACTTTGGCGGCCACCGATCGCTTCCGGCTTGCTGTTCGGCAGTTGACCTGGTCGGCAAGTGCACCGGCCCTCGATGCTGCGGTGCTTCCTCCCGCGAAGACGCTGGCGGAGATCGCCAGGTCCGGTATTGACGGCGCAGATGTGCAGCTGTCGCTCGGTTCTGCATCTGCCATCGGGAAGGAGGGACTGCTGGGGATTCGTAGCGAAAATAGGTCTAGCACAATGCGATTGATCGACGCCGAGTTCCCCGATTACCGACGGTTATTGCCCACCGAGCACACCGCGGTCGCGACTGTTGATGTGTCGGAGCTCACGGAAGCAATCAAACGCGTCGCACTGGTGGCGGACCGCGGTGCCCAAGTCCGGATGGAGTTCAGCGAGGGGACGTTGCGGCTTGCTGCCGGTACGGATGGCGTGGGGAGGGCCGAAGAAGATCTGGCGGTCGACTTCGCAGGCGAGCCATTAACGATTGCGTTCAATGGCACGTTTCTCACCGACGGGCTGGGCTCGTTGCACAGTGAGCGGGTGTTGTTCGGATTCACCACAGCGAGTAAACCCGCGGTACTGCGGCCGGTGGGCGATGAGGAAAACGTTGAGGGCAGCGAGGGCGGCTCCGGGCCGTTTCCCGCGGTCGAATCGGACTACGTGTATTTGTTGATGCCGGTGCGCCTGCCCGGCTAAGGGGTTCGGTCATCATGTATGTGCGTCACCTAGGGTTACGAGACTTCAGGTCGTGGTCACACGCGGACATCGAACTCGAACCCGGACGCACCGCGTTTATTGGTCCGAACGGGTATGGCAAAACCAATCTCGTTGAGGCTTTGTGGTATTCGTCGACACTCGGCTCGCACCGGGTGGCAACGGACGCGCCGCTGGTGCGCACCGGTCAGCCGCGGGCGATCGTGTCAACCATCGTCGTCAACGATGGACGGGAACTCGCTGTCGATCTGGAGATCACGGCCGGTAAGGCCAATAAGGCGCGGCTGAACCGCTCCCCGGTGCGCACGGCGCGTGAGGTGCTGGGGGTGTTGCGGGCCGTGCTGTTTGCTCCCGAAGACCTGGCGTTGGTGCAGGGCGATCCTGGGGAGCGGCGGCGCTACCTCGACGAACTGGCCACCGTCCGGCGCCCGACGCTTGCTGCGGTGCGAGCAGACTACGACCGGGTGCTGCGACAGCGGACGGCGCTGCTCAAGAGCGCGGCCGCGCAGCGGCCACGCGATGCCGGACTGCTGCACACCCTCGATGTATGGGACGACCATTTGGCCGAGCATGGTGCCCGGCTGCTGGCGGCCCGGTTCGAATTGGCCAGTCAACTGCGGCCCGAGGTCGAGAAGGCCTATCAGTTGCTCGCGCCGGGGTCGCGCGCCGCCGACCTGCGGTATCGCTCGAGTGTCGGTGACGACCTGGCGGCGGACGGGGACGCGCAATATTTGAGAGCGGCGCTACTAGACGCGCTGGCGCGCCGACGTGATGCCGAACTGGACCGCGGTGTTTGCTTGGTCGGGCCGCACCGCGACGAACTGGAGTTGAGGCTCGGCGATCAGCTCGTGAAAGGCTTTGCATCCCACGGTGAGTCGTGGTCGATGGCGTTGTCCCTCCGATTGGCCGCCTACGAGTTGCTGCGCTCCGAAGGCACCGATCCGGTGCTGCTGCTCGACGACGTGTTCGCCGAGCTGGACACGGCACGCCGGCAGGCCCTGGCGGCGGTGGCCGGCGGCTCGGAGCAGGTTCTGGTCACCGCCGCGGTGCCCGAGGACATCCCGGTAGGCCTCGAGGCCCGCAGATTCACAATCGGGCTCTCCGAAGACGACAATGGCCGGGTATCGCAGGTGATCGCGTGAAATCCTCCCCCGACCCCCGCGAGAACGCCGCGATGGACCTGGTGCGGCGCACCCTGGAGGAGGCTCGAAGGGCAGCGCGCGCCCAGGGGAAGAACGTCGGTCAGGGGCGCCACTCCGGAGGCACAGCGGGAGTAGCGGGGCGACGACGAGGCGGGCGCCGGGCCTGGTCCGGTCCGAGTCCCGATACACGTGACCCGCAACTGCTGAGCGCGGCCAGCCGTGATGTGGCGGCCACCCGGGGCTGGTCGGAAAGGGTCGCCGCAGGCGGAGTTTTCGGGCGGTGGCGGGTGATCGTCGGGGACCAGATCGCGGAGCATGCGCGTCCCACCGCGCTGCGTGACGGCGTGTTGAGCGTGACCGCCGAGTCCACCTCGTGGGCCACGCAGCTGCGGATGATGCAATCGGAACTGTTGGCGAAGATCGCCGCGGCGGTCGGGGACGGGGTCGTCACATCGCTGAAAATCACCGGGCCCGCCGGCCCGTCCTGGCGCAAAGGCCCGCGCCGCGTCGCCGGTCGAGGGCCCCGCGACACCTACGGATAGCTGGTAAAGCGAGGGCGACAACTGTCGGCTGAGAGCCGTCTGAACGCGGCGAACTACGCCCGCAGGCGGCAGGACGCGCCGATGGCCGAGATATTCCGCACACGGGCGTATGAGATGCGTAGAAACGCCGCTCCAGAATCGGTGCTGGCGCCGGTTACCGGTAGACTGGAGGCACACCCGCTCGCGGCAACCGAAACCGCTCGCATGCGAACCCCGAGGAGAACCATCCGACCGTGGCTGCCCAAAGAAAGAAAGCACGAACGGAATACGGCGCCCAATCCATCACAATTCTCAAGGGGCTGGAGGCCGTCCGCAAACGCCCCAGCATGTATATCGGCTCCACCGGCGAGCGCGGTCTGCACCACCTGATCTGGGAGGTCGTGGACAACTCGGTCGACGAGGCGATGGCCGGGTATGCCACGAAAGTCGAGGTGCGGCTTCTCAGGGACGGCGGCGTCGAGGTCGTCGACGACGGCCGCGGCATCCCCGTCGAGATGCATGCGTCCGGAGTGCCGACCGTCGATGTGGTGATGACGCAACTGCACGCCGGCGGGAAGTTCGACTCCGACGCCTACGCGGTGTCCGGCGGTCTGCACGGAGTTGGCGTCTCGGTCGTCAACGCGCTGTCCACCCGGCTCGAGGTTGAGATCTGGCGCGACGGCAACGAGTGGTCGCAGCACTACGACAATTCAGTCCCGGGCACGCTCAAGCAGGGCGAGAAGACAAGGAAGACCGGCACCACGGTGCGGTTCTGGGCCGACCCGACCGTGTTCGAGACCACCTTGTACGACTTTGAAACCGTCGCGCGCCGGCTGCAGGAGGTCGCCTTCCTCAACAAGGGCCTGACGATCACCCTGACCGACGAACGCGTTACCGATCTCGACATCGTCGACGAGGTGGTCAGCGACACCGCCGACGCGCCGAAATCCGCCGAGGAGCAGGCGGCCGAAGCCGCGGCGCCACACAAGGTCAAGCACCGCACGTTCCACTACCCCGGCGGGCTGGTCGACTACGTCAAGCACATCAACCGGACCAAGTCGCCGATCCACCACAGCATCGTCGATTTTTACGGCAGGGGAGAGGGCCACGAAGTCGAGATCGCGATGCAGTGGAACGCCGGCTATTCGGAGTCGGTGCACACCTTCGCGAACACGATCAACACCCACGAGGGCGGCACGCACGAGGAGGGGTTCCGGGCGGCGCTGACATCGGTGGTGAACAAGTACGCCAAGGACCGAAAGCTGCTCAAGGACAAGGATCCCAACCTCACCGGTGACGACATCCGCGAAGGACTGGCCGCCGTCATCTCCGTCAAGGTCACCGAGCCCCAGTTCGAGGGCCAGACCAAGACCAAGCTCGGCAACACCGAGGTGAAGTCGTTCGTACAGCGAGTCTGCAACGAGCAGCTCACTCACTGGTTCGAGTCGAACCCCGCAGACGCGAAAGTCGTGGTGAACAAGGCGGTTGGGTCGGCCCAGGCGCGGATCGCGGCACGCAAGGCGCGGGAGTTGGTGCGGCGCAAGAGCGCAACCGACATCGGCGGGCTGCCCGGCAAGTTGGCCGACTGCCGGTCCACAGACCCGGCCAGATCGGAACTGTACGTGGTGGAAGGCGATTCGGCCGGCGGTTCGGCCAAGAGCGGCCGCGACTCGATGTTCCAGGCGATTCTGCCGCTGCGCGGCAAAATCATCAATGTCGAGAAGGCGCGCATCGACCGAGTGCTGAAAAACACCGAGGTGCAGTCGATCATCACCGCGTTGGGCACCGGAATCCACGACGAGTTCGACATCAGCAAGCTGAGATACCACAAGATCGTGTTGATGGCCGACGCCGACGTCGACGGCCAGCACATCTCGACGCTGCTGCTTACGCTGCTGTTCCGGTTCATGCGGCCGCTGATCGAGAACGGCCACGTATTCCTGGCGCAGCCGCCGCTCTACAAGCTGAAGTGGCAGCGCAGCGAGCCCGAATTCGCGTACTCCGACCGTGAGCGCGACGGGCTGCTCGAAGCGGGGGGAAAGGCCGGCAAGAAAATCAACAAGGACGACGGCATCCAGCGGTACAAGGGCCTCGGCGAGATGGACGCCAAGGAGCTGTGGGAGACGACGATGGATCCGTCGGTGCGGGTGCTCCGGCTGGTGACGCTGGACGACGCCGCCGCTGCCGACGAACTCTTCTCGATCCTGATGGGCGAGGACGTCGAGGCCCGACGGAGCTTCATCACCCGCAACGCGAAAGACGTTCGGTTCTTGGACGTTTAATCAAACGAGGCATACATGACTGATACAACGCTGCCACCTGACGACTCGGTCGACCGGGTTGAGCCGGTCGACATCCAGCAGGAGATGCAGCGCAGCTACATCGACTACGCGATGAGCGTGATCGTGGGCCGGGCGCTGCCCGAGGTGCGCGACGGCCTCAAGCCGGTGCACCGGCGGGTGCTGTACGCGATGTTCGACTCCGGTTTCCGCCCCGACCGCAGCCACGCGAAGTCAGCGCGGTCGGTTGCCGAGACGATGGGCAACTACCATCCGCACGGCGACGCGTCGATCTACGACACGCTGGTGCGGATGGCCCAGCCGTGGTCGCTGCGGTATCCGTTGGTCGACGGGCAGGGCAACTTCGGCTCGCCGGGCAACGATCCGCCCGCGGCGATGAGGTACACCGAAGCGCGGCTCACTCCCTTGGCGATGGAGATGCTGCGCGAAATCGACGAGGAGACAGTCGATTTCATTCCGAATTACGACGGCCGGGTGCAGGAGCCGACGGTTCTGCCGAGCCGGTTCCCCAACCTGCTGGCCAACGGGTCCGGCGGGATCGCCGTCGGAATGGCCACCAATATTCCGCCGCACAACCTGCGCGAGCTCACGCAGGCGGTGTTCTGGTGCCTGGAGAACCACGACGCCGACGAGGAGAAGACCCTCAAGGCGGTAACGAAGCGCGTCAAGGGGCCCGACTTCCCGACCGCGGGCCTGATCGTCGGCTCGCAGGGAATCACCGACGCCTACACCACCGGCCGCGGGTCGATCCGCATGCGCGGGGTCGCGGAGATCGAGGAGGACTCCCGGGGACGCACCTCGCTCGTGATCACCGAGCTGCCGTATCAGGTCAACCACGACAACTTCATCACCTCGATCGCCGAACAGGTCCGCGACGGCAGGCTCGGCGGCATCGCCAACATCGAGGACCAGGGCAGTGACCGGGTCGGCATCCGCATCGTCGTCGAACTCAAGCGCGACGCGGTCGCCAAGGTGGTGCTCAACAACCTCTACAAACACACCCAGCTGCAGACCAGCTTCGGCGCGAACATGCTCGCGATCGTCGACGGCGTCCCGCGGACGCTACGGCTGGATCAGCTGATCCGCCACTACGTCGACCACCAACTCGACGTGATCGTGCGCCGCACCCGGTACCGGCTGCGCAAAGCCAACGAACGCGCCCACGTCCTGCGCGGCCTTGTCAAGGCGCTCGACGCCCTTGACGAGGTGATCGCGCTGATCCGCGCATCGGAGACCGTCGACGACGCACGTGCCGGGCTGATCGAACTGCTCGACATCGACGACATCCAGGCTCAAGCAATCCTCGACATGCAGTTGCGCCGCCTCGCCGCACTGGAGCGTCAACGCATCATCGACGACCTGGCCAAAATCGAGGTCGAAATCGCCGATCTGGAAGACATCCTCGCCAAACCGGAGCGTCAGCGTGGCATCGTGCGCGACGAGCTCGCCGAGATCGCCGACAAGCACGGCGACGACCGGCGGACCCGGATCATCGCGGCGGACGGGGAAGTCTCCGATGAGGACCTGATTGCCCGCGAAGACGTTGTCGTGACGATCACCGAGACCGGCTACGCCAAGCGCACGAAGACCGACCTGTACCGCAGCCAGAAGCGCGGCGGCAAAGGCGTGCAAGGCGCCGGGCTCAAGCAGGACGACATCGTCAACCACTTCTTCGTGTGCTCCACCCACGACTGGATCCTGTTCTTCACCACGCAGGGCCGGGTCTACCGCGCGAAGGCGTACGACCTGCCGGAGGCGTCCCGCACGGCCCGCGGTCAGCACGTCGCGAACCTGCTGGCGTTCCAGCCCGAAGAACGCATCGCCCAGGTGATCCAGATCCGCGGCTACGAGGACGCGCCGTACCTGGTGCTGGCCACGCGCAACGGCCTGGTCAAGAAGTCCAAGCTAACGGACTTCGACTCCAACCGCTCGGGTGGGATCGTTGCGGTCAACCTTCGCGACGGCGACGAGCTGGTCGGCGCGGTGCTGTGCTCGGCCGAGGACGACCTGCTGCTGGTATCGGCCAAGGGACAGTCCATCCGGTTCACCGCGACCGACGAGGCGCTGCGGCCGATGGGCCGGGCCACGTCGGGTGTGCAGGGCATGCGGTTCAACGACGACGACCGGTTACTGTCGCTGAACGTGGTGCGGGAAGGGACATATCTACTGGTCGCGACCTCCGGCGGGTACGCCAAACGCACTGCCATCGAGGAGTACCCCGTGCAAGGGCGCGGCGGTAAGGGGGTGCTGACCGTCCAGTACGACCGCCGACGTGGCACGCTGGTGGGAGCACTGGTGGTCGACGACGACACGGAGTTGTACGCAATCACCTCGGGTGGCGGCGTGATCCGCACTGCTGCCCGGCAGGTCCGCAAGGCCGGACGCCAGACCAAGGGAGTTCGATTGATGAACTTGGGCGAGGGCGACACACTGGTTGCAATTGCACGCAACGCCGAGGAAGGTGTCAGCGCCGACAGCGCACCGGACGCCGAGCCGGACCCAATCACGTAAAGGAGCCGAGGTGAGTTCACCGAACGAGCCGGGCAATGGCAACGTGGCGCCCTGGGACCGCGCCGGCGCGGCGGGACGGACCCAGAAGCCGCCGCCACGACGGCCGGAGACGCCTTCGGGTCCACACGCACCGCCCGGCATCGAGGAGCGCATCAACCGTTTCATCTCAGGGCAGGGACCCGAGTTCGAACCCCCGGCACCGGCGCGCACGGAAGTCCCACCCCGGGTGGACGTTCCGGTGACCACGAGAACGGAGGCGCCGGCGCGCAACGAGGCAGTGCGGAGCGAGCTGCCCGACCTTTCGGCACCGGCCCCGCGGCCGCCGCGAGCCCCGCGGCTGACCAACCGGGAGGGCGATGAGGCCCCGGTGCGGTCCAGCCGACTGCAGGTGGGCCCCCGGACGAGCGGCGCGCTACGTGCCAGCATGCAGATCCGGCGGGTCGACCCGTGGAGCGTGCTGAAGGTCTCGCTGGTGCTGTCCGTGGCGTTGTTCTTCGTCTGGATGATCGCGGTCGCGTTCCTCTACCTGGTCCTCGGCGGCATGGGCGTGTGGGCCAGGCTCAACAGCAACGTGGGCGACCTGCTCAACAACACGTCCAGCAGCGAGCTGGTGTCCAGCGGCACGATCTTCGGCGGCGCGGCGCTCGTCGGGCTGGTGAACATCGTGCTGCTGACCGCCATGGCAACCGTCGCCGCGTTCGTCTACAACCTCACCACCGACCTCGTCGGTGGGATCGAGGTGACGCTGGCCGATCGGGATTAGATTCGGCGACCGCGCGTGCGGTAATCTCGTCGCTCGGTCCTGCGCACATTCGGGGCTATAGCTCAGGCGGTTAGAGCGCTTCGCTGATAACGAAGAGGTCGGAGGTTCGAGTCCTCCTAGCCCCACGGAATGAGATTGGTTGTTTCGCTCGCGGTCGTGGCGGCGACGGTGGTGGTGTGCGCAATAGTCGTGCGATCACGTCGCGCCGTCGAGGTCTGGCATGTGGCGGCCGACCAACACCAGGGGCCTTAGCTCAGTTGGTAGAGCGCTGCCTTTGCAAGGCAGAAGTCAGGGGTTCAAATCCCCTAGGCTCCACAAAGAAAACCGCACTTCAACGGCTACCTAGGCCACAATTGCTGCAGCAGCTTTCGTCGGCGTGCCCACATTTTGCCCACAATTACGAGTTAACAGGTCGTTGATCGCGACCCCCACAGCCTCGACATCCGACCCGTACAGGTGGCCGTAGCGGTCCAGCGTTAATCCGGCGCTCTCGTGGCCGAGCATGTTCTGCAGCGCCTTGATGTTCGCCCCGGCTTGGATCGCCAAGGAGGCGGCGGTGTGCCGCAGTTCGTCGATCTTGAAGTCGTAAGTTACGAGATCGTCGGTCGATCGTTTGGGGAACAGCTCTGCCTTCGTGACCGCATCCGACCACCATCGCCGCCGAACATTGGTCCCGCGCATGTAGCCGCCCGCGGAGTCGGGAAACACCAGCGCATCCGGATCTCCTGGCGTAAGGAGATCGGCTACGAACGCTGGCAGAGACACGGCGCGGCCCTTGTCGTTCTTCGGGGAGCCGACCTCGAAGACACCGTCCACCAACGTCACCGTCGCGTGGGTCGGCATCGTCGCCGGTGTCGTGTTCATAGTCGCGGTGATCTTCTTCTCGGGATTGTTCTTGGGCTGGTCTTCTGGCGGCCGCGATGGCGGCCACTACGGCTGGCATCACGGTTATTACAACGGTCAGATGGGACCGGGCGGACCGAGCAGCACCTGTTCGACGATGGGTCCCGGCGGAATGATGGGTCCCGGCGGAATGATGGGACCGGGCGGCCCGATGGGTCCCGGCGGAATGATGGGACCTAGCCCAACCCCGCCGACAACAACGGCCACCGGCACACCCCGGCCGTAGTGCCGGGTCACCGTGACGGGATGTGCCAGGGGGCGGAATCCGCGCCTTGCCATGTATACCCTATAGGGGTATACCGGAGGTTTGTAGGCCAACCCACGCGGTTGACGTGATGAGACAGAAGGGACCCCTGATGGGACTGGCGCAAAAGCTCGTCGCCATCACTCACCCCGCGCCTACCGCCGCCCGACGGCCCAAAGCTAGGCGGATGATGAAGATGAAGTCGTCATGACAGGCTCGGGCTTGCACCGGATATATCTGAATCGACGGTCATTCCTGGCCGCCACGGCTGGTGCCGTCGCGGGTGGATTCGCCTTGGCTTCTTGCGCCCACTCTTCCACCAGCCCATCGGCGTCCAGCCCCAACAACTCGACGGCCGCTATCAACGCGGCCGAAGCGGCCCGCCCCCACACCGGGCGCACCGTCGCCGCCACGCTGACGCCCCAGCCGACCACAATCGACCTGGGCGGCCCGCTCGCTCGCACCCTGGCCTACGGCAACGCAATTCCCGCGCCGCTGATCCGCGCCAATATCGGTGACGAACTCGCGGTCACTGTCACCAATCGGCTTGATCACCCCACCTCGGTGCACTGGCACGGCATCGCGATCCGCAACGACATGGACGGGGTCACACCGGCCACCGCGAACATCGACGGTGGCCGCGATTTCACCTACCGGTTCTCCCTGCCCTATTCGGGCACCTACTGGGTACATCCCCACACCGGCCTAGACGAAGACTACGGACTGTATCTGCCGCTCATCGTCGATGACCCGCGCCAGCCCGCCGCCTACGACGCGGAGTGGATCGTCGTGCTTGACGACTGGACCGACGGCATCGGCAAGACACCCCAACAGATCTATGACGGCCTGCGCGGGCAGCAGATGCCCGGCATGAGCAACATGCCAGGCATCGGCGGCATGACCTCGGGTGTGGGCAGCAGCCCGCTCTTGGGCGGCGACGCTGGCGATGTCAGCTACCCGTACTACTTAATTAACGGTCGCATCCCTGCCGCGCCCACCACGTTCACGGCCAAGCCAGGCCAGCGGATCCGGATCCGCATGATCAACGCTGGCTCCGACACCGCGTTTCGGGTTGCGCTGGCCGCGCACTCGATGACGGTCACTCACACCGACGGCTACCCCTTGGTGCCCACCGAGGTTGATGCCGTGCTGATCGGCATAGGGGAACGCTACGATGTCGTCGTCACCGCCGCCGACGGCGTCTTCCCGCTGGTCGCGATGGCCGAAGGGAAAAACGCCCTTGCGCGGGCGCTGCTATCCACCGGTGCGGGCACTGCACCCGATCCGGCATTCCAGCCGCCCGAACTGACCAAGCGGATCGGCACCGTCGACATGTTCACCGCCACACCGGAAGTCGACCTCGGACCCGTCGAACCAGACACCACCTTGTCAGTCGACCTGGACGGCGACATGATGCACTACAACTGGACCATCAATGGTCAGCCGTTTAGCACCAGGACGCCGCTACAGATCAAGCAGGGCCAACGCGCCGTAATGGTGTTCAACAACACCACCACCATGTGGCATCCGATGCACTTGCACGGCCACACCTTCCAGATCATCAAACCGGACGGCAGCCGTGGTGCACGCAAAGACACCACCATCGTGCTACCGCACCAAAAAGTCAGCGTCACCCTCGTCGCCGACAATCCCGGCATCTGGGTGCTGCACTGCCACAACACCTATCACCAAGAAGCTGGCATGATGACCAGCCTCAACTACGTGGCATAGGGCGAAAGACGGTTTGGGTCCAAAGCCCCTGTGACCCCATGGCCATCGGCCCTACCAATGTGCCTCGCTACGGCTGAGAGTGGAACATGCAACGTCTCAGAACGAGGGCAAGGAGGCAAACAGCCATGATGTGGTATGGCCCTGGTATGGGCTGGTGGGGATACGCGGGGATGGGAATCGGCATGGTCTTGTTCTGGGCCTTGATCATCGCAGGGATCGTCGTTTTGATCCGCATCAACACGACCACTCAACGCAGTCAATCCACCGCGCCGCCGCCTCAGGCGCTGTCCCCCGAACAGATTTTGGCCGCCCGCTACGCGCACGGCGAAATCAACGAGACGGAGTACCGGGAGCGGATGGCAGTTCTGCGTGATCACGTCCGTACCTGAACGCACGCCGCCGTCAGTCGTGTGAGCTGGATCCCACAGATAAGACCCGCCCCGGCACAGGGGCGGGTCTTTCCGGACCGGTGATCCCCCTTTATCCCCCGTTAGATCCAGTTGTGCGGTTGCAGCGCAGTGTGTTTCGATGTGTTCCCATGCATTTCACCCGCCTCGGCCGGGTGTTGCACGGCGGGTTTGATCGAGTCTCGTTCTCTAG